>Ga0310344_10003377_pt1 | contig 11887 bp, 9 predicted proteins | sample HC15DNA20200_MG_FD_203801 | JGI IMG/M metagenome (GOLD analysis project Ga0310344, IMG submission 203801) | Marine microbial communities from station ALOHA, North Pacific Subtropical Gyre - HC15-DNA-20-200_MG | ecosystem: Environmental > Aquatic > Marine > Oceanic | place: Pacific Ocean: North... | reverse complement strand
CTTGTCGGCGCCGAGGTGAGCACCATATTTCCCTTAATTTTTTTCAGCCGAGATAAAAACATCATTTTCTTCTTCTTATTAGTGTGAGTTTATTGAGCCTTGATGATAGCAATTCCGTTATTTTTTATAAATCGCTACTGCGGTTATTTTTTTATTCGTTAAATTAGCCTCCGAACAGATATTCACAGTGTTTAAACGCTCGTGGCGGTTAGGATAAATCGGAAATTCAAATCTCTAAAACCAGCTAGTCAGATTTTCGCCGTTCCAGAACCAAACGTTATCTGATGGCAAGCGACCAATCCAACCGCCCTCATTTGAGCTCGAATTCGACGAATTCGACGACGCTAGTCCCAGTGTTTTTCACCGCCCTTGGCTGTCCAGCCTCCTGCCATAGGAAATCACCATCATGCGAGGCCATACCACGATCAGCGGCACCAGGCACGATTTCATCTAGCACGCCGCCACGGACGTAGACTCTAAGTCCTGGCGCCATTTGCATAATCTGTCCTGTCACCTCCGCTGGTTCCAGAATGACGCGCCAAGCTCGTATGCGTTCGTTATCCATGATCTGAGTATAGCCGGCGATACTCGAGCGATCGGAAACTGGAACGCCTATCATCTCTCGGTCTTTGAGTATGAAGGAAATAATATGGAAGGGTGTCGGCCCCACGTTGGTTGCCTTATGTGTGTGAGGGCCGTTCTCAGTTACGTTCGTAAATGACGTACGACCTGGAATGGGAGGATTACCTATGGCCGGCACACTTATCTCAGATGAGCCGTAGACCTGATTCGTTCGCAAGGCAGCAGACAAAAGCACGGATACCGAGTCAAAATAATGAGTGTGAAAACCTGTGTCGCGCCCTGGTGGAATATTGATCGAAAGCAAAGTGATGTAGTCGTTAGAGAATACCGGAACATGAAACGCGGCTTGATCCATAGGAACCGGCTTGCTATCACCCTGAGCAAATGCTGACTGCTCCAGCGGGTAGGCGAGCACCAACAAAAATACTAAAGAAATACTCCTCATCGAAATGTACTCCCAGCAACTAACCGAACATAAATTAGTTTGTGTGGGCAAGCTGATTTTTTCAGATCGGCCACTTTTATAAGATCGTAACATTTTCTCCAATGATGAAGTTATCACTACTCCTAGAAACCATAACTATGAGCAACTTTGTCACATTGCTTTATTGATCCGCGGAGGCAGCTTAATTACCCTCAACCAGAAGCTGAAGAACTATCCGATCAAATGGTAGGCCCGGTTGCTGAAGCACCCGGCCGAGAACCCATGGGCCCGAAATTCAGACCTCTGGAATCTCTGTCACCATCTTCTAATATGAACTCAATGGCGATTAAGTTCCACAGGTACACGCCTCATCCCGGAGCGAATCTGGAATTCCTAGCAGGAAAAAATTTATTCGGCCTGGGGGCAGATCCGATTAATAGAAAACGGGTCTGCGTACCAATCAAAAAACGGCGCGCAAACCAAACCATACCGCACGAGGTGATCCAGGCGATATGAACTGGGGATCATCGAATTCATCCCCGAGAACTTCGTCTGCCTCACCGAATAAACCAAACGTTTCGTAATCTGAATCGAATATGTTATTTATGTCCAAGTATATCTGGACGTTTTCGTTGATTGTATACGCCCCATTAATATTAGCGATCGCGTAACTACCGATCTTGTTCGCTACGTTACTTTCATCTCCTCTAACGAACCGATCTGAGTTCGCGAGAAAACTTACGTCAATGTCCAGCTTCGATGTTGCAAAGAACCTAAGCCCTGCCTTGAAAAGCTGCCGCGGGACGAGGGGCAATCTATCACCCGGCTCCACGTGTAATTCTCCATCAAGCGCTTTAGGATTATTAGGACTAGCAACAGAAAAATACTCTCTAAACGTAGCATCCAAGTAGGTTAAATTCGCAAACCAGGCAACTCTATCGCCGGCGTTACCGCGCAGACTCAACTCCACCCCATCACGCCTAGTCTGACCCACATTCTCGAAGAAACCTGAATTGGTAAGAGCTCCTGAACTTACAAATAAAATATCATCTTCATTAACCGCACGGAATAATCCTGCATGCCACTGATTCCCATTCCACACGCCTCGAAAACCAGCCTCAACTGTTCTCGCCACAACATCTTTGAGCGGAGGGTCAGAAAGAAACGCATTAGGTAAACGGCAAGGATCATCTTCATCAGCACACGTCAGTTCGACTGGCGACGGCGCACGGTTCGACTCATTGTATCCCGTATAGAACGACAGATTTTCGGCGAGGTCGACGGTAAATCCAACGGCAGGGTTGAATCGTTCAAACTCGTGATTGCCATTAAGCGCCGTCCCGAGCTGGTCCCGTAGTATGATCTCAGTTTTATTATTTCGGCCCGAAATACTAAAAGAAACTACTTCCGATAACATAAGGACGTTAGAAAAATAGAAGCCCGTATTGCGGACGTTAGCATTTAATCGCGTGAACGAGTCACCAACAAAAACCCCACTGGGAATAGCGCGCCTCGTAGCGTCAAGCGCTCCGAGTTCCGTACTAGCATTAAAAGTGATATCGCTCTCGTCGTAAGCAACACCCAAGACAAAGAGATTCTCATCTCCACCGAAAACAGCTGTCCAGTCAGCCTGTATACTAAATCCGGTGCTTTCCTGCTCTGTTGCAGTACGGTTTACTGTCGCAGTCTCAACTCTCTCGCTAGCAGCGATCGGGCTCCCGTTTTTATCAAGCACTAACTGTTCAAGATCGTCTTCATCATGACAGACAAAAGCAGGTATATGCTCACATTCTTCGAAGTCAGAATCATCACCATTTAACGTAATGACATCGCTGTTACGGATATACACATTCCCGTTTAGCGTCAGCGAACTATAAAGATCATAGGACCCAGAAAGATTAAGCAGATTGAGTTTATTCCGTGTTTGGTCAGGCCGTGTGAATATAGCCTCTCGATTTGTCTTCAGAAGTTCAGCGGGAGCAGGGCCGTTACCTATCAAATCTGTATCCACACCAGTGTAACTGACACCAAGAGAAAATCTATCATCTAGCCAGCCTAAGTTTGCGAATAGTTGGGATGCTTCACTTGGGGAAAAATCGCGCCACCCATCTTCTTCCAGATAGGAAGTCGTAAGAAAGAAACTCAACTGATCATCCTTCGATCCTCCTGTCTCTAGCGTTAGTCCCTTGCGGGAAAAAGAACCGGTAAAAAACTCCGCACTCGTTCCCGGATGGGTAAATCCGTTTTTAGTTTTAATCGAAATAGCACCGCCGAGCGCATTTAGTCCGAATAGCGGGTTAGAGCCCGGCATAAGATAGGCCGAGTTGATAGCTGAACTCGGTATAAGCGCCCAATTGACCGTATCACCGAATGGTTCGTTAATACGCACGCCATCCTGATAGACAGCGATCCCTTGTGGATTACCAAGTAGCGGAGAACCAACATAACCACGGTATTGCAGGTCGGGCTGTACTGGATTGCTCTGGGCTTCATTGACGAAAACGCTCCCAAATTCGCTATTCATAAAGTCGGCTAGGCTAACCGCACGCCGTCGTCGAATATCCTCCGATGTAGCAACCTGGACATTGGCAGCAACTCTATCAAGATCGACCGTACCGCCGAGCGATGTCACTCCAATAACCTCCACAGTTTCTATAGGCTGCGTTTTAGCAATCTGCACAGAGAGCAACGCGGCTACCGTAGAAACAAAAAGTAGGCCTAAGCGCATATAGAGAACATTTTTAAGCTACTCAACCGTATGGTTTTGGAAGGACAACGTGCGGGATATGGACATGGCTTAATATATTTTAATCTATATACCCTACAAGCGCGCAAGAGCATTCCAATCAAAAGAGACAGCCGCAATTGTTTAGTACAATCAAAAAAACGGGCGACCGGATTCTCTCCGGCGCCCGCCCAATTTCTTTCTCAATCGCGGCTATTTGCGTGCGACTCTTTCTGGAACGTCTGTCGGTAACAGCGTGAGCTGGACACGACGGTCGAACGCCAATGCATCGTAATCCTTCTCGTCTGTAGAGGAGTATTGCTCACCGTACGAATCAACTGAAATTTTACTAGACGGTATTCCAGCTTCGATCAAGGTATTCCGAACGCTGACGGCACGTTGCTCGGCCAACTCCGCGTTATGTGCCGCGTCTCCTCGAGCATCAGCGTAACCGTCGACACGAACCGACACGCCATCCATACGCGCTAGTAGATTAGCTAATCTAACTAGACGGCCTTTAGTTTCATCCACGACTTCAGTCTCGTCAGTCTTGAATAGGATATGAATATCCAGAGCTTCGCGAACAGCATTTTCCATCAAGATAGCATCCTGACGGTTGCGCCTTTCAAGCGAAAGAATCTGCCGCTCGCCATTCTCTATTAAACTATTCAAACCTTCGACCTGATTACTTGCTTCTACCCAGCGCCGCTCAAAATCTGAGCTAATACTACGCTCCTCATTAAATCGATCGACGATCCAAATACCTGTAGCAGCACCGAGGATTGCTCCTACAGGCCCCCCAGCGATCGCGCCAATTAAAGCCCCACTGCCCGCACCAATATCTTCGAATCGAGCCGCCTGCTCTTCCTCAGCTGTCCAAGCGATATTCGTAAATATCGTCGCAATTACTAAAATGATGACGTGTTTCATATCTGTACCCCTTTAATGGTTACCTATAACTATTCATGCACAACCATTAAAGCGTCGACTGACGACAAACCGATGATCAATTAAGACAAAATCATCGTTTAAATCTGACCAATTCTGACGGAAGGACACTGGGGAGCAGCCAGTAGGCTACTCCTACCGTGGCACTAGAATCACGGGTTAGCCACGAAGTGACGGCAAGGCGACGAAGGTGCCACCATTACGCTGACACAGAACGCGCATAAGGACCGCAAAACGAGCCGACGACAATAACTCACCGTTAGTAACTTCGTAATACACGGGGAAGGCCACGGCGTGGATACGGACCCGACGCTCACCATCGGATCCAGCGCTGTTGCGTCGATCAACTTCCCGTACCACAGCGTTAATCGACCCTGAAGCGAAATCATCACTATAAACGTAGAGGCTAATCTTTTTTTCGGGATCATAGAACGTGTCGATTGCTTCGAGAATACCTTCCCGCGGACTGGAGTTCGAGAACGCCTGCCAATTGCGTAGCGCATCTATGATGGCGTCCCGCCGCCCTTGCGTATCTGGAATCCACTCGTTGCGATAGCTCCTGAACATGTACTCACCCATATCATTGAACACCTGAATACCCTTAACCTGGGGATACACATCGAGCGTCTCACGGATCTGCTGCTGGACGCGATTCCATGCGTAGCGCTGCATACTTCCGGAGGTATCAATAATAAAAATAATGTATTCGCTATCGACTGGTATACCGCCAATCTTGTAGTCCTCAGGATCAGGCCTGTAATCAACCAAGAGGCGTTGCATCTCCTCTGTCAGGCGCTGCTTTGCCTCCGCCAAACGACCGGCGAGCTCGGCTGCGATATCTGCATCATCAGTAGTCGCAAGAAATTCCGAACGGATTCTGGTGAGCTCCTGCTCAAGTGAGGCAATCTGAGTCTCATCCTTCTCTACATTTTCGATTGTAGAAGATCGCTCACGTTGGACAACCTCAGTCTCGCCAACTATCTCGTACAGCTCCTGCTGATAGCGAGCAATAAGCCCTTCCAACTCGACATGGCTCTCTTCCAACCGAACCGGTTCGAATATCTTAGTAAGCACGAGCAGTAGGATAATGGCTCCGAACCCACAACAAATCACGTCCAAGAACGACAGACTACCCGTCTCGATATCGCGTCGTCGCTTCCTCATGGCCAATCCTCCGAAGGCGCCATCATCGATCCGCCAGTACTAAGTGCTAACCACCAATAAGCCGGGGCAGACTGCGGGTCGCCTTCCATTGCGTACAAGATTACATTCACGGGAACGTTAAAGGGTAAATCGCGTGCAGCACGATTAAAATGCCCCTGACGCTCTCTACCCGTAACACCAGCGCGATTTGGCAGAATCTCGCCCATTGTTGGTAACCCATCAACGAGTAGATAGATGTTGTCGGGCTTAGGGTCTAAAGGTCTCATCGTAGCAAAAGCCGAGTGTAGACTTGTCGGCCCCGACGGCGCCGTCGCACGCAACAACTCTACCGCTTCATTAAGCTGATCTCCGTCTGTGACAGTCATCCATTGACCATCGCTACCCTCAACCAATGTCCAAGCCTCATCATTAAACGCAAAAATCTGGAACTGTGTGCCAGGAGTAAGCTGCGCGGTCAACCAATCGACAGTGTTCACGACCTGCTGCCACTTAGGTGATGCCAACTGCTGATCCAGTGGCATGTTTCTCCGACGAATGATATTGACAAGCGTTCGGTCTAGCATGCTGCCCGAGGCATCTACAAGAATGACAACACGTTCCCCGCCCATACGTAGTCCGGTCAGATATTGACGATTGCCGTCACCTTGGACGCTGCGTATACGGTCTCCAGCATCCTCCAGCGTAATACTTTCTGCCGATAAACGTTGTGTCTCATCCTCCAATGCATCGAGCTCTGAACGCAGTCGTTCGATCGCCTCTTCCTGAGCTGTTGTGTCTGCGGTCAGCTCGCTGAATTCTTCAGCCGTTAGATTGATCTCAGTAACAATCTCTTCTTTTAAGCCGCGAAGGATGGCCCACTCCTCAATTAGATCGGCTAACTCCTGTTGAATCTGCAAGAGATTCTTTCGGCCGACAAGTACCTGCAGTTCCATCCGGTCCGCTTCGCTCGCGAGTTCTGTAATATCTGCCTCGCGCCGCAAGTCAATATTGGCGTTAATTATCATAAAGAACAAAATCACAGCACCGAAACCACAGGTCATTGCGTCAAGGAACGAAAGCGAAAACACGTTGAGTGGCTTACGTGCCACCGGATTCCTCCACAGCGATCACCTGTAACTCTTCTCCTGGTGACCCTATACGAATCACATCTGCCGGCAACACGATTTGATCACCGGACACACGCTTTTCATTAATATAGGTACCGTACTGACTCAGATCCGTGAGCATAAGTTCACCATCGCGCCGTACAATCTCGCAATGCGACCGCGATACTCCGCCATGATCTCCGTTAAGAATGATTGTCCGCCGCCCCTCGTGGCTCTCACGCCCGATGACGACCCCACCCGCATCTACCGGCATTGCAACACCCCGATAGACGATATGCGTGGCCAGATTCTCACTCTTCTTTACCAACTCCTGAGTTTTTACTACCGGTGTAGCCGCCTCCACGGCTGTAACCTGCCCCCCTTGCTCTCGCCAGGGTAACCGTTTCAGAAGTTTCACTTGGCCATCACCCGATGGAATTTGACCCAAGCGCTCCAATGCACCTAAAGCGGCCTCCCCGACACGTAACGGTTGGATATCCGCATCATCAAGACGCGCTAACTCACTGAGCACGCCCGGCAGGCCAAGCAGTCGGTGTGAGACTTGAATGACAAGGCTATCATCCGTGCTACGGCACTGAGCCAGCAATTGCACTAAAGCACGATAGAAGCCCGCGGCAACTCCCAATAACTGATTACGCTCTATTTCAACCGAAACTTCTTTATCGCCGTGCGGCAACTGTAACTCGGCTGTGCCATGCTCATCGAGATCCTGCAACCATGATGGCAGACGATCATAAACAAGCTGCTCGCTCGCCGCACTGTGGAATGGATCGAAACGGGTCGAGAGAACAAAGATTTCTGCCACGCGCTTCGCCCATAAATCCATCAGAGAAGCGAGTCCAACACCATCGATCGCCTTCTCAGTCCGAACAGCAACGTCATCTCCTTGTTCCAATACTGTTGCTGAAACACGATGCAAGCCGGCATCCAGATAGACCAACTGCTGCCCTGCATATGGTCGATGACTCGCCGCTACAGCCGCGTTCAGAAGCGACCGTACCGGCATACCGCACTCCTGCGCGAGACCTAATAACAGCCCTAGCTGCTCGCGACTGTAATAATCTGGAACGACAAGCAACGCATCCTTCCCTGGGCCACCGTAGCGCTTCCACAAATCCTCGAGCTGTGCGAACGCTAGCTGGGCTGTGTTGGAAACGCCCTCGATACCAGCACCGCCCTCCTCAAGACTCAGCTTCTCCCAGTAACTGTTACTGCTTCTACGCGGCTTAACGCGCGCCTCAGCGTATGCTCCGATACCGGTCTGTAAACCACCATCTAAAACCAATGCATAACCCGGCTCTGTCGCAAGAATGCCGGATTCATTCACCACAATGAGGTTCGCATCGTTGATATCGATGGCGAGCGTACTCATAGCGTCCGCGCTACTGCGCACCTCCACGGGTTTGCATGTGTCGAATGAGGTTGTGGTCAATATAAGTCTGCGTATCGAACACAAGCCGTTCCTGCAAAGACTGAAGTTGGTGGACAAGGAACATCACGATGATCGAGATCAACAAAGCAATAAACGTAGAGTTGAACGCCGTACCAAGACTCTGGGTCACACCAGCGATATCGCCGTCTACAGCTCGATGCGCCTGACCAAGCGCTTCACCAATACCACGAACCGTCCCAATAAAACCCACAGACGGAATTGCCCAGGCAACGTATCGGATCATCGATAGTTCCGACTCGAGTCGCTCGCCCTCCGATTCGCATAGTGTATTGGCAACGGACGACACGTCTTGGACATTGCAGGTAGATCCAAAGCGCTCTAGCGAAGATAACAGAACCCGCGGCAACAACATGTCACGTAATCGGTCAGGCAACGCCTGTAGTGTACGTGCGTACTCACGTGTGTCTTCAGGGAGAATCCGCACACCATCCTGAATGGGCACGAGCTCCTGTTGCAAAAGTTTCTGCTCACTCAACGATCGTGTGGCCTTATATCCCATAATTGAAAAGGCCCATAACATCAAAACGAAACACGCTTCCTGCTCGAAGTCTCTGATCAAGACCCACAATGAGCGTTCGACAGTGTAATCACTGTCCTCCTGCATCTGCAGCGCCTGCTCATCTAGAATCTCGGTCGCATTAGGCCGAACGACAGTCACATAAATCGCGTGCACCAGAATAACGGCAATAATCAGGGCAAAAACCTGGTATAAAAACTCTGTTTGAAAATTGCGTTTCATAGTTAAATATTGACCGGAAAGGTCACTTCTTCGTCAGCAGCGATTTCTTCGCTCGGAATAAATATCTCATCTAGTGGCCGCGTTTCGGGTGGCGGGGGCAACGGCACCTCATCTTCCGGCGTCTCTGCATCCTGACCCACCGATGACAACGACAGACCCAGCAGAATTACCAACGTCAATAACATTCTTATCAAGTGCATCGTCAACTCTCCCGACTAGAACCTACTAATATTAGACTGATCTGTATGCGAATCATTCCAGATTACGAGCAAGGCGGAAACCAATATCTTCGCGGTTGTCGCCACTGTAGTTGCGATATGCAAGGCGCAGATCCGTAATCTGCGCGCTGCGCCAGCTTGAGCCCCTTATCACATGAAATCTACCATCCTCGGGACCAAGTGGATCAACTACTACGGTTTCAGTCTCTGGCGACCCGATTTCCCAGAAATCTAGCACCCATTCCGCAACATTTCCGCCGAGATCGTATATCCCAACTGCGTTCGGCGCAAAGCTACCGGGTGGTGCAGATACGATAAAACTATCGTTGTAAGTCACGAGGTGTGGTCGCAATGTATTAGCCGCAGTGACATCCGCAAAATTACCCGATCGATCGGGCGGTGGCATGCCGTTCCCCCACGGGAACGTCGTTGGCTCTTCCTGCTCAGCGAATCGTGCCGCCCAAGCCCATTCAGCCTCGCTCGGCAAGCGATAACCGTTACGTAGTGGCCTTACCGGCCTCCACACGCCATTAGTCTCTTCGTAGACCGGTTGCAACCCATCCCTAATACTGAGCCAGTTCATATACTCGGCGACTTCGTCCCAGGTGATACGAACTACAGGCTGATCGTCTTCGTTCAGAGAGTCATTACCGAAACTTCCCGAGTCGTGGCTAGGACTGAACTCGCGAAACTGTGCGTTACTAACCTCGTGAATACCGAGGTAGAACGCCTCGCTAATCGATACGGAGCGCAGAACTTCGTTAGAACGGCGTCCCTGTTCTCGACGCGACGATCCCATCGTGAACTCCCCTGGTAGAACCAAGGTGAGCTCCTGACCCAGACTAGTTTGAATCTGCCGCGCATAACCTGAGCCCATAATCGAGTCGAGTTCTTCTAGGGTCACATCGATAATCAGCGGATAACCAGGCCGCGGCGTCACCTCATCAGATTGCTCTGCATATCCGTCAAGCCGGATCGCGATATTGTGACTAACTGCAGACAGAGTTAGTTCGGTTGGAGTAACGCCGCGCTGCTCACCGTCTACCCAAATCTCTGCATTAGTAGGCTCGCTAATCAGTTCAACGATGCCCATACGCGACACCATCTCAAGAGCTAGCGCGCGGTCGCTATCCGCCGCGACGGAAATATCCTGTTCGATCGTGTTATACCCGGGTTTCGTCAGAGTCAGATTGTGCACTCGTCGGGGAGAAAGCTGCACAACCAAGGGAGTCTGCCCACGATACTCACCGTCCACAGTTACGGCCGCACCAACCGGGTTGCTTACGAGTTCGATACGACCATCGGCCTCAGTCAGTGCCACTAACGGCAACGACTGCGGCTGATCAGCCAGGACAGAGACAACCTCGGTCCAGGAATTATATCCGCCTAGTCGCAGCTCAACGATGCGCTCACCTGCACTCAGCTCTATCACCACCGGCGTTTCACCGGTAACGCTTCCATCAACGCGAACTTCAGCACCCGGCGGTTCACTGGTGACAGTTATCGGCGCCCAATTGGGAGTGAGCTCGATGACGACCTCCTGCCGTTCACCGGCTCCAATCACATCGAGCTCCTGCACCTCCGTCAAGTAGCGTTCAGCAATGAATTCAAGCTGGTGGCGACCGGTAATGATTTCGACATCGGCTAATGGCGTTATGCCGAGAGATAGACCGTCGACACGTACCTCTGCCGCAGCTTCCGGAAAAGTCGTTAATGAAATAAGCCCTGGCAACCGCTGCATCTCAAGCTCAAACGTCTGGTCAGGTGAGAGACCAACATCGATCTCTACGTCTAGTGGGTAATAGCCTTTAAGTTCAGCCACCACACGGTGGGATCCAGCACTAAGTAACAGACGATCGCCCATACGTATCTTCATCACCGTATCTGGTAGACCAACTGTTTCTGGTAACGGCTCAACGATGATTTCCACGGACTTCGCCGTAAAAGCGAACCAACCTATAACGGCTAGCGCCGCAAACGCTCCACTTATAACGAAATTTCTACGGCTAGGTATAACCTGAACACCATCACTCTTTTTATCGTCCAACCGCCGAAATGCGATCGGTGCGATTTCAACTTCATCGAGACCTAGCGTTTCGCGCGCGAGTTCCTCGAGGTCAGGCGGTGCAGTATCACCGCCCGTTTCAACACCTGATATCGCAAGCTGAAGCTTGCTGCTATCTAGCGAGCAATTAATACGCGCGGTATCGAGCGCGATAGTCTCTCCGTCTTTCAACCATCTCGAACCCGAGACTAGATCGCCTTCGATACGAAGATTTCGGGTATCCCTATCGGCCTGAAGAAAGAATGCCCCGTCGAGGACACTAATCTGCATCGACCCTGGGACACCGTGTAGGTACACATCGTCATGCGCCTCACCACCGATAGAGACCGGTAGCTCATCGGAGCTAAAAAATCTCTCCTCACCACCGACTGAGACAATTAAAACCCAATTATTCGTTACACTCATCGAATTAGTTCCGCGCAGCGCACATCGATCGACGCAGTCTGGCGCCCTGGCCGTACAA
>Ga0310344_10003376_pt1 | contig 11888 bp, 12 predicted proteins | sample HC15DNA20200_MG_FD_203801 | JGI IMG/M metagenome (GOLD analysis project Ga0310344, IMG submission 203801) | Marine microbial communities from station ALOHA, North Pacific Subtropical Gyre - HC15-DNA-20-200_MG | ecosystem: Environmental > Aquatic > Marine > Oceanic | place: Pacific Ocean: North... | reverse complement strand
AATGTCAGATGAGCTTGAGGCGGCATTCGCGCGGGCGGCGGTCGGGTACTAACGGGTCTTTGCACGCTTATCGACGCGGGGTCTTCAGCAGTAGTACCAGAGGGATCGCAGCAAATACTACCACTGCCGAGAATACGAAGGAGTTGAGAAACCCGATCATCTGCGCTTGCTCGCTCACCAGGTGATACATGCTCAACAGCCCCGAGGTTGATTCCAGATCCCACACGTGGGGGGTGCCTTCGGGTGGGAGCAACTCGTGGTAAGGGTTGACGTGCCCCCGAAGCTCGATGTAGTTCACTTGCGAGGAGCGCACCAGTATCGCCACCACTAAAGACGTGCCGATACTCGCGCCGATCGCTCTAATCAGCGCGAACAACGCGGCCCCCTCGGTGCGCAATTCCGGTGCCAGCGTCGAGAAGGTCACGGTTGTTAGCGTGACCCACATCATGCCCATGCCGAAGCCGCTGATGACGGTGAGGTAGACCACTTCTTCCATTCCCACCTCGCTACTCCACTCTGTCATCAGCCAGCTGCTGATCCCGGAGCAAAGCACCCCGATCATGATCAAATTTTTGGGTGAGAAGCGGTCGGAAAGAACACCGCCTGCAAGCATGGCGATCGCGGTTCCGACCCCGCGGGCAGATAGCACCCACCCAGCGGTGATCACTGGATAGCCTTGCACGGTTTGGAGAAAGACGGGGAGGATGAACATCGTCGAAAACACAGTCAGGCCGAAGACGAAGATCAACGCCAGCCCCACCACGAAGTTCCGGTCGCGGAAGATCGATAGGTTCAGATAGGGGTTGTGGGCTGTCGCGCAGTGCGCAAAGAAGATGTAGAACCCAAGCGCCGCGGCCCACGCTTCGATGATGATTTCGGGGGATTCAAACCAATCGAGCCGTTGCCCGCGGTCGAGCATGAGCTGAACCGACGACACCGCAATGACGAGCGATGAGACGCCGATCCAGTCTAGCTTATCTCTGCGCTTGTCCGCTTCGGGCAGCGTGAAAAAAATAGCGGCAAAGGCGAGTAGCCCCAACGGGATATTGATCGAGAAGACCCAGCGCCAGTTATAAGCCTCGGTCATGATCGCGCCGATGGTAGGGCCGACCACCGGTCCCAGGATCATGCCCATCGACCAGATGCTCATGGCGAAGCCATGACGTTCCTTGGGGTAGGTGTCAAGCATAATGGCTTGGCTAATCGGGAGCAGCGGAGCGCTGGCCACCCCTTGCAGCACTCGGTAGATTACGAGGTCCTCAATCCCCGCTGCACCCGCGCAGAGTGCGCCGGTGATGGTGAAACCAACGATTGAGGCGAGAAAGACGCGCCGGCGGCCTAACCGGTTAGCAAGCCAGCCCGTGACCACGGTGCCCACTGCGCTCGCAACCACGAACGCGGTGATGATCCAACCTACTTGATCCGGGGTTGCCGACAGGTTCCCTTGAATGTTGGGCAGCGCGACGTAGGCCGTGCTCATATTCACCGAATGCAGCAGCGATGCCAGCAGCACAGGGATGGTGATGATGATCCGCTCGGTGCGCGTGAACGGCCCACTCGACGGCTTGTTGATGATCGGCATGAATCGGCGAGGTGGCTAACCTTGGTACCGGGCGACCGGTTTGGCTAGGTCGGGGGCGGCTCCGGGCTCAAGCGTTGCTCGACGAGATGGGCAAAGAAGCTGGCGCCGAGCGGCAACGCGGCATCGTTGAAGTCGTACCCTGGATTGTGCACTTCACATGCGTCGGAGTTTCCGTGCTCATCGAGTCCGCCGTTGCCGATGTTAATGTAGCAGCCAGGGACGCGATCGAGCATGAACGAAAAGTCCTCCGAAGCCATGATGAGAGGCGGGGACCGATCGACATTCTCTCGACCGACGAGGTCGTTGCAGATCCGCGCTGCGTAATCGGCCTCGTCGGTGTTGTTGATGGTGGGGCGGAAAATCGGGCGAAAATCCACCGTTGCCGTGGCACCGAATGCCGACGCGATGCCGGTCGATATCTCGCGCATTCGCTGCTCGACCAGCGCCATGACCTCGTTAGAGAACGTCCGCACCGTGCCGGATAGATGAGCGGTCTGGGGGATGACGTTGTAGGCGTCGCCTGCGTGCATCTGGGTCACCGAGACCACTGCAGTGTCCACCGGGCGCGCGCTGCGGGAGACGATGGATTGGAGCGCGGTCACGATGCTCGCTCCGACGACGACAGGATCGATGCTGGTCTCGGGTCGTGCGCCGTGCGCGCCTTTGCCATCGATGCTGATATCGAAGAAGGCGCCGCCGGCCATCATGGCACCCGCGCGCACAGCGAATTCCCCGAGCGGTAACGAGGGCCGGTTGTGCATCCCGAAAATGCACTCGCAAGGAAACTGCTCGAACAGCCCATCATCGAGCATCGCCTGCGCCCCCCCGAGGCCTTCCTCTGCGGGCTGAAAAATGAAGAACACCTGGCCGTTGAAATCTCTTGTCTCCGCGAGATAGCGTGCTGCACCGAGCAGCATCACGGTGTGTCCGTCATGACCGCACGCGTGCATCACCCCGTGGTGCGTGGACTTATGGCCGAACGTGTTTCCCTCCACGATCGGCAGGGCGTCCATGTCCGCACGCAGCCCGACCGAGCGGGGTGAGTTGCCGACACGAAGCGCGCCGACCACTCCGGTCCTGCCAATCCCGCGATAGACTTCCAGGCCGTACTTCTCGAGCTCGTCGGCCACAATGCCCGCCGTGCGCTGCTCCTCGAATCCGAGCTCGGGATGCGCGTGGATATCTCGCCGTATGCGGGTGAGATCCTCGTGGTAGTCACTGATAGCAGCCCGGACCGCCTCGGCCCGGGCGGGCGCGTTTTCCACTTAGTTTTCCGCTTCCTGCTTTACCACGACGTCGTACCAGCAGCGGGGCTGGCCGTCCATATTGACGCCTTCTATTCGGATGAGCCGAGTCTCTCCGGTACGTTCGGGCGAGTGTACGTCACCTTGGTTGTACAGATAGGCGTCGCCCGGAGCGAGTGGATAGACACGGGCGGCTTCGACGGTCCCCGGCTCACCGCCCTGCACAGCGGGTTCGACGATACGCCAGTCGGTCATCTCAGTGGTACCGACCGCCTGGCCGTAGATTGCCCAGGAGGGGCCGTGATCGTGCGGACGAGAGGATGCAGCCCCTTTGTGCACATGAGCAAAGATGCAGAATCCCAGTGGGTCTTCATAAAGGAGCTTACGTGGTGAGTCGTTCTCGGACCCGAGGTGCTCGGCGACGAAATCGGGGTCGACCAGCACCTCCTTCAACAGGTCACGCACCTTGGCGCGTCCGTCAGGGCCCGGGTCCGATGTCAATGCGTTGTGGCAAGCTTGGCCAAATGCGTCCAAGGTCATAGACATGAGTGTTCCTCTCTCCGCGACGTTGCCGGTGACGTTATCAAAGTTCTAACGTCCGTTGAAATCCTTTATGCGGCGTAGTCGAACCCCGTGGGGTCGTAGCCGTACAACCACTCGTGCGCGCTGCGGTGCCCGCTCAGCTTTTCCGCCACCGCGCCGTCGACGTTGTGAAACAGCGTCATGTTACGCCGCGACATACCTTGGACTTCGGCCGTTCGCTCCCGCCGGAACGCCTCGTATCGGGTAAACGACTCGGTGAGGCTGCGTCCTTGGCGAATGCCCTCAGCAACGCAGCGACTGAGCACGTAGCCATCTTCGATGGACATCACCGCACCTTGCGCCATAAACGGCAGCATGGGGTGGCATGCGTCGCCGAGCAGTGTCACGCGCCCATCGCTCCAGCGGGGCATGGGGTCTCGGTCGAACAAACCCCATCGAAAACAACGCTCGGCCCGTTCGATCAGCGTATGTAGGGCAGGATGCCAGCCGGCGAAATCCCGAGCAAAGTCGCCTCGGTCACCTTCCGCTGACCACGATTCGGCGAGCCATTCGTCGCGTTCTACACACCCCACGCAGTTGACGAGCTCCCCACGGCGGACATAGTAATGGACAAAATGGCCGCGCTTTCCCAACCAATTGGAGGAAACGGGCCGCACGTGACCCGAGGGGAGCGCTCCGACCGGAATCGTGGTGCGCCAGGCAACGCATCCCGTGAAGCGGGGTGCGTCTGCGCCGAACAAGGTGGAGCGCACGTGCGAATGGATGCCGTCGGCGCCGATCAAGCCGCTCGCGTAGAAGGTGCGGCCGTCTTCGGTCTGCGCCTCGACGCCGGCCTCCGACTGAGCGATCCCGATGACCTTCGCGTTCAGGTGCACCGAGCCCGGTGATTGCACCTCCAACGCGTCACGCAGCACGCGATGAAAATCGGCTCGATGTAGATGATAGTAAGGGAAACCGAACCGCGCTTCTGCGACTTGCCCGAGCGGGCGGGCCATCAGGGTTTCGCCCGTCTGATAATGGCGCATCTCGCCGCCCTCGGGGCGAAATGCTACCGATTCCAGTGCGTTGCCGAGTCCGAGCGCATGCAGCAATCGAGTGCCATTGGCGCTGATCTGCACGCCCGCCCCCACCTCGCCGAGCGCTCGGGCTTGCTCGAGCACGGTCACAGAAAGGCCCTGCGCAACGCAGGAGAGCGCGGCGCTTAGACCGCCTAAGCCGGCGCCGACGATCAGCAGATCTGTCACGGTCTCGGCACCCGGAGACCTCGTGCGATGCTATTTGGCCACCTTAACGGTAGAGCCGATGCTCGAAAGGGAATGAAATACTGCGGCTGCATGGTGTTGCGCCCGGCCGATGGTGAGGCAACCGATAGTAAACCATCCCGGCTTTGGTGCCGCGACTGAGCGGATCGAAGGAGCTTAACGCCAACGTTGCGGTTTACAGACGCGGGCTCGTCCGCGCAGGGCGGGGCTGGTCGGGCAGACACCAAGGGCTCGGTGGTGCTGCCTGCCGTCTCGAACGCGCTTGGGTGTCGTCCCCGCGAGTTTGAAGGGCAAGGGTGCGGCGTAGCGCATCCGTCTGGTGCGAGTGTCGGACAGCCGGGCACAGCTCGGCGCTCAGGTCTGCAAGTCGATGTCGAAGGTCACGAGGAACTTCGAGGTCATAATGTAGTAACCAATGGCCAAGTGCAGCTCGACCAAGGCCTCGGGCTCGAGGAACGCCGCGACCGCATCGAACGTCTCGTCGCTCACCCGGGTTTGCGTTACCACCTCGTCGGTAAATCGGAGCACCGCTTTTTCTTGTGCCGTGAACGCGTCCGCGCAAGCGCCTTCTTCCAATGCGTCAGTCTTTGCGTCAGAAACACCGGCCGCACGCCCGATACGCTTGTGCGCAATGACCTCGTAGTCCGATTCACACAGGATGCCCGCGCGGCTGATCGCGATCTCGCGTAACTGTGGGTCGAGCGTGCCCTTGAAGCGGATCGCATTGCCGAGGCGGCAGTAGTTGACGAAATGGGACTCCGAATGCGCCAGCATCCGAAAGATATTTCGCCGACCATTCTTCTCGAGCACGTCGCGGGTTCGTTCAGAGGCAGCGCTCTCGTTGACGTAGTCTATTCGAGCCATTGTCAAACGTCCTTGCAGTGAGTGGGGGAGGGTTACTGGTGTTGCGCCGCGGCGTTGCGAGCCGATTCTCTAGTCGACGGGTGTGCCCGCAAGTGACAGCCAGGTTTCGACGACCGAGTCGGGATTGAGCGAAACGCTTTCTATGCCTTGCTCCATGAGCCAGCGGGCCAAGTCGGGATGGTCAGAGGGTCCTTGCCCGCAGATGCCGACGTATTTGTTTGCCCTGTGGCAAGCCTCGATGGCCATAGACAGCAGCGCTTTCACCGCAGGGTCCCGCTCGTCGAATTGTCCGGCCACCACGCCGGAATCACGATCAAGACCCAAGGTAAGCTGGGTGAGGTCATTTGAGCCGATCGAGAAGCCATCGAAGTATTCGAGAAACTGGTCGGCGAGCAGCGCGTTGGCGGGTAGCTCGCACATCATGATCACTTTCAGATCGTCCACGCCGCGTGCCAGGCCTTGCGTGGCGAGGAGATCGACCACCTTGTGCGCTTCGTCGAGGGTGCGCACGAATGGCACCATGACCCAGACGTTCTTGAGCCCCATGTCTTGACGAACCCGAAGCAGTGCCTGGCACTCCAAGGCAAAGCAGTCCCGAAACTCCTCCGAGACGTACCGTGCGGCGCCGCGAAACCCGAGCATGGGATTTTCCTCGTGCGGCTCGTAGCGTTCCCCACCGAGCAGGTTCGCATACTCGTTCGACTTGAAGTCCGAAAGGCGAACGATGACCGGATGGGGTGCGAAGGCCGCAGCGAGCGTGGCGATGCCTTCGGAGAGCTTCTGCACATAGAAACTAACAGGGTCGCCGTAACCTTGGATCACCTGCGCTACCGATGCCGAGAGCGGCGGGGGCAGGGCGTCGAATTCGAGCAGGGCTTTTGGGTGCACGCCGATGAGGGTGCTGATAATGAATTCCAAGCGCGCCAGTCCAATTCCGTGATTGGGGATACGGGAGAAGGCGAAAGCACGCTCGGGGTTCGCCACGTTCATGGCGATCTTGAAAGGCAGCGGCGGCATCGATCCCAGGTCGATGGTGCGGCGCTCGAACTCGAGCAATCCCTCGTAGATGAACCCGGTGTCGCCCTCAGCGCAGGAGACTGTGACGTCGTCGACCTCTGTGAGGGCGGTGGTTGCAGAACCACAGCCAACCACCGCCGGTACACCGAGCTCGCGAGCGATGATTGCTGCGTGGCACGTCCTTCCACCGCGGTTGGTGACGATGGCGGAGGCTCGTTTCATGACTGGCTCCCAATCGGGATCGGTCATGTCGGTGACCAGCACGTCGCCGGTCTCTACCGCGTCGAGCTCCGATAGACTCTTGACGATCTTCACCGGCCCTTGCCCGATCCGCTGGCCGATGCTGCGCCCCGTTACTAACACGTTGCCTTGCCCGCTCAATGTGTAACGCTCGAGCTGTCCCGCTTGTGCGCGGCTTTCGACGGTCTCTGGGCGTGCTTGCAAGATGTAGATCTGACCGGAGGCGCCGTCTTTACCCCACTCTATGTCCATCGGGCGGCCGTAATGGGATTCGATACGGGTGGCCATGCGGGCGAGCGCGTGTACGTCCTCGTCGGACAAACAGAATCGTTGCTGGTCGGCTTGCGGCACCTCCACGATCTGGACCGGTTCAGGGCCGTCCTCAGCGTAGATCATCTTCACCGCTTTCTCGCCTAAGGTACGTGAGACGATGGATTTGCATGCTGCAGCAAGGGAGGGCTTGTAGACATAGAACTCGTCGGGGTTCACGGCGCCTTGCACAACGCATTCTCCGAGCCCGTACGCGGCGGTGATGAACACGACGTCGCGGAATCCGGATTCCGTATCCATTGTGAACATCACGCCACTGGTGCCCAAGTCGCTCCTTGCCATGAGCTGGATGCCCGCGGAAAGTGCAACCCCACCGTGGGTGTAGCCTTGGTGCACGCGGTAGGCGATCGCGCGGTCGTTGTACAGGGAGGCGAAAACCGCCTTTACGGCCTCTACGACCGCCTCGAGCCCGTTGACGTTGAGGAACGTTTCTTGCTGTCCTGCAAACGATGCTTCGGGCAGATCTTCTGCCGTTGCCGACGAACGGACCGCGACTGAGGGGGCGTCGCCGAGTTCGGCATAGGCGGCGGCTATCGCCGTGACGAGAGCGACCGGCAAATCGGCAGCCATAATCCACCCGCGAACTTTGCTCCCGATCGCAGTCAAGGCTGAGACATCGTCGATATCGAGTCCGGTCAGCGCTTGCTCGATCCGCTGCTCTAGGTGATTTTCAGCCAAGAAATGGCGGAAGGCATCGGCGGTGGTCGCGAAGCCGTTCGGCACCACGATACCCGCATCGGTCAAATTTCGGATCATCTCGCCGAGGGAGGCATTTTTCCCGCCGACCCGTGAGACGTCGGTCATTCCCAGATCCTTGAACCAGATGATCTGGTCGTTCATCGAAGCGCTACCATGCTTAAATCTCGGTCGGTGGGTCGGTGGGTCGGTGGGTCGGGCGAATGAGTGTAAACGGCGGTGAAAGCGGTTGAATAGCGATGGATGAACGCAGTGTATTTCTTATCTCCGACGGGACCGGTATCACCGCAGAGATCCTAAGTCACAGCCTGCTCACTCAATTTCCCCAGTTCGAGTTCTCGATCACGGCGATTCCCTACGTGAACACCGAGGAGCGCGCGGAGCTGACGGCGCAGAAGCTTTTCCAGGCAGCCGCTGCCGATGGGGTCGAGCCGCTGGTGTTTACCACATTTGCAGACGAAACACTCCATGACATGGTGGCAGAGGCGCCCGGGGCCTTCTTTGACTTCTTCGAGGCTTTTATCGGGCCGCTTGAGCGGGTGTTGGGGGTTCCTTCTTCCCATACACGTGGACGCACGCACGGGCTGGTCGATGTGGAGCAGTACACTTCGCGGATTAGCGCGATTGACTACACGATGCAGTGCGACGATGGGGTAAACGTCGTGGACTACGATGTCGCCGATCTGCTCTTGATTGGGGTTTCGCGATCCGGGAAGACGCCCACGTGCCTGTATATGGCGCTGCATTACGGTCTGCGCGCGGCGAACTATCCATTGCTCGAAGATGATCTGGACCGGGGTCGGCTACCCGATGGGCTGCGGGCGAGACGTGAGAATCTTTTCGGCCTTACGATCGATCCCGTCCGACTGCAGCAGATCCGCCAGGAGCGCCGCCCCAATTCCCGTTATGCGCGGCTCTCGCAGTGTCGGCGTGAGGTGCAAGCAGCGGAAGCGCTGTTCAAGGCCGAACGGGTGTCGTACCTCGATGTGACGTCGATGTCGATCGAGGAAATTAGCACGACCATTCTCGACCAGCGCGGATTGCATCGCACGTTCTTCTAGGATCGGGCGCGGTCCTAGTTCTCGCTGAGTACGGCGACTCGTGCGACCTCACGTTCGGCTTCCGGTCGCAGGCGGCATTCGCCGTCCCGTCGGCAGGTAGCAAAATCGCGTCCGAGCGCAGGCGGATAGACCAAGCCTCGGGGCGGGTAGGTAGGGTAGGCGGTGTAGCTAAATGTGTTGGGGACCATCTGCGGCTCCAAGGATTCCCAGATATGAAGCGTGATAGTCGGCCCCGACGCAGGTCGGGGCCAGTCGGTCTTTAGCCTACCCGTATAAGGACTTATACGTAGACTGTGAGCCTACAGCACCTCGAACAAGCCCGCCGCGCCTTGCCCGCCGCCGATACACATCGTGCAGACAACGTACTTAGCGCCGCGGCGTTTACCTTCGAGCAGCGCATGCCCCACGAGCCGTGCTCCGCTCATTCCGTAAGGATGCCCGATGCTGATTGCGCCGCCGTTGACGTTCAGCTTCTCGTCAGGGATCCCGAGGCGATCACGGCAGTAGATGACTTGGACCGCGAACGCTTCGTTCAGCTCCCAAAGATCGATGTCGTCCATCGTCAGGCCGTGCGTCTCAAGGAGCTTGGGCACTGCAAATACCGGCCCGATACCCATCTCGTCGGGCTCACACCCTGCAACGGTCATGCCCCGGTACGCGCCTATCGGCTCGAGGCCTTTTCTCTCGGCGAGCTCGCTGCTCATCACCACGCATGCGGATGCGCCGTCTGAGAGCTGCGATGCATTGCCCGCTGCAATACAGCCGCCCTCGAACACCGGCTTGATGCGCTCGAGGTCCTCGTACGTGGTGCCTGGTCGATTTCCTTCGTCGAGCGCGATCGTCGCTTCCTCGTAACCCACCTCGCCGGTTTCTTTGTTGACAAGGGCTTTGGTTGTCGTGACCGGAACGATCTCGTCGGCGAACACGCCCGCTTGCTGAGCCGCTGCGGTACGCGTTTGGCTTTGCACACCGAATTCGTCTTGCTGCTCACGGCTGACCCCATAGCGCTTGGCTACGGTTTCTGCTGTCTCGATCATGCTCATGTAGGCGTGCTCGGCCTGGCTGAGCACCGTTGGGTCTTGGGTGCGGTACTGATTCGCGTGCTCGTTTTGAACCAAGCTGATGGATTCGAGCCCGCCCGCGACAACCACGTCCATGCCGTCGTGCAGCACCTGCTTGGCGCCGGTGCAGATCGCCATCATGCCCGAGGAGCACTGTCGGTCGATCGTCATCCCTGGTACTTGCACTGGCATGCCGGCGGCGAGCGCGCTCATGCGACCGACGTTGTATCCCGTCGTGCCTTGCGGCAGCGCGCACCCGAGGATCAGGTCTTGTACTTCGCCCGCTTCGATGCCCGCTCGTTGCACCGCGGCGGAAATGGCGAGCGCGGCCATCGTGGGACCTTCGGTGTTGTTAAATGCTCCCCGATACGCTTTGCCGATCGGGGTTCTCGCCGTGGAGACGATCACTGCTTCTTTCATGGTGTGGTTCCCTTTGCCTCAGGCGCTTTCTGCCAAGCGCCGGTCCTCTTCGGTCTGGTACTGCGGAGTGGTGTCCCGAGGGCGGCGAGTGTCGCCTTGGGACGGGTCCATGGCATCGCTTTTCCAGCTATCGTCGCTTGCCCAACGGTGTGGTAGATGCACAACGGCGCCGGGCGTGCGAATCGCCTCGATCTCGGCGAGGGAGGCGCGTGTAATCGTGTATTGGTCGTTGGGGTCGAAGCGCTTTCCGCACGTATGGCCGAGCGGATAGTCGATGAACACCGAACGGGGTGGATTGCCCGCCTCGATGATGTCGAGCGCACTCGCTACGCACAGGGTTGGTGTGCCAAGGCTTTCCAGATGGCGGGCGATCAGACTCACGGTCTGATGGCATACCGGTCACATGGGTACCAGATAGGCGACATCGATCCCTTGGCTGCGGAAGCGTTGCTCAATTTCGGGGATGAGCTCCTCGCGTACTCGGCGCTGTGAGTAGATTCCGCCCATGCAGGAGAACACGTCTTCGGCGAGCTCACCAATGAACCCTTCCGATTCCAGCTGCCTAAGCGCCGTCAGTGGAAGGATCGTGTCGGGATCCTGCCGCGGGCTTTCGAGATAGTTTTCTGTGATGTGCGCAAAACGCAATGCTTCCGCCGGCGTGTCTTTCGGGATCGCGCGGGTCGACGTATCGTCTTTGTAGTGATAGGCCACCTGACCCGCGACGTAGGCGCCTGAGGTCGATAGCACCCCTATCTTGCACTCGGACAGCGGCTTGGCCAGTGGTGTGAGCGGAGGCGGATCCTCTGCGTAGTACCAACGGTAGGGCGCGTAGCCGAGCTCTTCGTAGCGCTCGGTGATCGCCTCGATGTATTTGACAGGCATGCGGATCCTCAGTTGGTTGGCCCGAAGTCCAGGCGGGAAGTAGTGTAGGCCAGCTCTCCTGGCAGGGGTATCCGAAATTCATAGCTAATCATATAATTAGGCCTTGAAATAATATTACAGTGAAGGTTTACCGTATCGACACGCCAAGGCCCGCTGAGCGCAGTGGTGCGACCGGGGCATCAACCACGCAACTCAAGTTCGCAACCCCGAGCGGAGATGGGCCACAAGACCAGTTCGCGGTGAAGCTCGGCGCTATGGGCCGATTGTGGCGCAGCCACTGCGAGCGGGTGTTGAAGACCGTTGGTTTGAGCTTGATTCAATGGCAGGCGCTGCACTATCTGTCGCGGCAAGCAGACCCCGTGGTGCAACGCCATCTCGCATTCGCCATCGGGGTTGAAGAGCCTGCCTTGGTCGGCGTACTCGATCGCCTGGAGGCGTCCCGGCTGGTGCAACGTAAGGCCGCGTTGCACGACCGACGGGCAAAGACCGTTCATCTCACCCCCCTCGCCGCCGGTGCCCTAGACCGGGCCGAAGTGGCGCTTCGCGAGATGCGTGAGAGCTTGCTCGCCGGTATCGCCCCCGTCGAGCTCGAGCGTGCGGCATGCCTGTTTGATGTGATCACCGAGCGTCTGTGGGAAGCCGGGCGACAGAAGGATTCGTCATCGTGAGCGCGGCTCGGCCCACGG
>Ga0310344_10003375_pt1 | contig 11889 bp, 9 predicted proteins | sample HC15DNA20200_MG_FD_203801 | JGI IMG/M metagenome (GOLD analysis project Ga0310344, IMG submission 203801) | Marine microbial communities from station ALOHA, North Pacific Subtropical Gyre - HC15-DNA-20-200_MG | ecosystem: Environmental > Aquatic > Marine > Oceanic | place: Pacific Ocean: North... | reverse complement strand
CCCCAGAAATTATCGCCAAAATCTTTCCGGAACTACTAGATCTTGGCATGACACCGAATCAACTTGGTGAGCTGCGAATCAGTACCGATTTCGCTTATGACACTGTGACGGATGAGCTTCAGCTCAAGGTGTTTGATACGCAGGCACTCGGACTCAACGGAACCGGCAATTTGACGGCTAGCCAATTTCTAACCGGATCGCCGCAAATAACTGGTTCCATACAAATTCAGAACTTCAACCCAAAAGAACTGCTCCGTCGCTTCGACAAATCGGCGCCAGTAACAGCGGACTCTACGGTGTTCAACAGCGTCGCTATCGACACACGATTAGATGTGACAAATAACCGCGGGATCTTTGAGGACATGCGATTGGAACTAGACGGTAGCGTCGTTACGGGTGACCTAACCATCCAGGAATTTAGTAACCCAGAATATGACTTCAGCCTCGCAATCGACACTATCAACGTCGATCGTTACCTACCACTACCGATGAATATAGATGGCGGAACCCCAGCCTTGAACAACCGTCCGATCGAACTACCAACCGAAGCTATGCATAACTTTAAAATGAACGGAGAAATAACGGCGGGTAACCTTAGGCTTGCGGGGATACAGCTTTCAGATGTATCAACGTTTCTAGCTATTGACGAGGGCGTCGGTGCAATAGAGTTAGCGAAAGCAATGCTTGCTGGAGGGAATCTGGACGGTACTATCGAACTCGACGCACGCGCGGGAGTGCCTCGATTATCCCTAGAAGGCTCCGCAGAAGAACTTCAGCTTGACCCATTACTAGTCGCACTTTATGGCGAATCAGCTCTCAACGGTATAGGTAATTTTGACCTATCGCTAAGTGGCATCGGCATCGAAATCAACGATGTGTTTAAAACAACAACCGGACGCGTAAATTTTTCTATTCGTAGCGGCACACTGTTGAACATAAACCTCGGCTATTCAATGTGTGATTCCTTCAATACTGCTAGTCGGTTACCCCGACCTGTCGAGACGGAAGTTGATTTCACTGCTTTCCAGCTACTACGCGGCAGCGCAATTGTAACGGATGGTATCGCGCGAACGGGCGACCTTCACGCCACCGCAAAATTCATAGAATTCACAGGCCGTGGACAGACAGACCTAACTACTCGAGATATTAACTACGATCTCAGCGCTATACTGACGGAAAGTTCTGGTATTCCCGGTTGCGAAACAATGGATAGATTGATCGGCAATCCGATTCCTTTGGCGCTAACAGGTAATGTAAATGAGCCTCTGCCGAGCTTCTTTTTTAACGAGGTAATACAACGGGAAGCTCTCAGAATTGAGCTACAGGAAAAACCTCAAGCATACGAAAGCGAGTTGATATCTGACTGAATACATCTTAATAAATAGTACCGGAACCTTAATTAAGGCAACGTCGATTTTCTCACGCACGCCCTATCGACACAGATCTTGGCAAAAAAATACCGCAGCCAACTGTCGATATGATTGTTAATTAACATCCAAAAACCTTGCAAATCAGCGAATCAGGACTATATTAGTGATTAAGTACGATCCTCATACTATGAAAAAAGGGGATAGTGCCTATAAAAGTTCTTATTGCACGATTAGTTAGCCGTTTCAGAAGTTTGCTACGGTATCTCCTGTATATCGCCTTTCCATTTTTGCAATTGAACGTGAGTGTTTAATTTATTTAGAGGTTAATTAGATGATTACAGGTACCGTTAAGTGGTTCAATAAAACTAAAGGCTTCGGCTTTGTCTCTCCTGAGGATGGTGGAAAAGACGTCTTTGTTCATATCTCCGCAGTAGAAGCGAGCGGTTTAGATACGTTGCATGAAGATCAAGTTGTCAACATGGAAACAGAAATGAGCCAAAAAGGCCCACAGGCGACAAAGATCTCGCTTCCTGAGTAGAGATCGAACTACGCTGAAAAACAAGAAACCCCGTGTTATCGCGGGGTTTTTTTTGCATGGTATTTTTAAAATAGCTCGCCGCGACTAAGTCTTAAATATGCGACCATCTCTATAATAATCATATGCGAGCCAATCGAATTCAGCGAAACTTTAAGCTCCCAACCGCACTACGCCTGCTCGCTATCACCGTAGCGTTTTTTCCTTTCATACCAGTTGGTTATGCTCAAGAACCACATCTATCAGCAATACCCGAGGCTGAATTTCATATGGCGCGTCTAATTTATGGCCAAAGCGGTACCTTTGGGGGCGGTTTTCGCGGTGGGTTTGGCCGAGGTTGGTGGGCAATCGATTACCCGGATGCCGAATTTCACTTTACTCGTGGTCTCAGACGACTCACGCGACTCGAGGTCGCAAACGATAGCGTTCACCTGCGGGCTAATGACAATCGAATATTTGACTTCCCCTGGCTGTTTATTCAGCAAGTCGGTCACTGGCAGCTATCTACTGCCGAAATTGATCAGCTCAGAGAGTATTCGCTTCGCGGAGGTTTTATCGTCGTAGATGATTTTCACGGCGCGCGTGAATGGGCAATCTTCACTGACGTCATTCACCGCGTATTCCCAGGACAACCAATTGTAAATATTCCCGAAACGGACCCCTTACTTCATATTCTATTTGACCTGGATAAACGCACCCAGATACCAGGATTGCGCCATCTCTACCGTGACGCAAGAGGACAGATAGTCGCACAACTGCCCGGCGGCGCACCACAGTGGCGCGGAATCTATGACGATGGCGGACGTTTGCTAGTCGCCATTAATTACAACATGGACATGGGCGATGGCTGGGAAGAGGCTGATACTCCCGTCTATCCGGAACCGATGACCGCGCTCGCATATCGTTTTGGAATCAATTATGTCATTTACGCAATGACTCACTAGCAACCGCATCGTACCTTCTAGATGAGCGATATACAGATAATCTTAATCGCGTTTGCTGCGATCATTTCGACAGTACTCCTCGTTAGAATATTCAGTGCACAACCGAAGAAAGGCAAACGCGGTCAAGTTACTAACATCGACGATGATCTACTTAGAACCTGCTGCGGGGATCAAGCTATGGCAGACAGACTAGTTCAACACGAACTCGACAGGAAACCCCAGTTATCTCGAAAGAGGGCAGCATTTTTGGCGCTAGCTAGGCTGCGCAACGACAAGAGTTAGTTTACAGAAACCAGAATATAGGACTGATTAGGTCTTTCTGCAGTTACCTAGCCGAATTAGAACCGTCATCGAAAGAAAATACTAGCCGTTGATTAACCATGGCCTAAAACCGTTTGAAGGCCTCTAGGAGCTTGGGCTTGACATCCTCAACTTTTATCAAACTCATTGCACCAGGGTCACGGACACGTCGTCCCCAGCGAATCTCTTCGATGGACGAACCTAACTCACGGCGGACCGCCTCAGGATATTTATCGACTACTAAATCTTGACTGTTGTACGGACCAGTCCGGTACCTGTTAGACGTTGCATACAAGCCAACAACAGGAGTTCCTACCGCAGTGGCCATATGCGCGGGGCCCGAGTCCGGACACAATACAACTGAACTCCGCTCGAGCACCGCTAACAGCTGTTTCAAAGTTGTCTGACCAATCAGATTAATAACGTCTGTCTTTGCGAGCTCAACAATGCCCCTACTATAACCTCGCTCTAGTTCGGTTAGCCCCCCCGTAACTATAACTCTGGCGCCGTGTTCCTTCGCTGCATAATCTGCGATGGCAGCGTAATTCTCTACACTCCAATTTCTAAAATTACGAAAACGTTGCCCGGCACACGGACTGATAACTAGAGATGGGCTGTCGGCATCGATCCAGAGCTCAGCAAATTCTCGATCCGATTCGGTGAGAGGGATATCCCAGCGAAGTTCATCTCGCGGAACGCCTATTGCCGCTGCGAACTCGAAAAGCCCGTCCATGACATGCTGTTGTGGAGTCGCAGCTAGATGGTTTCGGCAGAACAACCATTGGTAATCGCGTCCACGCACTCGATCAAAGCCGAGGTTCGTAATCGCTGGTACCATCAGGCTTACGAGATTCGCACGCATCGATGCGTGCATATGTAGCAGCAGATCAAAATGTCGCCCTGAGAGTTCTCGGCGAATATCTAAGTATGCACGACGCCCGCGTGATTTATCGAAGAGCACAAAATCGACACCATCTAAACCACTCATCAGCCCATGCTCGACCTTTCCAAGAATCCAGGTAAGTCGCGTATCGGGCCAAGCTTTTTGTATCGCCCTAATCACCGGCACGGTATGACACGCATCACCTATCGCGGATAGCCTGATGAGACATAACTCTGACGGCGGGGAGTCAAACTCAGGAAACACTGTGACTTTAGCTTTACCGAATTGTCAGTTTAGATAATAGCTTACAGGAAGCGTCGACTAAAGACGCTTTCAGCAGCTGATTGGAAATTTACTATTAACTACAATCAGCTTTATCTAGAACTACTCCACAATCATAATGCCGTTATGAAATTTCTAGCGACTATCATCCTCGTGGTTGTGGTGTGTATCGTATCGGTAACCTATATAGCCGTACGCGGTAGTCTGCCAATCCTTGATGGAACTTTTTCTGTCTCTCATCTGACCACGCCCGTCTCTGTTGAACGCGACGCGTTGGGTGTACCAACAATTCGCGGAACAACACGAATCGACGTAGCTCGGGCAACAGGCTTTGTCCACGGTCAGGATCGTTTCTTTCAGATGGACCTGATGCGCCGCGTCGCGGCTGGCGAGTTATCAGGACTCGTAGGTATTAATGCTATCGAATTAGATCAAGATCGCCGGCGGCATCGGTTACGCGCATTAGCACAGCAACGCATTAATAACATCAGTCCACAAGAACGTTCACTTATCGAGGCATACGCCGAAGGCGTAAATGCTGGACTGAAATCTCTTCGAGCTGCGCCTTTCGAATACATACTACTGCGTACCAGAACGCAACCATGGCAGCCAGAAGACTCATTTTTGGTTAACTACGCGATGTATTTTCAGCTCACTGACTCAGACGCTAGTGGCGAAGAAGCCTACGCAATACTTCACGACGGGCTGCCGGCTTCATTACAACAATTTATTCTCAATGAAGGTACTGATTGGGATGCGCCGCTGGTGGGCGGTCCGATTTCCGTGCCGCCGCCACCAGATACTAACGTCTGTGACTTAAGAACAAATATTGATCAACACTACGTCATGCACCAACCCGCAGGGAAGGCCATATCCGCTCGAGAACGATTAGCAGGTAGTAACGGATGGGCTATCTCAGGACGAAAAACATCGACTGGACGGCCGATAATTGCCAATGACATGCATCTAGATTTGAGCGTTCCGAATATATGGTATCGCATGCGCCTAATCGTGGATGGTTCGGGGAGCGACGAGGACAATCTCGACGTTACAGGCGTGACCTTACCAGGCGCCCCTGCAATCGTAGCTGGAAGTAACGGCGAAGTTGCTTGGGGCTTCACCAATAGTAACGGTGACTGGGCGGATTTAGTACTTCTTGAGCTCGACCCCGATAATCCGAATGCCTACCTAACGCCCGATGGTTATCGCCTGTTTGATATTTACACGGAAGAGATAGAGGTCAGGCGATCACCATCGATCCCCGCAACTATACGATGGACAATCTGGGGCCCAGTTATCGGCGAAGACAGCAAAGGCAGGCTTCGTGCGCTGCGCTGGCTAGCACATGTTCCTGAAGCTTCCAACCTACGTATTGTTGGCCTCGAGCGCGCTAGTAACGTGGACGACGCGATTAGCATTGCTCATACCGTAGGCTCTCCGCCTCAGAATATCGTTCTCGCTGATAGTAGCGGAAATATTGCTTGGACGATCATGGGTCGCATACCTCTGCGAAATGGATACAACCCACAACTACCAACGTCGTGGGCCGATGGACAGACCGGCTGGAACGGATGGCTACCATCCGAAGATTATCCTATTTTGCTTAATCCTGCGGCGGACGCGATTTGGACTGCTAACGCCCGCGTGGTTGAAGGTGCCGCACTGAAAAAAATAGGTGAGGGCGGCTATCCACTCGGCGCAAGAGCTAAGCAGATTCGCGATAGCCTGCTCGAACTCGAGCGAGCAACGATCGAGGACATGCTGGCTATTCAGCTCGACGATCAAGCATTGCTACATGAACCTTGGCGTGACCTCCTACTCGAGGTGCTCGACCCTGCAGCGCTCGCTGGCAACGCGCGTCGTGCAGCCTTTCGTAACGAGGTTAGCCGCTGGAACGGCCGAGCTGACCCAGACACGGCTGGCTACCGACTGGTTCGTGAATTTCGCCAGCAAACCTCTGACGATCTTCTCTCGGAAATCATCTCAGGTTGTGGAAATTTTAGCGGTCCCGTCACTTTGCAGCGACGGGATCAATCGGAAGGACCAGTCTGGCGTCTTATTACGGATAGGCCCGCTCATCTTTTACCGTCCGTTTATGATTCCTGGCAGGACCTGTTTCTCTCCGCGGTCGACCGAACAATCCTGAGTTGCCCCGTCGATTCACTATCATTATGTTCGTGGGGTGAGAGTAACTCAGTGACAATTACCCACCCGTTAACAAGTACAGTTCCGTTTCTCTCGCCGTGGCTTACGATACATAATGAACCGGTACCAGGGGGGGAACACACACCGCGACTACAACATCGCGGCCATGGAGCGTCGGAACGCTTCGCGGTATCGCCCGGCGACGAAGCTAAGGGATATTTCCACATGCCGGGTGGCCAGAGTGGCCATCCGCTTTCGTCCTTCTATCGCGCTGGTCATGAAGCCTGGGTCCACGGAGAGATGCTACCGTTTCTACCTGGAGAACCCTTACACACGCTGACACTAAGCCCAGCGCGCTAACAGATCATATGTTCATGTTCACAAGCTCTACTGAATATATGGCATGTAATCACTGAAAGGCTCCCGCCTTCGTCACCTTGCAAGCACTCACTAGGGAAAACCCGGTGACGCAGGAAGGACACCCTGCCTTTAGTTTCTAAAATTCGAGTAGCGAAAACGGATCGACTCGCGCGCTTAGGATCCGTACGCCCCAGTGTAGGTGAGGACCGGTAACCCGGCCGGTCGCGCCCGCTAGCCCAATCAACTGACCTTGTTCTACCATCATACCGGGTTCGACAAGAATCTCGGACAGGTGCAAATAAGTCGAGTAGATACCTAACCCGTGATCGATAAATACCGCGTTACCACTGAAAAATAGGTTTTTAGCCAATACCACCTGGCCGGCATTGGCGGCAAAAATATTGGTACCGATCGCGGCATTAAGATCTACGCCTGAGTGAGGCGCACGCGGCTCACCGTTAAAAACACGGCGATGCCCGAAATTTCGCCCTCCTGTTGTGCCCGGTATGGGTGCTTGGAACGGCCGCTCCCAATAAGCGACAGGCGTCAAGGTCGAGTAGATAGAGTTAATCTCACGCGACTCCTCAGCGGCACGCTCATGGTTTTCTGAGCTTAGTTGCACATATCTCGGCTCTACAGTTAACTCCGTAATCGGATATTCTTTTTCCTGCACGTGTAGGACATCGGTGCGGGTCACAACGCGACCGTTCTCGTAACGAAGAAAAATATCGAGGGGATAATCACCGGCGACTGTATCGAGGTCCACACCGATGACGGTCAACCACACATCATCGACGTGTACGTATGGAATAGTTCTGTCGTTCCAAAACGCCTCTACCGAAATCAGACCCGCTTCATGCGGCTGGACAAGTCGTAGCGCAATGCCTTGGACAACAGTCAACGCCGCAAGTAGCGTCAGCGAACTCATCAGGAGTCACTCCTACTTTTTAAGCCTAACATTGGTATACATGGTCGCCTCATTACACTAATCAGTTAAATATTTTTGAAAAATGACCCGGAATTTTCCCCTAGATTAACCAAGCAGAACGATCGTAGACCCAGAACGCCGCAACAGAACCGACACCATAGGATACCGCGCGAGACCACCAGAACGGGATCGAGATATTCGTCTGGCGAATAATCCACCCGAGCGCAAGCATCCCCGCGACAAACACCACCTGTCCGAGCTCAACGCCTAGATTGAAAAACAACAACGCTAGCGGAATCGCCTGTTCCGGTAGTCCCACTTCGGACAGCGCTCCTGCAAAACCAAAGCCGTGTAGTAATCCGAACGAGAATGCCACAATCCAGGGAAAACGAGCGGTGAGAGTACCCTCTAAGGTTTTGTTACCGGCAAGTGTGGACGCCCTACCGAGCTGAGTGGCGAGAAATAAAATACTTAACGCGATCGTCGCTTCTACCGGCGCCCCAGGTACAGTGACCCAGCCCATAGTAGTCACAGCCAGTGTCACACTATGCGCAACTGTGAAAGCGGTAATCGTTAAAACAAGGCGTTTAAAACCGCTAATCAGCAACAATAATGTAAGGACAAACAACAAGTGATCGATGCCTGCCAGGATGTGCTCGACACCGAGGACCAGATAGTTAAACATGACGTTCCAAGAACTGGGTCTCTCCGGCACAATTACGCTCGGATTATTCGGCGTAAGCCGCCGAACGAAAGATGAACCATCGAAGTAATCGATTCGTAACAAAACGTCGGTCATCGTCGACGGCAACCCGCCAATTGCGATCGGCTGGTTAGCGAGGCCGCTCTTGCAAGTCAGCTCAGTATTCTGAATTTGCGCATCTAGAATGACGTAGGTCCGGACCTGCGAGTCAAGCAAACAATCCGACGGCAGTTGCGGCACGAGAACCTGATAAAGCCCACCGTCGATAGAAACCTTCCATTGCGCCTGAAACACTCCAATAGAGGATTCTCTGAGGCTAAGATAGCCAGGATCAAATTCATGTCCATCAACAAAATCAGACGAAAAAAGAAACGTGACTACTGCGGTAATTAGCGCACGTCTCACTCCTCCGACCCCGTAACATCGTCGATTTCTGTAGGAGATTCTATTAGATTAACCACCACTTCATAGCGATCCCGAAGTTTTCGATACTCAGCATCGTTGGCTTCGAAGCGGCGCAGCGCCATAAGTGCTGAGAGCACATCGGCCCTTATATTCTCGAACTCGGGTTGCGTCGATTGTACGAATTCAGACACACGTACAAGATGCATACCGAAATCCGAATCTAGAGGTCCTTGCCAACCGTCGTTTGGTGTCAGTACCTGCAGAGATTCCGCAAAGCTACCACCGAACAAACGCTCAACCTCGGCGAGCTCGAGTTGCTCGTAACGAGCATCGAACAACAATGCATCGCTCGTGAACGATAGCGATGTCCCCACGCGCAATTCAGCGAGCGCATCAGTAACAACGGACACAAGCTCTGTGCCATGCTGCGAGGCACTGAAGAAGAACTGCTCAAAGCTCCACATCGCGGGCACACGAAAACGCTCCAGATTATCGGCAAAGAATGACGCAAGCTCAGCATCGGTCGGCGGCACTGGCTCCGAGACATCTTGTGTGAGGAATAGCATCTTCTCAGTCAACCGAAGCCGTACTTGTGAATCGTCTCTATCGAGACCGAGGGCTATCGCCTCTCGATAGAGAATCTCCTCCTTAATAATTGGCTCGAGAGTCTCCAATAGCTCATCTCGGCTAGGTACGCGCCCATGAAGGACTGCCAGTACCTGCCGCATGCTCTCAACTTCCTCATCACTGATAACGATCTGATAAGGATTTTGTGCCTCCGGTTCCTCCCGCCACGAATAGAGCACAAACAGCAGCCCACCGAGCAGCAAAAAGTGTATAAGTGGATCTTTAAGTAATCTCAACATCACGATAACTTACCGTGCCAAGCAACCGTCGTCTATTAGATTCGACTTAACGTATTGTTTTTAGTGCAATCACAATTTGAACAACGACCTCGGAGCTCTGATACCGGGTCTATATTCGCATAGCCTATTTTATGGAGAAGAATGACGTAAGCTACACTGACAGATACTATGGTCCCACTGAACCAGATCCGCGAAAATAAAAGTATTCGGATAATCTTGGAGTCTCGACGATATGCTCAAATTGAAAATGGCAACTTTCGGCCTATTGGTTGTTGCAACCGTGCCGCCCACCAAAGCCCATCACGGCTTCGCAGCCCATTTCGACCCCGATCAACGTATCCGGATCGAGGGTACGGTAAAACAATTCGACTTTATTAATCCGCATAGCTTCCTCCTCATCGACTCCCTCAACGAGGCTGGCGAACCAATCGTGTACGTTTGCGACCTACAAGCACGGACACAGTTAGTCCGACGGGGCGTAGACGAATCACTGTTTACGGTTGGTGAATCCATTGTCGTTGAAGGATTTCCTGCAAGACGCGATCCATACGGCTGCGAGTTCGGAAGAGGAACCTTCGCGGATGGCAATACCTTTACTATGCGGAGCCTCGACGAGGCACGAACGCAGTTCGCGGAAATAGCTGTACCAACACTCTCGCCAGGTGAAACTCGTTCGATATTCGGTAGTTGGATTCGTCCCGGAATGTTTGGCGACGCCAGTGGCCGAGGGATGGGCTCGGGCCAAGATTCTATAACCGCTGCGGGGGTAGCAGCACGTGAAGCCTTCGACCCCATTGCTGACAATCCTGTGAATTTCTGTAGAGGCGGAAGCCCAATACGTAATTGGGGAGCTCCCGGGCTTGCGACACGAATCACACAAGTCAATAGCAAAATTTACATCTATCACGAGTCGATGGACATTACTCGTACAGTGCATATGAACCTGTCAGAGCACCCGGACGCAGTCCAACCAAGCGAGATGGGACACTCTATTGGCCGTTTCGAGGATGGCACACTGATTATAAAAACGGAAAAATTCATCGAAGGTGTACTGATAGGTACTACGCTACATACTGACCAGATGACGATCGAAGAACGAATTTCTGTTACGCCGGACAAGGGGCGCTTACTGGTTTCATGGATTTCCCATGACCAGGATTATTACTCTGAGCCACTGACCGGTAGCCAAGAGTTACATCCCACAGACCGCACCATCATTAGTTATGGCTGCATCCCCGGGACACCGACAGGCTACGCAGAATAGTCACCTATTCATGATTACGACACCTAAGATAACTTGGGAATGTCCACCCAGATTGAAGCGCGTCAAGCATCATGGCAAAGCCCTTTCTAGAATCCTGATTCCCTGTCGAATCATTCTATCTACTTGGAGACATCTGTTATCGCCGTATCTTGAGCCCGGTCCTCATTGGCCGTCCACGCCATAAACATTGCTATAGGGAAAGCCAATGCCAGCAGCACTATTAGCGCATTCAGCGTCCACTCTGGTAGGCGCATAACTGGAAACGTCGCGGCTCCGATCTGAGTGAACAGCCAAGCGACGACAATGTAGGCGGCTACTGCCTTATATATCTGCCGTCGTTTTAGCTCCCGAAGGAAGGAAAACAATCGATTTCTCCGTCTCACTGCTAAGTGATTTTAACGGTTACTACCCGCCCCAACAGCCGAAGTGTATATCAACGTTGGTCTGGAGGTCAGCACCAGCCTTATATTCCTTGCCCCCTGAAATTAAAGCTAGATTTGAGTAATCTAATAGACTGTGAGCTAAGAACCCGGACAGCTTTGCTCGATCCAACAACTTCACAAAGAATGAACTAGATAGAATCATGAAACGGCGACAGACGGCGGTAAGTAGACTTGTGGTAACTCTTGGCACCTCGTTCCTGGTGTCCTGTGCGTCTGCACAACTGCCCGATCCGCAATCACCTGCTGCATTCGAAGCTTCAGTGAACCCCCCTACGATACCGCAAACGGTTGAGCGTTCGCTGGGCACCTACCAAGCCGCAATGGTTGCTCAGACCATATTGTTGTTCGGCAGAGTGACCCTGATAGAACCTCTAATTCGACCATTCTCGACAGAAAAAGCGCTGCTTTCTCTTTTACTGAAATCATCTCTGGGCTTCACCGAACGCTTAGCCGTCAACACC
>Ga0310344_10003373_pt1 | contig 11891 bp, 6 predicted proteins | sample HC15DNA20200_MG_FD_203801 | JGI IMG/M metagenome (GOLD analysis project Ga0310344, IMG submission 203801) | Marine microbial communities from station ALOHA, North Pacific Subtropical Gyre - HC15-DNA-20-200_MG | ecosystem: Environmental > Aquatic > Marine > Oceanic | place: Pacific Ocean: North... | reverse complement strand
ATGATTCTAGTAGCGGCGACCATCTTTGTAGTTGGTCTCACAATGATCCTCAAATTCCGTTCGGTTGTAAGTGCGGATGATGATCTGGAACGAAGACTGATTGAAGCGAGACGGGCACTTGCCGACCGTAAGGCCGAAGTGGAGGAGGAGAGCACCCGTGGCGTACCCGGGATGCCACAAGATGGGGATGAAGCTTCGTGAGTACCGTCTTCTACATCGTACTAGTCGTCTATCTCCTAGTCATAATGTCGATCTCTATATGGAGCTATTTCCGTACGGATACAGAGGTCGACTTCTTGGCAGCAGGCCGTTCGATTGGGCCGTTGGTGGGAGGAGCCGTTCTGGCGGCGACTCAGATATCGGCAGGTACCTTTGTCGGAACTGCTGGGCGACATTACTTAGCTGGTGTGTCTTGGTGGTGGCCATGGATCGGTATGTGGTGCGGTTGGCTGGTCTCAGCGTTTTTCGTTGCCCCCAAGCTTCGTCGTCTCGGAGCACTGACAGTCCCCGACTATATTTCTGCTCGCTATGGGAGCCCAATAGCTGGAGCACTCGCGGGGATTCTTATCGTTGTTGCGTATACGATCTACCTCGTTGCGCAGTTCCAGGCCGGAGGTGAGATAGCCGAAGTAGTGTTTGGAATACGTCCGATTACAGCTATGCTGATAATCGTTGCGTCGACAGCGTTATATACGCTGTTGGGAGGTGTTCGTTCTAGCTCCTACATCGAGTTTTTGCAGACACTCATCATGGTGGGAGCACTTTTAATCTCGATTCCAGTCCTGCTTCATCATGTTGGGGGAGGGGACCTGACTTTGGCTGTCAGTCGCTCGTGGAGGTTCCTCGAAACACTCGATCCGCGTTTGGTTGGAGGGTACTATCGTCCTAAGGAGCTACTAGCGTTTGCGATTGCGTTTGGTTTCTCAATTGCTGCAGCTCCCTATGAGCTCACCCGGTTCTACTCGATGCGGGATGAGCGAACTGTACGGAGAGCAATTTTTGTCTCGATCGGATTCCAACTCGTGATTAGTACGTGTATCATGTCGATTGGGATGCTGATGCGTGTATTGTTCCCAAATCTTCCTTCGCAGGATCAAGCCACAGCGGTTATGGCCTTTCAGGCCTTGCCACCAATTGTAGGAGCCCTCTTACTCGTGGCCATGCTTTCGGCAATCATGTCAACCGTCAACTCGGTTCTCCTTGTGACCGGTGCTGGTGTTGCGCACGATCTATATGGAAAATTCATCAAGCCTGGCGCGAGTCAAAGGCATATGGTGAATGCTAATCGCGTTTCAATCGTGATACTCGCAGTCATTCCTCTTGTGTTTGCACTTCAAAAATTAGGCGATGTTCAGGGCATAGTTCTTGAACAGGCGAAATTCATCGCCTCCTTCTTTTTCGTCCCCATTGTGGTTGGGCTTAACTGGAGACGTGGGACGGCCAAAGGCGCAGTGGCGGCTATGATTGGCGGTTTTACCGCCTGCCTCATCTGGACGCTGTTTTTCCAAGAACATTATTTCCCCCTCTATGGAATTGACTCAGTCGAGGTTGGGGTTGGTATCAGTTTGTTATTGTTTGTTATTGTATCACGAATGACGAAACCGCACCCTAAACAAAATCTGTCAGTGTTTTTTGCCCGTGATTCTGCGAGGGAGTGAATCAATGAGTCACCTACGGACAGATCGTTGTTTCTGTTGTATTTTGTATGGCATTCCCCTTGTCCCTTATGACTCGCAGTTGATATAGAGATGGCAGGAGTTAATGGGGTGAGTAAATATGTTTAGCGGACCGGATCTTTTTTTAGTCGTATAAAACCGTCGGAGGTTCTACATGTTAAGCTGCTTTCAGAAGAGCCAACTTGGTATTGTCGTTCTTCTTTCGACCGTCGTCATTGGCTGCGAAGTGCGGGCCAACAGCCTGCAGTCCGCCGCCCCAGTTGAGCATCCTTTAGATCCTTTGACGGCAGACGAGTACACGAAAACGCTCGAGGTTCTACGAGAAGCAGGGCACATTGATGACGCCACACGCTTTGCAAATGTCGAACTTCGTGAGCCGACGAAGTCTCGTGTCACAAGTTGGTCCGAAGGTGAGGACGTGAGTCGAACCTCTTTTTCTGTGATCAAGCAGGGCCCTCAAACCTTTGAGGCAGTAGTCGATCTGTCCGATGGGAAAGTTTCTTCATGGACCGAGATTGAAGGGGTGCAGCCAAGTGTGCTGCTTGAAGAGTTTACTAAGCCGGGTGAAGCCCTGGCCCTGAACGCTGAGTTTACGGCTGCCCTAGCCACACGCGGATTCACCATGGAGGAGGTATTCTGTGTCCCGCACTCGATCGGCAACTACGGAATTCCTGGGCATGAAGGCAAGCGGCTGATCAAGCTTCCCTGTTTTGTGCTAGGGGAAGACGCCAACTTTTGGAGTCGTCCAATCGAGGGTTTAGGAGCGGTGGTCGATCTCAATAGTGGTGAAGTGATCGAAATTTACGATGGGGCGATCATTCCCGTTCCAGATGTTGTCGGTGGATATGATGAGGCTTCGGTTGGAGCTACCCGTGCTGCACTTGATCCGGTTCTCATACACCAACCGAATGGTGCCAACTTCACTATACGCGGACATGTGATTGAATGGGATAATTGGACGTTCCACTACCGCATGGATAAGCGCTCTGGGCTGGTTGTCTCCGATGTAAGCTATCGTGAGCATGATGTTGAGCGGCCCGTTATGTACCAAGGTTCTTTGTCGGAGATATTTGTTCCGTACATGGATCCGACCGGCCTTTGGTTCTCACGTACTTTTATGGATAGCGGGGAGTATGGCTTTGGTGGGATGGCGACGCCTCTTGTCCGTGGCTACGACTGTCCAGAAACAAGCCTTACCCTCGGGGCTGTGCTTCCAGACGATATGGGTAACCCATACACCGCAGAGGATGTTATCTGCGTATTCGAGCGGAACATCGGAGACCCCGCGTGGCGCCATCTCGACAACGTCATCACTCAGACGTATGAGGGGCGTCGTTCGGTCGAGTTGGTCACCCGTATGATCGCGACAGTAGGAAACTATGATTACTACCTCGATTGGGTGTTTTCCCAAGACGGGCGGATTATCGCGCGAATTGGTGCTACGGGGATGGATGGATTGAAAGGCGTACTGGCTCAGTCGATGGATGATCCAACGGCAGCAGATGAGACGGCCTACGGGACTTTGGTTGCTCCGGGTCTGGTTGCCACAAATCACGACCACTTTTTTAGCTTTCGTCTAGACCTCGATGTGGCAGGTACAAACAACAGTCTGTCTGTTGACCGAATAGTACCCACAGAGTTTGAGGGACCGCGAAGCGGGTGGATAGTCGAATCAGAGGTCGCAGCGACAGAGGGTGATGCTCAGCTTGATTACAATGCAGCGAGCCCTGCAGTTTGGCGGGTGATCAATCCGGATGCTGATGGGCCCTTTGGAAACAAGCCGGGATACGTGCTCCGGCCAGGGAACAGCATCGCGTATAGCCTGTTATCAAAGGATGATATGGCTCAAAAGCGTGGCGGATTTACCAATCACCATCTTTGGGTAACACCGCATGAGCCGGATGAGTTTTATGCCGCTGGATTGTATCCGAACCAAAGCGATGGGACAGGGGGATTGCCTGCTTGGGCGAGTGCAGACCGACCGATCGAAAATACGGACATTGTTGTCTGGTATACGGCAGGTTTTCACCATGTTCCACGAACCGAAGACTTTCCAGTGATGCCGACCGCATTTCACCAGTTCGAGCTGATGCCGTTTAACTTTTTCGATGGAAATCCGGCCTTGGATATCCCCACGAATTGGCGGGGAGTCACGGCTGGTGGTGGTGGGAATTAGATGGGATCGGCGGGTTGATGTCCAGCGTGGTTGTGGAAGGTAGAGAGCCTAGGCCAATCGCGCGGAAACTTGAGGGCTATAGACACTTGAGGAGAATGCGATGTCCGATGTTCTTCAGCGCCTCGTAGAAGAACTTAGCACCGGATCGGTTCGAGTCGTGGATCTCACAATCCCACTTGGACCGGACACGGTGGTCATTGACCTGCCCTCCATATTTTCACCCTCTAAGGGTGTGACCATCGAACGCATTTCATGCTACGATGATGCAGGGCCCGCTTGGTATTGGAACAATATTTCGTTGGGCGAACATACCGGAACACACTTCGACGCCCCCATCCACTGGATAACCGGAAAGGACTTGCCGAACGGGACGACTGATACGATCCCGGCAAGCCAATTTGTTGGGCCAGCCTGTGTGTTTAACGTTGAAGAGGAAGTGGCTCAAGATCCCGATTATCTTTTTACTCCCCAGCATCTGGAGCAGTGGGAAACGCAGTACGGCCGAGTACCATCGGGTGCTTGGGCATTACTGCGCACAGGGTGGAGTCGTCGAGACGGGAAGGAGTCTTTTATTAACGAAGAGGAGGATGGGCCCCACTCGCCCGGATTCCACCAAGACACCTCGCTGATTCTCGCGATGGAGCGCGACGTGCTTGGTGTTGGTGTGGAGACCGTCGGAACCGATGCAGGACAAGCGGGAGGGTTTGAACCCCCCTTCCCGAATCACTCGATTATGCATGGGGCAGGGAAGTTAGGGCTCGCTAGTTTATGCAATCTTGATCAATTGCCGCCCACGGGTGCAGTTCTGATTGCTGCACCTCTTAAGATCGTAGACGGGAGTGGTAGCCCACTCCGCGTGATTGCGCTGTCCCCAACCTAGGCTGAACTCTTTGAGTTCTGAGTACAGCCTAGGCCGGCCACATGATTCTCTCCTTACTCCGCTTGGGTTGTTGCGCTAAGTCGACGTTTTAGGGTTTGGGTACGCGCACGCACTGTTTCTACTTCCTGTTGCAGTTCGTTGAGGCGTGTGTAGGCATCTGCCCCAGGTATTTGGTCAGCCCTCGAGGTCATTCCTGCCAGATAGTTGAGTTGACTCAAGAGCATTGGTTGAGGATAGCTGCCACTTGCATCATTGACCTGTTTGTCGAGATCAGTAGCCTCTGATGCGATACCTTGCAGCAGCCGATTGGTCGATCCGCCAGCGTCTGAGCGTGCTTCCTCGATCATCTTGAGCAGGTCATCGATATCATCTGCAACTTCTTGAGCTGCGGTTTGTGCTTCACGGACCTCAAGGTTGAATCGGTATTGCTCTTCAAGATCTGCAATTGTGACTCCCTCTGCCTCCACGCGCGGGTCGATTTGTAGCGCAAGCGTCCTAGTTGAGACGGTTTCGTCAACTGTCAGCCTAACGACATAGTCACCGGGAGGGACCATAGCTCCACTGCGACGCCCCCCTTCCGACCAGAGATCCCAACGTAGCCGGTGTGCTCCTGGTGTCGTACTGATTCCGTTGTTGTCTCGATACCCCGAAGCCATGCGCTGCATTGCCTGCTCCGGTGGTTGCTGCTCCTCTTTTTTTTCTTGAAATGTGCGGACCACATCTCCTTGATCATTGATGAATTCGATGGTCACGACTGAGCCATCGTTCAGTTCAGGTGGGAGCCAGTAGTCAATCACAGCGCCGGCCCCCGGGTACTGAGGTCGTGCTGAATTAGACCAGCCAAATCCCGAGTTTCGGAAGTATCGTGAACGGTACTGTGGATCTATGGCGAAGAGATGGCTACCCCCGGTGGTCCCAATGGACCCTTCGCTGTCGATTTCGTGCAGGATTGAGCGGTTATCCAACACCCAAAACCCACGACCCATAGTCGAGAGTGCAAGATCTTGTCGGTAAACCTCGATATCGGTGATGGGAGTGAGGGGCAAGTTTAGCTGAAAGGGTTGCCAGCTTCCGCCGTCATCGAATGAGATGAACATTCCGAACTCAGTTCCCGCGTAAAGCAGCCCTTCGCGGTTGGGATCTTCACGCACGACCCGCACAGGAAAGTCGATGGGGATACCATTTTCGCCGTCAGTTAAGAGAGTCCATGTTTGACCTGCGTCCTCCGTTTTCCAGGCGTAAGGGCGAAAATCTCCGAGTAGAATCCGGTACCCCGCAACATACACTTTATCCGGGTTATGACGTGAAATGTCGATGGAGTTGATGCGACCCTCAGTCGGCATGAGCGGAGGAGTGACGTTTTCCCAAGATTCACCACCATCGAGCGTGACAAAGACGGGCCCGTCGTTAGCACCTGTCCAGATCACATCGGTATTGTGTGGCGAGGCTTCAATCACATAGAGCGTCGAATAGTGTTCCTCCCCTGTGGCGTCGCGCGTTATTGGTCCTCCCGACACCATTTGCCGATTTGGGTCAAATGCCGTTAGATCAGGAGAGAGCTTATCCCATGTTCTCCCGCCATCCATTGTTTTGTGTACGAATTGTGAACCGTGATAGACGGTATTGGGATCGTGTGGTGAAACTTCGATTGGTACGACTCGCTGAAAACGGTAGGGTAGATTGGCAGGGTTAGTACCATAGATGTTAACTGCGCCAACGTAGTACTGTTGTTCCTGTCCCGTTCGTTGGTTGTACACGCCGAACCTGCCCTTGCAATTGGCATATACGATGTCAGGATCGCCGGGCTTTGGTACAGCGGGGCCCGTCTCGCACCCGCCCGGAGAACGCCAGTACGCGTCAGGCCCTCCTGGTGCCGACACAGATGGTTGTCGACTCGGTACAGAGACTGTGTACGAATCGTCTTGTTGGCCTGCATATAGCCAATAGGGGAAGCGGTCATCAACGTCGACTTGATAGAGTTCCGCGGTGGGCTGGTTGTTAATGGGTGACCACGTTTGGCCTCTGTCTAGCGTCACAACACCACCGCCGTCGCTACCGTGGATCATGATTCGCGAATCATCCGGATTGATCCAGAGGTCGTGGTCGTCTCCGTGTACTGTCGGGATAGTCCCGGCGAACGTCACTCCGGCGTCGGTTGATTTCCATGTTGAAAGATTCAGGACATAGACTACATCTGCGTTGTTTGGGTCGGCTGTGATATTGGTAAAATAAAATGGTCGGTGCATGAGCTGATTACGTGGATCATCGTTTACGAGAGCCCATGTTTCGCCTGCATCTTCTGAACGGTAGAGTCCCTCAATGGGTTCAGGGGCCTCGACTAGTGCGTAGACACGGTCCGGCATGTCGGGTGATACCGCGAAGTCTACTTTTCCGATGAGACCCTCGGGGAGCCCCGTTGTGATCCGTCGCCACGTGTCGCCGCCGTCCATTGTCTTCCAAATTCCATCCTCTGCGGCAGCTCCAGAGATGATGGTCCAAGGAGTTCGCTGTGCCCGCCACATGCCGGCGTATATTACGTCAGGATTCGTTGGGTGGAACTCAAGGTCCACTGCCCCGACGGAGTCTGACGTGAAAAGGACTCGTTCCCAGTTCATTCCTCCATTTTTGGATCGATAGACACCTCGGGTTTTATTCTTCTTAAAGGGGTTTCCAATAGCGGCAGCGTAGACCAGATCTGAATGTTGCGGATGTGCTTTGATTGCGCCGATTTGTCCCGCATCCTCCAACCCCATATGAGACCACGTAGCGCCGGCGTCTGTTGATTTGTATACGCCTTTCCCGATGATGATATTTGAGCGGATTCCATCAGAGCCTGTGCCCACGTAGATAACGTTCGGGTCGGAGTCTGCAACTTCAATGTGACCTATCGATGGCGATCTGAAATATCCGTCTGATATGTTCTCCCAATCCATTCCGTAATTGGTTGTCTTCCACACACCTCCTCCTGTAGCACCCTGATAGAACGTGTAGGGTGTTGATCGGTGTCCTTCAACCGCAGTCACCCGGCCGCCACGAGATGGTCCGACGAAACGGTAGGAGAGGCCACCGAACAAGCTCGGATCGACGGTTGGAATTGCCACGGGGGGCACAGCATCCATTGGGAAAGTCGATACTGGGGCCACCATGGAAGAGTGGTGGACCTCGGTCTGATCGGTTGGAAGCGTTTGTCCCACCAACGGAATGTTCGTTAGGACGAGTAGTAGAGCACATGACAAACAACTGCGTGAAGAGCTAAAGAGGGAGATGCGACGGATCATTCGATTGCTCCGATCTTTTCTAGTGCTTGTGTTGGATAACGCGTTTGGGAAACAGTCCGGTTTTGGTCGACTATCGTGCTTTTTTCAAGACGGTTCCGGCGAGAATGTCAGTGAACTCGCCCTCGTCGATTGCCAAGCTTCCGTTTACAAGAGCATACTCGATACCTTCTGAAAATTTGTGCGGATCGTCGTACGTTGCGAGATCTCGAAAACGTTTTAAGTCGAACACCACAATATCTGCGTAAGCTCCTTCTTCAATCGTCCCGCGACCGTCGACCTCGTAAACATCGGCGGGCAATCCGCTCATCGAACGAATCGTTCCTTCAAGAGTCCCAATGCTGTCCTCTATGAGGAACTTGCCGATCCGCCGAGCAAACGCACCAAAGCCTCTCGGGTGTGGTTGACCCTCACCCTGCACCCAGAGCCCACCGTCGGAAGAGGTCATCATCCATGGTTGGATCATGAATCTTTGGATATCTGCATCATCCATATTGAACGAGACGAGACTTGTGGGTCCGCCTTCTTTGAGGAGTTGGAGAGAGGCTTCGACTGCATCAGTCCCTCGAGTAGCTGCCACTTCCGCTAGTGACTTTCCTTGGTATTCGCCACCTTGGAGGACGAGACGCTCTGCTCCGCCACGCCGATCAAAATTTTCCCATATGTCTTCAACTAACTGCGCACGTTCCCGGGCGTTTTGAAGGCGAGCTTCAAATGCCTCGTCACCTCCGGCCAAGGCCCAGCGTGGAATAAGTGCCCCCACGATTCCAGTGCCCGATGCCTCGTAAGGGTATTGATCTGCATAAACTGCAACGCCCTCGTTGCGAGCAGCCGAGATGCGGTCGACGATGACCTCGGAATCACCCCACACTCTGGGCCCGAGCGCTTTGATGTGTGTCACAACTCCGGGGATCCCCGCTGCGCGCGCGATCTGTATTACTTCGTCGACAGCAGCCACCACGCCGATGGAGTAATCAGATTCGTCACGAATATGACTTTGATACGAACCTCCAAACTCCCCTACCACCTTAGCAAGTTCGACAACCTCGCCGATGGGCGCGTACGAGCCTGGAGCGTAGTAGAGACCGGACGACAATCCAAACGCACCCTCTGACATTCCAGCGCGCACAAGTCCGCGCATGCGCTCAAGTTCTTCCGGAGTGGCTTCACGGGCTTGCATCCCGAGCACAGCACGCCGCACGCTTCCATGTGGGATGAAGGGTGCGACATTCACTCCTATGCCGGGATTTTCCAGTTGGTCTCGCTGCGTGGCCAGGTTAACAGGACCACCCCCATCTGGGTTGGCGAAGATCGTCGTGATCCCTTGTGCGAGAAGTGCGTGCGCGGTTCGTAGCTCGTTTCGAAGCAAGCCTGGTGTTGCATGCGAGTGTGTGTCGATGAACCCTGGAGCGATATGGAGGTTCTGTACATTGAGTACTCGATTCGCACTCGCTCCACTCAGGTCACCTACGGCTGCAATCCGGTCCTTCCGAATACCGAGATCAGACTGCTTGGGGGGTGAACCAGTTCCATCTACCACTATTCCACCGCGGATGATGAGATCGTAAGACTGAGGTGAAGCAGTCAAGCACAGGGGTAGTGCAATCATGCCCAGTAAGAGAAATGTTAGTCGTCGGACGTGGCGGAGCAGGGTCATGGGCATCATGTTGGTTGCGAGGTTTCTAAATAGGCTTGAGTTATTCTGAATCTGACAGTCCCACAGTAGGGCACACAAGTAACGTATCGGAGGAACATATGCGCAGTGATCGTAAAGTCTGGATTGGGCTTCTTCTATTCGTGTTCTTGGGAATCATTCCAGGGTCATTGAACTCTCAGGTGTTTGAGGATGAGCGCGGTGATATGTCATTTGCTTTGGCGGGTGACGCTATCATCACGCGCGAAATGTCTCCTTACCGCGAACCCGAGTTTCTTCAACTACGCGAAATTATCCAGAATGCCACGGCTGCGTTCGTAAACCTTGAAGTGTTGTTTCACGATTACGAGGATGATGTGATCCCAGCGGCAAACAGTGGTGGGACCTATATGCGGGCTCACCCCAAACTTGCACATGAACTGTCCTGGTTCGGCTTTGACATGGTCAGTATTGCAAACAACCACACGATGGATTTTGGGGCTGGGGGTGCCCGGCGAACGGTAGCAGCGGCCAAGGAAGCTGGACTCGCTATTGCAGGGTTCGGCGAGAACTTGGCTCGAGCCAGACAACCGGCCTATATAGATACACCGGGGGGGCGAGTAGCTCTTATCTCCATTGCATCCACATTTCCTGATGAGTCACGTGCTGGCCATCAACGCCCCGACATGCGTGGGCGGCCAGGTCTGAGTCCGATTCGTTACGAGACGCATGTCACCCTTACCTCTGAGCGAATGGAAGGACTGCGTGCTGCGTTAAAGGAATATCGTCCTGGTTTTGCCCAGGGGTCCACGGTTCGTTTTGGTGGAGTGCAGTTCAGTGAGGGGAGCACAAACAGTATCACTACAGTGCCCAACGCCAGTGACTTGGCTGAGATTGTAGAGGTTGTAAAAGATGCGAAACGCCAGGCGCAGTGGGTGTTGGTCACCAGCCACACACATGAAGGTGGAGGTGACCGATCTCGCACGGGCAATCAAGCAACTGTTGCAGCCGAGTTCATTGTGGACGTAGCACGGAGTGTGGTTGACGCGGGGGCCGATATCTTCATCGGTCACGGTCCGCATCGTATAAGAGGGATCGAAGTCTACCGAGGTAAACCGATTTTCTATTCGCTCGCTAATTTCGTTATGCAGAACGAAACTGTAGAACTGCAGCCTCACGACAACTACGCTGCGCAGGGTTTGCCTCATGAGGCACAGCCTGGAGAGTTCCAGGATGTTCGCATTGATAGAGCGGGATCGAGTTCTTTCCCGGCCGGAAAAATGTTCTGGGAAAGTGTAGTCCCTGTGGTAGAGTTTCAGGGTGGTGAACTCGCTGAGGTTCGATTGTACCCGATCACGCTTGGCTTTCAATCGCCGAGACCCGTCCGAGGTAGGCCAATGTTAGCAGATGATGCTTTGGGTCAAGAAATCCTCGAAGAATTAACCGAGCTTTCGAATCCGTATGGTACGTCGCTTAAGATTGAGGATGGAGTTGGGGTGATCCGTCCCTGAGACAGGACGAGGATGGATCGGTAACTTGCCAGCAGGGTTCTTCATGTCACCTGCTGGCACTGGGGTGGTTAGCTAACCAGTGAATCAATCGTCTTTCTCGGTCTTGGATATGCCTGCCGGGATGAGCATAAGCCGATTGAAATGGCACTTTCGGCTGCCTTTAAGGAGGCCAAGACGGGGTTTATGACCGGTACTCCAATACGATCTTGAAGGGCCCGGGCGACATCCAAAAACCCCATCGTCATACACCCTAGTATCAGTGTGTCGGCCCCGGTCTGAAGTGCTGCGTGCGCTTCAAGTTCGAGCGTGCCCAACACCTCATCGACTCGTTCTCGTAATTCGAGAACCGGTACGTCGACTGCACGTATATCCGACACCAGTCCTTCGAGACCGTAGCTACGCATCTGTCGTCGTATCGCAGGGACCACCTCATCTACTACCGTGATGATTGCGAAGCGTTGTCCTACCTGAGCGGCAGCGAGTGCGCTGGCTTGTCCCGGTCCGATTACGGGTATTCCGACAAGCTCTCGCGTCGGGGCTAATCCGGGATCGCCAAAGCACCCGATAATCATGGCATCGAATCCCTCAGCCTCAAGACGTGGTGCAGCTTCGAGTGTGGCTGGAATCGAGAGATATTCCTCCGCTGACGACTCGATCGATGATGGCCCTACATCACTTTCGCGAACCTCAAGCTCTGTCGATTGGAACGCTGCTTGAGTTAAATATGCCCCCCGTCGGAC
>Ga0310344_10003372_pt1 | contig 11896 bp, 8 predicted proteins | sample HC15DNA20200_MG_FD_203801 | JGI IMG/M metagenome (GOLD analysis project Ga0310344, IMG submission 203801) | Marine microbial communities from station ALOHA, North Pacific Subtropical Gyre - HC15-DNA-20-200_MG | ecosystem: Environmental > Aquatic > Marine > Oceanic | place: Pacific Ocean: North... | reverse complement strand
GCACCAGACTCCTTTCGCCATCGGACAGGGCTTCTCGTTCTTTAGATTCGGATATAGGGTCTGAAATATTGAATGCATCCATCAAACGGATATCTGCGATCAGTTGTCGGGACTCTTCGTTTTCGGCCTTATCCACGATTCCAATATCGACGGTGCGGAAGGACCCGAAATCCAGCAGCCCAAAAACAGAAATCAAGACCAGCGGCAAGAAAAATGTCCAGAATATGGCCTGACGGTCACGGAACCAAATTTGCATAGACGCCTTGGTAAGGCTCAGGGTCGGATTGGTCTGTATCAAACGAGCCAACAAGGTTAGTTTTGGAGCGCCCTACCGGTTATATCCAAGAAAACGTCTTCGAGATTGGCTTGGGTCTCTATACGTTCTTTCCGGAAACCCCGATTTATAAGATCCGAGACCAATTCTGCCGGTCGGTCCATGGCCACAATCTTACCGTGGTCCATGATAGCTACCCGGTCACAAAGTTCCGCTGCCTCCTCCATATAATGAGTAGTCAGCAGCACGGTACGGCCTTCAGTCTTGAACTGCTTGATCAGCTCCCACATATGCCTGCGAGCCTGCGGGTCCAGTCCAGTGGTTGGCTCATCGAGAAACAGCAAAGTCGGATCGTTCACGAGCGTGGAGGCCACTGAAAAACGCTGTTTTTGACCGCCTGATAAATCTCTGAACATAGCTTTCGAGCGGTCAGCTAATTCCACATTTGCTAATAACGCCAGTGAATCAACCTGCTTCTTGTAAATGCTGGCCATCACATCCAAAATCTCCGATAGATTAAGACGGTCGAAAAACGCCGAAGATTGAAGCTGTATTCCGATAACCTGTTTAACTCCCCGTGGGTCTTTATGAACGTCTATACCGTTCACTGTGGCTGTGCCCCCGTCTGGTGCGCGCATGCCCTCTAGGATCTCCACGGTAGTGGTTTTGCCTGCGCCGTTGGGTCCCAAGATGCCGAACACCTCTCCAACTCCAACGGAGAACGACACGCCGTCCACGGCCTTTAGGGAACCGTAGCTTTTACGTAGGTCATTCACCTGGATTATGTTTGTATTATTAGCGTTTAGTTGGGCAGTCATTTAGAGGATTTGGTAGTTTTCCAATATCGGATTCAATCCAGGCGTTGTGCTAAAATTAAGTGTGCTCAAGCCAGAGCATGCGAGCAGAATTTTTGGTGCAGTGACGGTGCCAGGTGGGTGGTTCCGCTCCCAATTTCCTGTCATATATATTGGCGTCTTTCCGATCAAAACCGTTCCCGGACCCGGAATTAGGCCTTCCCTATGATACCTCTCAAACTTACTCTTAGTAATTTCTTATGTTATCGGGAAAACGTCCCGCCGTTGAATTTCAACGGTGTCCACGTTGCCTGCATCTGTGGTTCCAATGGGCATGGGAAAAGCGCACTCTTAGACAGCATCACCTGGGCACTTTGGGGCAAGGCTAGAGGCAAAGTCCAAGACGAGATGATTTCCTATGGGGCCGATGAATGCCGTGTCGAGTTGGATTTTTCGTCACGAGACGAGAATTACCGAGTGATACGCAGCCACGGTCGGGGCGGCAGACGTCGCCGAGGTGGAGCATCCGACCTACAATTGATGATTCTTGACGGAGACGCGGCCCGTCCGATAACCGGCGACATGATCCGCGAAACCCAAGCCCGAATCGACCAAACCGTCGGTATGGACTACGATACGTTTATCAACTCGGCCTTCTTGGTGCAAGGAAGAGCTGACGAATTCACCAACAAGACCCCCACAGAACGCAAGGCCGTGCTCAGTAAGATTCTTGGCCTTGAGACCTACGACAAGCTACAAATCCGTGCCCGAGAGGGTAACAGTTGGGCTGAGAACACCGTGAAAATCTCAGAAGGCAATGTGGATCGCCTTCGCCGGGAACTAGATCAGTTGGTGGCTCCAACAGCAGAACTTAAAACGGTCGAAACCACTCTCTTTAATGCCAATAAAGACCTGGAGGAACAGAAGGTCAAGACCTCCGCTCTTCGAGATCAGGTGACCGAACTACGAAGGCAGCAAGCTGGTCTAGAAGAGTCATCCGGACGTATGGTGATGTTGGCCAAAGAAGCGGAACAATTCGAATCGGCCCATAAAGTGTCCCAACAGCAGGTGGTAGCATTCGAGAAATTAATAAGCCAGGCTTCAACTATCCGAGAAGGTTCGGCCCAATTGACCGCTGCCAGAAACGCCTTTGCCCGACTGGAAGAAGCAGGTCAAACCTTCGATGAATTGGAGCGTCTACGGGTCTCTACTTCCGCAAGGATCGACCTAAAACGAACGCAGTTGGAGGGCCAGATTCAGCAGATAAGTACCGATATCGAATCCCGCCTTAATCCCAAAATCCAGGAACTGGAACAAATTCAAACCAATCAGATTCTACTGCAGGAACAGGGACCAGAGTTTGATGAACGGGCAACAGTCTTAGCTCGAGAACGCGAAAACCTGCAAGGTATTTCCATTCAAATTGGGCAGCTGCAGAGCGCTCTAGAACGGTCGGTTTCAGAAGGTAAAGACCTGGCTGCTAAGAAGGAGCTCCTGGAAGGTGCCAACGGTCAAGACCCCATTTGCCCGCTGTGCCGCACCCCGCTGAGAGAGGACGGCTGCGTACGCTTGGTTGAGACCTTTGAAACTGATATTGAATCCAAACGGGAGGAATACCGAACCATATCAGCTAGAGTGAAGATTCTCCAAGGAGAGGCTTCAGAACTGGAGAATCGGCTGCCTCAACAGGAACTTGCGCTGAACCAGGCTCAGACCAATTGGCAAGTAGAACTGCAGCAACTAGAACAACAACTAAAGGACTCTCAACAAGCAAGGCTCGAACTGGAAGAAGCCACACCCAGGCTCAAAACCATGCGAATAACCTTGGCAGATAACTCGTTTGCGGCAGAAGACTCGGCTCAACTTAAAAGGCTAGAAGAGCAGATCAAGGAACTAGACTACGACCCAGCGACCCGACAACAAATGTTCCGAGAGAGTCAAAATTTGGAAGCATTCGCCCAACAAGAACAATTATTGGAGCAGGCGGAGGCTGGACTGCCTGGGGCTAAAGATGCGGTAGAGCAAAACTCAGCCTTGGCCGCAAGGCGCCGGGAAGAACTGACGGAGATGGAAACCCAGGCGGCAAAGACCAAGGGGGCCTTGGCAAGATTGACTACCTTAGAGGCAGAGTTCACTCAAGAGGAGCAGCTCGAACGAGAAATTGGAGTCAGAGTCCAACAGTCCATCGACCGTCAAGGTTACCTAAGAGGGCAGGTAGAGCGTCAAGAATCACTCGCAGATGAATTAAGGTCAGAAACCGCACGGCTCAATGCCCTTCAAGACGAGCAGTCCATATATCAAGAACTTGCCGTCGCCTTCGGCCGTCAGGGAGTCCAGGCGATGCTCATAGAAACAGTGGTGCCGAGACTTGAGGACGAGACCAACCTGCTGCTAGGGCGCATGACCGACAATCGAATGAACGTCAAGTTGGAAACTCAACGGGATCGGGCCTCCGGGAACGGAGATCCACGGGAGACCCTAGACATCATCGTGAGCGACGAGCTAGGGCCCAGAGGTTATGAAATGTTCAGTGGCGGTGAAGCATTCCGGGTTAACCTGGCCATGCGTATAGCCTTGTCGAAAGTCCTAGCTCAACGCACAGGAGCACCGCTGCCAACACTGTTCATAGATGAAGGCTTTGGGACACAGGACGCTATTGGTCGAGAACGTATCTTGGATGTGATAAGCGCAATCGGAAACGACTTCGAAAAAGTCCTGGTGATCACTCACTTAGACGACCTGAAAGAGGCCTTCCCAGTGAGTATCGAAGTCTTAAAAGACGTCAATGGATCCACATTCTGGATCAACTGATTCTACGCTCAGGAGAAAGTCTTGACTTTGTTGCCCAATAACGATATCCAAGTACGCCAGGCTTCACTAGAGCACTTGGACACCATAGTCGACTTCAACATCAGCATGGCCAAAGAAACCGAGGACAAAGACCTGGACATTGAGACGGTCAAACTCGGGGTCGAGGCAATGCTCACCCAGAACGAGATGGGCTTCTATCTAATAGCGGAATGTACCGGACGCCCCGTTGGCCAATTAATGGTTACCTATGAGTGGAGCGATTGGCGTAACGCGTTTTTCTGGTGGATCCAAAGCGTGTACGTGATTCCAAAGTTTCGGCGTCGGGGTGTCTACAAGTCTATGCACCTATACGTGGCCACGGAGGCCCATAGACACAAAAATGTTGGCGGCCTGCGACTCTACGTAGACAAGGACAATACCGTGGCCCAGCGCGTCTACAGCAGCCTTCACATGAGTCCCACTCATTACGACATGTATGAAATTGAATTCGCTACCCGTCCGGACCGGTAACAACAACCAGACGCTAGGAGAGATATCATGCTGCCATCAAGCATTAAACAGTTCGCCACCAAGAATCATCGGGGTGTCCTGACTTGCTTCCGAAAAAACGGTATGGCTCAGATGAGTATCGTTACTTGCGGTTCATACAAAAACGGGGTGGCATTCTCTACCACGGCTGACCGGGCCAAGTTGATTAACCTGCAGCGAGACCTCCGCTGCTCACTGATGATATCCCAGGAGGACTGGTGGGGCTATGTTGTACTAGAAGGTAGAGCCACTATTCTCTCCTCACACAACACTCCCGCCAACGAACTTCGCGACACCCTGCGTGAAGTCTACATAGCCGCCACCAACAGCGACCATCCCAACTGGACCGATTACGACCAAGCCATGGTCAAGGACCAACGAGTGGCAGTAATTGTCATACCAGATCACTTCTATGGGACTGCAATATAAATTATTCTGGCACCGTGGAACCTTTAAGCCTGAAATTCCAAAGGTTTCATGGTTTCCTATCATTATCTCAACGTCTGCAGCAACGATCGTTTTCAATTATTTACATATCATTCTGGCTAGATTAACTTGGGCACGAGCCATCTAGGCATCTACCTTCAGATGCTAAGATTCTGCCATCGATAATTGGAGTTCGGAGCACCAACACCACTAGGAGACACTATGGTCGACGACACGGGACGGGAAGAACTGCACAAAGCAAAACAGGACTACGAACAGAGGTTGGCAGACGCTTTAAGCCGTCAAAAAAACCCCAAACCTGCTCCGAAAACCAGCTACGGAATGGATTTAAACTCAGTCTATTCCCCAGAGGACCGGTCAGACCAAAATTACCTACGCGACCAGGGTTTTCCCGGTGACTACCCCTTCACCCGCGGCATTCGACCTGACATGTACCGAGGGCGTCTCTGGACTATGCGTCAATACGCTGGCTTTGACACCGTAGAAGAAACCAACCAGCGGTTCCGGCACCTACTGACCCAAGGTCTTGGAGGTATGAACGTAGCCTTTGACCTGCCTACCCAGCTGGGCATGGATCCGGACGACCCCCAGGCCACCAGCGAGGTCGGGAAAACCGGCATCGCTTGCCCGTCTGTGCGGCAGATGGAGGCGCTATTTCAGGATTTACCCTTAGAACAAGTCACACCGTCTCTAACAGTAAACGCATCGGCTCAGTCGGTACTGTCCATGTACGTGGTCACAGCCCAGAACCAGGGAATCCCATTGGAACAGATCGGGGGCACAACACAAAACGACATCCTGAAAGAGTTCATAGCCAGAGGGAATTACATATTTCCACCCGGGCCGTCACTGAAGATGGGCGTAGATCTCTTTGAGTACTGTGCCGAACACCTTCCCCGATGGAACTTCATAAACATCTGCGGCTACCATGTGCGCGAAGCCGGTTCCAGCCTGGTGCAGGAATTAGCCTTCGCGTTTGGTAACGCTCGCGCCTACCTCGACGAGGCCATCTCTCGGGGAATGAACGTTGACGACTTCGCACCCCGCATAGCCTTCAACTTCAGCGTGTTCAACAACGTGTTAGAAGAAGTGGCCAAATTCAGGGCAGCTCGCCGAATCTGGGCCAGGTTATTAAAAGAACACTACAATGCCAAGAATCCCCGTTCCCTTACCTTCAGGACTGGAGCAGGAAGCGGCGGTAGTACCCTAGTTGCCCAACAGCCTGAGAACAACGTGGTCCGTGTGACGCTTCATACAATCATCGCTGCCATGGCGGGGGTTCAGTCGATGCATACGGCTTCCATGGACGAGGCCCACGCTCTCCCATCGGAAGAGGCCGCCACGCTGGCGCTCCGTACCCAGCAGATCGTTGCCTACGAGAGCGGACTGGCTGACGTAATTGACCCGCTTGGCGGCTCCTACTACATAGAAAACCTAACTGACCAGATAGAGGAGCAAGTTGACGTCTACATGAAGCTTATAGACGAACGAGGCGGCATGGTGGCAGCCATCGAGTCCGGCTGGGTTGTTCACGAGATTGCAGAATCAGCGTACCGGTTTCAACGGGACGTTGAGCAGGGCGACAGGGTGGTGGTTGGGTTAAACCGGTTCACAACCGACGAAATTCCACCAATCGAGTTACACCGTCCAGATCCCAGTGTTGCCAAAGGTGTTATCACTGAAGTTGAGACTCTCAGAAAAGAACGGGACTCAGTCAAGCTAGCCCGAACTCTGGACAACGTAAAAGCTGTGGCCAGCGAAGGCGGTAACCTGATGCCTTCTACCTTGGAGGCTATCCGATCCTGGGCCACAGTAGGGGAAATCTCAGAAACATTACGTGAAGTGTTTGGAGAGTGGCAAGCTCCTAACATCACCTGATTGCACGGTTTCAAGATTTCGAAGGCTCCTACACAGAACCAACCGATTATAAAGTTCGGCTGCGAATCCTAGCGGACCCCAAAGGTCGAGCAAGGTAATTTGACTTTTGCAGGTGGTTCTAGCAGCTCAAGATAAGCTCCCACTGCATCCAGCATAGTGATGCCATATCGAATAGGCTAAAAGGGGTGAATATTTAGATCTAATTCGACCTCGGACTTCATTGCGGAGAACCAGGTACATTCATACCCAAACTTTCTGTTACAGAAACGCCTAAACCTGACACTTAGAGCAAAAATAGGTGCCCCGAGCACGTACTCTGATGGTCGTCATTTTAGTGCCGCAATTGGGACAGGACGCCTTAATATCCCTCGGGTGGCTCCAGGTCATCATGGCAGTCGGTGGGTTTGGCCAATCCTTTTCACGGGCTCGATCGTAAACACCGTAGGCTGCAGAAAGCGCATCTTTAATTGACAGATGCAGTTGCGCCACTTCAGATATGGACAGTTCTGACCCAGGCTTCTCGGGGTGAATCCCTGCTAGGAAAAGCGACTCATCAGCATAAAGATTACCAAGACCGCAAGCGATGGACTGCTCTAGCAGAAGCGCTTTTACCGGAGCCTTCTTGCCTGAGAACGATTCCGCCAGGGTTTCTACGGTGAATCCGTCCTCAAAAGGCTCGGGGCTCATCTCAGGCAGAACCTCATCCGGGGAGTCAACCAGCCACAGTTTGCCGAACTTTCGTCCGTCTTGGAATCGAATCTCCCGACCGTCATCTAGTGGGAAGAAATGACGCGTGAGTGGATCTGATTCTTGGCACTTGTGTTGCACAAGAAGTCTACCTGTCATACCTAGGTGGATAATAAATACCGCCGGAGAGGCTCCAGAGAGTGGAAACATCAAGTACTTCCCCTTGCGTTGTACATCCTGGATTGTCCGGTTTTTCAATCCCTCAGCTAGCTCGAGAGCCGATGGTTTTTTTACCGTGTTAGCCCAGGTGATGTTGGAACCGGTAATGGTACAGCCTGGCAGCCCAAACCGGATTAGATTCCGGCGCGTGTTTTCCACCTCAGGTAGTTCAGGCATGTTGTGCAAGTCCTCCTGACAGGTCACGAATTCTCAATTGAACATAGATATTCTATAGGGTGATACCCTTTACGACGAGTTCTCTTCTTAAACCTAACCAGATCACAAGGTGATTGCATGAAATTCGGACTTTACAGCTCAATAGCCAACCCGCCTCGAGGAGAAGACCTCCCCAGATGCGTAGACGAGGTCATTAAGGAAGCTCAGTTAGCGGAGCAAGCTGGGTTCGATTCATGCTTCTTTGGCGAACACCACCAGGATAAAGACGGTTTCTTGCCTTCTCCGCTGATTGTGTGCGCAGCAGTCTCAGCATCTACCAGTAAGCTACGAGTTGGCACGTCAGTTATTTTGCTGCCACTGCACCATCCGGTGCGCCTGGCTGAAGACGTAGTAACCTTGGATATCGTCTCTAATGGTCGTGTAACTCTAGGTGTTGGTTTGGGCTATCAACATGCCGATTTCGACGCGTTCGGCGTAGATATGGAAAACCGGGTGGAGCTTTTTGAAGAGAAGGTCCAAATCATTCGAGGATGCTGGTCTGGAAGGGAATTTTCCTTCAACGGCCAACACCATGAGATTAAGAACCTACGGGTGATGCCTGACCCGATACAGCAGCCACACCCGCCCATATGGATTGGAGCGAGTGCCCGAGTGAGTGCTCGTCGAGCAGCAAATATCGGGGACGCTATTGTCACAACACCCAGCACAACCCTGGATAACACCAGCCAGCTAATCAAAGAATACAAAGTGGCAGCGGAGGCCGCAGGCAAGATACCAACTCCGATAATCATGCGCGACGCCTGGATAGCGAAATCCAAGAAGGAAGCAGAAGACATCTACGGGCCGGAGGTGTTATCAGCTTATCGATACTACTGGAAGAACGGTTTACGAGAATTCCAATCAATTAAAGATGAGTCGGAACTAACACTAGACCGCATTGCCAAGGATCGCTTGATTATGGGTGATCCAGAAGAGTGCCTGGACGAATTCCAGCGCTGGAGTGATGGCACTGGAGCCGACTCCTGTCTGCTTCGCCTGCGTCATGCCCACTCAGGAGGTCCGTCCCACACCCAAATTATGAAGACGATAGACCTTATTGGAGACCGGATTATCCCATACATGGTCTCGAACAAACGGTAAGGAAACCGACGTGTCCTAATCCCAGGGCTTCTCAGCTGAGGCATTGCGTCCAGAGATGCGACCAAATGCCAGGCATTCTCCTATATTGCCGGTGCCCTGGTAGAGAAAACTGTAAATCGAACCAAGTTCCCCTGCGCTATAGAGCCTAGGCAGTGGGCTTCCATCTGGTCGGATTACCTGCGCCTTTCCGTTGCGCTTAGGACCACCCTGAGTATTCAGCATAGACGGAGATAGTTCTAACGCGAAAAATGGTGCCTCTGCCAATGGATCAAGCATCATTGTCCGCCCAAAAACTGTGTCTGTTCCGGCAGCAGAATCTTTGTTCCATCTACTAACCGTGTTTTCCAAGGTGGATGCATCCAAGTCAATCAATTTGGCCAATTCTGAGATGGTGTTCCCCGTCTTAATCCAACCCCTTGCTAGTTCCGCCGTATTATCATCGCTCCAGTCATATCGGTCTATCAACGGGTTCCAACCGGCCTTGGGATCCTTATCGTACAAAGGCCCGGAAACAAACATTTTGTGGTCGAATATCATGTACATAGGGCAGGGTGTGAGCAAGGGACCCCATCGGCCGGACTCGTAAACCTTACCGTGAGAGGTCTTTCGTTTCTCGTCAGCAAACCTATTAGCGTCTGGACCGACCACAATCATACCGCCATCCAACACCTTAGAAAAATGGAGAGCAACCATTGAGAAGGTAGTACGGTACTCTGGCACCTTCAACGCCATGGACGGGCCTGCATAGTTGTTCATGTGCCAAAGGTCCGCGCCAGCCTGCATGGCCATTGTCACCCCATCACCCTCGTTATAGGGTGAACCTGATGTATAGCAATACGGAAGCCCTGGTAGGTAATTCCTGATCATCTCCTGGTTGTTTTCAAATCCACCACAAGTAAGAATCACTGCTCGGTTGGCTTTTACGTATACCGGGTCGCCTCCATGATCAACCCTAACTCCCAAAATCTCGCCGCTGCCGTTGCGTTGAATAAGTTCTCGGGCTGGAGATTCGTACATGACCTCAATCTCCCTCTCGCCCACAACCCGCTCAAATAACTGCCAAGTGTTCGAATATCCGACTATCGGCCCTTCATGGAACTTATGGGTACTGCCGCTGCCTGGAAGCTGCGGAAATTCGATGCCTTCTGGTGGGTGTTGGTGTTCTTGAGGGTCACCGCCGATGCTAGTTAGCCAATCGTTGTTCTGACCGATCTCGTCGGCCCAAGCCTGAACTACATCTTCCGCGACGGTGAAAGGCCCACAGAGAGCGTTGAAATACTCAATGGCATCTTGCCGAGGCTCGGCATTCAGATAACCCTGGCCTGCAACCCGAGTATTTCCTCCTTCCTCTCCTTTGGGAGCCTTCTCTACTATCAACACCGATGCACCGGAGTCTTGGGCCGTGATGGCAGCTGATGCTCCCGCGCCACCAAACCCAACTACAACCACATCTGCTTCTTTATCCCATCGTGTAGGCATCTCACCGCGATTCAACATTTGCATCCTCAAATGGTCTGAAAAATGATCCGAAATCAAATTACGTGGCCAATATATCAGGGTTCGTCCTGATATTTACTTCTAAAAAGTCCTTAACCTACGCTGTTCCCTTCATCCACGTATGAAGTTGTACCCACCGTGGATATCTTGATTTGCTGCTTGTAAGTTTTAACGCCCATATCGTATTCAGCTTCGTGTATCTCTACGGTCCAAGCCACCTCACTAGGAGCACCTTCAAGGGCTTCTTCTAGCACTCTACCGTACATACCCTCACCACCGGACAAGCCCAAAATCCTCAAAATCGTAGGGGTGACATCATAGTTTCCGGAAGGAGCGTCCAATTTAACATTGGACTTGAAACGTGGGCCCCGAGCGAAAAGTATATTATTCATTTCATGTTTACTCATTGAACCGTGCTGGCCAGTGCCTGGCTCCCCATAGGTAGAGTAAGCAGTCCCTGCGTAGCCAGCTTCGTTGGTAAGAGAGTCCCATTTAAACGACATGGTCAGTTCAGGCACCCGTGGTCCCTCATTACCAACCAAAGAGGCTGGAAGCGTTCCCGGTATCCCGGGAACCGCATCCGACGCTGTGATAGTGCCACACCAAGGCTGGGACATCAGCCACGCGGCCAGCCGCTTGGTAGTGTCCAAATCACCCGGTTGAGTGTAGAAAAGAGCCGCACCTCCGTTCTGGGCAACAACCACACCTCCTTCGTCTCCACCCAGGGCGAACCCGGCCTCATGGACCAAGGCTTCCACGCCTGCAATTTCAGAAATAGTCGAGTATCCGTGATCAGACGCCACAATAATATCGGTGTCTTCGGCCCGTCCCGATTCATTTAGCCACTGCAAAATATCTCCGAACTGACCATCTGCCTCCCTGATAGAAGTATCCGAGAGATGAGAACCTACTCCAGCAGCATGCTGGGACTTATCCGGCTCGGAAGACCAAATTAGTGCAACTGCGGGTTCTCGTTCAGGGAGTACATACTCAGTCATAATCCTGGTTGCATGGGCCATCCTCATTGTGTTGGGCTTGGTTTCTTCCGGCCAGGGCCCAAACCGGTCGATCAGGGATTCATGCAAGTCCGCAGGAAGAGCAAATGTAGGGTGTATCGTTGCGCCGCCTGAGTCTTCAGCTGTGGGGTTATGAAGATACATGTTGCCGCTAGTTCCAACTCCAATGGCCACATATTCTTTTCCGTGCTCAGCAAGTATCTGACCTAGCGTGGGAGCCAACAGTACTGGAACACCCGACCTGGCAACCTGTGCCAATTCCGGTTCCATAGCCGGCATAGCCTTATCGGAGTCAAATTCTCTGATCATCAACCGGTTACCCGACAGTCCATGCCCCCCAGAGGCCATGCCTGTGACCATGCTAGATGCATTGACCCTGGTCACAGAAGGGAACACCGAATGATGATTGGTAAACGTGACTCCTTCAG
>Ga0310344_10003371_pt1 | contig 11897 bp, 10 predicted proteins | sample HC15DNA20200_MG_FD_203801 | JGI IMG/M metagenome (GOLD analysis project Ga0310344, IMG submission 203801) | Marine microbial communities from station ALOHA, North Pacific Subtropical Gyre - HC15-DNA-20-200_MG | ecosystem: Environmental > Aquatic > Marine > Oceanic | place: Pacific Ocean: North... | reverse complement strand
GTCATTTAAACCAAATTTTGCCTGACCAGAGTCGTGCCAGCGCCTTTGTACCTACCCTCTGCCCTCTTCCGGCTTCTGCATAGTAACTTACAGATTGCTCATCTACGTCATCCGAACACATCGACCGTCCTGAGTCAGCATGAGTGACAGTTACTCTTGTGTTACCCGTGTCAATAGCGCTGCAGAATCCTCTCAATTTCCACCATCGGTTCCACTAGCACTAGCCCTCCGCCGATCCATTCCCACTAGAACGTCACTGGTCAACCCCAAGAGCATTGTCATGCTACCGTGCCTTGACCATCCTGTTCGACAAGGTTAGATTAAGCGCTCACTCAGAGCTGGGACTTTCAAAGATTCACACCTTCTGAACCGTTGTCATTTCTCCGACTGGACTAGCCATGCCCCCACCTTCCCATGGAAATCCATTAACAGGTCTCATCGGCGGGTTTCCTGAACAGCTCTACGTCATCGTTCGATGGATGATCGCAGTTCAGTTATGGAAGCAGGCTCTAGTCGCCATGCTTGTAGCTCTATTAATTGGTTTTGCATCCTTCGATCTCGGTTGGTTTCCAGGAGCCGCAACCAATCTCAACGCCATCACTGTTACATTTGGAACGGCGTTCCTAGTATTAATCAATCTGCTAGTGCCACCAGTCGTGGCCTTCTCCGTTTTTGTCGGAATCGTCAGCAACAGCGACCTTAAAGCGGTAAAGCGCATCGGCCTAACCGCAATCATTACTTATACCTGCACCACCATACTAGCCGTGAGCGTAGGGACTGCATTTGCCACACTGTTCATGCCATACGCCACTGCCCTCGTGGATCCTCAATTACTCGCAACGACCCTAGCCTCTGCAGACAGTGCACTTGCCACTAGCGGTCCGCCAGCGTTCATCGAAATCCTCGCCGCCATGATCCCGCAAGGAAGCCTGATCAATCCGTTTCTTGAGGGCAATCTGCTACAAATCATACTTATCGCGGTAGCGGCAGGTATTGCCACCCTCTCAATCCTGAACATGGCTGGCGGCGTCATGGTGGAGGGTGCTCAAGTGGCGGTCCAAATCGCCGAATACGGGATGGGCCTGTTTCTCAGACTCTTGTCATGGACCATGGTGCTCGTTCCTTTTGCTACCTTTGGCTTCATGTTTGACGCTATAACCAAACAGCAGAGCGTCAGTGCCATGTTCGCCATACTCGGATTTGCGTTCGTCATTTTCCTCGGCCTATTCACTCTTATGATTCTCTATGCACTGGCCATTAAACTCATTCGACGAATGCCTCTTCGAAACATCGCCCAAGCTGCCCGTGATCCACTTCTGCTAACCTTTTCCACCGCCAGCTCCTCAGTCGCCATGCCATATACGATGAAAGCAGCAGAAGACAATTTCGGTGTGGCACCGGCCATCGCCCGCACCACTGTGCCTCTCGGAGCCACCGTCAATATGGATGGCACAAGCGTGTATCAGGTTATGGCGTTGGTGTTTCTAATATCGCTATTTGGTGAAACTGTTGGTGTCACTGTAACGCTAGGTACACTTGGAAGCGTCGCTTTACTTGTTGTTCTGTATTCGGTCGGAACCCCAGGAGTCCCTGGAGGTAGCGTTAAGGTAATCCAAGACGTACTCGCGATGTTTGGTATTCCGCCAGAGGTAATCTCCATTATCCTGCCAATGGACCGCCTCTTGGACATGTCTCGGAGTGCCGTGAATGTCAGCGGAGACCTCTTCACGGCTTCGCTGACCGACAAGCTATGTCGGGGACCCGAACATGTCGGTGACTCCGCAACCCCTTAAAATTCCGGATCATTTGCAGGCGCAATATTACGTAACCGTTCTTGCACTGTGCCAGGCAACCCAAGGCCGGTGTTAGCGCCCAGCCGCTTCAGTAAGGCCGCCGTCTCTGGCCAACTCTGGAACTGAAACGACTGCTTCGCCCCCTCCGCCATCCGGTAAGCAGTGCGGCCCCGAAAGTCTCTGGCATCGATATTCGCTCCCTGGCCAACCAAAAAGCCGACCACCTCATTCAACCCTCTGAATGTAGCGCCATGCAAGGCTGTGAAGTCGGCTTCGTTCACTGCGTTAACATTAGCGCCCGCTTCCACCAGAGCACGCACAGCCTCCTCTGCACTCCGTGACCTCACACCGCGCGGCTGCCTCGGGGTATAGGTAGCTTTGCCAAGCCCTGCTGCAGCCATCAGAGGGGTTGTCCCGTCATTTGTAGGCAGACTTACATCCGCACCACCCGCGATCAACGCCTGTAGCACTTCCACACTGCTGGTCTGGAAGCTCGGAATGATTGAAAAAATTGAACTCGGCGCACCGTTCAGTTCAAACGCAGCTACCCATAGCGGCGTCGCACCCCTGAGATCTCCAGTGCCTGGGGCAAACGGCTCAAATGCCCCCTTCTTCGGATACCCAATGTAGGACATCAGCATTGCCGAAGTCATAATCCTGGCGTTGGGATCAGCTCCGGCCGCCAACAGAGCCTCGACTAACTCAAGACGCTCGACTGCATTTAGTCGACGGCCACCGATGGGCCCGTGCCCACGGACCCAACTACGTAACCATATAGCCACTGGTCCGGCGGCAGCGTGCAAGGCACTCACTCCCCCCATCCAGCTATCCGGGTCAGCCCCATGATCAAGCAAAAACAACGCAAACTCGCTTTGTCCGGCGGCAATAGCAAATGGTAAGACATGCGTGCCATCAGGGCTGGTGTCGTTGACATCTATCCCGGCCTCAAGAAGGACCCCGCCCATTTCTTGGTCTCCGTTCCTTGCGGCAAACATTAAAGGTGTGATGCCTGTGGTAGTTGCGATCTTTGGATCTGCCCCCGAATCGAGCAACAATCTCACTACCTCTCTATGAGGTGCTACAAGAGCCCACATCAGTGCGGTGCTGTTCGTCTCGTGGGTTCTAGCATCCACCACTGCACCGCGGTCTATCAGCGCTCTCACCACGTCTATATTCCCGGTCCTGGCAGCCGTCATTAGCGGCGTCAAGCCACTAACTCTCTGGACAGCTGCCTCAGCCCCTCGAGAGAGTAACCGCTCTACCATTTCGGGATTCGCATTTTCCGCCGCCCGCTCTAGAGCTGTCACACCATGGTCATCAGCCGCATTTGGATCGGCACCAGATCCAAGGAGCAGATCAACCAGCTCAAAATCGTTCCAGTGGACCGCCCACAGCAGCGCTGTGGTACCGTCAGCGCGCCTCACATTCACGTCCGCCCCTTCACGGATCAGTTTCTTCACGACCTCCCTATCCTGGCCAGCTGCCGCAGCTATGAGTTGAGGCTCCTGAGCCAACCCTTCACCTCCAAAGACCACAATGACCAAGCCAACCATAGTACTCAGGCACGCTCTCATTCGGTTCCCCTTATGTCTTTGAAGTGGCATCCGTCCATCCAAGATCTCGTGAGCCCCGTGAACCCTATTGCCCCGAACGGCAAACGGACCAGACCGTTTACTCGATCTGGTCCGTTTTTTGCAATCTGAGGGGCAGAAAACCGACCCCTAACCAATGCCTTAGACGAAGCGGTTAAGCACTACCTCTTCGCTGCCTCCTGGGCATCTTCTGCGCGACCGCCGGCCAAGATACCCACCATGCCCTCATTCCCTTCATGGCATGCGTATTCATACATGATGTCGTTGAGTGCCTCAAATGGAAAGGCGACAGTCCACGGTCGTGTATACATCTGCGGATCGCTGACCTCGATCTCGTATTCCATCCTATCTCCGACCCTGGTGAATCGCTCAACCAACTTCATGCCTTTACCAGACCCCTCGTGTGAGCTGAACAGCGACCACGGTTGCAAGGCGCTCGCTCGAGCATCGATGTTAGCTGTCTCCACCACGAGGGTATCACCCTCCCAGTGCCCCCGTGACAGTCCGTTCCATTGAGTGATCTGGCCGGAGACCTGTGGACGCCCGTCCAACGGTACAACGCGTAGCTCATGCACCTGCTCCAAAAGCATCACCACATATCCAGGACTTTGAAATACCTGCATGTTGTTATTGTAGGAACGTGGAAACATGGCGTTCGGCATACCACCTCGCGTAACACAGCGCTCCCAAATGTGGCGGTCCTCCCAAGTATCGTCAAGCTCCATTCCACCAGGAGCCTTCAGCCGAGATGTGCTGGCACTTTCACCAGCTTGTGTCAGTGGTGGAAACTTACCGCTTGGAGGATCAACGAGCATGGACGTCCGGTTCGAACGGGCCCCTCGTTCCATCCAAAAGTTATTGTAGGCGCCAACACTACCACCTGCCTGTGTCCTACGAGCCTCTGCAAGCGACAATGCTTCGTTACGGGCGTCGACCTCCGCACGGATCTCGGACACCTCTTCCTCACTCAGCGTCTGCCGCCCTTCATATTCGTCGGGCCGCTCCATCGGCGTCGCCCCTGACGAGTGCCAAATACCTTGCAAGTCGGGGTCCCCCCAAGGGGTAGTCGACTGCCCTGCGACCGCACCGGATGCGAAAACCGACAAGGCCGCCACCACAGTCAGAATACTGCCCACACGAATCCGCCGATAGCTCATTACAACCTCCCCTATATAACTCGCAGACACCAACGTCTCTGCTGCTAGTTCGCGCCCTACAAACGTGGCACATACTCCCCTCAGGATCAAGGGTTGATTCATCGACATAATGTCGTTTCTGCGTAATCGCACCCTACCCGGCACCAGGAAACACCATAAATAAGGGACTTTCCTCTATGGACATCACCCTCTCCCTCGCACTACAGGAGAGCACGCTCGGGCATCAATTGTCCCGGCCCATCGAATCGCTACTTCCAAATCAACGACTTGGTCGCTTGCAAACCCCTCTAACCCCAACTACCAACAAATGGTTAACCTAGGCTAGGATCGTGCTTTTAGTGATACAGATTAGTCACTATTGTGAGAACGTTTTAACGTCTCAATGCTAACGATAGCAACCACCTCTCCCAAGGAGGGCAGATGAGAACGTCAATCCTTGTGCTGCTAGCCGCAGCGGTCATGACCACTTCGACCTCGACTCAATCTCCGACTGACGACACATTAACCATTTATCTGGTAGACGTCGAAGGTGGAAACGCCACTCTCTTTGTGTCACCAACGGGACAATCGATGTTGATAGACACTGGTAATGGAGGGACCAATGCCGAACGGGACGTCGGGCGGATCATGACCGCCATTGAAGACGCTGGCCTGGAACACCTGGACTACCTGATCACAACCCACTGGCACGGTGACCATTATGGCGGCCTCTCTGAGCTGGCCGACAGGATACCGATTCACCACTACATCGACCACGGACCCACTGTCGAAGACAACCAGCAGGTGCAAGACTTCATCGCCGGCCGCTACCGTTCCCTCTACACCACTGCCATGCGGACAATCGTTGAACCCGGGGATAGTATTCCGCTACCGGGCATAAACGTACAAGTTATGGCCTCGGCCGGACAAGTACTTCAGCAACCTCTCCTCGGCGGCGGGCTCACCAATCCCTACTGCCCAACATTCGAACGTCAGGCCGAAGACCTCGGAGACAACGCACAATCAGTCGGTGTTCACATAGGCTTTGGATCATTTCGGGCCCTACATCTCGGCGATTTAACTGTAAATAAAGAGTTCGACTTGATGTGTCCAATCAACCCAATCGGCTCGGTCGATCTTTACATCGTGTCACATCATGGGTTAAGCACATCTAACGCCCAGGTGCTCGTCCACGCAATCGAGCCGAGAGTAGCCATCATGAACAATGGGACCAGGAAAGGTGGAACCCCAGACTCAATGACCACCTTACACACAGCCCCGGGCCTCCAAGACCTGTGGCAGCTTCATTTCTCGGTCTTAAGTGGCCAGCAATACACGGTACCTGGGGTGTTCATCGCCAATTCCGTTGATGACCAGCCAAGCACAATGCCGCTAACGCCAATGCCCGCACCACGCCGAGGGTCTAACGCAGGGCCACCACCGGCACACAGCGGGCCAGCCCACTGGATCCAGGTAAAAGCTAATCGAGACGGGAGCTTTGAGGTGGTGAATAGCAGAAACGGTTTCAGCAAATCGTACGCTGCCCTGCGGTAAGGGTGACGCGATTACCGTGATCACGAAATCCGTTGCAACGCTACACCCTTGTCCACTGGCGGTTCAAGACTGACCAACACTATTCCAATGCTCACGTCAGGAACAGCAGCAGGCCTGCAAAGTCAGAGAGCGTTTACCGATAAAGGGCAAGTGACTGTTCATCTGCCGTGCTCTTTTCCATATGAGGTTTAACTTAACAACTCCCTGAAGACGGCTCAGGCCCGCCAGTCCACAAACACCTCATTCGGTGGGGGCACCTGAGGTCCAGTGATTCCATGCGCACCTGTGAGGATTGTTGCTGCGAACCAGCGGTCAAATGGTATATCTGAACTCAAGATTCGCGATAACACGGTGTCCGGATCATCGGCCTCTAAATACACAACTACCCAATCGCCTGCTGGTGTGGGCTGCAAGCTAGCGACCTCGCGACGAATACCCAAGCGACGCCGAGACTCGTCATACTCTGTTTTCCGGGTCCCTAGAATCTCTTGGACTGCCGCTTTCCAAGCCTCTGTTTTTCCGGGTAAGATTGGTGCACAAAACGTCGTTACTGCCATTTTCCCTCCCTCATAGTACGGAGGCAGTCGACAAGTCACCTTGTAACGCCGCTCTCCAGCCACAACACCGCTAATCCTACTCTTACCAAACTGAGGGTTCCAACCACCGACTACCATCTGACCACCCAAGACCCTGATGGCTAAACAGCAAAAGGACGTAGTCGCCAAATATCTCAAACATTACGCTGAACCTGAATCTGTTGTGGGCACAAGGCTTTCCAAGCTCACAGACCATCTCTTAGTAATTCCCGCACATAATGAATCCGCGACCTTCCTAGATGGTATTCGCCCTGCCCTGACCGCTGCTCACGACCGTGGACAGCGGACCGTATGCATCGTGGTCGTCAACGCCACCGAGGCATCGTCCCAACGAATACATGACACTAACCAGAACCTACTTACATCCCTCAAGAGTCACGGCCCCATCGCACGTTTGCACACATTCAACGAAACGCCATGTTGGCATGTCGAGACTAAACACTTTGATCTTGTTTTGATCGATAAAAACAGCCAGCACAACCGGTTGCCCAAACGGGAGGGAGTCGGTCTAGCAAGAAAGATCGGATGCGACGTAGCGCTAAGCTACCTCCATGCTGGCTTAAGCAGAGCGAAGTTTATACACATGAGCGACTGCGATGTGCAGTTGCCTGACGACTACTTCACTATGACGGCACCAACCTCAAGTGCCGCTGTGGTCTATCCCTTTCGTCACGTCCCCTGTGGTAACACAGTGCTCGATGAAGCCCATGCCCGGTACGAAGCGTACCTCCGTTATTACATCCTAGGGCTGCGCTACGCGAACTCACCATACGCTTTTCACACACTCGGCAGCTGTATCGCTATCGAATCTAGAGCCTATGCAGGTGTACGAGGTATCCCGAAGCGAGAAGCCGGCGAAGATTTTTATGTCCTGAACAAGCTTGCCAAACTGGGAAAAATACACACGGCAAAGAGTTCTCCCATCACAATCCGTGCGCGCGTTTCACTGCGCGTTCCCTTTGGCACCGGGCGGGCAACGAGGGAATTGGTCAAGGATATCAATGCCTACCGTATCTACGCACCAAAACTTTTCGCCCTCTTAAGAGTCTGGCTTCTCGCGCTAGGTGGCATAGGATTGGCTAGCCCAGACAAGGTCTACGACATTGTTCGAAAAAGCCTTACCGCAACCTTACCACCTCAAGACTTCAAGCGGCTGGACACGGCTCTGCAAGCCATACAGGCCCCAAAAGCCCTCCGTGAAGCTACCACTCGGAGCACCCTGAATCAGGTTCGTCAGAAATGGGCCCACGATTGGTTCGATGGATTTCGGACCTTGAAGCTCTTGCACGCTCTGCGGAACACGGGTATCGAAGATCGTCCTTGGCGACAAGCGCTCTCGGAGGCCTCTTTCTGCAGGTCACCAAACACTGACCTAGATGCGTTACTTTCAGACCCAGGCCAAACCTTCGAGACCTGTCGCTATCTGGCTGCCCTTGAGAACCTGAACTAGGATCGAACCAGCAACTGTCGAGGCACACTCTCAAGCTCCCACCCCATGACAGCGACCAGCTAGGGCAACTCTACTTGTTCATGTAACAAATCCTGCAACGGTGTACCAAAGCAAGCCAGATCAACTAAAGCGACCTCATCAATCTCTCAAAACAGTGCTCTTTCCTTCAGAAGGTCGACAGGACTCAAACACTGCGGTGAATCATGAGACGGATCGTTAACGTGCCGGCTGACCGGGACGGCTTCCATCGATGAGGCTGCCACCTGACGAGAGATAGAACTCGGCCTACCAACCTCGGTTTTAGCCGAAAGCCACTCCAGTCGACCTTCGCGATCGAGAATCACGGGCATACGCTGATGTATCGGCTCAACTAATGTGTTGGCAGCTGTCGTCAAGATCGTAAATGTTTCCAAAACCTGCCCCATGGAGTCGGTCCACCGGTCCCAAAGTCCAGCGAACCCAAACGGGACTCCCCCATTCAGCCGAACTAGAAAGGGCTGTCGGTCTCGAGATGAGCCCTGCCATTCGTAGAACCCGTCAGCCGCAACAAGGCAACGACGTCGGCGAAAACTGTCTCGGAACACTGATTTCTGAGCAACAGTCTCTATGCGAGCGTTGATGAGTACGTGGTTGCTACGTTCTTCCCCAACCCAGTGCGGCACCAACCCCCAGCGCATCGACACCAGGCGCCTAGTACCCCACTCACCAGCCACCACGACTGGTGCCATCTGATTCGGCGCCACGTTAAAACGTGGCGCTAGGGACTGACTATTATCCTCCCCCAGCAATTCATCCAGGACATCGTTAGGTTTTGCAATCGCGTAACGGCCGCACACGAGAGGAGCATACCACTGGCCAAGGTACTCCTGCACCGGCAGAGTCCAAGCGACACGCCCTTCCTGACTCTAGCCAACTGTTGCGAGGCGACTGCTCCTCACTCACTTCAGGACATCTACCCAAACACATGCAGAAGGTCACAAAAGCCACGTGCACAGAAACAGCGACCGCGCAAAGCTTAGTTGCCTTCTACAGTAAACAAGAGGTCCTTGGTGATCTCAGTGGAAGCTTCATTATCTATTACCGTCATCTCAAGCCGATAGTCACCAGCAGGAAACGACCCCAGCGGAATCTGCTGACCGGCCGGAAGTTGAAAACCTTCCGTAAGATTGAAAACAGCTGGAAGCGTTTCACTATTTAAATCCTGAGGGGGAGTCCGATTAAAGAACTCTTCTCCCCCTGTTCCAATCTGATAGAAATCGTAAGTCACCTGCACGTTCGGCATTCCGGCTGTATGCCCTGCATTGTAGATCTGGAACACAAAGCGGAGGGTACTCCCAGCAGAATAATTGCTGTCGAACTTCGGAGCAATCCTGGCACTGGCAATGGTGTATGGGAAAAGAATCATTTCTTCCTGAGTGGGCGCCTCAGTTAGAGGCTCAATGTTTTCGACCAAGAAAATAGTACTGGTCTCCAACTCGTCGTTCCAGAAGTCAGGAATGGTCAACCGCTCTGTTTTCAAAAGAATCGTTGGCTCAGACCCGATCCCTCCGGCCTCGACTCCGCCTTCGCTATTTAGCAGTGCCACATAAACGTCGTACTCTCCGCCAGGAGCTTGCAAAGCCCGAGCAATGTGAATTTCTTCGCCACTGACGGTCGAGACTGTAGAGTAAAACACATCTTCAAAGAGAGCCATGGGAAGTTCCCCACCGCCACTCGGCTGTGCACCAACCGGAGTGACAGCCAAATAGGTGGCAATGGAAGGTCCGGTAATAACCGTAGAATCGATGACCAATGTAAAAGGCGTATATGTGTTGCCTTCGACACCCCTCATATAGCTAGGCACGATTTCAAAACCACTCACATCGTCTGCCCGTTCACCCATACGGGCCGCTGTAACAGTCTCAACCAAAGACCTGATCTCATCGACTTGCCAATCTTCAAAGTCCTCAACACCTTGCGCTCCGACCGGTTGGGCGGCCAAACCCGACAAAGCGATCCACGCCGCACTAACCAGCGTAACTGCAGGGAAACTTGTTATTGACATGACTTTCCTCATCAAAACCAAACTATCCAAACAAAACAACGGAATAAAGGTGATAGACGCGTTCAAACTCGTCCAGTCGGATCCAAACCCTGAAACTTTTCGATTCCCCGGCACATCCTATGCTCCAGATAAAACACGCTGAAACCGATAGCTCCATTAGAGCACGGGCACACCGGCATTTGGTTCGGCAAGCTTGAACATCAATGTTCTAATTATAGCCAAGTCAAAGACTGTCGTTTGGAGTCCTTGGTTTAACTAACTTTCCATCAATTACTCATGGTTCAACCCGTTTCGACATGCAGCCACAATCAAGGGCCCCATCTCGAAAAGAAAGGCATCAGAGCTGATGAATAACGTCACCGTCGACGACATCTTTACCATACATATCCCACAGCGCTTGGCTGACCGGCCGGCACTGGCTAAACAGATCAATGCCAAATTCCAATTTCATCTAGGGGAAGGTAAATCTCAGCACTGGGCCCTTGACCTGACAAAGCCAAACGAACAGTGTAGCCAAACTGAATTGACCGACCCGGACGCCACAATCACAATGTCGAGCACAGACTTCCTTGACCTGGTTTCCGGGAGGTTGAACGGGCAGATCGCCTTCATGCAAGGCAAGCTTAAGGTCAAAGGGAAGCTAGCCCTCTTATTGAAACTCCAGCAGCTCTTCGATTGAAGCTAAGGTTCTCGCCGGCACATATCTGGTTCGACATTGTTGGGCTATCTCCGCGACCCAGGCAAAGCGCATTCATGACTGCACTCATTGGTGAGCAGAAGTCCCCGCAAAGTATCATCCATGGTTAACTGGACCGTTTGGTCCCATCATGGAACCATCTTGCAGGATAATGACGTTAAATTGTTTACAGCTCCGTTCACAGCAAGGACATCCCATGCTTAATCATTTTTTTCGACTGACAGGGTTAACCGTCGCTTTCACTTGGCTACTCGCTCCTCTTTCGGCACAGACCACCAATTGGCCATCTTTTCGAGGGGAAGATAGCATGTCAGTCGCGGTCGATGACCCGCGGCTCCCACTCACCTGGAACACAACAGAGAACGTCCAGTGGAAGACCGCCATCGACGGCCTCGGGTGGTCCTCACCAGTCATCTGGGGTGACCGAATTTTTCTCACCACTGTAGTCAGCGATGGCGAAAGCCAAGAACCGCGTATGGGTCTCTATTTTCCATTTGGATCTCCCCAGACCTTCGAAGAATCAGATGGGCGTTTTCGCGACCCCGAACCCGGGGATCTCATGGAACGCGAGGAAGACCTCCACCACTGGCTGGTTTACGCGGTCGATTTTGAAACAGGCAATGTGGTTTGGAAAAGTGAGGTCAACACCGAGGCGCCCCAATTTGACCGCCACCTAAAGAACACCTATGCCTCCTCTACCCCAGTGACGGATGGAGAACGCGTATATGCCTACTTTGGCAATGTAGGAGTGTTCGCCCTCGACATGAACGGTACCATAGTCTGGGAACGTCGATTTACAGCGGAGGCCACACGCTTAGGCTGGGGCCCGGCTGCCTCACCGGTTCTTCACGATGGCACCCTCTTCATCGTCAACGACAATGACGGTCGCTCTTTCGTCGTTGCTCTCGATGCAGAGACTGGCCAGCAGCGGTGGCAAATCGAGCGAGACGAAGGCACGAACTGGTCTACACCCTTTGTTTGGCAGAATGACGAGCGAACCGAGTTGGTTACCACAGGGAGCGACCAAGTACGGTC
>Ga0310344_10003370_pt1 | contig 11898 bp, 22 predicted proteins | sample HC15DNA20200_MG_FD_203801 | JGI IMG/M metagenome (GOLD analysis project Ga0310344, IMG submission 203801) | Marine microbial communities from station ALOHA, North Pacific Subtropical Gyre - HC15-DNA-20-200_MG | ecosystem: Environmental > Aquatic > Marine > Oceanic | place: Pacific Ocean: North... | reverse complement strand
TGACTCAGACGAGGCAATAGCCTCCCCTGAGAGTGACCAAGCCGGAAGAGAGGAAGAGCTAAAGAAGATTGCTCAAGCACTTGGAGGAAGTTTAGAAGCTAGTGACGTTTCCGAAGAAAAAGAAGCAACTTCACAGGTGGAAGTTACCGTAGAAGAAGCTAGTGACGTTTCCGAAGAGGGGGAGAATTCCAATGCTTCAACCTAATCGAACCAAATATAGGAAACTCCATAGAGGGCGCCGCTTAGGAGCTACAGATGCGGGTAGTCAGGTAGCTTTCGGAGAATATGGATTGAAAGCAATGGAAGCCGCCTGGATAAGTGCCAGGCAAATTGAGGCAGTTAGAAGAGTTATATCAAGGCAGTTTCGACGAGGGGCCCAAGTTTGGATAAGAATTTTTCCTGACAAGCCTGTTACTGCTAAGCCTATTGAGACTAGGCAAGGAGGAGGCAAAGGAGCTGTTGACAGATGGGTTGCGGTTGTTAGGAGAGGGCGTATCATGTTTGAGATCGGTGGAGTGGAGGAAGAAGCAGCTAAAAAAGCGCTAAAACTCGCTGCTCAAAAACTCCCGATCCCTACTAAATTTACCCAAAGGGTTAGATATTAAGAGGATAAAATAGTGACAAGTGAGCAAATACGAAAACTATCTGACGAGGAACTACAAGAAGAACTGAGTAAGTCGAGGCAAGAACTTATGGTCCTTAGGTTCACAGCTGCTGCTAAGCAGTTGGCTAACCCTAATCAACTAAAGGAAATGAGAAGACAAGTTGCTCGTCTCATAACTATCCAGACAGAAAGAAAGATAATAAAGGAAGCAAATGGTTAAACTTAGGGAAAAATCTAAAGTAGGTAAGGTTATAAGCACCAAGATGGATTTAACTGTTGTGGTGGCTGTGACTTGGAAAAGCCGTCATTTGAGGTATGGCAAGCCCGTAGGCAAGCTTAGTAAATTTAAGGCACATGACGCCAAAGGTGTTTGCTCTTTAGGGGATTTAGTCAAGATTATTGAATGTAGGCCGATCTCAAAAACTAAACGATGGCTTGTTGGAGAAGTATTAGAAAGCAAAGGCCACTCTGTAGTAGATAAGGGTTTTGTTGATGAGCAAGCAGAGTCTAATAAGGTAGTTGTGCCTGATCCTGCGGTTGGACAACAAGCATTCGAGGAAGTTGTTCCAGATACCTTGCCAGATGCTGGGGAAGCCTCTCAAGAAAGTACTGTCTTGGAGGATAGTGAAAACGGAGAGTCAGCAAGCATAAATAAAGCTTCGCATGAAACTATTGAAGCGACCCAACTTTCTGAAGAGTCTGGCCCTGAAGTCGAAAAGGATGAAGGATAGGAAGGCTATGATTCAACCACAGACGAGACTAAAAGTTGCAGACAACTCTGGTGCTAAAGAGTTAATGTGTTTTAATATTCCTGGCGGTACTAGGCGTCGTTACGCCAGAGTGGGGGATATAGTTGTTGCTTCGGTCAAGGATATAATTCCCGGTAATAATAATATAAAAAAAGGCCAGATTGTGAAGGCAGTAATTGTTAGGACTAAAAAACCCTATAGAAGACCTGATGGCTCTTCTATTCGATTTGATGATAATGCAGCAGTTGTACTGACTGATGCACTTGCCCCTCAAGGTACGAGGATATTTGGTCCGGTAGCCAGAGAATTGAGAGAAAAAAATCATATGCGTATAGTCTCATTGGCTCCTGAGGTGTTGTAAATATGGCAATTGGAATAAGAAAAAAAGATATCGTGCAGATCATTAAGGGAAAAGATGCAGCTCAAAAAGGGGAAAAAGCCCGTGGTGAAGTGAAGTCTATTGATGCGCGTACACAAAGGGTTATCGTGGAAGGACAGAACATTATTAAGCGTCATGTCAAAGCAGGGAGGGCTAAGCAAACTGGTATATTAGAACAAGAGGCTTCTATTCATGTATCAAATGTTGTATTGATTTGTCCAAACTGCAATAAACCATCTCGAGTCGGAAGCAGAAAATTGGAAGATGGTAGCAAAGTAAGAATATGTAAACGATGCACGGATGTCATCGAATAAAAGTAAACAGAGAATTTGTGAAATGCCTAGAAAACCTAAATCAACAGAGTCGAGCGAAGAAGTTAGTTCCGAATTAGAGGATACGTCAGTTTCTTCTGCTAAGAAAAAGTCTACAGGGTCAGCAAAAGTAGACCAAAGCTCCTCCAAGGCAAAAGCTAGTAAAAAACCTGCTCGAGCTTCTGGTGGCAAACGGTCAACTGCCCAAAAGAAGTCGGCATCAGAAATGACTAATACCCCCGATTTAGAAGCCTCAGGCACGTCCTCGGATATTGAGCATCAAGACGCTGTAACTGAATCTGCTAAAGGCGAAATCAAAAAAAGATATCAGGGATTACTTGATCGATATCGAAATGAAATAATTCCTGCGATGAGCCAGGAGTTTTCCTATACAAATCGTATGCAAGTCCCCAAATTGGTTAAAGTGATATTGAATATGGGTTTGGGAGAAGCTTTGACTAATCCTAAGGCTATGGATGCAGCGAGTGCAGATATAGAGTCTATAACTGGGCAAAAGCCAGTCATTAGGCGTGCAAAAAAGTCAGTGGCTGCTTTTAAAGTTAGAGAAGGTATGCCTATCGGCATTGCTGTGACATTGAGGTCTTATCGAATGTATGATTTTGTTGAAAGGTTAATCCACGCAGTGTTACCTAGAGTGCGTGACTTTAGAGGTGTTTCTCGTACAGCGTTTGATGGTAGCGGCAATTATTCACTTGGAATTAAAGAACAGACGGTATTTCCTGAGATAGACTATAACAAGATTGATAAAATTCGCGGGCTCCAAGTAAATATTGTTACCACTGCTAAAACAGATCAGGAGGCATTCAAATTATTGGAATTGGTTGGATTACCTTTCTCCCGTGAGAATTAAATAGAATTTGAATTGTATGGTGAATTATGGCTAAAAAGAGTCTTGTAGAGAAAAATAAGAGAGAACCAAAATTCAAAGTTAGGGCATATAATCGGTGTTCTAAATGTGGTCGGCCTAGAGCTTATATGAGGTATTTTAGTTTGTGCAGAATTTGCTTTCGAGAGCTTGCTTTATCAGGAGTGATACCTGGTATTCGGAAAGCAAGTTGGTAACAATTCTGATAGGAGAGAAGTTATGTCTATGTCCGACCCAATAGCCGATATGTTGACTCGAGTCCGTAATGCCGTGATGGTGGGCCACAAGCAGGTATTAGTTCCTACATCAAAAATTAAAGAAAATGTAGCCAGGATACTTAAAAAAGAAGGCTTCATTAAAGACTACAGGGTTTTTGAAGAAGAAGGTGCTAGTCACAAGACTTTAAAGATAAATCTTCTCTACAGGGAAGATAAGGAATCGGCTATAACTGGATTGAAGCGGGTTAGTAAACCAGGTTTGCGAATTTACGTAGGTCGACATGAGGTGCCTCGATTTTACTATGGCTTAGGTATATCTATTATTTCGACCCCAAGAGGGCTGATGACTGGTCAGGACAGTTGGCGAGCTGGAATCGGGGGAGAGGTTATTTGTTATGTTTGGTAGGTTGATATGTCCAGAGTAGGTAAACAACCGGTGGTTATCCCTAGTGGGGTGGAAGTTACAGCGCAGGTAGGATGGTTGAATGTAAAAGGCCCGAAGGGAGAATTAGCCAGAAGTGTGCCTGAGGATATTTCCGTTTCCTTAGAAAACGGTAGTGCTGTTGTTGAAAGGCCATCAGAAAGCAAACAACACAGGGCATTACATGGATTGGTGAGAACCTTATTGAATAATATGGTGGTTGGTGTTTCACAGGGTTTCGAAAAGAGTTTGGATCTTGTCGGTGTTGGTTATAGAGCTCAAAAAGAAGGTAGTGAAGTTACCTTACTGATAGGTTATTCGCACCCCGTCGTAATTAAGCCATTGGATGGAATTCAATTAGAAGTGGAAGGCCAGAATCGAATTATAGTCAAGGGAATTAATAAAGAAACAGTTGGGGAAATGGCTGCTCGAATTCGAAAGGTCAAGAAACCTAATGCGTATACTGGAGCTGGTATTCGTTATACAAATGAAAGAGTACGCCTTAAACCTGGAAAGGCTGCAGCGAGGAAACAATAGGATGTCAAATTCAAAAAATACCACACGGGTAGCCCGCGAAATACGGCATCGCAGGGTTCGGAAAAATGTTTCTGGGACGGCTAGTAAACCGAGGCTCAGTATTTTTCGCAGTACTCAGCATACATATGTTCAAGTAGTCGATGACATACAGGGGCATACAATTGCTTCTGCGGCTACTCTAGACAAAAGTATTGTTGAGAAAACTAAGCTTCTTAGAGCGAGTGCTGTTGGCAAATCAATAGCTGTCAAAGTTCAGGAAAAAGGAATCAAAACTGTCGTATTTGATCGTGGAGGATATAAGTATCATGGTAGGGTTAAGGCCCTAGCTGAAGGAGCACGTGAAGGAGGCCTTTTGTTTTAATGGTAAATCAATCAGGATTTTCAGGGCGGAGTGGACCCGCTGACGATATTGAAGAGAAAGTGATAGCTATCCGACGTGTCACCAAAGTGGTTAAAGGTGGGCGCAGGCTTAGATTTAACGCTATGGTGGTAGCAGGAGATGGTAACGGTTTAGTTGGAACTGGTTTAGGTAAAGCATCGGCAGTGCCAGACGCTGTTCGAAAAGGGGCTGTTATCGCTAGGAAAAATATGGTCCGAGTGCCTGTGAAAAATACTACGGTTCCTCATGAGGTCGTGGCTCGTATGGGGGCTTCTAGAATACTGATAAGACCTGCAAAGCCTGGAACCGGAGTTATTGCGGGAGGAGCTGCTAGGGCTGTTCTAGAGATGGCCGGTATTAAAGATGTGGTTACAAAGTCATTAGGTAGCAGAAATCCGATAAATTCTGCGAATGCTACTATGCTGGGATTGATCAGTATGAAAGATCCTGTGGAAGATGCGAACAAAAGAAGAGCGTATATTCAAAAAGAAGAGCAGAGTACTGGAGCTTAATCATGGGGAAAATTAGAATTCAGTATATTAAGAGTGGCATTGGTTGTAAGGAAACTCACAGAAGAATTATAAAAGCGTTGGGCTTAAAAAAACTGAATCAATCTGTAGTCCACGTAGATTCTCCTATTATCAGAGGAATGGTTGCCAAAGTAGACTACCTTGTTTCCGTTAGCGAAGAGAACTAGTCATAAGGCAAGTCGGTGAAAGCGGGTAAAAATGCGTATTCATGAGATTCATTCTCCAATAAAAAAACAAAATAGGAAAAGAGTTGGTCGAGGAGATGGTAGTAATAGAGGAACCACGGCTACAAGAGGACAAAAAGGGCAGAAATCTCGCTCTGGAGGTGGCGTCCGACCAGGGTTTGAAGGTGGCCAATTACCATTAGTTAAACGAATGCCTATGCAGAGGGGTTTCAAGAATCGATTTAAGGTAAAGTATTCGATTGTCAACTTAGGCCAATTATCTCGTCTTGCACCAGATACTGAAGTTACTCCTGAAGTTTTACACAAACAGGGACTTGTTCGCCACTTGAAGTATCCAGTGAAAATTTTGGGAACAGGCGAAGTTTCCAGTAGTTTTACTGTAAGTGCCCATTCGTTTAGTCGTAATGCGGTTCGCAAGATTACTGAAGCTGGTGGAATTGTGAAGGAGTTATAGCTTGTGAGAAACACAGCTAATACTACAAGCGATTCGGGTAGGCCAGCATTAGTCCAGGCGGTTATAGATGCTTTCAGGATTCCTGATCTCAGATCGCGCATCTTGTTTACTCTAGCAATATTAGTGTTATTCCGTTTCTTGGCCCATGTTCCAGTTCCTGGAGTTGATCGATCTTTGTTCGGAACTTTATTCCAACAGAATCCAATTTTAGGCTTTTTGGATCTATTTAGCGGTGGAGGGTTGCGTAATTTTAGTATAGTGGCTTTAGGAGTTTTCCCTTACATCACCGCGTCAATTGTTATTCAGCTAATGATTCCTGTTATTCCACGGCTTCAGGCTATATCCCGAGAAGGAGAGGGCGGGAGACAGAGAATTTCTCAAATAACTCATTGGCTCACATTGCCTATTGCAATTTTGCAAGGTTATGGGCAGTTATTAATGTTGCAGGGAACCGGGGTTTTGGATTTGGGTGATGGCACTGGTAGTTTATTTGGATCAAACACCGTGGTGGTACTATCCATCATAATTTCTATAGCAGCAGGTACTATGTTCTTGGTTTGGTTAGGAGAGTTGGTGACTGAAAAAGGAATTGGTAATGGTATTTCAATAATTATATTTGGGGGTATTGTTGCCAGTCTACCTACGATTATTGGCCAAGGATATTTACAGCGTGATGACATGGGGGGTCTACTCCTGATTGGAGTTATCGCGTTGCTACTAATTTATTTGATTGTTTTGTTTAATGAAGCCCAAAGAAGAATACCGGTTCAGTATGGGAAAAGTGTCTTCAGGGGCGGGAAAATGTATAGGCAAACAGGTAGTACCTTTTTACCTTTACGTATTAATTCTGCTGGAATGATACCTCTTATTTTCGCATTTAGTATTTTGGTCCTTCCCAGTACAGTAGCTAGTTATTTAGCTGATCCTACGAGTTCTTCCTTTATTCCTAGGGCCGCAACATTTATGTTTAATGTATTCAACCCTGGTAGTCCGGTTTATTGGATATTGGTATTTGCGTTGGTGGTCGCTTTTGCATTTTTCTATACAATGATCACTTTTCAACAGCAGAATCTTGGTGATAATCTTCAAAAAAACGGAGGATTTATACCAGGAATTAGGCCAGGGAAATCAACCCAAGATTATTTAAATCGAGTTATTCTACGTATTACTTGGGGAGGTGCTATTTTCTTAGGATTTATAGCTGTAGTCCCCTTTGTTGCTACACTGTTCATGGGTGATGGGGCTATGGGTAGTTCAGGAGGAGCCACCTCCACGTTATTGAGCAGTACTAGCTTGTTAATTATGGTTGGTGTTGCATTAGATACAATGAGGCAACTCGAGTCCCAGTTGTTGATGCGCCAATATGAAGGGTTTATGAAATGATGGCTGAGAATCTCCAATTGATTATAATGGGTCCCCCGGGTTCTGGAAAAGGAACCCAATCAGTGGCTTTAGCTAGGGACATAGGGTCTATCCATATATCCACTGGGGATTTATTTCGCTACCATGAAAGATTAGCGACGCCGTTAGGGGTTCAGATACAAGATTTTATCAAAAAGGGAGACTTGGTTCCTGACGATATCACCATCACAATGTTGAAGGATAAAATTGAGTCTCTTCCTGATAGTGTGGGATACATTTTGGATGGTTTTCCTAGGACTTTGAATCAGGCAATTGCTTTTGACAAAATGTTGATCGCCAGAGATTCTAGATTGGACTTGGTAATTTGTATTGACGTACCGGACAAACAATTAGAGGATCGCCTTTTGGGGAGAATAGTTTGTGAGGAATGCTCTTTGGTGTACGGTAATCATGTTGACGCTGAATATTCTGGTTATTGTAAAAGCTGTGGGGGTAAGTTGCATAAAAGAGTCGATGATTCCGATAAAGAAGTGATTGGACATCGTTTGAAAAAATACCAAGAATTTTCCTTGCCTATAATGGATCACTATCAGGAGCATGGGGTCTTGCACAGGGTAGATGGTACTGGATTGGTCTCAGAAGTTACTGATGCTATTAAAAAAGTGGTAGCTAATACGTTCAAAGGTACCCTTTCCTTTAACTACTAAACTATTTGGTTTAAAGAGAAATTAGATGAATATGAGTAACAAAAGATGAATATCGAAACTATTTTTGGGCAAAGCTCTACTCGGGGGGATAGTGGGCTTATACTGAAATCAAATAAAGAGATCGATACCATGCGAAAGGCTGGAAAAGTGGTGGCATTAATGTTGGATAAGCTTCAGAAGGCCGTTTATCCAGGGATGTCAACGCAAGAGCTGGATGTGATAGCAGCGGCAGAGATAAAAAGATTGGGGGCGAAACCTGCCTTTCTCGGATATTACGGGTTTCCTGCAACGATTTGTGTTTCGGTCAATAACGAAATTGTTCATGGTATTCCAGGAAACTTGACCATAACGTCTGGAGATATTGTTAGTATAGACGCAGGCGCTATTGTTGACGGTTTTTACGGTGACGCAGCTATTACTGTTGGTGTCGGTGAGATTTCACCTGAAGCACAAAGTCTTATTGATATTACTCGTAACGCGTTGACGCACGGAATCAGTGCAGTTAAGGTAGGAAATCGCATTAGTGATATTGGTGCTAGTATCCAGCAATATGTTGAATCAGAGGGTTCCTTTGGCATAGTGAGAGAATATGTAGGTCATGGTATCGGCAGGTCATTGCATGAAGATCCTCCGATTCCTAATTTCGGAACTCCTGGTATGGGACCTCTTCTTGAAATAGGTATGGTTATAGCCATCGAACCAATGGTTAATATTGGAGGAAAAGAAACAAAGATGTTAGATGATGGCTGGACAGTTACCACAGCAGATGGTAGTCTATCCGCTCATTTTGAACACACTGTTGCAATTACTGAAAGTGGTTCTGAGATCTTGACCACTGCATAAAATAGTTCAAGGTAAATGGGTTTGTACGAAATAATATGGCGAAAAAAGACAATATAGAAGTTGAAGGAGAAGTGATAGAGTCGCTTCCTAATGCTATGTTCAGGGTTGAGTTGCCTAATAAGCATGAAGTTTTGGCTCACGTATCTGGCAAGATGCGCATGCATTTTATTCGAGTACTTCCGGGGGATAAAGTATTAGTCGAGCTATCTCCCTACGATTTGACTCGAGGTAGAATCACTTTTAGGTTTAAGTGATTGGGATTTAGTGAAGGAATATTATGAAAGTAAGAGCTTCGGTGAAACCAATGTGTAATCGGTGTAAAGTAATCAGAAGAGAAGGACGCCTTAGGGTTATTTGTACGAATCCTAAGCATAAACAGCGTCAGGGTTAGGTAATTAGGAGGAAAAATGGCTGTCGTCGCAGGGGTAAATATACCTGATAATAAAAGAATATCGATTGCTTTGAGAAGTATTTACGGTGTTGGACCAACTGTAGCCGGTAATATTCTCAGGGAAAGTTCTCTTCAGGACAACCCTCGAGTGCATGAGCTAACTGAGTCTCAATTGACCAAGATTCGGGAAGAGGTGGACAAATATATGGTTGAGGGGGATTTACGTAGGGAAATTAACGATAATATAAGACGTTTAGTGGAAATAAAATGCTATCGTGGATTACGCCATCGAAATGCTTTGCCACTACGTGGTCAACGAACAAAAACAAATGCTAGAACTAAAAGAGGTTCTCGTAAGACGGTCGCGGGTCGTCGGAGAACGGTTGGCAAGAAATAGGTAATAAGGGAGAATTATGGCGAAATCTCGCACAAGATCAAAACGACGTGAAAGAAAGTCAGTGCCGGAAGGCAGGGCTTACATTCAGTCAACCTTCAATAACACCATTATTACCCTCACAGATGTTGGCGGTAATATTTTGTCTTGGGGTAGTGCCGGCACCATGGGATTTAAAGGTTCCAGAAAAGGGACTGCCTTCGCGGCGCAGCGAGCGGCCGAGTCTGCGGCAAAAAAGGCAATGGATCACGGACTGAGGCAGATTGAAATTTTTATAAGAGGACCAGGGGCAGGCCGGGAAGCAGCAATTCGTTCTTTGCAAGCCGCGGGCTTGAATGTCACTAGTATTAGGGACGTGACTCCAATCCCTCATAACGGTTGTCGTCCTCCCAAGAGAAGAAGGGTATAAGGTACTTACTATGGCTAGATACACGGATGCAGATTGTAGATTATGTCGTAGAACTGGGGAGAAACTGTTCTTAAAAGGGGAACGTTGTTATACTCCCAAGTGCGCCATCGATAGAAGAAAACATCCTCCAGGAGAACATATTTCACGTAGGCGAAGAGTTTCTGATTCGGGGATACAGCTTAAGGAGAAGCAAAAGGCTCGTTTCACTTACGGTTTGCTTGAAAAACAATTTAGGGGCTACTTCGCAAAAGCTCAAAAGTCCCCAGGTATAACAGGAGATGCATTACTTACACTGTTAGAACAAAGACTTGACAACGTTGTTTATAGGGCATCATTTGCCGACTCAAGAGATCAAGCTAGACAGTTAGTGTGCCATGGGCATTTCGATGTTAACGGGAGACGGTTAGATATTCCCTCTTATAACGTTAAAGTTGGAGATGTTATAAGCTGGCGGGAAACCTCGAAGAAAACAGAGATTTACAAAGTGTCTGTCGAAGGTTTGCCTAGGCGTACGGTTCCCACATGGTTAGATTTGGATGTTGCTAAAGTAGAAGTCAAGGTCCAGAGTATACCAGAGGTCGTAGAGATCGCTGAAACAATAGATACTAGGCTTATCGTTGAGCACTACTCACGATAAGGGTTCAAAATAAAAAAGGGGTGTGATTCAAAGAATGCTGGGGTTTGGATTTAAAGAGGCACAAGAAACAGAAGAAGTGGTAGTTCCCTCTGCATCAATTAAAATGATTGAGCAGAATGATTTGTATGGCAAGTTTGCGGTGGAACCATTGCCTCAAGGCTATGGGATCACTCTCGGGAATCCTATACGTCGAGTACTATTGGCAGCTATCCCTGGAGTAGCAATTACTTGGGTGAAAATTGAAGGTATACAACACGAATATCAATCTATCCCTCATGTGCGAGAAGATGTTTCGCAAATTCTACTAAATTTGCGTTCTATTCGGTTGAAATCTTTGACAGAGCGACCAGGAAAGTTGCGATTGGAAGTCGCTGGAGAAGGCGTGGTTAGCGCAGGGGATATTGCCACATCTTCTGATTTTGAGATCGCAAACCCTAACCTATATATAGCATCCCTAGATTCACCAAAGGCTAATTTGGTTATAGAGATGAATGTCGAGAAAGGTACTGGATATATACCTGCTGCTAAAGAAGAAGGATTACCGATTGCAGTTTTGCCAGTTGACGCTTTGTTTAGTCCTGTTCGTAAAGTGAACTACTATATTGAGAATACTAGAATTGGACAGTTTACTAATTTTGACCGCCTAGTACTTGAGGTTTGGACTGATGGTTCGATTACGCCAATAGACGCTGTTAAGACCGCAAGTAAGGTGTTAGTTGATCACTTCTTGATGGTTTCGGCAGTTACTTTGGAAGCCCCGGTAGGTGAGCAGACGGTCAGTGTGGCCGGCCAAATGCCAGCGGATCTTTACGATTATAAAGTTGAGAACTTAAATCTGTCTGCTAGAACTTTGAATTGCCTTAAAAGAGAGAAACTTAATAGATTGGGAGAAGTGTTTGAAAAAACCCAACAAGAGCTGTTGAAGCTCAAAAATTTCGGGAATAAATCTTTTGATGAATTATTAGATCAGATAGTTTCACAAGGATTATGGTGGACTGAAAGCCCTTTAGCTCAAAGTCTTAAGAAGCCTATTGTTGTAGACTCCTCTGAGCCAGTTGATGATGAAACAGAAGAAGCCGATGGGGACTAACCTGCCATTTGGGATGGAGAACTAGTAGGAATGAGACATTTAATCAAAGGAAGAACATTTGGAAGACGCTCAGAGCATCGTTTATCGATGTATCGAAACTTGGCTGTTCAGTTGATTAAAAACGAACAAATTAAAACAACTGAGGCCAAAGCTAAGGAAATTAAACCTGTGGTGGAAAAGTTGATCACTCAGGGTAAAAAGGGAGATCTTCACAATAGGCGTCTAGTTACTTCATTCGCAAGAGATAAATCTGCGGTAAGTAAGCTTTTTGATGATTTGGCTGGTCGCTATGAGTCACGACAGGGTGGATATACCCGTATGGTACGAGCGGGTTATAGGAAAGGAGATGCTGCTCCAATGGTAGTTTTGGAGTTGGTAAGTTAATCTGGTGGATAAAACTCAAATTAATGTT
>Ga0310344_10003367_pt1 | contig 11909 bp, 7 predicted proteins | sample HC15DNA20200_MG_FD_203801 | JGI IMG/M metagenome (GOLD analysis project Ga0310344, IMG submission 203801) | Marine microbial communities from station ALOHA, North Pacific Subtropical Gyre - HC15-DNA-20-200_MG | ecosystem: Environmental > Aquatic > Marine > Oceanic | place: Pacific Ocean: North... | reverse complement strand
CCCATATTGAAAACGCGCATCATCTCGTCGTCACTCACCTGCCCATGACCCTGTAAAAATGAAAATATAGGTGGGACTGACCACGCTTTACGATTCACACGAGCGTTAAGATGACTTCCCAAAGTACGCATGATATTACCTGGAAGACCCCCGCCGGTAATATGGCTCATAGCACGAATTGGCTGTTTAACACTGTACCGGTGCAGCACATCTATAACTTGGCGGGCATAAATTCGCGTTGGCTTCAGCAGAACCTGCCCGAGCGTCTGCGACTCGTCCAGTTCGCTATAGGTCTTACCGAGACCAAGCTTCGCATGCCTGAGAATATGATGCACAAGACTATACCCATTGGAATGAATGCCGCTGGAACTGAGCCCCAGAATGACATCGCCCGCTTCAACGCGTGAACCATGAACCATTTTCTTAAGTTCACACACCCCCACGGTCATACCCACCAGATCAAAATCACCAGCACGATACAGGCCTGACAATTCGGCTGATTCGCCGCCAAGCAAGGCACAGCCAGCCAATTTACACCCCTCAGCGATCCCCTTAACAATCTGGGCTATTTGATCCGGATCAATCTTGTGGATCCCAATATAATCCAGAAAGAACAAAGGCTCAGCGCCTTGGACGACTAGATCATTGACATTCATCGCCACCACATCTTGCCCCACGGTATCCAGTACGCCCATTTTGCTCGCGAGTAGCACCTTGGAACCGACCCCATCTGTACAGCTGACCAGAACAGGATCCCTGTAATTGTGCTGGAAGAGCCTTTCGTTGTAATCAAGGCGAAAACAACCTGCAAATGCACCATGTTTACCTAGGACACGTGGTCCATAAGTACTGCGTACGTAGGGTTTGATACGGTCAACCAGTTCATCGGCTGCCTGAAGATTGACACCCGAATCAGCATAGGTCAGCGAGTTGCTTTTCATCTTCTCAAAGTGTATCCATTTGCGGCGACTTCCGCGCATTACCCTATTCTGATACCGATCGAGCAAATAGGAGAACTCCGTGACGACACATAGAATCCAACCTGCCCTATGCCACTAAACACCAATCAGATCAAAATCCATACCCTAATGTTTTACCCACCCCAGTGGCTGCAACTGCACGGACCCGCACGATGGCGAATCTAACCTCAAAGCACCTACGAACTAGCCACCTGATGCAATTTCACCAAACGTGGCAGCAGTTCAAGGGTCACCTCAAGTGGCAACATTGCAGCGGCATCAGAAAGAGCAACCTGTGGGTGGGGATGCGTCTCAATGAATAGTGCCTGAACACCCGTTGCCACAGCACAACGAGCCAGCAATGGAGCCCGCTGCGGGTTACCGCCCGTAGTCGCACCGGCTCCTGGCCGCTGCGTTGAATGTGTCACATCGAAACAGACCGGCCATCCGAGATCCAGCAGATCACCAACACCCGCAAAGTCGTTGACCAGACGGTGGTATCCAAAAAAAGAGCCTCGCTCGGTCAACATAATGCCCGCCTCCTGGCCGCCACTTTGGATGAGCTTATCGACGACGAACTGCATCTCCTTGGGTGATAAAAACTGCCCCTTTTTAACGTTGATCGGTTTCCCTGTTTCGGCGGCAGCGGTCAATAGATCTGTCTGACGACACAAAAATGCAGGGATTTGGAGAAGATCAATCACCTGTGCTGCCGACGCTGCTTGACTGGATTCATGAATATCCGTCGTGACGGGAACAGCCAGTTTCCCACGTACATCAGCCAGCAACTCCAACCCCTTTTCCAATCCGGGACCTCGCCCACTGCTAATCGTACTGCGGTTGGCCTTGTCAAAACTTGTCTTAAAAATGTAGCCCACCCCCAAGGCATCACAACATCGCTTGAGTGCTTCACCAACCTCCAAGCAAACATCGAGCGACTCAGCCACACATGGGCCACCGATCAACACGAAGGGACGCCCGGGGCCAACTTGGACCGACCCGATCGAAATAGTTCTCATGTTCACCATTAGTCCCCTATGTCACCTGGTCGTTCACTTCGTCGATAAGTACTGTGCTATTGGAACATCCCAACCGATCCGCACCGGCATCAAGCAACTGCATCGCCTGATCATACGTCCGAATGCCACCTGATGCCTTGACATACAACCCGCCACTATGTTTCTTCATAAGCTGTACCGCCAAACAACTGGCTCCGCCCGACGGGTGAAATCCTGTCGAAGTTTTCACGAAGTCGCAGCCGCTTTCTCTCGCTGCTTGACACGCCGATTCAATTCTCTCCTCGCCTTGTGCCGCTGATTCAGCACTGAGCATGAGGGCCGACTCAATAATGACCTTGATTACGATCCGAGGATTAACCGACCGCACAGCCTTGACAATCTCGATGAACTGGAATTTGGAAACTTCGGTTTGACAGGCAAGCAGAGGTGGCAGGTGTGCAACAAAATCCACTTCGTCTGCGCCGTCTTTGGCTGCAGCCGTTGCCTCGATGGTCTTCACCGTGCCTTTGGAAGCACCCAAGGGGAACCCAACGACCGCGCAGGTCTTGACACCCGTCCCATGCAATGCCTTGGCCACATCAGCAACAAAGCAGCCGTTAACACAAACCGCGGCAAAACGATGTTCTATTGCCTCAGCAACCAGTTGGTGAAGTTGAGGTCGCGTTGCCTCTGATTTCAACAGAGTATGATCAATCCTGTCTGCAATACTGATCATGAGCACTCAGCCTAAATGGGTGCAACCGGCTCACAAGCAACTGATTCCTGTATCGTAGCCGCACAAACGGACGACATGTTTCGGCTGGTCAGACCGACGAGAAAATCGCGAATTGCTTTGAAATATTTCTGGGAATCGACCGATACCAAGTCGCCGTGACCACCACCTTCAAAAGACACAAACGTACCCGCCCCGGCGGCGTGGGCAATCTTCTGTCCGGATTCAAAGCGGGACAATGGATCCAGAGTGCCGTGTAGAACCAATAGGGGCGCATTCATCCGCGCCGCCCGCATGACCCGATCAAATGCTCGCCTGTCACCACGAAAACAAGCCACTGCCAGCCACCCTATCCATGCAAAGGGATAGGGCACCAGACCGCGACGCCGAAGATGCCCTACGATTGGCTCAATCACTGTCCGATAGGGACTTTCCGCAATGACCCCTGCGATCTGGCATTTCGTATCGCAACTGGCGGCACCGATCGCAATCACCGCACCCATCGAAATCCCGAACAGGACAAGAGGCCGTTTGCCTGTACCCATCTCATCCCTACATTCAATTTGATTGATGATCGTCAATAGATCATCAACTTCCGTCTTGGCCATATGACACCGAGGTGCAGTTGACTCCCCATGACCCCGCAGGTCATAAACCACAATCTGGCTGGCATCCTTGACTACAGGCGCAACCCGCGACAAAGCCATGACCCGACTGCTGCTCCATCCATGAATGAATACCACAACCGGACCAACCGGATTCTCGCCCTCGATCAGCCATGCCGGAGAAGAAGTACCGTCTGGAAAGTCGTAACTTATTTCCCGGGCCGCCCATCCCATTTCTCCGGGATCACCCGGCACACCGCATGCCAACGCATGAGCATAGGTTTTACGCTTGGGATGCAACATGGTGTATACCAATGCGGCCGAGCCCACGCTCATCACCAAAACCGCACCCCACGCAAAAAGAATGGCCAGACCCATGCATACCATCGTACGCACGCTCGTAGGTTGCCACAAAACAGCCCGATCAAATACCTAGCGAATCCACTAGTTTTTTGGACATGGATCCACCGGCCGAAAACAATCCACCGACAAACGTCGGTGAAAAGTCAAATTAATACCTCACTAGTTCAAAAACACGCATAACCTTCACCGCACACTCGGCTTGACATCAAAACACCCCAAGCCCCATATGTCGACCGGATTACAACCATGCAGATCCAGATTAAAATGTCGCTGTACCCGTTTTTCTGGAGGCCCGGGCCAACCATGGAACCCCGTGGGTGGGTACATATAATCCAGTTTCGCCATCACTTTTATGGCAGGCCCATGGTGATAAACAAACCGGCAAACCCATGATTCGAACAAAACAGAACGTCCTCCACAGTTGACTTTAACCGTTTACCATCTACCAAGGTCCGCCCCATGCCAAACCAGCAAACACCCCAACTGGCAACCGTACGTGTGGCCGCCGCCCAGATGATCTCCCGCAATGGCAACACACCGGCCAATATCACCAAGGCGCTTCAATGGTGCGATCGGGCCGCTGCACGCAACGTCCAGATTCTCTGCTTTCCCGAAGCAGCCAGTACGGGTTTCGACTGGATCAAGGACAAGCGACGTTTTGCCAAGTTGCACTGCGAGCCGGTACCAGGCCCCATGGTCAAGCATTTCGAAAAGAAGGCCGCTGCCACCAACATGTACATCATCATGGGGATGATTGAACAACCACGCCATTCAAGCAAGCGGTACAACACGGCCTTTCTCGTCGGCCCCACCGAAGGATATATGGGCAAATACCGCAAGATTCTTGCCGAACGTGTCTTCGCACCCGGTCGCGAGGCACCCGTGTTTGAAACGGCGCATGGCCGGCTCGGCATCTTCATCTGTGCTGACAAACGCAGTCCCGAGATCGCTCGCCTGCTTACCCTTCGCGGTGCACAGATGTTCTTCCAACCGACAAACTACTCCCACAGTTTTAAAAACACCTCGTCCTATGAAATCAGGAAAAAGTACCAAGGAAAATTTTCGGCTCAACGTTCGCGTGCGATGGAGAATGGGCTGCCACTAATTGCTGCCAATGCCGGGCGATCAGAATATGTAAACAACAGTTTCATCATTGAGCCCAACTCGCAAGGCCCCCCGCATTTCCTTGCCCGAGCCACGCGCAAAGAACAGCTTCTGGTCGCGGATATTGAAATTGACACTCACAGAGATCTCGCCACTGCCTTCAAGAAACGTATGGGATGGCTGTTCAAAGAAATAGGGCGTGCGTAAATACATGTGAAGGTGCCGAACAAGCCAGACCAGCTACCACCAACATATCCTAAGGTGCCTGAAGCCGATGGTATTGATCGACCGCAGGTTGAGTGACCTCGGTACGTTTGCCATTGGGCCATACCACCACCACCGCATCGACTTGGGCAAGTGACCCAAGGCCAAAATGCTTGGTCATAGGATGTTGCGACTGTAGCGAGTCCCCCGTGACAACGTAATCAACCTGAACACCTTCTTTGGTATGCACCTCAATTCTTGCCCCAAGGGGTGAATTCCTTGGTGTACGGTCGTCAAGGTGAAATCCGATCCAATGCATCGAATCCCGTGGCCAATGGTTACGCAACAGGTGAAGGTAACTTGGAATCTGCGGCATCTGATTCAAAACAACCTGACCGACAAGAAGGTCCACTCGCCCATCAGCATCCAAATCTGCCCCGATAACCTGCCTGGCATCAAACCCCAGAGCCACATTCATGAGAAAACCCACCTCAAGAAAATCCCTACCCGCCTCGTTCATAAAAAGGTGGTTTTTCTCGAACGGATTCCAGGAATATTCTGGAAAGATACGGGTTTGTTCAAAATATGATTTAACCGCAGGCCGGGGTGCATCACTGCCCATGTAGATATCATGACACCAAAATCGGGTGCAATAGTCCTTGGCCGTATTGCCCGACCAGAATCCGTTGGCGACATAGATGTCCCGATCCCCATCACAATCGAAGTCTAATGTGGTCGAACCCCAAGACCAACCGGAACGTGCCACACTGTCATTGAACGCAGGCTGAACAAATCCACCTTCATCCTTAGCCATATACATGCGATTGCCATAGCCCATTTTCCCGCGCATTGAAGTCAGCACTGAGCGTCGGGCAGGCCCAAGTTTCATGTAGTCCAAGCGCCGGGCAGTGGTTGAACTCATACCAATGACATAGAAATCGAGTGCACCGTCCCGATTGTAATCACCCAGCGTGTGGGACATTCCAAAGTTGTACCGCACATCAATCATCTGTTCAGACACATCGGTAAAGTTACCCTTGCCATCATTGAGGTAAAGGTCAACCCCGGCAAAATCACTGACCACCAGCAAATCAAGGTCGTTATCCTCATCCAAGTCCACGAACGATGCACTAAAAGTCCGACGATGCCGCTTGGCAGACAGTCCAGCAGCCTCGGTCCGATCACTGAACCGACCATGGCCGTCATTAATAAGCAGATAGGAGGGATAGGAATCGTTGGCGTCGTAGTAACGGGTCGGAGGCTTGCCGCCCACATATGGATCCTTCCATTGCCCTATCCAGACATCTATATCCCCATCATTGTCGATGTCACCAGCAGTCATCGCCATGGGCTCAGCCAATTCCGTTGGAACAATCGCCTCGACCGGTTGTGGAACCTGGGTGAAACGACCATCGGGCCCGCCAGGGAAAAGGCGCACGCCCCTGTTTTTCTCGGTGGCTAAAAGATCAACACGTCCGTCACTAGTAAAATCCGCTAAAAGCGCGGTCTGGGCAGCCGCCGGCAGACGCTTTTGCTGTGGTGACTTGAAGCCACCTTGATGGAAGAGCTTTTCAGCTCTGAAGCTGAAACCACCCTCATTCCAAAGTAAACGATTACATCCGGGCAACAGGATTTCGGGCAGCCCATCATGATCTAGATCATAAACAAGGACCCCACTGATCCGCCCTCCCCGTCGATTGATTTTCAGGGGATCGATGATTCCAGCCAGCTCGAAGGCTCTTGGACCGGTACGCTGACGAACTTTGACATTCTGCGTTTCCAACTGCGCAGCGAAGTAAACCCCATCACCGTCTTTCTGGTCCGACCAGATCACGATCAGATCTCCGGTCACGGCGTACCTTGTGGCCGACTCCGGATGGTGGGCGTGGACCTTGAAGGAAAAAATCGATCGGGCGGAGCTCCCCTGCGTCCAGTCAAACGCCGTTTGATGCCACTCCGTTTCCACAATTTCAAAACCGCCATCTTTGAACTGCCCGAGCAGGCCTTTCCACTGGTCACCTGTCAATGTCTCAAACCCATCATCGAAACGGGTAACCTGAATGCCCCAATCGCGTTCGTCGGTTTGTCCCACCCGGGGAATTGTTAACGACTCGAAGGCAAATTGGGCCAGCGGAACGTACTTATCCTCGGCCGGCCGCAGTTGATCCCACAACCGAATAAATGCCCGCTCGTACTCCTGAGCCAGCCGCTCCTTTTTCCAAACAGTCGAGTCAAGGGCTTCGACGGTTTGAAATACACCCATCACGCTATCTTGAGCCAGTGGATCCGGCTCAACCTGGGGCTGATCCGACACAGCGGAAACCGACAACACACCGCTGGACAACACCGTTGATTTGGATATCTCTCCACCACCAACCAGTAACAGGAGCAGCAGGTATCCCAAACCAGAGGCCAGCAACGAACATCTTTTAGCAACTGTACTTTTCGTCAGCACATCGTCTTCCAGAATATTGTGGTGGGGTGGTTTTCAGGGCTGCCTGCCCTATTTGTACCGGCCATGAGTATAACCTCCGCCACGCGTGGTTCGCAAGAAAAAAACAACATGATCATGTCATGATACTGGATACTGGCAAGATCAAAACGCCGGGCGCCCAAGTCCATATGTCTTAAGCGACTGCAATGTGTACCTGTCTTCGCCTTCGACGATCCTAATAAAACCATTCATTGGCACATCGGCAAAAACTTGCGTGCCCCCAGTGGTCGGCCAGAACACTTCCAGCCTTTTAATCGTTGTGCATTGCCCCAAACCAACTGTCTGCCGCAATGGATTGCCGCCGAACGTACCGCCACTATTGACATGCTTATAGATGGATCGCATCTTCCCATCTTGCAGCACCTCGATGCGGATACGCGCACCAATTGCCGAACGATTTGACGAAACACCCACCAACTCCACACTGATCCAATGGTGGCCAAAGCCTGGATTCTCATAGAACGCGTCGTTGAACTTGTCACCTGGAAAAGCACCGCCCATCTGTTCAAACACATCCTGATCACCGTCATTATCAAAGTCGGCAAAAATCACGGCGTGGCCCTTTTGCAAATGCCCCATACCCGCTGCTGCAGTAATATCAACAAACGCTTTACCGGCCTGATTCCGGTACATGACGTTGGGCATCAGGTACTTGTAGTCGGGGCCACCGGTCCCTAGGTAACAATCAAGATACCCATCGTTATCAAGGTCTCCGAAGTTTGATCCCATCGGAGTCGTAGGCTGATTCAAGTTGTATTGGCGACCCACCTGCTCAAATCCCCCCTTGCCGTCACCGCGATAGAGTCTGGCCAGATGCTTATCAGCGACCGGGTAGCCCAGACACCCGCGAGCCAGGGTATCAATCCCCGCAGAGTAAGCCGATACAAACAAATCAAGAACCCCATCGTTATCAAAGTCCCAGAACCAGGCGGGGAAGCTGGTTTGCGGCCCATCTACACCCAGTGCCACAGCTTGGTCACTGAACGTACCATCCCGGTTGTTCCTGTACAGGCGATTTGGACCCAGTAGATTCGATACGTAAAGATCCGGAAATCGATCGCCATCGTAATCACCCCAGACCACGGCCTTCACATACCCCCCCGGGGCCACGCCAGCCTGATGTGCCACGTCGACAAAAGTCCCGTCACCTTCATTATGAAAAAGTTGCCCCGGGAACTGGGCTTCACCCAATGCCTCGTTGCCTACAAATAAATCCAAGTTGCCATCGTTATCGTAGTCCGCCCAGGCCGCTGTCTGGCTGGGATAGTGAACTTCACCAAGTCCGGATTCAAATGTCACATCTTGAAAGACGCCATCGCCGTTATTGCGTAACAGTGAATTTGGATAACGCACCGGTGTAAGCCAAGCACCACGAAGAACCAGTACATCAACGTCACCATCATTGTCATAATCTGCATGGACAAGATTGAGACCGCCATAGATGCCAGTCAAACCCGCATTAACAGTATCATCGGAAAAACTCCCGTCCTGATTGTTAATAAATAGGCGAATCTGACCGGCGGTATCCCAGGTGGAAACAAGCAGATCCAAGTACCCATCCGAATTGAAATCATCCGCCACAGCACCGCCGGAGAGGCTGAAAGTTGCCAGCCCAAGCTTGGAGGCGATATTTGTGAACCGGGGGAAATCCTCTTCCGATTCAAATGCACCTGGCGGGATAAGGTGTGCCGGGGGAACATCTTCGGGATAATCGCCGATGGTCATGTACGCGATATTCAAGAGCCACTGCGCCTCAAGATGAAGGCGTGAACGCTTGCCGCTGTTACCTAAAACCTCCATGAAATATCCAATTGCCTTGCGTGACCCCTCTTGTTCACTGTGGACGCCACCTCCACGGATCGGGAGGATACAGCTATCAGGAGAGTATCGAAGACAACAGTTCTGAGTTTCACCCAACCTCATATAGGCAACGCCCAATCTGAAGATAAGCCCATTGACAGACTCGGGCATGAGCAGGTTTTTCAACTTCGGTAACAAACGATAGGCGGCTGAAAGCTGTTGAATTGCAGCACCTTCATTACCGAGCATCAACTCCGCCTCACCAAGTTGAAAGTGCAATTCCAGTCTTTGGGTATCAGACGATGTTGGCCCCAGGTTTTTTAGTTGATCGCGCAAACCCCGCGCCCGCGTGTCACCTAGGTAAGTGTTTTCGTGGGCTGCGCGGACATTAATCTCTGCAAGAAGCGCAAGCATTTTCTGGTGACCCGAAATTATCGTGTTATCCGCAAGGACTTGACTAGTTGCAGCAAACATAAAAAGACAAAGAACCACAACTAAGACATGCCCGACACTGGATATGGATGGGCCACGCATTTGAGAAAAATTGATTCGGGTTAACATGACACGGCACTCAAACTCTAGATCCTGCCAAACCTTCGCAGATCACACTACGGTGAATCTACGCCATGCCGTCCACCCCCCAATTCCAATCCTTGCTTGGCTTGTTGTACTCTGTCCAGTTGCTTCCTCGCCAAAGAATGGCGCGGATCCAGCTTCAATGTTTCAGTAAAGTGTATGATTGCCAAATCAAACTGATTTGTAGCAGCATAAACGCTGGCCAAATTAAAGTGAGCCCTGACATAATCTGGGTTTACATTCACCGCTTGCTGGTATTGATATTGTGCCTTTTCCAACTGTCTCTTTTTTAGATATACATTGCCCAGATTGAAGTGCGCCTTGGCATCCAGCCGTCTTTGCCGGAGGATCTTGAGGTAATAATCTTCCGCTTCATCCAGTTTCCCTTCACCCATGAGCATGTTTGCGAGATTAATACCCGCTGTAGATAAATAAGGGTTGATCGCAAGGGCCCTCCTGAAATGTGCAATTGCATCTTTATCACGCCCCAACTCCTTGAGCGCCAGGCCTAATTTATTGTGAGCTCTTTCATTATCCGGCCATATTTCGAGGCTGCGACGGAAATGATCGACCGCCTCCTCACGCAATTCCCGGGCTTGATGGACCTGTTTTTCCTGCTCCTCAGGCTGCCCCTGCTGGGCCAATTGCTTGGCGGCCTGATCGTGCGACTTCGCCTTGGTGGTGAGAAGTTCCGCCAGCGCCATTTGAGACCGCGCCACATCGGGCACTGCATCCACAATCGCCCTTCGCCATTCGATTTCTTCCCGATTCGTCGTGACGGCTTGTGCCACGGTAAGAGCCACCAGCGGGACCACAAACAGGCACCAGTAAGCCCCGTGACGCAGCATATTCTGCCTAGACGCCGGTTCTGAGATTGTCTTGGACTTTTCCCTCTTATTGCCTTGCTGGCCCACTACTCCCAACGAATCTCGCGTGGATTTCTCCCTGACACGCCAAATAAAACCATCGTAGTAATAGTGCAGGAATGTCGAGGCCATCAGAACCCCTAAAAGCACTTCTTTGATTGTTTCCCGCGGAACTAGTTCAAAAACCTTGTACAGCGATCCATAAGCCAAAACCATTGCTACATACAAGACCACCAGAACCCCCCGCCGCTGGAATAGGAATCGTGTAAAGCCGCCCACATTGGCAGACTTGTCCACCCGATTGCGGTTAAAGAGCCAGACAATGGCCAAATACTGCATGTCATGGAAGAATTCGAACATGGCCAGTCCAATGATCAAGCGGTCAAAACGGGTCATGCAGAACCACCAATAGACAATAGTGACCGCCAAAAGAAGAATCTTTACGATGTTTTGCCGCTGACCATTTCGCCAGGTAATCACAAAGTTGGCCAGAAACATCCCGGTAATTACCGCAGCAGCACCAACCCAGATCATGCGGACAACTCCGATCACCGTTGGTGACAGCAGTGGACCACCACTGTTGTAAAAACCGATGAGCAGGTTGGCGGTCATGGTGTCCGTGAAAAGCGCTCCACCTACGAACCAGACCGTACACATGGCACGGTCCAGACGGCTGGTCCGTGATGAAAATGACTTGACCTTGGCATCGTAGATTCGCATAAAGCCATAGGTCTGGGCCAGGCTGTGCCAGATACCCCAGAAAAGCAGCATCAGGTCAACCCCGCTATATCCCTTCCATGCTGATACACCACAGATGGTGGCCAGAAAGATAGGCGCAAAAATGAAACGCCATTTAAAACGGGAGAACAGATCCTTGTCGCCATAAGCCCGCATCATGCCGGGCAAGTGGTGCCCAACGCCCCCAAGCGCAAGAACCCACAACGCCAACCATTCGCCAAAGCGATTTTGGTAGGCAAAGTGAAACAGCGGGATAATGACCAACGGGGGGCCAATAAATAGCAGCAGATCCTTCCAACTCCCTAGAATCCATAGACTGGACCCGGCAGATTGGCCGCCGGGTGATCCGGCCCCCGTACCGCCAGCCCCGGCCAGCTGCTGTGTGGCCACTTGACTCACATGAATTCTCCCTTACTGCAGGCGTTGGTATTGCAACACGATAGATTTTATCACTGCACAGTCAGATCAC
>Ga0310344_10003365_pt1 | contig 11916 bp, 5 predicted proteins | sample HC15DNA20200_MG_FD_203801 | JGI IMG/M metagenome (GOLD analysis project Ga0310344, IMG submission 203801) | Marine microbial communities from station ALOHA, North Pacific Subtropical Gyre - HC15-DNA-20-200_MG | ecosystem: Environmental > Aquatic > Marine > Oceanic | place: Pacific Ocean: North... | reverse complement strand
ATCGCCGACGTGGAAGCCATCAGCGACCGGGTCCTCATTATCCACCAGGGCCGCCTTCTCGGCTCCGGACCGGTTGCCGCCATGGCCGAGGCAGCCGGCGTGCCCGGCGCCGGCCTCGAAGAGCTCTTCGCCCACCTGGTGAGCCACGGCAGCCACGGCCATGGCTGACGCGGATACCGGCGTCGCCACCGGCGGCATCCGCGTCGTCTGGTCGCGGGAGCTTCTGGCCTATTTCGACTCGGCCATCGCCTACATCTACGCCACCGTCTTCCTGGTGCTCTCCGGCACCACCTTCATGAACTCGTTTTTCCTCGACGCCGTCGTGGATATGTCCTCCTACTTCGAGTTCCTGCCCTTCCTCCTAATCCCCTTCGTGCCGGCCATCACCATGCGCACCTGGGCCGAAGAGCGGGCACAGAACACCTTCGAGCTGATCATGACCCTGCCGCTGCGTCCCTATCAGCTCGTCCTCGGCAAGTACCTGGCCGCCCTGAGCTTCTACGCCATCGTCCTGCTGGGCAGCCTGCCAATCGTAGTCATGTTGCTCGCGCTGGGCCAGCCCGACCTTGGCCTGATCGTCAGCGGCTATCTCGGCGCCCTGCTGCTCGGTGCCCTGTTCCTGGCGGCCGGGCTGTTCGCCTCCGGGCTCACCCGCGACCAGATCGTAGCGTTCGTCCTCGCCGGACTGCTGGGCTTTTTCTTCGTCTTCACCGGCCACGAGAAGGTGGTCGAAGTAGTCGACGGCCTGGCACCGGCCTGGCAGCTGGGCACCTGGCTCTACGAGACAGTGTCCATCATGCCCCACTACCGCGCCTTCCTGCGCGGCCTCATCGGCCTCGACCACCTGATCTACTTCATCCTCATGAGCGGCTTCTTCCTCTGGATGAATCAGCTCACCCTGCAGAGGAGCAAGTATTGAGGACCCGCTTCGCAATCTACAGCGGCCTCTGCTTTCTCCTGCTTTTTGTCGTCGTCCTCTTCGCCGGCCGGCTCACCAGCCGCACCGGCATCCGCCTAGACCTTGCCGCCGGCGACATCGGCACGCTGGCACCGGCGACCATCCGCCACCTGCGCGATCTCGATCACAACCTGGACTTCACCTTCTTCGTCAGCTCCCGTCGCCAGATGCCATCCCACCTGCAGCAGGTCGGTCCGGGGGTGCGGCGCCTGCTCGAAGCCATGCGCCAGATCGATCCCGATCGCATCGACGTCCGCATCATCGATCCGGCCGTCAGCGGCGCGGCTACCGCCAGCTACGCTGCCCGGCGCAAGGTATCGCCGGTCAAGGTCAGCCGAGTTGTGCGCGACCGCCACGACCAGCAGGAGATCTGGTCATCGCTGGTGATAGCCCGGGAGGGGCAGAAGGACCTGCTGATCCAAGACGTCGAGGATGCCGACCTGCCTTACATCGAAGAGCTGATCCTGGGCCAGCTGACCACCGGCACCCGCCCACGTCCCGCCCGCTTCGCCGTGGCCGCCCCCCCGGGGTTCAGCCTGCTACCGCAGGCGCTGGAGGAATATGGCTCGGTGGAGATCGTCGATCTCCATAACGCCGTCGCCATTCCCAACGAAGCCGACATCCTGTTCTGGATGCAGCCGCTGGTGGTCACGCCGGAGCACGTGCGCGCATTGGCCGCCTTCCGTCGCCAGGGCCGCGCCGTGGTCCTGGCCGGCAGCGCCTACTCCGTCCGCTACGATCTGAGCGGCGACCAGCACCGCTACCACGCCCGAACGCTGCCGGATGGCTGGGCCCGGCTGCTGCGGACTCTGGGTCTGCTCGTCCAGCCCGACCTTTTGCTGGACCGCAACTCCGGGCCCGTATTCCTAGGCCACGAGGACGGCTCGACCCGCCAGGTGCAGGCACCGTTCAACCTGCGCTGTCTGCCCGCCTTTTACGACATGAAGAGCTTCCTGGGACCGGCGCGGGGCGGGCTGAGCTTCCTCTCCGCCAGCCCCCTGGAAGGGGACCCGCGCCGGCTGGCCGCTACCGGCGACAGAGTGGAGATCGTCGGCACCACCACCGAGCACGCCTGGGTACAGGCGCTACCGACAGCCCCCTTCGGCGACGCTGACCTGGCACCGGACCTTGTGGTCGGTAAACAGAACCTGATGCTCCTGCTTAAACCGGAAGATCCCTGGCATGGGCCGGTAGTCGTCCTCGCCAGCGCTTCTCCTTTCCAGGACGGCATCCTCAACCAGCCCGGTTACGCCCACGGTCTCTTCCTGCGCACCCTCGTGCGCACCTTCACGGCCCCTGAGCGACTGGTGCGCAATGACATCGACCGCAGCGAGCACGCCACCCTGCCGCCAACCACTTCAGCCACACGCCTGCTCTGGCGCCTCTTCACCACGGCCCTGATCCCGCTGGCCGTACTGGTCTGGGGTGTCGGCCTCTACCGCGCCCGCGCCCTGCGCTGGCTTCGCACCCTTGGGGAGCGACGCGGCGGCAGCCCACCGTTCGCCCGCGCCGCCCTGGTCGTTCTCGCTATCCCGGCGGTGCTGGTGGTCGCCGCCCAGTTGTGGGCTGCGGTCGACGACGTCGCCTACGACGCCACCGCCACTGGCATCCACACCTTGGCTCCGACCACGGTCGATGCTTTCGCCCGCGCGCTCGACCGCCAGGGCGATCCGCTGCGCGCCGACCTGGTCATCAGCGGGCAGAGCCGCATGCCGACGGCGATGAAAGGGGTGGAACCCCGCATCGCCGCCCTGATGAAGCAGGCCGGTATCGAGCTGAGCCGGCTCCGTCCCGAGCACCTGGAGGAGCGGGAGAGACAGCAGCTGCGCGCCACCGGGCTCGCCCCCTTCGAGCTGCGCCGCGTCGTCCGCGACACCCTCGTCGACCAGGCGGTGTGGAGCAGCCTGCGCCTGCTTCGCGGCGATGCCGTCGTCGTCGTCCCGCGGCTAGACGCGCACGCGATGGACCACCTGGAGTTCCTCGTCGTCGCCGCACTCGAACGGCTCGATCGCGGCCGGCCCCTGCACGTTGCCGTGGTCTCCGACCTGCCACGCCTGTCCCCGGCCGAGGCGCTGGAGGATTATCAGAAGAAGGGGCTGATGGCCCCGGGCGGCGCCGACGTCTATTCGAACCTCAAGGCCCTGCTGTCCGACTACGGCTACCGGGTGACCCACGTCTCGCTCCGCGATCCATTCATGCCGAAGAACGTCGACCTGGTGTTGTGGCTGCAGCCGCGGCGCGACTCGAGCCGTATCATCCTGCTGCTTTCCGAGCATCTGAGGCGGGGTGGCAGCGCCATCGTCGCCATGCAGCACTTCAACATCCAGCAGCGCCAGTACCGCGGCACCGGGTTCGAGACCGTCTACTGGCCCCAGCCCCAGTTCCAGGACTTCGACCAGTACCTGCGCCTGCTCGGGGTCGAGCAGGTACGGGAGGTGTTGATGGACCGCACCCGTTCGCACCTAGTCCTCGACACCCAGGTCAACCGCACAGCCGTGCGCGAATACGATCCCCAGAAGGTGGCGCTGCCTTTTCTGCTGCGCACCGTCAGCGCTAACTACGCCGACGACTCGCCGGTCACCCGCAACCTCGGCGACCTGCTCTTCATATGGGGCAACCGGTTTACCCACAACGACGACCTCTTGCAGCGTAACGGGCTTGAGCGCAAGCTCCTCATCGGCACCACCAGCCAGGCCTGGAACTACGCCTGGACGGGGGGATGGCTGTCGCCCGAGGTCTTCGAGCCGCAGCAGTTCCTGCCGGGACCGCAGCCTTTGGCACTGGAGCTGAACGGAAGATTCCCCGGCGTCGAGTTCGTGGAGGACGAAGACGGACGCGAGCAGCTGACGCGGCGAACGGTCGAAGAGGCCACACCGGCCGGTTTGGGGCGCCTGCTACTAATCGGCGGGTCGGAGATGTTCAAGAACGGGCACCTGCACCGGCAGAGGTTCGACCACGCCCAGCTTATCCTCAACGCTGTAGCCCGCTACGCCTATGGCGATGAGCTGGCCAAGCTGCAGGCGCGCCGCGCCACCGTCCCCGGGTTCGAGTACCGCGATCCCGAAACCGTGGCGGCCTGGCGCATTTTCGCGATCGGCGCCGGGCCGCTGGTCGTTCTGGGCTTCGGCCTGTGGCGCCTGAGCCAGTGGCGCACCCCCCTCCGGACCCGGGCATGAAGCGGCTGCTGGTCGGCCTGTTTCTGTTGGCCATCGCCCTGGTACTGCTTGACCGGTGGGTGGATGCCCGGGTCCAGCGCCTGCAGGTGGCCGCGAGCACCTTCCACACCCTGAGCACGGCCGAGACCGAGCGGGTGCGCAGTATCCGCGTCCGGTCGCCGACAGGCGGCATCGACTGGCACTACCAGCGCCTTGATGGCTTCTGGCGTTACCCCGCCTACCACCACGCCTTCGTGCTGCCGGCCGCCATCGACCGCCTGCTCCGCACCCTGCTGCAGAGTTTGGCCACGGTCGTGGCCACCGACGCGGGCCGGCACGCGCACTTCGGCCTCGGACCGCGCAGCTTCCGCATCCAACTACAGGATGTGGACGCGGTCAGCCTGCTGGACATCCATTTCGGGCGGGGCGCCCCTGGCCAGTCCTCACCCGAGTCCTATGTGCGGCATACGGACTCGGACACCGTCTATCACCTGCACGCCAACCCGCTCCTGACCCTCGCCCGCGGTACGCCACCGATGCTCGATCCCCAGATCCTCCCCAAGGCCCTCGAGCGTCGTTCAGTCGTGCGGCTCCGGTTTACCCACGACGGCCGAACTAGGTCCCTGCACCGGGTCGAAGCGGGTGAGCGCCCGATGCCGGGGCGTCCACCCGGACGCACGTTCGCCTGGGTCATGGGTCCCGACGCGAAAGGCGATACCGTGCTCAACGAGAACGCCTACGCCCTGGTGGGATACATCCAGCGGCTGAAGTATGCAGCCCTGCACGATCCGCGGCAGAGCAGCACGCAGTTTGCCGGCGAGGTCCACGAGCTGGAGCTGATGGATGAGGAGGGTGTGATCGACCTGCTGACGGTTGGGGCCAGCGCCGGCGACGCCACCTACCTGCGCCACGAGACCACCGGGCAGGTCTTCACCCTCGGCAGCAACAAGGTGGCACTGATGTTCCCCGATGCCGCCGCCCTGACCGACACTCTGCCCAATCCCTCGCCCTACCAGACCACCGAGCCGTTTGGCATGTAGAGGGGGGCGGGCAGTCGCGCTCCGATCCACCACCACCGGCCAGCCCTCGCGACGCGTTTCGGGGCGCTCACGGCGGTGCTCCGACATGCAGAGGGCAATCCACCAGAGGAGCGCCTCCCAGCCTTCACACTGCACTTCTGTAGGAAACAAAAAAGACGCCATCGCAAAGCGAGCGGCGTCCTTTCCATCGAGTACAGGCCAACAGGATATCAGGGTAGATCGGTAGCCCCCATCAGATACCGATCGCACTCCCGCGCCGCCCCCCGCCCTTCGTTGATCGCCCAAACCACCAGACTCTGCCCCCGCCGCATGTCCCCGGCAGCAAACACCCCTTCCACGTTCGTCGCAAACTTCCCGTGCTCCGCCCGCGCATTCGACCGCTCATCCCGCTCCACCGTGAGCTCCTCGAGCACCGTGTCCTCCGGCCCGAGGAACCCCATGGCCAGCAGCACCATGTCGGCCGGCCACACCTTCTCGCTACCCTCGACCGGTTTGGGGAAAGGCGGACCTTTGTCGCTCTGGGCCCACTCCACCTCGACGGTGTGCAGCGCTCTCACCTGCCCGTCCTCGTTACCGACAAAGCGCTGGGTCATGATCAGGTAGGTGCGCGGATCCTCGCCGAAGCGGGCCTTGGCCTCGGCCTGACCGTAATCGAGCAGGTAGACCTTGGGCCACTCCGGCCAGGGGTTGTTCGCCGCTCGCTCGTCGGGCGGGCGCGGCATGATCTCGAACTGCGTCAGGCTCCGGCAGCCGTGCCGCATGGAGGTGCCGACGCAGTCAGTGCCCGTGTCGCCGCCGCCGATGACAATCACATCCTTGTCCTTCGCCGAGATGTAGTTACCGTCGGCGTGCTCCGTATCCAGCAGGCTCTTGGTGTTGACCCGCAGGAAGTCCATGGCGAAGTGGATGCCGTCGAGGTCGCGCCCCTCGATCGGCAGATCGCGCGGCTTGGTAGCGCCGCCGCACAACACCACCGCATCACTCGTGTCGACCAGCTGCCCCGCCGGCAGGTCGGTGCCAATCTCGGTGTTGGTGACGAATTGCACTCCCTCCGCGGCCATCAGGTCGACCCGACGCTGCACGTAGTCCTTGTCCAGCTTCATGTTGGGGATGCCGTACATCAGCAGACCGCCAATCCGGTCGGCGCGTTCGTAGACCGTGACCGCGTGGCCGGCCCGGTTCAGCTGAGCGGCGCAGGCCAGTCCGGCCGGCCCGGAGCCGACCACCGCCACCTTCTTGCCCGTCCGCTTCTCCGGTGGCTCGGCGACCACCCAGCCTTCGTCGAAACCGCGGTCGATGATGCTGGCTTCGATGTTCTTGATCGTCACCGCCGGCTCGTTCATGCCCAAGACGCATGATCCTTCGCACGGAGCCGGGCAGACGCGGCCGGTGAATTCGGGGAAGTTGTTGGTCTTGTGCAGCCGCTCGAGCGCCTCCCGCCAGCGGCCCCGATAAACCAAGTCGTTCCACTCCGGGATCAGGTTGTTTATCGGACAACCCGAGGCCATCCCGGCGATGAGCTCGCCGGTGTGGCAGAACGGCACGCCGCAGTCCATGCAGCGGGCGCCCTGGTCCTGCAGTGCCCCCTCGGCCATGTGCAGGTGGAATTCCTTCCAGTCGGCCACCCGCTCCAGCGGATCGCGGTCGGCCGGCAGGTGCCTGTCGAATTCCAGAAACCCCGTGGGTTTACCCATAGATGTGAATCGAACTCCCGTTGTCGCTTGCTTCAGTTGCCGCTGACGCGGGCAACGTCACTCTTGTTCTGCTCGAACGCTTCCATGATCGCCTCGTCGCCGCTCAAGCCCGCGTCCTCAGCCCGCTTCACGGCGTCGAGCACTCGCTTGTAGTCCTTGGGCATCACCTGCACGAACCTGGAGACGCTCTCCTCCCAGTCGGCCAACACCTTCCAGGCCGGCTCGGAGTGGGTGAACTCGGCGTGGCGCCGGATCATCGCCTCCAGCTCCGCGATATCTTCGGCATCCTCGACCTGCATGAGGTCGACGGTTTCCGTGTTGCAGTGGGTGGCGAAATCACCGGCCTCGTCATAGATGTAGGCGACGCCGCCGGACATGCCGGCGGCGAAGTTGCGCCCGGTAGAGCCCAACACCACCACCTTGCCGCCGGTCATGTACTCGCAACCGTGGTCGCCGACGGCTTCGATCACCGCGTTGACGCCGCTGTTGCGGACGCAGAAGCGCTCGCCAGCCATACCGCGGATGTAGGCTTCGCCGGCGGTGGCGCCGTAGAAGGCGACATTGCCGACGATGATGTTGTCTTCCGGCGCGAAGGTGGAACCCTGCGGCGGGTAGAGAACCAGCCGGCCACCCGACAGTCCCTTGCCGAAGTAGTCGTTGGCATCCCCCTCCAGCTCCAGGATCAGACCCGGCGGCACGAAGGCGCCGAAGCTCTGGCCAGCCGAGCCCTTGAAGTGTAGGTGGATCGTGTCGGACGGCAGGCCGTCGGGTCCGAAGCGGCGGGTCACCTCGCTGCCGAGGATGGTGCCGACGACCCGGTTGACGTTGCGGATCGGCAGGGTCGCTTTGACTTTTTCGCCCCGCTCCAGCGCCGGCTCACAGAGATCCAGCAGGGTCTGGTTGTCCAGCGCGTTCTCCAGCCCGTGGTCCTGTGGGATCTGGCAGTAACGACCGACTTCGGGACCCACCTCGGGACGGTGGAGAATCTTGGAGAAGTCCAGGCCCCTGGCCTTCCAGTGCCGCACCGCTTTGCGCGCGTCGAGGCGATCGGTGCGACCGATCATCTCGTTGACCGTGCGGAAGCCGAGCCGAGCCATGATCTCGCGCAGGTCCTCGGCGATGAAGTGGAGGAAGTTGACCACGTGGGCCGGATCGCCGGTGAACTTCTTGCGCAGCTCCGGGTTCTGCGTCGCCACACCCACCGGGCAGGTGTCCAGGTGGCAGACCCGCATCATGATGCAACCCATCGCCACCAGTGCGGTGGTGGCGAAGCCGAACTCCTCGGCACCCAGTAGCGCCGCTATCGCCACGTCGCGTCCCGTCTTCAGCTGCCCGTCCGTCTCGACGACGATGCGGCTGCGCAGGTTGTTGAGCACCAGGGTCTGGTGGGTATCGGCCAGGCCAAGCTCCCAGGGCAGGCCGGCGTGCTTAATGCTGGTCAGTGGCGAGGCGCCGGTGCCGCCGTCGTGGCCACTGATGAGGACCACGTCGGCATGCCCCTTCGAGACGCCGGCGGCGACGGTTCCTACCCCGACCTCGGCCACCAGCTTGACGTTGATCCGCGCGTGATGGTTGGCATTCTTCAGATCGTGGATCAGCTGCGCCAGGTCCTCGATGGAGTAGATGTCGTGGTGCGGTGGCGGCGAGATCAGGCCCACCCCCGGAGTCGAGTGACGTACCTTGGCTATCCAGGGGTAGACCTTGCGGCCGGGCAGCTCGCCCCCCTCACCCGGCTTGGCGCCCTGCGCCATCTTAATCTGCAGCTCCTGGGCATGGACCAGATAGTGGCTGGTGACGCCGAAACGCCCCGAGGCCACCTGTTTGATCGCGCTGTTGCGCGAGTCGCCATTGGGATCGAGCACATACCGGGCCGGGTCTTCGCCACCTTCGCCCGTATTCGACTTGCCGCCGAGGCGGTTCATCGCGATCGCCAGCCCCTCGTGCGCCTCCTTGCTGATCGACCCGTAGGACATCGCCCCGCTTTTAAAGCGGCGGGTGATCTCCTCCACCGACTCCACCTCCTCGAGCGGAATCGCCGCGCCGCCCTCGAACTCGAACTCCAGCATGCTGCGCAGCGTCGCCATCTTCTCGGACTGATCGTTGATCAGCCCGGCGTACTCCTTGTAGGCATCGTAGTCGTCGTTGCGGGCCGCCTGCTGCAGCTTGTGGATCGACTTGGGGTTGAACAGGTGCGTCTCGCTGTCCTGGCGCCACTGGTACTGGCCGCCCGCGTCGAGCGCGCGGCCGTCGATCGGCGTGCGCGGGAAGGCGCGGTCGTGCCGCCGGTGGGCCTCGGTGGCAATCACGTCAAGGCCGATGCCCTCGACCCGAGAGTCGGTCCAGGTGAAATACCGATCCACCAGGGACTGGTTGAGTCCGACCGCCTCGAAGATCTGGGCACCGCAGTAAGACTGCACCGTCGAGATCCCCATCTTGGCCATCACCTTCACGATGCCCTTGATCACCGCCTTGTTGTAGCCGGCGACGGCGTCGAAGAAATCGATGCCGGGGAGGTTCCCCTCGCGGATCATGTCGTGCAGCGACTCGTATGCCATGTAGGCGTTGACGCCCTGCGCACCATAGCCGATGAGGGTGCAGTAGTGGTGAACCTCGCGCGGCTCGCCCGACTCCAGGACCAGACCCACCTTGGTGCGGCTGCCCGCCCGGATCAGATGGTGATGCAACCCGGCCACCGCCAGAAGCGCCGGAATCGGTGCCAACTCTTCGGTGAACGCCCGGTCCGACAGGATCAGGATGCTGGCCCCGCCGGCGATCGCCTCGTCGGCAGCGGCCGCCAGGCCCTCCATCGCCGCCGCAAGCCCGGACTCTCCGTCGGCGACCGGGAAGAGGATCGGCAGGGTCGCCGACTTGAAACCGGGCAGGTCGGTCTCGCGCAACCGAGCCAGGTCCTCGTCGGTGAAGACCGGACTGGCAATACGGATGCGCCGACAGCTCTCCGGCGTCGGATCGAGCAGGTTGCCTTCGGCTCCCAGCGTCAGCTGCGTCGAGGTGATCAGCTCTTCGCGGATCGGGTCGATGGGCGGGTTGGTGACCTGGGCAAAGAGCTGCTTGAAGTAGTTGTAGAGCAGCTGCGGCTCGTCGGAGAGCACAGCCAGCGCCGCATCGTTGCCCATCGAGCCCAGCGGTTGGATGCCGTCGCGCGCCATCGGCCCCACGTGCACCCTCAGGTCCTCGAAGGTGTAACCAAAGACCTGCTGGTGTTTGACTATCTCTTCGTGGCTCAGCCTGCCGTGGTCCACCTCGACCGCGGGCAGGTCCGCGAAATCCACCAGGTTCTCGTCGAGCCACTGCCGGTAGGGGTATTCGGAGGCGACCTGCTGTTTGAGCTCCTCGTCGCTGATTATGCGACCCTCTTTGGTGTCCACCAGGAACATCCGCCCCGGCTGCAGCCGGTTCTTGTGCAGCACCCGCGAGGGCTCGACCTCAAGCACCCCCACCTCCGACGCCATAATGACCAGGTCGTCTTTGGTCACGTAATAACGAGACGGGCGCAGCCCGTTTCGATCCAACACCGCCCCCACCCGCGTGCCATCGGTGAAGGCGATAGAGGCCGGGCCGTCCCATGGCTCCATCAGGCAGCTGTGATACTCGTAGAAGGCCCGCTTCTCATCGCTCATGCTCTCGTGCTTTTCCCACGGCTCCGGGATCATCATCATGATCGCGTGGGGCACCGAACGACCGGACAGGGAGAGGAACTCGAGCGCGTTGTCGAACTTGGCCGAGTCGCTACCCTCTTCGTCGATGATCGGGAAGAGCTTGGCCAGGTCCTCCCCGTAGAGGTTGGACTGGAGCATGGCCTGGCGGGTGTGCATCCAGTTCTCGTTTCCGCGCAGGGTGTTGATCTCGCCGTTGTGGATCAGATAGCGATAAGGGTGCGACCGGTCCCAGCTGGGGAAGGTGTTGGTGCTGAAGCGGGAGTGCACCAGCGCCAGCGCCGTCTCCAGCGCCCCGTCCGCCAGGTCGGGGTAGAACTGGCTGACCTGGTGTGGCGTGAGCATGCCCTTGTAGATGATTGTTCGGGAAGACAGACTGGGAATGTAGAAGAATTCGCTGCCCTCGGCTCCCGAATTCGCGATGGCGTGCGACACCCGCTGGCGGACGACGTAGAGCTTGCGCTCGAAGGCATCGCCGTCGGCCAGATCGGCGCTGCGCTTGAGGAAGACCTGACGCACGAACGGCTCAACCGACTTTGCCGTGTGTCCTAGGTGGAGGTTGTCCGTCGGGACGCTGCGCCAGCCAAGTACCTCCAGCCCTTCGGTTTCGGCGATGTTTTCGAACACGGTCTGGCAGGCGTGCCGCTGGTCCCACTCGGGAGGCAGAAAGATCATTCCGACGCCGTAGTCGCCGGCCTTGGGCAGCCCGATATCGATCCCGTCGCACTCCTTGGCGAGGAACTCGTGCGGTACCTGCATCAGGATGCCGGCGCCATCTCCCGTATTCTCCTCGCAGCCGCAGGCGCCCCGGTGGTCAAGGTGCTCAAGAACGGTGATTCCCTGCCTGACGATCTCGTGGGACCTGCCCCCCTTGATGTTGACGACGAATCCGATACCGCAGGCATCGTGCTCATGTCTGGGGTCGTACAGCCCCTGTTTGGCCGGGAATCCTGGGCGGTTCATCTGGAGATCCTTAAGATATTGTGCTGCAGTACTCTATGTTTCCTCATAAACAAAATCGACCCGCCTGAGAAGCGGGTCGACTGTCAAGGCGAACCATTTAATATATCAATCCCGGCAACAGACACAAGCGCTGCCGGGCCCAGCACCAGAACGGTTACTGGTCGGGCGGCGAATCGGCGATTCTGATCTTCAGTCGCGTCATTACCTCCCCCATAAGGGCGGTGACCTCGCCCTGCGTCCGGGAGTCAATGCCGGAGCGATCGGCTTTGAAGAGCACCCATTGGAAGTAGAGGCTGTCGGCGCCGGCACCTTCGGCATCGGGACCGTTTAAAATCGCGTGCACCGTCGACGGACTGACGCTGCCGAAATTTGCGATCAACTGCACCGAGGCGGTCGTCGTGTCCGCCACCGGTCCAGACGGCGACGCGACGA
>Ga0310344_10003363_pt1 | contig 11917 bp, 13 predicted proteins | sample HC15DNA20200_MG_FD_203801 | JGI IMG/M metagenome (GOLD analysis project Ga0310344, IMG submission 203801) | Marine microbial communities from station ALOHA, North Pacific Subtropical Gyre - HC15-DNA-20-200_MG | ecosystem: Environmental > Aquatic > Marine > Oceanic | place: Pacific Ocean: North... | reverse complement strand
TAACATTCTCATTTATAGTCGCCTCCTAAAAATAGATAGAGTCATTCTAATCTATTTCTAGCAGAGATGTTATTTTCTGAAAATGAATATTGATTGTAGATATGGTGTTAACATGTTCACATGGTATGGTTTCCCCATTGGCATAGGCTTAAATCCCTAATATACTTGACCTTCGAGCTATACTTTCGCCAAGCTGAATGCATAGGAAGATACTTGCCATGGTCAAGAATATCTTAGATATTTGGCGATAGCCTAGAATCCGATTTGTTTTTGTGAAGAGGTTTTACCTTGGCGAAACTTTATTTTTACTATTCTTCAATGAATGCAGGTAAATCTACAGCGCTACTCCAGTCCGCCTACAACTACCGAGAAGGAGGAATGACTCCGTTTCTGATGACTGCAGAAATTGATAATCGGCAATCGGCCGGGAAAATAACTTCACGTATAGGTTTAGAGGCGAAAGCACACTTATTCAATCAAGAAGATAATCTTCTTGATCTGATTTCGGGGAAGATCAGAAATGAGTCGATTGATTGTGTATTGATTGATGAAAGTCATTTCCTCACCAAGGAACAGGTAAAGCAACTAGGGCATGTGGCTGACAGGTTAGATATACCAGTTCTGTGTTATGGAATCCGAACAGATTTCAGGGGAGAGCTTTTTCCTGGTAGTCAGTATTTACTGGCATGGGCAGACAATCTCAAGGAACTTAAGACTGTCTGCCACTGTGGTCGTAAGGCGACTATGGTAGTACGATTCGGACCCGATGGCAAAGTTGTTGTCGATGGTGACCAGGTTATGATCGGTGGGAATGAACTATACCAGGCATTATGTAGGCGTCATTTTTCTGAAAAAATCTGGCCTGAATAATCGAGTGTGAGAAATGTCGGTATATAAATGCCAAGTTGTAGATGGGAACCCAGGTGCTATTAAACAGCAATTATTAGCTGCCTGGAGTGAGAGGTTAAGGCTAGATATCATTGAATAAGCCATACGTTTTGGATAGTTTTTGCCATGGATGTTAACTCTTGGCTGCAGCTTGCGGCTATTTGTTTTTTCGGTGCGATTTCACCGGGACCAAGCTTAGCCGTAGTAGTGAGTAATACGATTGTTAAGGGCAGGGCGTATGGTGTTGTCACTGGTATCGGACATGGAGTTGGTATAGGCCTGTGGGCACTTTTGACGGCTGCGGGTATAGTAAATGTATTAGTGGACAGATCCGGGTCTTTACTGCTTATTCAATCACTTGGTGCATGTCTGATTGCCTATATAGGATTTCGCACCCTTACGTCCGGGAATTTGGCGTTAGTTAATCGAGAAGACAGGCGCTCAAATGATAGACATCCTCTGTTTAGGGGCTCTAGCGAGGGGCTACTGATATCGCTTTTCAATCCCAAGATAGCCCTTTTTTTCCTGGCAATTTTTAGTCACTTTGTCCGACCTAATTCAGATTGGACCGAGGTAGCCATTATGGGAGTTATACCTGCGGTCATAGACGCATGTTGGTATGTCTCGGTAGCGATGGTGTTAACAGTATCTAACATTAGTAGAGTTCTTGAGGATAGAAGCAAGATTATAAGTGTTGTTAGCGGAGGCTTTCTCATTGTGATAGGGCTATATCTACTTGGCGCTATCATATATCGCTTATTTTGAGAGGTTTTTGTGGCGGCGTTGTAGTTATATTTCTGCTAATGGTGCCCTGAATCCAGTTCATGTGGAGGTTGATCGATTAATACAGTGTCAGATCATCTCCCCTTTATATAATTACTAGATTTACACGATAGCTTTGTACAGAAAAACTCAAAAATTGACCACCAAACCCCTGTTTGACATAAATTGAAAGACGTAAAATGCTGATAATGAAAGGGGGATTATTCATGAATTTAAGTTCACAAACAACCCATGGGATCCTGTTTATTATTGCGGCAATTGCCCCGTTTGCAATTTATATGGGATTGGGGCCCGATGGGGGTGGAGTTCTAGATGCAAGCATGACCGAAAGATTGGCTACTTGGGTGATGTTCGTATTGCCTGTTGCCCTCATGATGAATGTAGACGCAATGGGAGATGGGACGGGATATAAATTTGCCAGGGCCGGACTTCTCATAATCATAATATCAATGGGTGCAGGAATTGTGGCAGATGCCTTTAACGGTGCTGAGATGACTGAAAATTCGGAGGCCGTGGCTGTTGTAGCATGGTCCTCAATAATGCTAGGCTTCTTCATAACTGCCATTGGATACTATGTCCAGAAATTTTTTGCCAGTTGGCTATGTATTCTTCAAGGCATAGTCGCAGCGTTTGGATTTATTATGGTTGGCTTTATAGGACCAGATGCAGATGAAATACTCTTCATGGTAATGTGGCTAGCTATGAGTGTTGTTTTCCTACTGCTAGGTATTTTCACACTACGAAGAGAAAGTTAATTTTAAACAGGATAGTTTAATTTGACGGATAGAAGGGGCGCCACCAGTGGTGTCCCTTCTGTTTTTTTATGTCTAATTCATATTGCCTTTTCAAAGTTGCCCCATCAGATAATGCTTGCCAGTCAGCCTATTTTTGAGAGAATAACCATTCTTGTTCGAGCGCAGGTGGTTCCAGCCATGTTTTTACCAATTCTTGGCTCCGCTGAGGAAATTCTACGCCTAGGCCGTCTGCAAGACGAGTCATGAAATTGAACAGGCATGTTATCAGCGTGATGGAAAGGATATTCTCGTTTGAGAATCCTGCTTCGCGCAATCTATCAATATTCGTTTCTTTCAAAGAAGATGGTTCCCTGGTGAGTTGGGCCACATAATCCAGCATAGCCCGTGTTTTATCGTCTATGTCTGCCTTGTTGTAATCGTGCATCATATGACTTGCTAATGTGGGATCATTAGAGTGTTGACGAAGGAACCCTCCGTGGGCGAGGGTTCAAAAATGACACTTGTTTATTGCTGATACGGTTGATGCGATAGATTCCTCTTGGACTCGCGTGAGCGTCGATGCTCCGAACGTAAGTGCCTTGTTCAGGTTCTGTACAGCCTGCATAGCTTCAGGGTTTATAGACATAACTTTTATGATATTGGGGACGTTTATGTCCTCTTCAGGTATCCAAGACATATATTCACTCTCCGGTCACATTTTAAATTACTATTTTTAACGTTACGCAACATTAATCGTATCTTTATCTCTGGTAGATCTTGTCCGGTGTACGAGTTGGTAGATTAAAACTCTTATCTGCGATGAGCTGACTAATTAGTATTTGTGACTCCAAGTTCTGTTGCTGTACCAATGTATCACTCAAGCTATTTTAGATATACATGAGAATCCTAAATAAAATTTCGATATAGAGTAAAATGGTGGAAGAAATTTTGTTCAAGACCAGATTGTTTAAGGAGTGTAAGCAGATGCGAGGTGTAGGAGTATTTGAATTTGGTGGTCCCGAAGTACTACAGGTAACAGACCTGCCTGAAGTTCATGCTGGGCCTGGAGAAGTCAGGGTTCGCGTACATGCAGCTGCTGTGAGTCCGACTGATACGGGATTGCGGAGCGGAGTTAGAGCGGAAGAACTTCGTAAGAATCCTCCCCCATATGTACCTGGTATGGATGCTGCCGGGGTGATAGATGAGATAGGCCCCGGGACCGATACGGATCTCACTGTTGGATCGTCGGTTATGGCGATGGTGGTCCCTAATGGAAGCCATGGTGCGTACCGTGAGAGTATCGTGTTGAGTGCAGACTCGGTAGCAAAAGCGCCTGAGGGTTTCTCTCATGCAGAGGCTTCGACTCTCCCTATGAATGGATTGACGGCTCGTCTATCCCTTGATGAGTTAGCCTTAAAGCCCGGGCAAACAATCGCAGTGACAGGGGCTGCTGGAGCGTACGGAGGTTATGTGATTCAGATTGCGAAGAATGAGGGACTGAAAGTAATTGCTGATTCTTCCCCAGCTGACGAGGACCTGGTACGAGCTCTTGGTGCCGACGTGATAGTGCCAAGGGGTGATGATTTCTCTGAACAAGTTCGGAAGATAGTACCAGAGGGAGTGGATGGTCTGGCAGATGGCGCTGTCCTATCAGAATTAGCAGTGGGTGCTATTCGCGATGGAGGAGCTTTCGCCGCAGTACGTTTTTGGGGTGGGAATGGAGAGCGAGATATCACGTTCCACCGTACCATGGTTCGAGATTATAATCATAGAAGCGATTTGCTTGATCAGCTACGCCAGCTTGCCGAGGATAAGATTGTGACATTGCGTGTCGCTGGAACATATGAGGCCGAACAGGCTGGTGAGGCTCATAGCCGGCTGCAGGCAGGTGGAACTCGTGGTCGCTGTGTTATCGTATTCTAGTGATACTTTCTCGTTAACTAAGTGTCTTCTTGTTCAATAAATTAAAAAGCAGCGAGCTGCTTTCTTAGTAACAGTTCGCTGCTTTTTTTGTATACTTGGATACTAGGAAGACAAGTCCCCATCCAGGTTTAGCACATTGCTAGATTTTGGTGGAGAAAATATTTACTACTTCCACTGCCAAAGTTCCCAGGCAGCCGTGCCTTCTGCATCGACGTCCCAATCGAAAACCACTGCGGCCCCGTTAAGGCTTGAGAGAGAAGGGGCTGAAGTTTTGAAATAGACCATACCTTTGAATGTAGCGCCGCCATCTTCTGTAAACGTTCCAACACCTGTAGCACTAAATGTTGCTATCCCGTCAGCAGCGATAACTACACCTGCGTTTGGGCACTCTCCGTGAAGTATTCCATCAGGACCCATTTCAGCCGTATAAGTAGACATCACTTGGAAGATGTCTGCCCCTACTAGGGTTCCACTTCCAGACACTGCAGTTACTTCAAATACAGGATTCGTACCATTTGCTGACAATGCTTTTGCAGTTGTGACTGCTGTGATAGAGCCAATTTTCTCTGCGCTTGACATAATTTTTGACCTCCCAGTTAAATATTAATACTTTGTCTCAAAATAGCATGTCTTGATTTGTATTCACAACAGATTAGCGGTAAGTTCTCAAAATCTGCTTTATGAACTGCCCTCGAGCTATACTAAATAAGACAGTTAAAACGTGCCAAGATTTTCTTAAATGGGCTGACATATGTGCTGTCTGGTATTAGGTATCTATAAAAACTTAGGATTTCATATTGAGCCAGAAAGAAGGAGAGAATTAATGTTTCTCAAAATAGGAACACTCAGGGAAAGACTACATGGTGTAGTTTTAAATAAGAGAGATCAGGGTCACGTAATCGATGGATTGCAAGATGAATTGGATAGACTTCCCGATAGTTATGATGACTTGGCTAATTTCTCTAAGAAACTTTCTTCGCTAGAAATACGTTCCGACTGGCCCTATGTTGAGCCAAATACCATAGAGGCAATCAAAAGCGAAATGGACCCTTCTCGTCCGCTAGCCGATATAGGCCAAATAGATTTTGAGGACAGTGCACGAAGGGTTAAGGCCGCTTTCCTCGGGTCTATATGTGGATGCGTTTTAGGCAAACCTCTAGAGGCCGATTTCACCGGACAGGAAATCAAGGCGGCCTTGGAACAAATAAATGAATGGCCCATGGCCGATTATATCTCGAAAGATATTAAAGATGCTTTGCCAAGAGTCCACAGATCATTCCCTGAAACGGTTAGAGAATCTATAGAATATGTTGCTCCGGATGATGACATCAATTACACGATTATGGGTATGCTCATCTTGGAGAAATTTGGAGCCGATTTTACCCACGACAACATGAGAGAACTTTGGGTGCATCATCTGCCTATAGGCACAACCTTTGGTCCTGAAAGGACGATTCTGTTAAAGACTGGCAGTGAAACTTTTGACAATGATTCCAGGGTTTCGTTCCTCGAAAAGGGAGGTATTGGACCAAGATCATTTGGAATTAACATATCACACGGAGGAGAATCGCTAACAGATACAGATGATTTCATGGATGTATTTAACGACATATTAAATCCTGGAGATGAACTATGCGGGGCAGCTATAAGGGCTGATGCATACGGGTACGCTTTTCCTGGTAACCCAGCAATGGCAGCTGAATTAGCGTGGAAAGACGCAAGTTTCACTCATAATCGCACAGGCATTTACGGAACTATGTTTATAGCCGCCGCGATAGCTTGTGCCCAGGTAATGCAGGACAGGAACCAAATAATTGAGACTGCTCTAATGTTTGTGCCCCAGAAAAGCAGGTTTTTTGACAGGGTATCGGCCGCTTTCAGAGACGTAAAAGAGTCCGCAAGCTGGGAGGAGGCCTACGGTAAAATAAATAACGAACTGGGCGAGTACGGGCATTGCAGGATATACCAGGAAATTGGGATGTTGATTAACACTTTTATATTCGCTGAAAACACGGGGCACGGTATATGTATCCAGGTGAGCCAGGGTGCGGATACGGACAGCTTTGGAGCTACTTCTGGATCTTTACTTGGCGCATATTTTGGACCAGATGGCCTGGAAGATCGCTGGCTAGAACCATTTAATAACGATATACACACTGGGTTAGCCTGGTTTTTCGAAAGGTCAGTATCAGAATTGGCTGAAAGAATGAGCAAGCTACCTGGGCAAATGCGTAGTGGAACATTCAGTCAATAAACCTTACTGCTCAGAAAAGATTTGATGATTTTCGAGGGTAATCGTGGTACTTCCAAAATCAGAAGTATAATTGTTAAGTAGGATTTTCTTCTTAGGAGGAAATTATTATAGATCGCACATATTCGCTCGACGGTATTTGGGACGTTATTTTCGACGAGGATAACAAGGGTCGTACTCTGAATTGGCACCAAGGAGAGAATTTCTTTAGTTACGAGGATGTTGAACAAGTAACCGTTCCTGCTTCCTTGGAGGAATTCAAGCAAGACTATGAGGGGGTGGCCTGGTACGGGAAAAAGGTTACCCTGCCTCCCGAGTTGGGTGGTAAAACGATTCGCCTGCATTTTGAGGCAGTTAACTACCGCGCAGAAGTGTGGGTTAATGGTGAGGCCGCAGGTGCGCATGAGGGAGGCTATACAGGGTTTGATCTAGAGATTGGTGATCTCCTCTACCCCGATGATGAAAATTTTATTGCTTTAAGAGTCATCACACCCTTGATTACACGTAATGTTGTAATTGATGGCTTGGGTAAAGACGATATGCCTCACTGGAGGGGTGCAATTTCGGGAGGTATCTGGCAGTCTGTCTCATTGATTGCAACCGATACAGTTTATATCGAAAATGTATTTGCCAATGGTGATATTGGCTCTGGAGATGTGTCGATCGAAGTGGCCATACGCAACACCAGTCTTACTGGTCAACCGGTGGAAATTCGTTGGGGTATAGGATCCTGCGAGGACAACGGAGTTCCTGTTTCGAGTACTGAAATGATCGCCTTGAGACCAGGTATCAACCATTTGAAAAAGAAGCTGAGTGTAGAAAACTTTAAACTCTGGCAACTCGACGACCCACATCTCTATCGGCTGGCAACTACGATAATGATTGAAGATCAAATTTCGGACCAGGTCGAAACCCGCTTTGGATTCAGGGAGTTCACGGTCAAAGGGAAGCATTTTTATCTCAATGGCAAAAAAATAATTTTAAAAACGACTTTCAATGAAGCTTTCTACCCTCATTCCCTAGCATATCCGAGAGATGTAGATCTCCTGAAAAAAGAATTCGACCTTATCAAAGAAGGCAACATCAATATGGTCCGTCCCTGGCGTAAGCCGCAACCTCAAATTGTCTATGACATGGCGGATGAGATGGGTATTTTATTCGTAGGAGCATTGCCGGTAGAGTGTATGAATAATTGGCCTCAGATGACGCCCTATACCCAGCAACGCATCGAAACCGAGGTCACCGAAATGGTGATGCAGGATCGCAACCATCCTTCCATTGTCATTTGGGAGATGTTCAACGAGATAATGCGCCCTGGGCTCAAGCGACTACGTCATAGCACTTCTGTGAAAGCTCGTGAATTGGATGAAACTCGGGTCATCATTGATGAAGCGGGAGGATTTGCAGGAGTTTGCAGTCTATATCTTCCGGGATCGTATGAGCCAATATTAATTAACGATGTTCACGATTATCCTGGTGCCCCTCTTGAACAAGACCGCTACGATAAATTGTTGATGTTGGGCAAAACGGAGGAAGAACTTGAGGCAATGGGGCAAACACTGGGACAATATACTAGGAGCCAGATCAGGCCTGGGTTGTTGACGAATATATCTGAATTGGGTTATGGCAGCATTCCTGATTTAGAAGACAATATGGCCCAATATCAGCGGGAAGGCAATCCGATTACTCCCGACTATCGAATGCATCAGCTTTTGCATGATTCTTATAGAGCCATCTTAGATGAGCAGAATCTTGCCGAAATATTTCCAACCTTTCATGATTTTGTGTTAGCTTGCCAAGAGATTCACTATACGGGAAATAAACTAATGGCCGAAGCCTGCCGGATAAATCCGGATATTGCAGGCATCGGTATCCACGCTCTAAATGATGGAGATTGGATTTTGGGTGCGGGTTTGATAGATAATTTCCGCAATCCCAAACGAGCCTATTATGCGATTAAAGAAGTTTTTGCAGATCTCTATATCGCCATTCGTTCCAGCCACCAAAATGTATATTCAGGACAGAATGTGCAGATATCTCTGACATCCGTAAATGACAAATCGCCATTGTCAGGATTACTGTCAATTAATGTAACTACGGATAAGGGAGACCAGCTACTTGATATTAATGAAGAAACAACCTTGCCAAATGGTATCTCTGATTTAAGCCAGTACAGTATTCAAACCGACAATCTTACAGGGTTGTGTAGGGTTGAGATCAAGTTTTCCAATAGTGATATTCAATTGCTGGAGAATGAGTCCAGTTTTTATGTTTTTGACCCAGAGAAATCAACACTCCCGCAACACGCACTTGCTACGATTGATATTGACGGTGGACTAGGCGAATATTTGTCGGCGCAAGGCTTTCCTACGACTTCATTTTCTGCGGATACAGCAGATAAAACCCTGGTTCTAGTCAATTTGAATGGTTGGGATGGCGAACAAAAATCTATCTTTGCTAACTTGGCAAATTGGGTAGAAGGCGGAGGTACCGCAGTATTCCTCAACGTGCCGCCTGAGACGACTTTGGCTGACAAAGGTAAAGGAAGGCTATGGAGGTTTTTGGATAAAGATCTTCTTTTACCATTCGACGTCTCTTACTTTACGGGTAAGGGTAACTGGACACCTTGCAGCCATGTCGTCAGAGATCATCCTGTATACGATGGTTTGCCGTCAGCTTGCCTAATGGGGCAGGAATATCGCGACGTGGTCTCACGTTGGTCGATAGTCACGCCGGAAACGGATTGGATAAGTGGTAATCTCAGTTATGACTGGTATTCCGATTTGAAACACAAGCAGAATTATACAGGTGTTAGTGCAGCCGTTCATGGAGCCGATTTGACGATAGTTTCTCATGGACGAGGCCGTTACATATTATGTACGCATCGCCTTGTCGAAAACCTGGGTAAGGATCCCTTGGCAGAGAGACTTTTTAGCAACTTGGTGGCCTGGGGTATCCAGCCCAATTAACAAATGCTTTAAGTTCAAAATATTTTGCAAAACTAAAAGGAATTTTGAATAGTGACAACCTTACCGCCGCAACGCTCAACTCATCCGTATCATATGTATGATGCCATTTACGGTCAGCCAGACGCCATAAGTCGTGTAATTACGGAAGAGAACGTAGTCGTTGATGATGCGGCAAATCTAATCAATAACGCTCGGCAAGTTCATGTAGTTGGAGTGGGGACTTCCTGGCATGCCGCTCTAGTGGGTGAGTACGTTTTGAGGACGGTATCTGCTGTTAGCAATTGCAGGGCCTGGAATTCCTTTGAATTTGTAACTACGCCCCCACCTCTTGATCCGTCAGACGTCGTATTAGTTTTGAGTCACAGGGGAACTAAATCATACTCTGTAGAAGCTTTAAAATTAGCCAAACAGCGAGGTTGTTCAACAATTCTCATCACTGCAATCGGGTCTAAAGCACGAAGGGATCTGGCAGATTTAGTAATTCAATCCTGCCCCGAGGAAGTCTCTTCTGCTTTCACCGTTAGTCACGTTGTAGCACTAACGATACTTATCATGATATCAGTGCAAGTCGCGACCAGTAAAATGACAGGAAGCACACGGAGATTAAATGGTGAACTTGCTGCTCTTCCAGAATTGGTGACGTCTGCATTGGACTTGGATTCTCACATTGCTCAATTAGCGCAATCCGTTAGTGGATCCACGAGACATTATTTTACGGGATGGGGACCCAATGAATCGACTGCCTACGAAGTCGCTTTAAAAATTAAAGAAACAAGCTATGTCACTACCGAGGGATTTCAGTTAGAGCAATATTTGCATGGACCATTCGTAGCGACAGAAAAGGACACTACAGTCACATTTATTTGTCCACCAGGTCATGGACGGGACCGAACTATAGATTTAATAAAAAGTGTGAAAACAGTGAATGGATATACTGTTGGTCTGGTTCCATCTGGGGATGAGGAGGTGGTCAGTTTACTAGACTGTGTTCTTGCCTTGCCAGATTGTCCTGACTTTTTGAGTCCTGTAGTTTATTTGATTCCCCTTCAGCTTTATACCTATTGGCTCGCATTGGAAAAAGGGTGCAACCCTGATGTGTTTAGGTTAAATGATCCTAGTCATCTTGCTGCTAAATCACATTATATTCTGTGACGCAAAGATAGGCTCCTACCGTTTTTCTACCTCGTTTATACAATTCCGACGCATCTGAGGGGAAAGGGACATTGTTAATGGTGTCCCCTTTGCTTTTGACTCGTTGAGCTATACTGATCACATCTCAAGGATATGGAGTATGCAAAAGTTTCATTTGAATAAAGGAAGGTAACTTATGAATTTGACGTCTAGAGAAAAAGACAAGCTCCTCGTGGCGATGGCCGCTACTGTGGCAAGACGACGCCTTGAGCGAGGAGTCAAATTGAATTACCCGGAAGCAGTTGCCCTGATTAGTGATTTTGTCGTGGAAGGTGCACGGGATGGTCGATCAGTTGCGGACTTAGTAGAGAGCGGTGGCTCAGTTCTGACAAGAGATCAACTAATGGATGGTGTTGCAGAGTTGATACAGGAAGTGCATGTCGAGGCAACGTTTCCAGATGGAACCAAGTTAGTGGCAATCAATGAACCAATTGGAGTAGCAAATGAAACCAGGTGAACTCATTGTCCGTGAAGGAGAAATCGTTCTTAACGAAGGGCGTACGACAATCAATTTGAAGGTACTGAATACTGGTGATCGACCAATTCAGGTGGGGTCTCATTATCACTTTGCCGAGACAAATGAAATGTTGCAGTTTGATCGAAAACGAGCTGAGGGATTCCGGCTCGATGTTCCGTCAGGAGCATCAGTACGATTCGCACCAGGGCAAGAGCGCGAGATTAACTTAGTGTCGTTCGGAGGAAACAGAGTTATTTGGGGATTCACGGGTCGCTTTAACCGTCGATTAGAGGAGTAATTTATGTCATATAGAATTAGCCGCTCAACATATGCAGATATGTTTGGCCCTACAACTGGGGATCTGGTAAGGCTTGCTGATACCGACATTCTTATCGAAGTCGAGGAGGACCGTACAACTTACGGAGAAGAAGTTACGTTCGGTGCAGGGAAGGTAATCCGAGATGGTATGGGACAGTCCCAAATCTCTAATGCTGGCGGGGCTGTAGATCTTGTTATCACGAATGCTGTAATTTTAGACCATTGGGGTGTTGTTAAAGCAGACATAGGTGTCAAAGATGGGAAAATTGCTGCAATTGGAAAGGCAGGAAACCCTGATATTCAATCTGGCGTGGACATTCTGATTGGACCTGGAACCGAAATCATAGCAGGTGAAGGTAGAATCGTCACTGCTGGCGGTGTCGATACCCATGTCCATTTCATA
>Ga0310344_10003362_pt1 | contig 11917 bp, 12 predicted proteins | sample HC15DNA20200_MG_FD_203801 | JGI IMG/M metagenome (GOLD analysis project Ga0310344, IMG submission 203801) | Marine microbial communities from station ALOHA, North Pacific Subtropical Gyre - HC15-DNA-20-200_MG | ecosystem: Environmental > Aquatic > Marine > Oceanic | place: Pacific Ocean: North... | reverse complement strand
TCGAAGACGGTCTTTACAGAGGTCTTATGAGAAGAGGTGCAGGTGACGAACTTGCAGCAGGTTGTGCAAAGAGTGAAATGTTCCATCAAGCAGCACAAGCAACAATGTAATAATTTTTTAAAAATTATTCTAAAATTTTAATAAGTTCTTTACCAGGTAGAATTTTTACATCTTCTTGTGATGTAAGAAATTCTAAAATTTCTCCATAAACTCTTCCACCCTTCATCTTTAGAATATTATCATGCCAAATTACACTAATGACATTTTGTTCTGAAAACTTTCTACCTATTTCTAATGATTTTTTGAATTCTGGAACAATTCCATCTTCTCTGATTCCCATATGTGTAAACAAATATGCATCCATTAGTGTTACCGGAAACTCAATTAACTCATCAATTTTTGAATATCCCATTTCCTTTTCATTAATTTTATCTTTTGAATGTCTAAGAGATGAATCATACAAAAATTCTAATTCTTTTAGTTTTTTCGGTAATTCTAAATTATAATTTAAAAAGTGAACTCTATTTCCAATTACTGGTTTCTTTGTTAATGATTCTAATTTTTCTTTTTCTTGTTTAATTTTTTCAATATTATTTACAGATTGAGGATCTGTATGTAATCCAATCTCCCAATCACCTCCTTGTAATGCTAGAATATCATCTTCATAATCATCAACATTTCCATCTTCATACAATGTTCTAAAGAAAAATGTTGAACGAATTCCAAATTTCTCTTCTAGTTCCATATATTCAGGGATATTACGATACAAATCTTCTGGTTTGGTATTAGTAAAAATTTCTGAATCAAATCTATCTTTTCTTTCTAATATGTGCTCTACAGGTGGACCCTGTCTTCTCCAATCTACATCATGACTCAGAAAAATATATTGCATTTGAATTCTAAATTATATTACTAATTTCATTACTTGATTGCGGAAGTTTTTTTGATGAATTTTCAGCATAAACTTCTTTATCATTAACATCTTTTGTGATTAATGTTCCTGCACCAATAATACACTCTTTTCCAATTTTTACTCTCTGATTAATTGTTGCACTTAATCCAACAAAAGAATTTGCTCCAATTGTAATATGACCACCTAATGTAATGTTAGATGTAAGAAAACAATTATTTTCAATCACTGTATTATGACTAATCAAATTATTACTTCCTATCAACACATTATCACCAATCTTTACAAATGGTTGAATAATATTTTCTGCAAGAATGAAACAATTTTCTCCCATTTCAAATTCATCCCAAATTTTTGTTGATGGATGAACAAAGCTATATAGTTCATAACCTTTAGTTTTTGCTTCATCAAAAAATTTTGTGCGTTTCTTATTCATTTCTGAATAAGCCAAAGCGATAAACATAGAAAACTCTCCTGGAGGATATTTTTCTTCAATATCTTCAAATGGTATTATAGGTAATCCAAGTAACTCCTCAGAACTTATGTTTGATTTATTTGCAGAAAATGCTACAACTTCATCTTCTGCATCTTTTAGATAATAAAAAATTCTTTGAGCAAGTTCTCCTGTTCCAAATATTACAACTTTCTTCATTTGAGATATTTCTCTGATTATGTTATTTAAGCCGTATTCATGAATACATACTAAAAACAATTGCAAATTAATCCAAGACCTTAAAAACTCATTTACCAAGAAATTTCAAAATGAAATTCTTATTCATATCCCCGCGTTTTTCTGGAGGAATAGGTGGACATGCAGCAATGCTTGCTGAGAAATTAATTCAGAATGGTCATCAAGTAAAAAAACTCGAAACTACTCATTTACCAATCAAAAATCTCAAAAATCCAAGCTTTACTGTTCTTAGCAGTCTTAGAAGTTTAGTTGATAGAGATTCTTATGATCTTGTTCATGGATTTAACATTCCATCTGCTTATGCAATGAAATATGCAAAAGGAAAAAAGAAAATTCTTTCTGTTCATGGTGTATTTAGTGAACAAGTTGAAACACTACATTCAAAATCAATTTCATCATTTGCAAAATCAGCTGAATCTCAAGTATTACGATGGCCAGATAAATTAACTACTGATTCAAAAGCCACACAAAAACTATACAAACAAAAATTTGATATTGATTTTGAATATCTCCCATCACCTCTTGATACTGATATGTTTGAAAACATTGACTCTATTAAAAAAATTGAAAATCAAATTGCATATGTTGGACGTGATAGTCATGAAAAAGGAATTGATATTCTAAAAGCAGCCGAACCAGAAATTAATGGGAATGTTGTATATTGTACAGATCGTTCTTGGAAAGATGCAATGCGAATAATGAAATCTTCTAGTGTAGTTGTAGTTCCATCTAGGATGGAAAGTCTACCTACTACTGTTAAAGAGGCATTTTATCTTAACGTTCCTGTAATAGGAACTAATGTTGGAGGAATTCCAGAATTAATTAAAAATAATGAAACAGGAATACTAATTCCATCTGAAAACCCATCTAAACTGGCACAAGCAGTTAATGAATTATTATCTGACAAAGAAAAATCAAAAAAACTTTCTGCAAATGGAAATACATTTGTTAAAAATAATATGACTTGGGATGTTATATTTCCTAGGTACATTAAATTCTATGAGGAATTATTAAACTCTTAATTCCTCACCAGAAATAATTTTAATTCTTTTCAACCAATTCAATTAGATTGCAATTGGAATGTTTTAAATTTAACATTACAAATGCAATTAATCTATTCTCAAAACCTCTTGTTGGTTGAACAATTATTCTTGCACCATTTTTCTCCATTTTTTCTAGTTCTGATGTTAGATTATCTACTTCAAAACACAGATGATGAAAACCTCCTCCTGCTGAAGAAAATTTCTGTACTGGTGATGCTGAACTAATTGGTTCAATTAATTCAATAAATACTCCTGATATTTTTAAGAAACATACGTTGACATCTTGACTCTCAACGATCTCAGGAATCTTAATCTTCTCAAATTTTAAAAATTTTGTTAATTCTCCCATAGATTCTTGTATATTGCTTACAACTATCCCTATATGATGTAATTTCATAAATATTTACTGATATTAGATGTATTTACTAATTACTTCTTCTAAATCTCTAACTTTTTTTATTCCAAGAATATCTTTCAAATCAAATTTTGTATTAAACTCGGTTTCAATTTTATCTATTAAAACTAAAAATTTGAATGAATCCCACTCTTCTAAATTCTCTGGACCACTTTCTTCATGGATATCTTCTAATCTAATATTAAATACCTGAGAAATTATTTTGTATAACCTTTCATTCATTTTTGATAATTTTAATATGATCAGCACTTTTTATTGTTTGCTCAGTATCAAAAACCCAATATTCATTTTCTTTTTTAAACCCAAATTCTTCAAAAAATTTTTCTGCTGGTTTATTTTTTTTTGTAGGAATAAAAACTCCCTTAACTTTTTTTACCCCTTCTTTCTTTGCGCGTTTAATTATTTCTGATAACAGAGCATCTTCTACGCCTCTTCCAATAATTCTACAACTTAGTAGAAAAGTGTCTATTATCCATTCTTTTTCTTCTTTTTTTACTATGTATACGCCTGTTATTCCATTATCTCCAAACTTATCTTTAACTTTTGCACATTGTATTACCGAATTTTTGTCTTGTGAAAAAGAAAAAATTTCTTTTTCTTGATATCTTCTAGTTGTTACATTAAATTGATTTGTTTTTAATGTTAATTGTGAAATTCTAGGAATTGTGAAATCATCTGCTTCTTTTATCTCTATTTGAATATCCATATTTCTTAAAAATTCATCATAATCATCAATTTTTTCTTCGTACTCAATTCTTTGTTTTTGTTCTCCATACATTTTCTTTTTCTGAATATCTTCACTTGTCATATTCCAAATCTCAAATTCAATCATTCTTGTTAATTTATTAGCAAATTCTGATGAATCACTAGGTAAGTCTATGACAGAAACCTCAGGCATTTCTTTTTTTACTAATTCTCTGTTAATTGGGTCATCATCAAAAAACACAATACTGTCTAATCCTATATTCAGTTCTTTTGAAATTTCACGTAAATTCAATGCCTTATTTTTCCAATTAATTTTTACACAACTAAAATCATTTTCTTTTAAAATCATATTTGGATGTTCTCTGATCACTCTAATTGCGTCTTCAAAATTATTTCTACTATTAATTGCTAAAATTATTCCTCTATTACTTAATGCTAACAATCTTTTTTGAAATTCTACAAATGAACGGCCAATTGGTTCGTCTCCTAATTTAATACTCTCAAAACCATCTTCACCTATAATTCCTCCCCACAATGTATTGTCTAGGTCTAAAACAATACATTTTTTTGTAATTCCTAAATGTGCAACAACAAATTGCATTAATTCATTAACAAACTCTTTGGTGTACCTAATTGAAATTTTTATATCTCCTGAAAAGTATTGTTGAAAATTAAAAACATTCACTTCTCCATATTTTGTTACAAATCCATTAAAATCAAAAATAAAAATAGATTTTTCTTTTTTAATTCGATCTCTAATTTTTATGTTAATATTTTCTATAATTTCTTTTAAACCCAACTCTTTTTTACCATCGTTTATTCCGTAAGGAGAATATGTTGGATATTGAAAATTACTTAAAACTATTTTAGAGTCAGAATTTGTAACAATAGTTTTTAAAAGCTTAAACACATCATCAACTTTTTTTTCTATAAACTCACTTCGTTCGAAACTAGTAATTTTATATGAATCAAAAAATAAATCTCCTAGAATATGTCTTACATCTAAAACTAAAAATGTTAGTTCTGGTTTAAATTTGTAATAACTTGAATCTTTGTTTAAAATGTCTTGATTATACTGATTATATCCACAAGTATATGTTTCACAATCGATGTTTTTATCCAAACAAATTTCTTTAAACATTTCATCAATGCCATTAAGTGTAAAACTACCTAAAATTCCTATTCGAAGTTTTTTCATATCTGTCATCAAATCTCACCATTTTTTATAATATTTCTTGTAAAATTGACATTCCTCTTAAATTTAGAACTTATTACACATTGTTTCTTACTATGAGAATTATGCCGAGTATTACACAGACGCTTCATTCCCACTAGAATCCAATCCGACAAAATCATTATATTTTGAATGTAAGAAATCATGAAACAAAAAAATCTGTTCATTCCACGTTGAAGGTATAATTCTTGTCTTCGAAAAACCAAAAATCTTTGCGATCTTTTTATTTTCGTGATTAGAATTAAAATCGTCAATTGCTCTTAATTCTCCAACAAACTCATTTGTTCCTATAATATCATCAAAATAGCAATTTACTCTTGGCAGATAATTTCTTTCTTCAGTATTAAATAAATTGAAAGCATTATTTGTGGATGAATAAAAATCAAAATCAAAAAATATACATCCTATCGGTGCTGGATTATAATCCTCAAAAAATGTATTTACTGTCTCTTTAATATCTCCGATAATCAATTTTGCACGTTTAATTCTTTTTTGTACTTTTTCTTGATTCATTGCATATTGTGTTTCTTTCCAAAGAAATGGTAAATCTTTGTAATCCTCGGGTTTGGGTAGTCCTACACCTGAATCAAAACCAAAAATTTCAATTTTAATACCAACTTCTTTTTCAACCTCTAAAACATGTTCTTCTATGTTTACCAAACCATCTCCATATGCAACTCCTAATTCTATCACGCTAATTTTTGAATAACCTAATGTTTTTGCAAGCTTTGCCGCTTCATAAATACAATAACCATATTCTGGACGTTCTACTGCATCATATTTCAGACGAAATGCATATGATGCTTTTTTAATTCCTCTTGGAGTAAGAAAAAAATTCATTTTTTTCAAATAAGATTGAATAAATTTAATATTTAGAGGAATATTTGAGGATGCTTTATTTGCATAATCTCGAAGCATATTTAGTTAAATTTTCACATACTATTTTAGAATGTTTTTAATTTTCCTGATGAACCTAAGAATATACTATTCTTTGGAATATTTTTAGTAACTACTGCACCAGCACCTATTATTGATGAACTTCCAATTTTTACTTCATCTTTTGTAATTGCCCCTGTTCCAAAAAATGTATTCTCTTCAATTATGGATTCCCCATTAATGTATACTCCAGGTGACAATGTTACAAAGTTATCAATTATACAATCATGTCCTACCATACAATTGTAATTCATATGAACAAAATCTCCAATTTTTGCTTCTACAGAAATTATTGAATTATGCTGAATAATTACCCCTTTTCCTAATTTACAATTCTCTGCTTTCTGTACTGATGGATGAATTATGTTTGGAAAATCAACATTTAATTTTAATAATTTCTCTAAAATATTTTTCCTAATTTGAGTATCAGATAATGCCAAAACACATCCTAATTCATCATTTTTATTCTCTTTTATCCAATCAATATTTCCTAAAACTGGTACAGAGTTAACTTCTTTCTTTTTTAATTTGTCATCAATAAATCCTAGAATGTTAAATTCTTTAGAAACTTTGTTACAATCATTTATTGTCCATAAGACTTCTTTTCCAAAATCACCCGCTCCGTAAATAACAATATTTTTAATTTTTTTCTTCATGTTCATAATTAGAAAAATTATACTTTCTAATAAAAAATACTAATAATCATTTTCTAATTTGTTCTATTGTCTAATTATTGTATTCACGCAATCACAAATTTCTAAAACTTGTTCATCTGTTAGTTGTGGATATGAAGGAAGAGACATTATTTCTTTTGAGAATCTTTCACTATTTGGTAATTTATAACCAAATTCTTCATAAATCGGTTGTTTGTGTATAGGTGTTTCATAATAAATGGCAGAACCTATCTCATTATCAGTTAATTCTTTTCGTATATCATCTCTCTTTTCATGTTTAATTACAATTTGATGATATACTGATTTTCCATCTTTATTTTCAGGCAAAATACAATCATGAGCCAAATTTTTTCTATAAATTGAGACAATTTCTCTTCTTCGTTTAGTTTTCTCATCTAGATGTCTTAGTTGTACTCTTCCTATAGCTGCATTTACCGTATTCAATCTCATAGTAAATCCTAATTTATCAAATTCATTTTTTGTTTTTCTTCCATTATCCCGAATTGATTTAATTTTTAGTGCAATTTCTTCATTATCAGTTGTAGTCATTCCTCCATCTCCTCCTACTGTCATATTTTTTGTTGGATAAAATGAGAAACACCCTACATCCCCAAGACTTCCAACCTTTTTTCCTTTGTATTCTGCACCATGAGCTTGACATGCGTCTTCTACAATTGGAATATTTTGTTCTTCAGAAAATAATTTAACCGAATCAAAATTGCATGGATTTCCATAAATATGAACTGGAATTATTGCATTAACCATATCGTTATTATTTGCTAGATCAATTCCACCATCTTTAATATCAATATCAGTTAGAATTGGTTCTGCATTTGTCATTCTAATACAATTTGCTGAAGCTATGAATGAATTTGTTGGAGTTATGACCTTTGATTTGTTACCAATACCTAATGCCATCAACGAAATCTGTAATGCACTATTTCCTGAATTAACTGATACTGCATATTTTGTTCCGGTATATTTTGCAAATTCTTCTTCAAATTTTGAAACACTTTCTCCACCTACAAATGATTCATTTCTTAATGCATGAATTGCAGCTTCTTCCATCTCTTCAGTGAATTCTTGAACAAAAAATGGAATTTTCATATCAAATATCTCCTATATCATGTTTTTTTAAGTGATTTAAAAAATCATTACAAATTTTATCCAAATTGAAATTATCTTTTACAAAATTCTTACCCTTTTTACCCATCTCATTTGATTTTTCTAGATCATTGAGTAATAATGAAAGTTTTTCAAATAATTCGGTTGAACTACCTTTCTCGATCAAGAATCCTGTTTCACCATCTTTCATCAATTCTGGAATTCCTCCAACGTTAGTTGCAATCACAGGTTTTTCCATTAACTGTGCCTCTTGTAATGTAAGTGGAGACATATCTATTCCACTAATCAATGCGTACACATCGATCTCTGTTAAAAATTCTCGCACTTTATCTGGATATTCCAAAGAACCAAGCCAATGAAAATTCTGATATTTTTTTAACAATGGGAGAACTTCATCTCTATACACTCCATCACCTGCCCAATAGAAATGAACATTAGGCATTTTCTCTAAAACTTCCGGCAATATTTTCATCTCTTTTGTTTTTTCCCAAATTGTTGCACTTTGTAAAATCCCAACGCATGGGTGTTTTAATTCCATTCCACTTTTGTGAAACCAATTTTCAGGATTAATTGCTTGATACATCGTCTCAACTGGTTTTCCAGAATAACGTTCTTTAGTAATTTTTGAAAGATGATTACAAATTGGTAAAATCAATTCTGAGTTCTTAAAACATTCTTCTCCAATTTCTTCCCATTTATTTATAGCAATTTTTCCACTTGTTGATTTGTACAATGTTTCTCTTGCCATGATTAATTCTGACCAATGATCTCCTCGTAAATGAACAATTACCGGAATATCGGTTTTACATGCTTCTAATGCAAAATGTTTGGTTCTATCAACAAAAATTACATCTGGTTTAAACTCACTTACAAGTTTCTTGAATTTTTTATTTGATGAAAACCACTTTGAAATTTTCCGATTTGGAAATCCATCCGCATAATCTACATCTGAAACAACATTTACTTCTACATCATTTTCCTCTAATTTTTTGGCAAACTCTTTTAGATGAAATATTTTTGAACTTGAAGCGCCAATTAGTAATTTCAACTTATTTTTTCATAATCTTGGATGTATAATACCTACTCGTATAATTTGTAACTAAATTTCGTCAAATTTCTTCATAGAAACAATGTCTTCTATCCAGTTTTCTAAGAATACAGTTGGTTTCCAACTCACTTTATTTTCAATTAAACTAATATCTGCAACTGTTCTCTTAACATCTCCTTTTAATTCAGGTCCAAATACTGGTTCTATTTTCAAATCTGAAAATTTTATAATAGTTTTTGCCAAATCTAAAATTGTTATTGATGTGTTTGTTCCTACATTAAAGAAATCATGATTCACGTTACTATCCATCGACATTATGTTTGCATTTGCTACATCTTCTACATATACAAAATCTCTGAATTGTGTTCCATCTCCATTAATTTTAGGTGGTAATCCATCACGTATTCTCTCTAAGAATAATTTCAGCACTCCTGCATATTCTTTTGATTGTCCTTTACCAAACACGTTGAAGTATCTTAGTCCAATTACCTTTACCCCTATTTTTGAATATTTTTTTGCTAATTCTTCTTTTTGTAATTTTGTTTCTGCATAAGGGTTGATTGGATTTTTACTGTCTTCTTCTTTAATTGGTATTCGTTCTGGATTTCCATAAACGCTTGATGAACTTGCATATACAACTTTAAAATTATTTTTTTCTGCTAATTTTAGAATATTTTCTGTTCCATTAACATTCACATCATGGTATTCTTCTGGTTTAGAAAATGAATCTTGGACTGATGCAAGTGCAGCTTGATGAAATACTCCGTCAATACCTTCTGTTTCTTTTTCAAGTAAACTAGTATTCAAAATAGTATCTTTTAGAAAAGTTATTTCATTTCTAACTGAGTCTAAATTTTCTTCTTTTCCTGTATTCAAATTATCAATTACCGTTACATTATCTCCTCTAGCAACTAACTTTTTTACAATATTACTTCCTATGAATCCTGCTCCACCTGTTACAACATATTTCATTACTTTTTACCTAAACCTATTGCATAATAATCCACATCTAATTGCTTTTCAGCTAACATTCTTCTACAATCAATAATTAACTTCTTTTTCATCTGTTTAAAGTCGTTATTAGTCAACTTTTCATATTGTTTCCATTGTGTCATAATTATCACACATTGGCTTTCTAATATTGCATCTGAAATTGATTTTGCATAATTAATTTTATTTTTAAAAATATTTTTTGTATTTTCTATTGCTCTAGGATCATGAACGGTCACTTTAACTTTTATTTTTAAAAATTTCCTGATTAATTCTATTGCAATAGAATCTCGTATATCATCTGTATCTGGCTTAAACGAAGTTCCTAAAATTGTAATATTTTTGGATTCTAGAACCCCCAATTTTTTCTTAGCTATTGAAATTATTTCTTCCAATTGTTTCGCATTCACATCTTCCACAGCATTAAGTAGTGTTGGTTTTACTCCTGTATTTTTTGCAAATTTTATCAATGCTTTCATATCTTTTGGTAAACATGAACCTCCATAACCTGGTCCTGCATTGAGGAATAATTTTCCTATTCTAGGATCTAATCCAATTGTCTTTGCTATGTCATCTATATTTGCTCCAGGAATTTTCTGGCAAATATTTGATAATTGATTAATAAAACTAATCTTTGTTGCAAGAAATGAATTATTTGCATATTTTATCATCTCTGCTGTTTGATGATTAGTAATTATGATTGGTGTTTTTGGATGTAATTTTGTAAAGAATTTTTCCATGTCTTTCATAAACTTGGTTTTATATCCGCCTAATACTACTGCATGAGGAAATTCTGTATTTTTAATTGCTGTACTTTCTTGTAAAAACTCTGGATTTGAAATTAATCCAAAATCTTTTCCAGCCTTCTTTTTTGAATTATTTTCTAAAATAGGCAATATGACATCTTTCATTGTTCCGGGTATCACTGTACTTTTGACCAATATGGTGTGTTGTTTTTTGCTCTTTCGAATACTTTTTCCTAATGAATTCATTGCCTTTTTGATAATTGTTAGATCAATTGCACCAGTTTTATTCTGTGGAGTACCTACAGTTACAAAAATTAAATCACAATCTTGTACTACTGATATATCACTTTCAATTTGCAATTTATTTTTTAACCCCTTTTTCAAAGTTTTTTCTAAATCTGGTTCAAAGAATGGTAAAACTCCATTCGATATACTTCTACATTTTTCTTTATCGACATCTATTCCAACAACATTGAATCCTTTTGAGGCCAAAACACTTGTCAGCGATAAGCCCACAAACCCTAATCCAATAATTGCTATTTTCATCCAATCACTCTGTTGTTCATGCTTTTCTAAACGTAATCTCTTGTGAATTCTTATAAGATTCTACTGTTCCTACATCAATTTCTTCTTCATTTTTATTTAATGTAATTGCAAGAACTTTTTGTTTTTCTTTAATTAAATTCTGAATTGCATCTGTTAATTGGTATTCTTTTCCTTTACCCTTCTTAATTTTTTTCAAACTAGTAAAAATCTCCGGTCTAAAATAGTATAAAGGTAATATGCCAAAATTTGACTTTGGTTTATCTGGTTTTTCTATAACTTGATTTACTTCAAATAGACTGTCAGACATTTTTGTAACTGTAGGAACTCCGTATTTTTTAAAATCTTTAATCTTTTTACATAATAATACAGCTTTAGCATCAGGATTTTTTTTTGCGATATCAATTAATCTTAAAATTGGGTGTTTTGATTTACTTAATATTGTAACATCTCCTGCATGAACTATGAAATCTTCTTTTCCTACATATCTTTCTGCACGTCTCACTGCATCTCCAAAACCTAATGGTTTGTTTTGATTAATCCAAATCAAATGTGAATTATCTAGTTTTTTGTAAAAGTTTGTTATGAATTTTTTATAATCTCCTGTTAATTCTCTCAAGTATGTTTCATGAGGTGTAAAATGATCCTCAATAGATCTCTTCTCTCTCCCAACAACAAAACAATAATCTCTAAAATTCATTGAGTATAGTTGTTCATAGATATACTGTAACAATGGTAAAACAACCCTATTCTTTGTAAACCCTTGAGAAAAAATTGGCATCATTTCTTTTGGCATTTCTTTTGTAAATGGGAGTAATCTTGTTCCTTTTCCAGCTGCTGTAATTACTACTTTAGTC
>Ga0310344_10003361_pt1 | contig 11918 bp, 12 predicted proteins | sample HC15DNA20200_MG_FD_203801 | JGI IMG/M metagenome (GOLD analysis project Ga0310344, IMG submission 203801) | Marine microbial communities from station ALOHA, North Pacific Subtropical Gyre - HC15-DNA-20-200_MG | ecosystem: Environmental > Aquatic > Marine > Oceanic | place: Pacific Ocean: North... | reverse complement strand
GATATGCCTTTCATGGGAACAAGTAATTACGAATATTACGGCGACAGAATTCCGGCAATTTTTGCACTTGCTCGCTCCGGGAAGCACAACGAGGCAATGGATAATTACTGGAAGTTAAGCAATGCTCGGAAGGCAAATTCTCAGGCAATGGGACACCTAGCCGGTGCAAATTTTCTTCATCGAATGTTGTGGAAATATCAAGGCTGGCTAAACGGTTGGAATGGCGGCCCCCTTCGAGCACCCACTATGCGACTTCTTGATGGCCAAATGAATTCACTAAGAGCAGGCTTAATCTCCGCCGGGCTTCCAGTCAGTGAAGGAGACAATGCAGAATTCTTTATAGGTCGAAATCCGAAGTGACTCTCGTTCTTTCACCTGAAGACGTATTCGCTGCAACCGATATCCCGAAAATGATAGACGCGATCGAGAATGGCATTCGAGAACAGGCTACCGGTTCAGTGGAAATGCCACCCCGCCTCAACATACCCACTACTTCGGGTTTCTTTCGAATTATGCCTGCCGTAATGAAGGCCAGCGGCGTGATGGGGCTTAAAGTTTTTAATGGATCCGTAGAACACGGCGTCCGCTATGTAATTGCTATCTATGACGAAGTCAAAGGTGACCTACTTACCCTTTTAGACGCAGCATATTTAACAGGAGCACGTACCGGAGCCACGACGGGTATTGCAACCAAGTATTTAGCACGAGAGAATTCCCAAAGTGTCGGAGTAATTGGCTCGGGACTAGAAGGGCGAACGAACCTGGCGGCAGTCTGTGCTGTTAGAGACATATCCCGCGCAAAGGTGTTCTCTCCAAACCCAAACAACCGGAAGCGCTTCGCCGATGAAATGTCAGCATCTCTTAATTTCGAGATTCGAGCGGTATCAACGCCCGAGGAAGCAGTTAGTGGTACCGATATTGTAGTTGTCGCCACCAATACAACCGGTCATGGAGACCTAATCGCCTACAAGGGTGAGTGGATGGAAAGCGGCCAACACATCAACTCGATTGGCGCTACTGGAGGAAAACTTCGTGAGATTAATCCCGAATGTTTTTCGCGTGCTAATCAAATTGGAGTGGACTCAGAATTTCAAGTGAAAACCGAATCAGGGGACGCTATCGCCGCCGTTGAGACCGGTGTCTGGGATTCGAAAAAAATCGAAGAGCTTACTTCGCTGGTCACCAAACCTTTCAACAGAGAAAACGATCACATCACTCTCTTCAAGTCTGTAGGAACGGCCGTTCAGGACGTCATGTCGGGCTACGCTGTTTACCAGGAGGCTAAGCGTCGGGGGCTCGGCAAAGAAATCAACTTTTTAGAACATAAACTTTTTTAGTTAGCGATACCCATTCCCTTAAGACACCACGCCCTTTGATTTCAATGTCCCGACAACATCGGGAGAGAAGCCCCAGTCCTTAAGAACTGCCTCCGTATCCGCACCATGAGCAGAAGCTGGCTTTTGAATTTGAGAAGGTGTCCGACTAAACCGAGGAGCTGGTGCGGGGTGAGTTGCACCTGCAACCTCGACAAAGCTATCACGCGAAACATTGTGTGGATGTTTGGGCGCCTCTGTCAGCGTTAGGACTGGAGCAAAACATACGTCTGTCCCTTCTAGAATTTCACACCATTCGTCTCGTGTTTTGGTCTTAAAGATCTCGGTCATCCGGACTTTCTGTTCGGGCCATCTGGCTCTGTCCATGTGCCCTTCATGCTCTGGATCTTCAAAGCCGGTAAGCTCTAGTAGCTCTGCGTAAAATTTAGACTCAATAGAGCCGATTGAGACATACTTCCCATCAGAAGTCTCATAAGTATTGTAAAAATGAGCCCCTCCATCAAGAATGTTGCTCTCTCGATCATCAGTCCAAATACCTGCCGAGTGCATTCCGTAAACTGCAGTTGCTAGCGAACCAACTCCGTCTACCATCGCTGCGTCTACGACTTGACCACGGCCTGATTTCTGCGCCTCGAGTAATGCAGACACAACACCCAAAGCAAGGAATACACCACCGCCTCCAAAGTCACCGATTAGATTCATAGGAGGAGGTGGTGGTGAGTCACTGCGCCCAATAGCGTGAGCTGCTCCTATCAACGAAATATAATTTAAGTCATGACCGGCCACTTTTGCCAGAGGTCCCTCCTGCCCCCAACCCGTCACGCGTCCATAAACCAGGCGAGGATTTCGCGCGGCACAATCATCTGGGCCTAGGCCCATTCTCTCAGTTACACCTGCCCGAAATCCTTCTATCAAGGCATCAGACTGCTCAACCATGCTTAAAATAAGGTCAACTCCCTCTTTTTGCTTAAGATCAACTGCGATTGAGCGCCTACTTCGATCGAGGAAGGCGTTTTTGGGATCCATCGCTATCCCCAAACCAGCATCAACTACACGATCCACACGAATCACTTCTGCACCCATATCGGCCAGAAGCATCGCACACATTGGGTTCGGGCCAATTCCAGCAAGTTCAATAACCTTATATCCAACTAAAGGTCCACTAGCGCTCATACTATTCCCTCCTTACGTAAATTCTGTATTTCATCCTTACCATAACCGAGAGAGGTAAGAATTTCCTCTGTATGCTCTCCCGCATAGGGAGGAAAAGCATGCACCACACCTGGAGTCTTCGACAGCTTAATCGGAATCCCTGGTTGTCGAATTGTACCTGCAACGGGATGTTCAGTTTCAAGGATCATTTCCCTGTGAACAACCTGAGGGTCCCTGAAGACTTCATCAACATTATTAATTTTCCCGACACAGACATCGGCCTTAGTTAACAATTCAAACCATTCATCGCGGGTCTTAGTCATCATGATTTTTGCCACTTCCTCTCGGGCAGCACTTTGAACTTCCCCCCCTGAATCATGAAAGTGATTCCGTTTAAAAGCAGCAGATTTAAGATCCGAACGCCCGACTGCATCGCAAAAATTGTGCCACAACCAAGGCTCTGTACAACCAATACTCAACCACTTTTCGTCTTTAGTTTGATAGCTTGTGTAGTAGGCATAATCGCCCGAAAACATTCCATCACCGGAGGCGAGGTGATCATTTTCAAAATAATCCCACATGTTGGGAGCAGCGGCTAGCAGGGCAATGCTCGAGTCCAAGTAGGAAACGTCTACGTGCTGGCCTTCACCGCTTCTCTCGCGACTTAAAAGTGCAAGGAGGACACCTACCACACCATGCATTGTGGCTCCTGCGTAGTCGCCGATTATATTCAGCGGAATTGTAGGCGCTTCCCCTTTTTTTCCAAGGAGACCAAGAATACCTGCAAGACTAATGTAATTGATATCGTGCGCAGGAAAGTCTCGATAAGGTCCGTCTTGTCCAAAGCCTGACAGAGAACAATAGACAAGTTTCGGATTCCTCCTGGAGAGCGTATCGTAGTCTGCACCAAGTCTTTCCATAACACCTGGACGAAAACCTTCTACCAGAACATCTGCCGTATCACTCAATCGTTTAAGTGCCTCTTGCGCTCCTACTTCTTTTAGATTCAAGGTTACACTTTTTTTGTTTCGATCAACAAAATGACTCGCAACAGTACGTGCAACTTTCGGATCCATCGAACCTGGCCCATCTTCCGATTGACGATCAGCTGGCATATCAACGCGAATCACATCCGCACCCATATCGGCCAACATCATTGTGCAATAGGTCCCTGGGACTACCCTATTTACTTCAATAACGCGAATACCTTCAAGAGGTCCAGCCATAACATCCTCCCGGCAATAGAATACCTCGTTTAAATGTAATTGTAGTTTTGAGCAAACCCAAAGTCATGTTACATACTAGATGAGGAGATTTTGAAAATGCCAGAAACTACTGCCCAGGCCTTTAAAAATGGTCCATTCATTATCAAAGGCCCGATCAAGGTACTTGACGTAGACGGGAACGAATACGACCTGTCTGACCAGAAAGCGATAGCACTCTGCCGCTGCGGCCAATCAGAAAACAGACCCTTCTGTGATGGTAAGCATAATCGGATCGGTTTTAATTCCGAGGAAACAGTCGGATCATAATGAGACTAGGAATTATGTGTGGTGCCCCGGGTACAGCTCAAGGCCCTTCGGCGAGTATTCAAGATTACATCAATTATGCCAAAAAAATCGAGGCTCTCGGATTTTCTACTCTTTGGATGGCACACATCTTTGGACTTGACGCGATTTCAGTTCTTGGTCTAGCCGGTCGAGAAACTTCTAAGTTAGAACTTGGCACTGCAGTCGTCAGAAGTCACGGCCGCCATCCTATTGAAATGGCGCAAGCCGCTATGACATCTAGCGTTGCAGCTCAGGGCCGTTTCACGTTAGGAATTGGCGTCGCTCACAAGATTGTCATCGAAGGCAACTACGGTCTTTCTTTTGACCGCCCAGCGAGACACATGCGCGAATATTTGGAGATCCTTCGTCCTCTCCTAAACGGCGAGGTAGTGAAACATAAAGGTGAGCAATACCAAGTGCGAGCCAAAATTACGGTACCCGGAGCCAAACCAACCCCACTTCTTCTTGCCGCACTTGGAGATCGGATGCTCGACTTGGCAGGACAAGTAGGCGACGGCACTATCACTTGGCTATGTGGACCAGAGACACTATCGAAACATATCATTCCTAAAATATCACTTGCTGCAAACAAGGCGGGGCGACCGGCCCCTCGAATCGTATGTGGCTTGCCCACGATTCTCGTTGCAAAAAGCCAGGTGGCATCAGCGAAGGAACAAATCTCGAAATCCTTTGAACTATACGGAACAATTCCTTCATACCGTGCAATGCTTGATCGTGAAGGGGTCACAGGACCCGCTGATGTCGCCATGGTAGGCGATGAGAGCGATCTACGGGAAAAATTAAATCTCTATAGAGACCTGGGAGTTACAGATTTCGATGCTGCAATCGCAGACATGGGTGAGAGCGCAAACAGGACACTCGAATTCCTTGCCAGCGAACTCTGATGGGTCACAAAGAGCCTATATTGTCGAATTAAAATTAACCTGCAGGAGTTTAAATGCCACGTATTTCAAAACCTCGAATCAACCCCCTTCCAGTTGCCGAATGGGACGAATCGGTAAAAAGCATAGCCGGCTCTAACCCTCGCGGTGAAGATGGCGTAATGAATATTTTTGCCACTCTCGCGAATCATCCGAACCTAATGCGTCGCTGGTTAGTTTTTGGAAACCACATTCTTTTTAAATCCGAGCTACCACCTAGAGAGAGAGAACTTGCAATCTTAAGGATTGGATGGCTTTGTCAGGCGGAATACGAATGGGCTCAACACGTCGTAATCGCTCGACAGTGCGATATAACTGATGAAGAAATCGCCCGACTTGCCGTAGGACCGAGCGCTCCCGGCTGGGCACCTCATGAGGTGGACCTTCTCCAAGCTACCGATGAATTGCATGCTGATGCTTTCATAAGCGATGAAACATGGAAAAAATTAGACGCTTACTGGAGCCGAGAACAAATAATGGATCTTGTCTTTACGATCGGACAATACAATTTAGTCTCTATGGCCTTAAATAGCTTCGGCGTGCAGCTTGAAGAAGGCGTTGAAGGTTTCGCAGAAACCACCAAATAAAAGGAAATATCGTAAGTTCATGGAGTCTCTTCTCTAGGTCTGTCGGCTGGGAGAATGCACGAGAAGAAAACTGCAAAGGCAAAATTAAATGCCACCGCTACAACCCCCACATGAAGACCCCATATTCTACGTACATCTAGTACTAAGGCGACTAAAGCGATAAAAACACCAATCCCTATACCTACCAAAGCACCTTTAGCCTTAAACTTCTTCCAGTGTATGCCAACCATAAACGCCGGTGCTGCTTGAACTAAAATTTCTAGCTTTAGCTCAGTCAATCGCCAAAGACTAAGAGTAGGGAAAAGAGCAAAACCTAAAGCAATGAGCATAACCACCATTGCTGCACGTTTTCCTGTCTTAGTAGTTTTAGGATCGGCCGTGTTACGACCCAGAACGTCCCCCGCAATAATTGACCCGAGCGACAAAAGGACAGAGTCCGCTGTGGACATAATCGCTGCCAAAGCAGCGACGAACACCAATACTGCAAAGAATTGCCACACTACTCCCGTAGCCGCCCATTGCGCAAGCAGCATAGGCATTACTCTGTCGGCTTCTAGCGTACCTAGATCGGAAAACCTTGGAATTGCAGCTATACCTAGAAGCATAACTACAAAGGTGGTAGTTAATGGAAGAAAGCCCATCCAAACAAGCGCTCGGCGTAACGAAGCGCTGCTTCGAGCAGCAAAAATCCTTTGGATCGCCTGGGGATACATCACGGCACCAATTCCTACGAGCAGGATCGTTGATATCCAATTAATTCGTTGCATATCACTCGGTGCTGCGATGGCGGAGGGCCGGACATTTCCAACCTTCCGAACCAATTCCGAGAATCCCTCTCCTTGCGATATCCAGTAGAGCATCAAGCCTAGGCCAAGAAGCATCAGGACACCCTGAACGGCATCTGTCCAGGCTACAGCTCGCATCCCTCCTACCGTTTCATAAATCAGTATAAAACCCGCTAACCCAATGACTGCCGCGCTGTATGGAACAAGTCCGTTTGTGACCTGGCCGGTGACATGGCCCATTGCCTGCAGCTGAGCCAGTAAGTAGTTACCTAAGGCGACTACCATCAGAAGCGCCAAGACCGAGCGCAATACAAGCCCTGCTCCCTCTTTTCCATATCGATACAAAACCCAATCCCCGGGTGTTACGAAATTCTCTCTTACAGATAACGGTCGTAGCTTGGGTATCAATATTTGATAGCCCACCATTAAAGACATCATCATTCCGGTAGAAATGATCCATGCGTATCCTCGCCTATAGCCCTCGCCGGGATAACCTAAAAGTGAATTTCCACTGTAGGTCGTAGCATATAGAGTCAGTAGCAAGACAAAAAAGCCGAGTTCACGACCCGCCAAAAAATGATCACTGGGTGTAGAATCTTTCCTTGAACGTCGTGCGTATTCTGCCAAACCAACCAAGAGAACAAGGTAGACGAGCAAGCAAACTGTTCCTAGAAGACCGAAGCTCAAGGACCATCTCCGGCATCACCATCCAAGTCCGTGAATGTCCATGCAATCGCATTCAATACGGCCACACCAATGAAACAAAGTAGAGACCAAGCAGCCCAATCTGGAAGGCCAAAGATTATTTCTGGTTTTTCATTCGGATCCCAAAACCAAGGAATCGCCATGATAAACAACAAACCAATCCCAATTAGTGCACCTCTTCTAATTAGTTTCATTTCGCAAAGAGCTCCAGATTTACTTGATGTGCAGTCCTCAAGATACAGCGAGGATCATCGTTTCTAACGTTATTTACCCGAGGATTGACGGGAGATACACTCCAATCAGTTATTGCACATGAGGTCCAATCCTCAATCGTATTCCCAGGTTGATCGGTAAGCCACTTCGCAAACATAGCCCTGTTAAATGCTAAAGGCATTCGACCATGCAATCCCTTTAGATTACCAGACGATACGCAAGTCAGAATCGCGAACGATCCTATTCTTTCTTCACCTTTCCCCCTCCATTCCGAATACAAACCTGCGAAGCCGAACCAGTTTTGCGATTTGCTCGTTATATGGAAAGGATTTCTGCCACCGTCTCGGCCCGACCATTCGTAGAAACCATCCGCTGGGACCAAACATCGATTCTCAGTGACAGCTTTCCGAAACATTCGGTTGCCAGAAATACCCTCTATTCGTGCGTTGATTGGGCGTGGGCTAAATTTTGCGACTTTTGCCCAACTGGGGATCCAACCCCAGTTTCTTAGCTCCAAAACGGGCTCACCTCGATCGTATCGCGCGGTTAGAACGTCTTGCCCTGGCGCAATATTGTACCGAGGCCTAAGTCCTTTCGGCCTCTTGGTCCGAAATACCTCCGCAAGTTCCCTTGAGGAGCGAGAAAATGTGAATCGACCGCACACCAGGGCTACCGTAGCGCTAGATGGACAAATTAGAGACCTCCAAGCTCAATCTGCTTCAATTTCCAAAGACAATTTTGGGTGGAGCACTAATGGGGCTTGCCAATCTTGTTCCTGGTGCATCTGGAGGAACTATCTTGCTCGCTACCGGGCTCTACGTCCGCTTCATCCAGGCTCTCGGCAATTTGTCGTCATTCCGTTTCAAAGTTCGAGATTTTATTTTTTTAGGAGTTCTCTCTCTGGCAGCTATTGGAACTGTGCTGATCGCAGCCAAGCCAATAAAACTCGCCATCCTTGAGCAAACGATGCCAATGTACAGCGTATTTCTCGGCTTCACATTGGGCGGACTTCCACTAATCTGGTCAGAAGTAAAACCAGCGAGTTCAACATTTTTAATTTCCCTCCTAATAGCTTTCGTACTTTCTACTGGTCTTATTCTCGGCTTGCCTTTCTCGCCCCCGGTTACCTCGGGTCCTTACCTGCTTTTCCTGGCAGGCCTGGTCGGAGCTGCCGCAATGGTTCTTCCTGGGCTTAGCGGCGGATACTTAGTTCTTCTCCTTGGACAATACCTGCCCATCCTCTCAGCTATAGGTGAAATAGGTGAAGTTTTCATGACACCCGATTCCCACGTAATAGAGAGACTAATCGCTCCGTGTTTAACCTTACTCCCTGTAGGGATTGGCGTACTTATTGGCATCGTGGCTGTTAGCAGGCTTTTAAAATTCACGCTCGCTAAAAACCCACAGGCAAGCTTCGGTGTATTAGCAGGACTCGTACTGGGAGCGACGGTCAAACTCTGGCCATTCCAACGCGTTATTGAGGCAAATAATACAGCTCTAACCTTTCGACATTATTTCCCGGAAGGGTTCGAAATATTTATTGCCGTTTTGCTCGCATTGGGAGCATTTTGTCTCCCTCTGAGCATTTCTTTCTTGGACAAGAAAAATCAGACTGATACTTAACGTCTTCAAGAGGTGCTTTTTTTTCTACGACGCTGCTCGGTGTACCTTCTTAAATCCTTTAGCTCTGTACGGGTTAATAGCCTGCTTTGACCTGAAGAAAGAGAACCCAAGCCCAGAGGGCCCATTGCGATCCGAAGCAATCGGTCGACCTTGCAACCGACAAGTTCCATGCATCTTCGAATTTGACGCTTTTTCCCATCTGTCAACTGAAGTCGCACTCGAGCTTTTCCCGGTATCAAAGAATTCAAATCTATATCTTCGATCAGCATCGGTGCCGTATGTCCGTCAGGAAGCCTAAATCCCGTGGCAAATTGTTCACTCTCTTCCCGTCCAAAAAGACCGGTAATCCACACGTCATACACTCTCTTAGTTTCGAGCGATGGGTGAAGCAATGCCTGAGCCGCATCGCCATCGTTAGTCAAGAGGAGTAAGCCCTCCGAATCTTTATCTAACCTACCGACCGGAAAAAGCCGGGTTGCTTTCGCTATCTGAGGGATAACACTCAACACTGTCAGACGATTTTTATCGTCTTTACAAGTACTTAAAACTCCACGGGGTTTATTAAGAAGCCAGTAGACCCGTTTTTCTCGAGAAACTTCGATACCGTCAACACTAATTTTATCGCCTTCGGGATCTGCCGAATCGCCCAGTTCAGCCACCTTGCCGTTGATTCTAACTCGGCCTTGCTGAATGAGAATTTCCGCCTTTCTCCGAGAGGAAATTCCCATCTGTCCGAGTAGCCTTTGAAGTCTCAGTGAATTACCCAGTTGTAGTATGCTTAATGAAGATCCAGAGGGGTCGGGTCGGCCAAAGGCTCTTTGGATTCTTCAAATGTAATATTCTCAGAACCTTTCTGCTCTTCCGTAATTTCTTCAAGATCCTTTAATGTTGGTAGATCTCTCAATGTCCTTAAACCAAAAACTTCCAGGAACCTAGAAGAGGTCGCATACTCCATCGGTCTCCCGAGTACTTCGCGATGTCCAGCTCCTTTAACAAGGCCTTTTTCTAGAAGACTCCGTACAACCGCACCTGCATCAACGCCACGAATGGCTTCAATCTCGCCTCTTGTCACTGGTTGCTTATAAGCAACTATCGACAAAGTCTCAAGCGCAGCTTTCGAGAGTCGCAAAGGCCGCTCTGGCTGAAGTTGCTTCACATAGGGTGAGAATTCGGTTCTCGTGCGAACTTGGTATCCCCCAGCAATAGTCCATAATTCAAAGCCGCGTTGCTCCTCGTCATATTCTTTCCGTAGTACTTCAATAATCTCTTTCACTTTAGCAACTGTCACATTGGGTACTATCGATGAAAGCCTAGTCGCGGAAACCGGCTTTGGCGATGCGATTATCAGTGCCTCTATAATTCTCTTAACTTGTTCCGGTTCCAAAGTAATCCTCCGTTCTTGACTCCAAGTTCCCGTCTACATCCATTCCGAAATCTTTTCTCTCCAATCCTGGATACCGTCAACACCTTTACGAAGATGAATTTGCCCCTTAGGAGATCCATTATCATCGACTCCCTGATAGATTCGAATCGCCTCGATACGCACAAGTTCTAAAACGGCTAAAAACATCCCCACAATAACAGCTCTCGAAAGAGGAGCACCGTTTCGAGTCAGAACACTTTCAAAATCAACGTTGCTAGAAATTTCCAAAACCTCCATTACGGAGACCATACAAGAATGGATACTCACATCCTCAAAAGTCACCTGATGAACACCCGCCGTTTCTATTGACCGATTCAGGACTCGTTGCAATTCAACGACAAGGGACAGAGCATCGACTTCAAGTTCTTTTTCTGCTTCTGGGGTAAGCGCAATCTCTTCCGGCCAGGCACGGTAAATATCTCTGCCCAGGACCGGACGTTCGCCGAGCTCTTCCGCAACATCTTTAAACCTTTGGTATTCTAACAACCTCGCGATCAGCTCAGCTCTTGGATCGACTCCCTCGTCTTCCTCGTCACCATCGGTAATCGGGAGAAGCATGCGAGACTTTATCCAGGCCAACGTCGCGGCCATTACCAGATACTCGGCCGCGACCTCTAAATTCAGATCCTCCATAAGCCCGAGTGTCTCTACATACTGATCAGCGATTAAAGCTATTGGTATTTCCGTAATTTCCACCTCGTTTTGCCTAATGAGGTGGAGGAGCAGATCCATTGGTCCCTCGAAAATTGGAAGTTTGATGGAGTAGTCCAAGCCGGTCTCTTCAATCTCTGACCCGGAACCCACTGACGTTGCAGCAGTTTTTTCGTGAACTTCCATCAACTATCAACCTCCCAAGCAACTTGGATGAGCTTCCTGCTTCTGTTGGGGGGATTTTGCTTTAGCCGATAAAGAGGTCAAATGCCCGGGAAGCACTAAATCTCCTAGAGGGTTTCGAAGCCCGTCGGCGTGCCCAGAATTCTAGCAACCGTTTTCGTATTTACAGGACCTTGGATCTCACCATTGATAAAAAGAACTCTCAAATCTTGTAAGGCCTGGCCCAAACCAGCGCCCGAGAAGCCTAATTTTGAGAGATCTCCTGCTGTCACCGGCAGTCTCAAGTTGCGGTCAACGGCGCAAAATTGTACAAAACGACGCCTAACAGCGGCATTTCCAATGCAGAACAACGACAGCAAGTCTTCTTCTGAAAAACCGGAGAGCATTTGATCAAGCAAACCCCGACTGCCCGCTTGCTCCACCTTTTTCAAAATTCCATGAGAATTCTCTTGAAATTGAATCACCTCGTCGGCAACTTTTCCGTGAATAGCAAAATTTTCAAGTGTTTCTCTACAACTTTTTGGATCACAACCCGTCAACCAAACACGTAGCAACACTTTCCAAGGCGTTAGAGCCCTAAGCGTCCACGGTCCAGACTGAAAGGCCTTCCCTAAGCGTCCAAGCGCCGCCTGGTTCTCACCAGTCAATGCAAGAGTGGAGGAGAAGTCATCTACTACACCCCACTGGTGAAGCAGAGTTACAGCCTTCTTTAGATTGGAGCCTCCCCTCCCATCCTCTCCGATCTTCTCTACTTCTCGCCTAAAACGTTCA
>Ga0310344_10003358_pt1 | contig 11920 bp, 6 predicted proteins | sample HC15DNA20200_MG_FD_203801 | JGI IMG/M metagenome (GOLD analysis project Ga0310344, IMG submission 203801) | Marine microbial communities from station ALOHA, North Pacific Subtropical Gyre - HC15-DNA-20-200_MG | ecosystem: Environmental > Aquatic > Marine > Oceanic | place: Pacific Ocean: North... | reverse complement strand
TTACTCTAAATGAAGGATCTTCTTTAGCTAATCTGTTTAGAGCTTCACCCATTTTTTCTTGATCAGCTTTTGTTTTGGGTTCAACTGCAATTTCAATTACTGGATCTGGAAATTCCATTGGTTCTAATAAAACAGGTTTCTTCTCATCACATAAAGTATGACCTGTAATTGTATGTTTTAACCCAGCAAGAGCTACTATGTCTCCAGTTGTAGCTTCTTTTATATCCTCTCTGCTGTTTGCGTGCATTAAAAGCATTCTTCCAACTCTTTCTGATTTTTCTTTTGATGAATTATAAACTGATGTCCCTGCTTGTAGTTTTCCCGAGTAAATTCGTATAAATGTTAATGAGCCTACAAATGGATCGTTTGCTACTTTGAATGCTAATGCTGAGAAAGATTCATTGTCCTCAAATTTCATTTCAACTTTTTCTTCAGAACCTAATTTAGTTCCTTCAATTAAACCAAGATCTTTGGGGCTAGGAAGATAATCAATTACTGCATCTAGTAATGGTTGAACACCTTTGTTTTTAAAAGCTGAACCTGTAGTAATTGGAACAAAACTAAAACCCAAAGTTCCTTTTCTTATACATTTAATTAAATCAGACTCAGAGGGTTCTTTACCTTCTAAATAATACTCCATTAATTTTTCGTCCTCTTCAACAGCTGACTCAACTAAATCTTTTCTATATTGAGCGGCTTTTTCCTTAAGATCAGCTGGAATATCTACATAGTCAAATTTTGCTCCTAAATCCTCATTTTGCCAAACAACACCTTTCATCTTAACTAAATCAACTACACCTTTAAGATCTGATTCTGAACCTATTGGTAGCTGTAAAACTAATGGTTTGCAGCCCAATCTATCTTTGATCATTTCAACACATCTATAAAAATCAGCACCTGTCCTATCAAGTTTGTTTACAAAACAAATTCTAGGTACTTTATATTTGTCTGCTTGGCGCCAAACAGTCTCTGATTGAGGCTCTACTCCAGCAACTCCGTCAAAAACAGCAACAGCTCCATCTAAAACTTTTAATGATCTTTCAACTTCAATGGTAAAATCTACGTGTCCTGGTGTATCGATAATATTAATTCTATGGTCTCTCCAAAAACATGTGGTGGCAGCAGAAGTAATTGTAATACCTCTTTCTTGTTCTTGTTCCATCCAATCCATGGTTGCTGCACCATCATGAACTTCGCCTATTTTATGACTCTTTCCAGTATAATATAAAACTCTTTCGGTAGTTGTTGTTTTACCAGCATCAATATGAGCCATAATTCCAATGTTTCTATATTTATCTAGTGAATATTTAGCAGCCATAATATTTTACCATCTAAAATGGGCAAAAGCTTTATTGGACTCTGCCATTTTATGTGTATCCTCTCTTTTTTTAATTGCTGAACCTTTGTTTTGTGATGCATCTAAAATTTCAGCATACAATCTATCAGCCATTGTTTTATTTTTCCTTTTTCTAGTAGCATCCATCAACCATCTTAAAGCCAAAGCTTGAGCTCTTTTTGATTTTACTTCAACAGGAACTTGATAAGTTGCGCCTCCAACTCTTCTAGATCTACATTCTAAATTAGGTTTAACATTGGTAATTGCTGTATTAAAAATTTTTAATGGGTCTTCTTTGTTTTTAGATTTAATTTTCTCTAAAGCATCATATAAAATTCTTTCTGCGGTAGATCTCTTGCCATCATACATAATAGAATTAATAAATTTTGAAACTATCTCGGAATGGAATTTAGGATCAGGATAAACTTTTCTAATAGGAGCTTTTTTTTTTCGTGACATAATATTATTTTGGTTTTTTAGCTCCGTATAAAGATCTTCTTTGTTTTCGATTTGTCACGCCTTGTGTGTCTAGATTACCTCTCAAAATATGATATCGAACACCGGGTAAATCTTTAACTCTTCCGCCTCTTAATAAAACAACTGAGTGTTCCTGTAAATTGTGTCCTTCACCAGGAATATAAGCAGTAACTTCAAAGCCATTTGACAATCTTACTCTTGCAACTTTTCTTAATGCTGAGTTAGGTTTTTTTGGAGTTGTTGTGTAAACTTTAACACAGACACCTCGTTTTAAAGGTTGACGCTCTAATGCTGGAACCTTATTTCGAGCAATAGGTTTAGTTCTGCTTTTTTTAATCAATTGATTAATTGTTGGCATAATAATATCTTGAAATGGAAGTAAAGACAGCCCTGTTAAGACTTTATTAGTTAGTGTTTAAGGCTATAAATTACCTTACTTCTAACATTCAAAATGTGCCGTAAAATAGCACCGAAATAGCAAATGTCAATATTGATTGGTTTTTTCTTTTTATTTAAGTGGTCTGTTCAGGTGCAGCTGGCGCGGCTTCTAGCTCTTGCTTTTTTAATTCTTCTAATCTAATCTTATCTTGTTCTCTAGCTTCTTTATCCCAATCGATCTTTGTAAGACCCGTTCCTGCTGGCACCAATCTTCCAACAATTACATTTTCTTTTAAACCCTCTAATGAATCTAGTTTTCCTTTTATTGAAGCATCAGTTAAAACTCTAGTTGTCTCTTGAAACGAAGCTGCAGATATAAATGAATTTGTCTGTAAAGAAGCTTTTGTTATACCTAATAAAACTCTTTCAAATATAGCTGGTTTCTTTTTTTGGCTTCTTAATTCATCGTTAATTTTGTTTATATCAAGTAAATCTATTACTTCACCGGTTAATAGCTCTGAATCGCCGGGGTTTTTTACTTCTACTCTTTTTAACATTTGTCTAACGATGGTTTCAATATGTTTGTCGTTTATCACAACACCTTGTAGTCTATATACTTCTTGAACCTCACTAACAAAATATTCTGTTAATTTTTCAACCCCAAGTATTCTCAAAATGTCATGTGGCGCTGGACTTCCGTCCAATAAATATTCACCTTTTTTTATTTTTTCTCCCTGGTTAAAATTAATATGTTTTCCTTTTGGAATTAAATAATTTGAGGTTTCTCCAGTTGATGAAACTATAGAAATTTTTTGTTTACCTCTTACTTCTTTTCCAAATTCTATAACACCATCATTCTCTGCTATAATCGCACTATCCTTAGGTCTTCTTGCTTCGAATAATTCAGCCACCCTTGGAAGTCCTCCGGTTATATCTTTTGTTTTAGATGTTTCTTTAGGCAATCTAGCTAATACATCACCAGCTGAAATTTTTTGGCCATCTTTTACGGATAGAATTGTATCTGGTACCAAATAATATCTTGCTTCATTTCCGTCTGCTTTTTTTATAATTCCTCCTTTGTCATCTCTTAGAGTAATACGAGGTTTTAATTCAGAATTTTTAGATAAAGACTTCCAGTCAGTAACTGATTTAGATGATAAGCCAGTAGCATCATCTAAAGTTTCAGTTAACGAACTTCCTTCGGTTAAGTCCATATAATTTACAATACCACTTGTTTCTGCAATCACAGGTAAAGTATAAGGATCCCATTCAGCAATTTTTTTTCCTTTTTCTACAACATCTCCATCTTTAAAAAATAATTTTGAACCGTAATTAACTTTATAAATTGCTAGTTGCCTTCCACTTTCGTCTTCGATGCTCAACTGAGTATTCCTACCCATAACAATTATATTTTTTTTAGAATCTTCAATAAGATTTTTATTTATTATAGTTAATTTTCCTTTTGTTTGAGAAACTATTTGAGATTCTTCTTTAATTTGAGCTGTTCCACCAACGTGAAATGTTCTCATTGTTAATTGTGTACCAGGTTCACCGATTGATTGAGCCGCAATCATACCTACTGCTTCACCAATACTTACCAATTTACCTCTAGCAAGGTCTCTACCATAACAAACTTGGCAAACACCTCTGGTTGACGCACAAGTTATTACAGAATATACATTTACTGATTTAACTCCAGCAGCATCAATTTTTTCACAATCAAATTCATCAATCAATTTATTTTGTTTAATAATAATTTCACCAGTTACAGGATTTTTAATATTTTCAGCTATTACTCTACCAAGAACTCTCTCTGATAGACTTACTAGAATATTTCCTCCTTCTATAATCTCAGAAATTGTTACCGATGATCTTTTCTTAGAATCACATTCAGATTTTGTAATTTGAACATCTTGTGCAACATCACATAACCTTCTTGTAAGATAACCTGAGTTTGCAGTTTTTAAAGCCGTATCAGCTAATCCTTTTCTAGCACCATGAGTTGAATTAAAATATTCTAATACGGACAAACCTTCTTTAAAATTTGAAATAATAGGAGTTTCAATAATTTCCCCTGAAGGTTTAGCTATTAAACCTCTCATTCCAGCTAATTGCTTCATTTGAGCCTGAGAACCTCTGGCACCCGAATCTGCCATCATATAAACTGAATTTGTCTCTATCCTGTCATCATTATAAACTTTTTCTGCTGAAGAAATCTCTTTCATCATTTCGTTAGCGACAGTATCAGTACATTTAGACCACACATCTACAACTTTGTTATATTTTTCACCTCTTGTAATTAATCCGTCAGAATATTGCTTTTCATATTCTTCAATTTGTTTTTTGGTCTTTACTATTAAATTTTCTTTAGTTTTTGGAATTAATAAATCATCTTTTCCAAAAGAAATACCAGCTTTAAAAGCATGTTTAAATCCAAGAGATTTGATTTTATCACAAAACATGACGGTTTCTTTTTGACCACAAAATCTAAAAATAGTATCAATAACCTCAGAAACATTTTTTTTCGTCAACAATCTATTAACTAAACTAAATTTAATATCTTTGTTAACTGGCAAAACATTTGCTAATAAAAATCTACCTGCAGTACTAGTGTATTTTTCAACTTTAGCTAATCCATTTTCATCAATTGTCTTAAAAATAGATATTATTTTTGAATGAAGGCTGATAGATTTACTTTCTAAAGCTTGCTCAATTTCATCAATGCCATTAAAAATTCCTTTTGGTTTTTTTTCATCTTCATTAGCTTGAGATAAATAATAAATACCTAAAACAATATCTTGACTTGGCACAATGATTGGTTTTCCATTTGAAGGACTTAAAATATTGTTAGTTGACATCATTAAAACTCGAGCTTCTAATTGCGCTTCTAAACTTAAAGGAATATGCACTGCCATTTGATCTCCATCAAAATCAGCATTAAATGCTGCACAAACTAAAGGGTGTAATTCTATTGCATTGCCTTCAATTAATTTTGCTTCAAATGCCTGAACTCCTAATCTGTGTAATGTAGGTGCACGGTTTAATAAAATAGGATGTTCCCGTATAATATGTTCTAGTGAATCCCAAACCTCACTTTTCTCTTTTTCTACTAATCTTTTTGCTTGTTTAATTGTTGTAGCTAGACCTAATTTATCCAATCTTGCATACAAAAATGGTTTGAATAACTCTAAAGCCATTTTTTTTGGCAAACCGCACTGATGTAGTTTAAGTTCAGGTCCTACAACGATTACTGATCTACCTGAATAATCAACTCTTTTACCTAATAAGTTTTGTCTAAATCTTCCCTGTTTACCTTTAAGCATTTCAGCTAATGATTTAAGTGGTCTTTTGCCGCTTCCTGTTATAACCCTGCCTCTTCTTCCATTATCAAATAATGCATCTACTGACTCTTGAAGCATTCGCTTTTCATTTCTTACAATTATATCTGGAGCTTTAAGATCTAATAATCTTTTTAAACGATTATTTCTATTTATAACTCTTCGATACAAATCGTTTAGATCTGATGTTGCAAACCTACCCCCATCTAGTGGCACGAGAGGTCTTAGTTCTGGGGGTATAACCGGAACAGAAGTTAAAATCATCCATTCTGGTTTATTGCCCGAAGATATAAATGACTCTATTAATTTTAATCTTTTAATTGTTCTTTCTTCTGTTACTTTTGATTTGATTTCAGGTAGAGAATCTCTTAATTTTTTCTGTTCTTTCTTTAAATCTAAATTAATTAATATTTCTCTTACGGCCTCAGCTCCAATTCCAGCTGTAAATGCATCTTGACCAAATTCATCTTGCGCTTTAATTAAAGCTTCTTCTGATAATAATTCACCTTTTTTTAAAGTAGTTAAGCCAGGTTCTATTACTATAAAACTTTCAAAATATAAAACTTTTTCTACCTCTTTTAATTTCATATCAATAGCTAAAGATATTCTGCTTGGTAATGATTTTAAAAACCAGATATGCGCTACAGGACAAGCCAAATCTATATGTCCCATTCTTTCTCTTCTAACGTTTGATTTTGTTACTTCTACTCCACATTTTTCACAAATTATGCCTCTAAATTTCATACGTTTATATTTACCGCATAAACATTCGTAATCTTTAACTGGACCAAATATTCTTGAACAAAACAAACCGTCTTTCTCAGGTCTAAATGTTCTGTAATTAATAGTCTCAGGTTTTTTTATTTCACCATACGACCATGATTTGATTTTTTCAGGACTTGCCAGAGTAATTTTAATACTATCAAAATTATTTTCTGGAATTAAGTTTTGATTTTCGAAATTTTTTATTAAATTTTTTTCCATACTAATTTAATTCAATATTTAAACCTAAAGCTTTGATTTCCTTAACCAAAACATTAAATGATTCAGGAACACCAGACTCAAAATTATTATTACCTTTGACGATTGTCTCATAAACTTTAGTTCTTCCAGCAACATCATCAGATTTTACAGTTAAAATTTCTTGTAATGTATATGAAGCTCCATAGGCCTCTAAAGCCCAAACTTCCATTTCACCAAATCTTTGACCTCCAAGTTGTGCTTTTCCGCCTAGAGGTTGTTGTGTTACCAAACTATATGGGCCTGTTGACCTTGCATGTATCTTATCTTCTACTAAATGATTTAATTTTAGCATATAAATAATTCCTACAGTTACTGGTCGATCAAATTTTTCACCAGTTTGCCCATTCCATAAGTGAGTTTGACCTGAATTTGGTAGTTTGGCTAAATCTAACATTTTAGTAATGTCATTTGTACTCGCTCCATCAAAAACAGGAGTTGAAATTGGCACACCATTAGAAATATTCTGGACTAATTCGGCAATTTCTTTTTTTGATAATTTAGAAATAGTATTTTCGTAATATTCTTCTCCGTAAATTTCTTTTAATTTATTTTTTATCTTCTCGATTTGCTGATCAAAATCTTTTAAATATATCTTAATTTGTTCACCTAACTCTGAACATGACCAACCTAAATGCGTTTCTAAAATCTGACCTACATTCATACGACTTGGTACTCCAAGAGGATTTAAAACTATGTCTACAGGTTTTCCGTTTTCCATGTAAGGCATATCTTCTACTGGAACAATTTTACTAACTACTCCTTTATTTCCATGTCTTCCAGCCATTTTATCGCCTGGCATCAATCTTCTTTTCACTGCCACAAAAACTTTAACTACTTTCATTACAGTTGGTAATAAATCGTCACCTTGTTGAATTTTAGTAACTTTATCCTCAAATCTAAGTTTTATATCTTCCGATGCATTATCAAATTGATTCTTTAACTTTTCCAAATCATTGTTTATATCTTTTTTTTGAAAAGAAAGTTTCCATAAGTCTTTCAAAGTTAAATTTTCAAAATCGTTTTTATTTAATGTTGTTTCTGGCTTAAGATTTTTGAATTGTTTTTCAATTACTTGATTATTTAATAAATCTATTACTCTTAGTTTTATATTTCTATTTAAAATTTCTTCTTCGACTTTCTTGTCTTCTTGTACAGATTCTATTTCGGCTCTTTCAATTGCAATAGATCTTTCGTCTTTTTCAATTCCATGTCTGTTAAAAACTCTTACATCAATAACTACTCCAGTACTTCCTGATGGTAATTTTAATGAAGAATCTCTCACGTCAGTAGCTTTCTCACCAAAAATTGATCTTAATAATTTTTCTTCAGGACTAGAGGAAGTTTCGCTTTTAGGTGTTACTTTTCCAACTAATATATCAGCAGGTTTAACTTCAGCTCCAACATATACTATTCCTGACTCATCCAAATTTCTTAGACTTTCCTCGCTAACATTTGGAATATCTCTTGTTATTTCTTCTGCTCCTAATTTTGTATCACGAGCCATTGACTCATATTCTTCAATATGGACAGAAGTAAATACATCGTCTGTTACACATCTTTCTGAAATTAATATTGAGTCTTCAAAATTATATCCCTGCCAAGGCATAAATGCTACCGTTACATTTTTTCCTAATGCTAATTCACCAAGTTTAGTTGCTGGGCCATCAGCAATGATATCTCCTTTTTTAATCTGATCACCTACCTTAACAAGAGGTTTTTGATTAATGCATGTATTTTGATTTGATCTTTGAAATTTTGATAAATTATAAATATCTACTGCTGACTGAGATAAATCTGTAACCTCAGTTGCTTTTACAACAATTCTTTTTCCGTCAATTTTATCAACTATACCATGTCTTTTTGCAACAATAGTAACTCCTGAATCTAAAGCTACATCTGATTCAATTCCAGTTCCTACTAATGGAGATTCTGGCTTTAAAAGAGGTACTGCTTGTCTCATCATATTTGATCCCATTAACGCTCTGTTAGCATCATCATTTTCTAAAAATGGAATTAAAGCTGCTGCAACAGAAACTAATTGTTTTGGAGAAACATCAATAAAATCAATATTTTCTCTATTTGCTAATTCAAAATTAAGATTCTTTCTACAAGCAACTAATTCTTCTTCGAATGATCCATCTTTTTTAATAGGAGAATTGGCTTGAGCAATTGTATATTTTTCCTCTTCAATAGCTGACAAATATTTAATTTCAGAAGTAACTTTTCCACCTACTACTTTTTTGTATGGACTTTCTATATATCCAAATTTATTTACTCTACAGTAAGTGGCTAAACTATTAATTAAACCAATATTAGGACCTTCTGGAGTTTCAATTGGGCAAATTCTGCCATAATGAGTTGGATGAACGTCTCTCACTTCAAATCCAGCTCTTTCTCTGGTTAATCCCCCAGGTCCTAATGCAGAAACTCTTCTTTTATGTGTTATTTCTGATAATGGATTTGTTTGATCCATAAATTGAGAGAGTTGTGATGTAGCAAAAAAATCTTTTAATGCTGTTGTAATTGGTTTTGCATTTATTAAATCTTGTGGCATTGCAGATTCTATTTCGAGAAAAGTGGTCATTTTCTCTTTAACTGTTCTCTCCATTCTTAAAAGGCCAATTCTAAACTGATTTTCTACTAACTCACCAACAGATCTTACTCTTCTATTTCCAAGATGATCTATATCATCAACTTCTCCTTTGCCGTCTCTTAAATCCAGCATAAATTGAATGATCGAAGTTATGTCATTAATACTTAATATTGTTTTTTTGTCATTTGTTTTTAAATTAAGTTTTGAATTAAGTTTGACTCTTCCTACTTCAGATAAATCATAACGTTCTTTTTTAAAGTAAAGATTATTAAATATTTCTTCAGCAATTTCTAACGACGGTGCTTCACCGGGTCTCAAAACTTTATAAATATCATTTAAAGCATCGGCTTTACTAAGATTTTTATCGATTTTAAGTGTTTCTAATAAATAAGGACCCTTATTAATTGGATCGATATTCACAATATCAAGATTTATTTCACCTTGACTAATTATTTGTTCTAATTTTTCTTCAGTTATATCGAAACCTGCTCCAATCAATAATTCATTATTCTTGCCTTTTACATCTTTGCTTATATATTTTCCTATAAGTTGATCATTTGAAGATAAGATTGATTTTAAACCCTTATCTTTTAATTTTTTTGCTATTATAAAATTAAGTTTTTCGCCTTTCATAAGTACTTTTTTACTATTCTGAGAGTCTATAAGATCATAAGATAATTTTATTGGTCTTTTATAATCTTCAGGATCAAAATCTGTAATCCACATTTTATTTTCAGAATTAAATGTATATCTATTTGTTTTGTAAAACGTATTAATAATTTTATCCCTAGAAAAACCTAGTGCAAATAAAATTGTAGTGATTGGTAATTTTTTTTTTCTATCTATTCTAAAATATAAAATATCTTTAGGATCAAATTCAAAATCCAACCAAGAACCTCTTCCAGGAATAATTCTACAATTAAATAAAAGCTTGCCACTTGAATGTGTTTTTCCTTTATCATGATCAAAGAAAACACCTGGGCTTCTATGCATTTGATTCACAACAACTCTTTCAACACCATTTGTTATAAAAGTTGCGCTTGGTGTCATTAATGGTAAATCACCAATAAAAACTTCTTGTTCTTTTGCCGAAAGAATTTGTTTTGTATTATTTTCAACATCAATGTCGTAAACAACTAATCTTAAATTTGCTTTAAGTGCCGCAGAATAAGACAAACTTCTTTGTTTACATTCTATTACATCAAATTTTGGTTTTTCTAAACTATAGGAGATATATTCAAGAGTAGATTTTTCTGCGCCATCTTCTATTGGGAAAATACTCTTAAAAACTTTATCAATACCTTTTGATAGTTCGTTCATCTGTTGTTCAAGAGTTTTTGATTCTAAAAATTCATTGTATGAATTTTTTTGAACCTCTATAAGATTAGGAATTGATAAACCTTCAACAAGTTTGCCAAAATTTTTTCTAATATTTTTCTTTTGAGTAAAAGATAAATGCATTAATAATAAAAAAAATTTCACTGCAATTTTTTATACTGCAGTAAAATTTAGTCTTAAATCTTATTTACTTTAATTCTACTTTAGCTCCAGCTGCTTCAAGTTTTTTCTTGAATTCTTCAGCTTCTTTTTTGGCTACACCACCTTTAATTTCTTTTGGTGCTCCTTCAACTAAATCTTTTGCTTCTTTTAATCCTAAACCTGTTATTGCTCTTACTTCTTTAATAACGTTAATTTTTTTGTCTCCAGCTGATGCTAAAAAAAGTGAAAATTCTGATTTTTCTTCACCTGCAGGTGCTGCTGCACCTCCTGCTGCTACTGCTGCAACTGGTGCTGCTGCAGTTACACCCCATTTTTCTTCTAATTGTTTAGAGAGTTCAGCTGCTTCAACAACTGTCAAAGTTGATAACTCATCTATAATTTTATTTAAGTCTGCCATTTTGGATCCTATGAATTAATTTTTTAAACTCTTCGCGCGCGCTAAATTAGCAATTTTTGAGCCAGGTGCAAGTAAAATACTCACTAATTTTTGAGCCGGAGATGATAAAATACCCACGATTTTAGCTCTTGCTTCTTCAAGTGAAGGTAGTGTGGCGATTATAGCCACTTCTTTTTGGTCTAAAACCTTTCCATCCATAAATCCCGCTATAATTTTTAACTTGTTGTGCGATTTAGCAAATTTAGTCAAAATTTTTGCAGCTGAGATTGCATCTGAAGAAATAGCTGCAGCTGTTGGGCCAGTAAAATATTTTTCTAAATCTTTTACCGGCGTTTCTTTAATTGCAATTTTTGTAATTCTATTCTTTGTAATTTTAAAAAGAATACCTTTTTCTCTAAGTTGTCTTCTTAATTCGTCCAGTTCATTAACATTTAATCCTTGATATTGAGCTATCATAACAGACTCGTTTGATGAAAAATTTTTTTTCATCTCTTCTACATAATTTTTCTTAGCTTCTTTATTCATCATAATTATTTAGCCCTAACTTTATAAGAAATACCCATTGTGGAAGTTATAAAAATATTTTTTATAAATTCACCTTTAATTGTATCAGGTTTTTCTTTTTTAACTGAATCAATAAAATGTTTATAATTCTCTAATAATTTTTCATTTGAAAAACTTTTTCTTCCAATTGTAGATGCTAAATTACCATCTTTATCATTTCTAATTTCAACTAAGCCTTTCTTAATATCGTTAACAGCTTTTGAAATATCATTTGTAACAGTTCCTAATTTTGGATTAGGCATTAATCCTTTTGGTCCTAATACTTTTCCATGTTTTCCAATTTTACTCATCATAGCGGGTGTGCATATTAATTT
>Ga0310344_10003357_pt1 | contig 11922 bp, 11 predicted proteins | sample HC15DNA20200_MG_FD_203801 | JGI IMG/M metagenome (GOLD analysis project Ga0310344, IMG submission 203801) | Marine microbial communities from station ALOHA, North Pacific Subtropical Gyre - HC15-DNA-20-200_MG | ecosystem: Environmental > Aquatic > Marine > Oceanic | place: Pacific Ocean: North... | reverse complement strand
CATCTTGAAGATAAGTTACCTGGGACGAAGATGATTCTCGATATGTTACATGGTGATTCCCGGGTGAACCCTCAACGGGTTTGCGTTGACCATGTTGAAGAACATACGATTGGTCCAGTGCTGGATTCGGGGTTTTGGTGTGGAATGACACTTTATCCGATTACCAAATGCACGCCCGCACGGGCGGTTGATATGATTGAAAACTTTGGTGATGATCGGATAATGGTTAATTCGGCTGGTGACTGGGGTCCTTCCAATCCATTGGCGGTACCAGATTTTATTCATGAAATGCGTATGCGGGGTCACGCGGAGCATAAGATTCGGAAAATCGTGTATGAAAATCCGGTTGCCTTTTTTAGTCAGTCACGGAACTGGACATTTGAACGAACCGAGTTTTTACAGTCGGCTAGTTCCGAGTAACACGTGGTTGGTCTGAACAGATTCGGAGCAGACAGTTCCTGAGGCCACTTCCACTGCTTTCGATCGGGTTACGTTGAGTAGATCCATTTTCCCAACCAAGTTGCCGGGGCAAGCAGCAGGAGGATCGAAAACGATTCCCAAGATGGAAATATCCCGCTTGCCAGTGCACCGGTCAATGGGATGTAGCAGAGGAGACACGCTTTGACAGCGTTCTGGATGGGTACAGGTTCGGGGGTAGACAGGGCTTTAATCAGAGACCGATTAATCAGGCCGACACTCAATGCGAGTAAAAACCAAGGAACCAGAGAGTGTTGGAAGCTGGCTCGAAAGAGAATCAGAGCCATTGCAGAAAACATGAGGTTGATCAGTACAATCGATGGAAACAGTTGAAGATTCGTATTGGTAGAAGCCTCATTTCGAGCTAACCAAGTAACACCGATAATGTAGCTACCCATTACACATGCGGGAAGTATTTGCCAGAAAATAGTATCTTCCAGTGAAACCATGCTCTGCAGCATCGGACTCATTCCGAGAAGTACATTCAGCATACGGCAGCATCCCATAGCAATTGGACCAGTCCAGTAATGCTTCAGAAAGACATCGTATAGAATGATTGTAATGAGTAGCAGCACAGCGATGAGAAAACTTTGCTTCCCGGCGAGTGCAGCGCAGCAGATTCCCATCAATCCCAGTGCCAAGCACAGTTTCCAAGCACTCATTATACGAATACGACCGGATGGCAAGGGGCGTTGCGGTCGTTCTCTTAAATCTTGGTCGTAATCAAAAATGTCATTAAGGACCATTCCCCCCGTGTACAGACAGCAGGATGCAGTCAGGAGAAAAAAAAAGTCTCTCAGCGGGTAGAAGGATTGCAGCACAATCAGGTAACCCATAAAAATGTCCGCCATTGCGGTGAACACGTTGGGAATTCTCATCAACTGCATATAGGGCATCAATCGGGCCATGATCAATGAGTCCGGAGACAGAAAGAATGAAAAGGTTGTGGCTTGGACAGGAATATCCAGTGATGCCTACGTTAACAGACAGATTGGGGATGCACGAGACCGCCCTCACGTATTTCGTATTATCGAAGATCAACCGCGAAGGCGTTTGCAGTTTGTTCCAGCGTTATGAAGTACGTATGTGAAAACAGAAAGCGCACTCATAGATGTACGAGTACGCTTTCTGTAGTACGAAGATGCATCAGATGCCTAAAAGGTGTTACTGTTCAGCGCGTCAGCTGCCTCCTGGTAAGTCGCGTAATAACTGAATAGTCGATCAAGGGAGGTTATGGAAAAGACTTCAGCCATATCATCATTGACGCCACACAGTACCATTTCACCGCCATGAGCCTTAAGGGATTTGCGAAGTTTCATCAGAAATCGGAGTAATTCAGCACCTCCATAATTAACTTCTGAAAGATCCACAATGATTGAGGGGTTCGTCACGTTCTCAAAGGCCAATTCTTCGGCAACGCTGTCATTAAAGGATGACCATCCTAGAGAACCGAGGTCGCCATTCAATTCGAGAATTCGCAGTCCCGGATCAGTTGTCTGTTGTGAACCGGTCAGTTCTGGATCGGATGTCAACGTCATATTCATGGATGTACGCTCCCTGTTATTAAAAAAGTGCTGTCTGGTTAGTAGACGAGTTTCAGCTAGCAGGACCAATGGCAACCAGAGCTCCCATTGTTCTCATTGCCCCTAAACATGCTAACAAGATCGTCTTCTCATTCTGTTTATATTATCTAAACTATCCATATTTACATTTTTAGCGTGGCAGGTAGTTTGAGGGTTGTGTCGAAAAAACGGATTGTGTGGTTTGGGGCATCCAGCGGCGGTTGCTGAGACGTTTTTAACGGATTTCTGACGTGGGGAAGGGCACGGTCATAAAGTGTCGGGGCTTTTATTATTTTTTATGGCAAGAAAAACATCCATAGCGTCTCTTAGTGGTGCCACGTCGTGCACACGGAAAATAGTGGATCCTTTCTTATTACATACCGCGAGTGCCACACCAATAGAGCCATAAACGCGTTCCTGTACGGGGCGTCCAGTCAGACCACCGATAATTTTTTTACGTGAATGACCAATACAAATAGGACGTTGGAGTGTTTGAAGACATTCCATTTTGGATAACAGGGTCAGATTGTGATCTAAAGTCTTTCCAAAACCGATTCCAGGATCGATGACCATTCGTGACGGATCGATACCCTGTTGATGAAGTTGAAAGATACGGGATTCGAGATAATGAGCTACTTCAGTGATGACATCGTCATATTGGGGATTTTGTTGCATGGTGAGCGGAGTTCCCTTCATATGCATGATGATGATGCCTGCATCGAAATCGACTGCAACATCCGGCATTTCCGGATCACCTTCAAGTCCAGTAACATCATTAATGATGGATGCTCCTGCTTCCAGGGCATGGCGAGCGACTACCGCTTTTGAGGTATCAATGGAAATAGGAACATCGATCTGCGTGGCCATCGCTTCTAGCACGGGTATCACGCGTGAAAGTTCGTCACGGGTAGCGACAGGCGAGGACCCGGGGCGAGTCGATTCTCCTCCGATGTCAATGAATTGAGCCCCTTCCTGTACCAGTGCTTTTGCTTGATTTACCGCCATCTCCGTTTTTAGGAAACTTCCACCGTCAGAAAAACTGTCCGGAGTTACATTAACAATCCCCATTATCAAAGGACGTTCCTGGAAATGAATTTGGAAATCTCTGAATTTCCATATCGGAGTCAGATTGTTGGAAATCGATGGGGCATCTGACATAAAACGGTACCGAATAATACAAGAGAGGTGGAAAGAACACATATTCGTGGTGAGAGACGGATGAAATCTCGTTGGTTTACCATTGTTCTTCCATCATCGCGACGATGCGTTCTGCAATACGGTCAATTGCCTGCTGCGATCCCGTAGCAAAACTCTGTCCCACCTCTGGAACGAAACGTGCTGTACCTACAACTGTGTGTAGTGAATCTGGAACGGGTACTTGGCGAGGTTCCATGAGAACGACACCATTACGAAGATCCTGCCAGCGCACTTCTGCAGCGAGGTTCAACTGTAGGGCACGTGGTTCATCGGTAGGAGTTTCGTTTAACGGATGCTTACTTAGGGAAACAATACGCGCTTCCAGAATGGTATCTGCTTGAACTCGATCAACAACTTTATAAGGTGTTTTTTCTTCGATTTCCTTGATGAGACTTTCTGTGAGACGAAACTCGAGATTTCTTCGGTAGTCGTTCGATTGCGCTATCGGGACGTATACCGTTTGTACCTCTGTTGGATACATTGTTTGTAGATTATATCCACATCCGTTGCCAGTGATGAGTACAAGGAGTAAAAGGATAGACGGTCTGTAAGGGCCGGAAACGATAGAACGTTTAATAGGCACAAAGAAGGTGGTCATGTCTGAAGGGCACCCGTGAGGCGGATAGAATCTGCAGGACTACTGAAAGGAGGAAAAAAAACGATTGGCAAGAGAAGGAACCTGTTGCTTAGATTCGTCCAGTTGTGTCTGTGCCAGAGCGGCCCATTTGGTGTCTGGAAATCGTTTGGTAAGTTGGACATCATAGAGCTGTGCGGATTGAGGGTGTCCCGATCTACGGTAGTAATTAGCTGTTTCCCAAAGCCGTCTCGCTTTTTCCAGACGAACCGATGCAAGTGTGCGAACGAGATTCCGACGATGCTCTTTCAGGTCAGGGAACTGTCGAATAGTGGAATGGATGAGTTTCTCGGTCTGTTCCAACTGTTGTCCATCATATTCAGGCCCCTGGTAGGAATGCATTTTCGAACGAACACCCAGTAAATGTGCCACAGACTGATGTTCGCTATTAGGGTAATCTTGGCGAAGGGCTTGAAAATAAAAGTCCGCCTGCTCATATTTTTTGACTAGAAAATAGTAGGTTGCGGTCATCATCAAGGCATCATCTGCCAAAGGACCGCTGGGATCATGTAGACGGATACTGGTTAAGGCTTCCAGTGCACGGCCGTGGAGATCAAGCATGGGCTTGCTTTTGTCGAAGAAATTGGGAACAGGCAGGGAGTAACCCTTTGGGTCGGATGAGGAGAATACCGACTTCAACCATTCTCTACTGATAGCAAACATTCTTCGGGATACCCTGTCTAAATGACGTGATCCTTCGTATTTTTGCAACATCGTTTCGTAACTGTCCTGCGCTTCTGGATATCGCTGGGTAAGAAATTGGCACTCAGCCTTCATAAAAAGCGCATCTTCTTCGATGGGAGTGTCTACGTATTTCTTGGAGAGGTCATGAAAAGCGTCTTCAGCTTCCAGGTAATCTTTTGCGCGGAACACGGTTTCCGCTTTTTCAAATGCCTGGTGTCCTACAGAAAGATCCAGCTCGGGTTTGTCCTTGAATCGTTCGATAAAGTTAGCCAGAGAAAAAACAGATGAACGGTCCTGTTCACCGGACGTGGATTCTGTCGTCGACAGAGATTCAATCTTTTCGGACGATGACAGCATTGACAGGTCTTCTGATTCCGGCGTGGGCGAACTCCAGGATGAGAGGGAAGCGCATCCCGTCACGAGTACGAGACAGACTGCCCAGGTGTTGGATAGCAAACGTACTAGGATTGGAGCCATTACAGTTTGTTTCACTGAGGCAGGAGTTACATTACGGCAAGACGCTTGTAACATCGTTCTTGATTTTAGCATGAGTCGTTTGGACGGTAGAAAGAACGAAGTCTGTCAGGGTTTTGAAATACGGTTTAGATAACGATGCAATTTAAAAGATTGTCCTGAGGTGTAGCGTAAGTAGCGAGTCAGTAATAATCTTATTTCATGTGTCAGGGAGGGATTGAGATGAAGTCGATTCAGAGAGGTAGGTGGATTTGTTAGGAGCCAACGGATTGCCTGGATGGCGCCGCCGCTGACGTGCATAAGACGCTGGTATTGGTTTCTACAGTCTGGACACACAAGTCCGGCATTACGAATACTAAAAGTGGTCTTTCGGTCGGTATCAAAAGGTTTGTCGCAGTCAACACAAGCATCGAATCGTGGAAGAAGTCCAAGTTCCCGAAGCGCTATCAATTCAAAACGTGAAAGGGTTAAGGGGATAGAAGAGTGTTGTTGTAGCTGTCTGAGTGTGATGAGCGATTCATCAAACAAACGCTCCATCGGTTCATAGGGATCCGTTAAAGTATTGAGTAATTCAGCTATGTACAGTGCACTGTAGTATTGAGAAGACGTTGGTTTTTCAGGGTGGAACCGGTTGACAAATTTCGCCTCAGTGAGAAGGTCGAGCTGCTCTGAAGATTTGCGGATGAATACTACACGGCAAAGCGTTAAGAGATCAAGTGCAGCCTCGAAGGAACTTTTCAATCGCCGTGAGCCTTTGGCTAGGCCGGTGATTTTTCCGTGTTCCTGAGTGAATAAAGTGGTGACAGTGCTGCTCTCGCTGTAGTTAACCGAGCGCAATACCAGCGCCAGACTCTTTTGTAACGACACGATAGGTCCCGGTGAACAGTGAGGAGAAGGTGCGGAACACTTGTTGTGAGTCAGTTATTATGTACCAGACTATTTTCCGAAAGGATTGTTGAAGTTATGGCAAAAGAATACAAGACTATTCGATGGCCGGGTCCATATTCGGCGGTTCGATTTCCCGAGTAAATTCAAGCTTTAACCGGTCAATTTTGCGTTTTCCAACAGCGATCATGGTGAAATGTACGGTCTGAAAATCGAACTGTTCCCCGGTTGTGGGAAGTCGCCCTAATTGGCTGAATACAAAGCCACCGACGGTATCAAAATCACCATCTTCAGGTAAGCTCAAGTCCAGCCGTTCATTAAGTTCGTCGACATGGACCCGTCCATCTACTTCGACTACGTTTTCACCGATTATTTGAATGGCATCGGGGGCTATTTCTTCGTACTCATCTTCTATTTCCCCGACAATTTCTTCCAGGATGTCCTCGATCGTAACCAAGCCGGACACCCCTCCATATTCATCCAGCACGATGGCTATTTGTATACGGTGGCGCTGAAATTCCTGTAGCAGTGCCGGTACACTTTTGGTTTCCGGAACGTAGAAAGGGGGACGGATGATAGATTCAATAGAGCATTTTTCGTTTCCATCGATACTGCTGACATGAGCTAATAGGTCACGGATATAGAGGATGCCCACGATATCATCCCGATTTTCCCTATGAACAGGCACGCGGGAATGCGCAGCTTCAATCATTAAGTTGCGTGCTTCGTTGAGTGTGGCAGAAACGGGCATCGTGGTCATGTCAGTACGCGGAGTCATGATTTTTGACACTTCCGCCTGTCTCATGTCAATTGTGCTTTCAATCATTTCTCGGGCATCGGTTTCTAAAAGCCCTTCCCTTGCCGCTTCGCTGATTACAGCAAGAATCTCACCTTCGACAGGTTTTTGATCCTGTTCTCCAAAACGTAAACCTGCCAGTCGATGAAATAACTGGTCTATCATGCGTCCTGTGAAGACCAAGGGTAACAGGAGTCGTGAAAGCAAAAAAATAGCGGGCCAGGAATAGTACAGGAAAGTATTGGTCCAAATGTGGGCGACGGCTCGGGGAATCCAGACTTCAATGGTGATGAGTGTGACCACGATTGCTGCTAATCGAAAATAAATATTGGGATGAATAGTGGGAATGATGTCTATCAGGCAGAACACTACTCCGATAGACGCCATTACCTGAAGCAGTTCTGCGGCCATCCGACAGTTCCGGCGATTATTGAGGATATCCCGAACGCGACCCTGACGATTGTCCCGGGCGCAGCGCAATTCGAGTTGCTCTCGGGAAAAAAACCGGAGAGAACGGTTGCTCAACGAAGCCAAAATCGCCACCGATGCGGAAAATATCCCGAACCAGAAACTGATGAACTCCATTAAAGCTCCTCCGATGAAGTTTCAGTTGTTAGAGAAATCGGTTTTGACAATTGTTGGTCAAAGGTAGGTGAGACACCTGCGAATTTCAGCAGTTCAGTCTGACGGTCCTGCATGATACGACTTGTATTTTCCGTGTGATCATCGAATCCACAAAGGTGTAATAATCCGTGGACAGTATAAAGCAGCATTTCAGATGTGGGCGACCAATTATTCTGAGTCGCAATTCGATAGGCCTGACAGGTATTAACGACGACTTCACCTTCCAGATGGGTTTCTGAGTCACTCAGTGGAAAACTTAATACGTCGGTAGTGCTGTTGATGTTCAGGTATTGTTGATGAAGCTGGATCATCGAACGGTCATTTACAAAAGCAAGACTGATATCTGCATATAAGATAGCTTCCTGCCGAAGAACATGTTCAGCGAGCCCGCGGATCTGCTCTAAATTGAGATCAAGTCTGTCTTGATTGTTCGCTATTTGTATTTCAAGCATAGTAGTAAATACGGATTATGGACTAAAAATGGTTGTGCCACGGTATTTGTGAGGAGGAGTGGTCCGTATTATTTTCATAGTTTTCAAGAGGACGGTTCATAGCGACATAATTATGGTGAAAGGATGGGTGTTTCAGTTATGCGTTTTCGAACGTGAACGAGGGTCATAGGCGTGCACGATGTTCTGGACCAAAGGATGTCGAACGATATCCTTCTGATTGAGGTGCACAACAGCAATGCCCGGAATCGACTGCAGGCGTTTGATCGCGTCCTGCAAACCACTCTGTGTGTGGGGAGGAAGATCAATTTGGGTAATGTCACCGGTGACGACAATTCGTGATCCCATTCCCATTCGGGTCAAAAACATTTTCATCTGAGAAACAGTGGTATTCTGGCCTTCATCCAAGATAATAAAGGATTCGTTAAGTGTGCGGCCGCGCATATAAGCAAGTGGAATGATTTCAATCACATCATTGTCTAGATATCGGTGAATTTTTTCCTGCTCGATCATTTCATGTAGCGCATCGAGAAGGGGGCGTTGATAAGGATTGACTTTTGCCTGAATGTCCCCTGGAAGATATCCGAGTTTTTCACCAGCTTCTACGGCCGGGCGGACAAGTACAATTTTCCTAATAATCTGATTTCTGAGAGCGTTTACAGCCATGGCAACGGCAATATACGTTTTACCACTGCCCGCGGGACCGACACAAAGGGTAACTTCGTGGTCTTGAACGGCCTGAAGATAGGTGTGTTGACCCTTGGTACGTGGGGTCAGTTGGCGTATGCCGTTGAGAAGTTCTATTGCAGTCCCAGAATGAGGGGCATGGCCGCAGACATCATGAATTATTTGTTCAACTTGGCTTGAATTAAGTGTGCCCACTTTTTCGGTCATCTTGACCAGTTGATCAAAGATTTGAAGAGCTTGCGATACCTGTTTTTCTTCCCCACGGACATGAATGGCATCTTTGCGTAACACCACACGGACATCCAGAGCTTCGCGCACCTGTTTCAGGTTACGATCATAGATTCCGAACAAATCGGGTACCGATTCAGAACCAGTGAGTGGAATTGTGGCTTGTGACATGGTTGAAAAGCGTACAAATGTAGGAAACCCTTTCCGGATTTCCTCGCCTTAGTCAGCTTGTATGGTCAACAAGTCTCCGTGGGAAAACAGATAGGTTATTAGTCGAAAAAAATTCTAATCCAACTTAGGCCGATCACTAGCAATTTATTTATAACCTTTTTGTTGCAGTATTTCCACAAAAATCATTCTTCATAAGCCCATGTACTGTAACAGTTTGTGGTTCGATTGCAGCGATTTTGTCAGCAGGTAGCAGTTTTTTCAAGGGGTTACAAAAACATGTGGAAAGTGATTCTTCCGGTTACCAGCGTATGATCCAGAAAAAATACGCTATCGGAGCTGCCATTAGCAAAGAGTCTAGCAAATCAAGGACCCCTCCTAAACCTGGCATGAGAGGGGCAGAATCCTTCTGTTGAACATCACGTTTGATCAGGGATTCTGCCAGGTCACCGATTTGTCCTGATACGCTTGTGAAGATAGCCGCTGTAATAATCCATGAAAGCGATACGGAAACAGGTATTGAGGCTACTTGTTGTGGTATGACGTATAGGACGAGTAGGCCACCCCCTACGCCAAAGGCAATTCCACCGATGGCCCCTTCAATGGTTTTCCCTGGGCTCAAGATGGGTGCCAGTTTATTTTTTCCAATTAGTTTTCCAAACGAATATGCACCTGTGTCTGTACCTTTGATGATGACTAAGGTAGCGATTAGAGGCAGCAGGGACGCATTAGGAGAGAGATCTGGTCCCTGGAGTCTCAGTAAGCCGATCACGGCCAAGGGAACTCCTAGATACACGATCATGAAGCCATCTGCTGCGAGTGGAATCATTGTGTTTCCCGGTTTCACGAATTGTTTAGCACGGCTTATAAAAATTGCCATCAGCGCAGCCATCAAGGCAATAAACGTGCTGAAAAAAGGGCTTTTGCTGTCGTCCGGAAGTCGAAATTCGGCATCCCAGATGTGGTGAATCCAAGGGCTGATGGCAACAAGCAGCGTTGCCAGATTGGCGGTTGTGGAGCAATTAATATGCTGATGTTGGAGGAGTTTGGTCAGTTCATGGCTGGCTCGCAAGCTGAGTACAATGCCAAGGATAAGGATGACAGGGCTATGCGCCGCGTGAAGTAGCGTATCAACGTACAGAACCAGACTGATACCGGCTATCCACACACTTCCCAGTAACAATCGCCAGGCCATTACATTAACCTCCGAGACCACCAAAGCGGCGGTCTCTTTGAGCAAAATTGGACAAGGCTTCGTGTAGGTCGTGCAGCTCAAATTCCGGCCATAACCTGGGTGTGATCCACAGTTCTGCATAACTAATCTGCCAGAGCAGAAAATTGCTCAACCGTTGTTCTCCAGCAGTGCGGATAAGCAAATCGGGATCAGTCATCCCAAAAGTGTACAAGGAATCGGTGATAAGCCGTTCATCGATGTCTTCAGGTTTTAAAGTCTTTTCGGAAATCATGTTTCCAATACGTTGGACAGCATCAACAATTTCTGCTCTTGCCCCATAATTGATGGCCAGACAGAGGATCATACCAGAGCAGTCTTTGGTTACTCGACAGGATTGATCCAATTCATTCAGTACCGTTTCAGGTAATTCGGAGCGGCGACCAATACTTGCGAACCGAATGTTTTGATCAATAATCTCAGCGCGCTCTTCTATGAGATACTGCCGCAACAGCCTCATGAGAAAATTAAGCTCTTGCTTAGGGCGTTTCCAGTTTTCAGAGCTGAGGCAGTAGAGTGTTAATTGTTCAATTTTGAGACGACAGCATTCTTCTACGATCTTTCTTACGGTACGAACGCCTCTTCTGTGACCTTCGATACGAGGCAGACCCTTGCGTTCCGCCCATCGGCCATTTCCGTCCATAATAATGGCGATATGACGAGGAAGGTCAGCATGAATAGGAGCATCCTTTCCAGGGGTTGCTGAAGTCTCGGTCACCGTACAGGCTTTCTTAGTTATACAATCGGTATCGTTTGTTCCCGGTCAGGTCCGACAGAAACAAGTTTAATCGGGGTTTTCAAGCATGCGGTAATTGTATCCAGATAATGCCGTGCCTCTGAAGGAAGGTCAGTTAGTGTTCGGATGTCCTGAATATCCTTGCGCCAGCCAGGTAACGTCTGATAGACCGGTGTACATTTTTCAAGAATGTCGATGGAACTAGGAAATTGTTCAATGCGGTCACCTTCGTACTCGTATGCTGTGCAAATCTTGAGTTCGTCCAGTTCACTTAAAACATCAAGCAGCATAACCGACAGTACGTCAACGCCGTTGAGCTTGGTCGTGTAACGAGCCGCGACGGCATCGAACCAGCCACAGCGGCGCGGTCTTCCGGTGACCGTTCCAAATTCTTTACCTGTTTTCCGAATTAAGTCACCTGTGCTGTCATGTAGTTCGGTTGGGAAAGGTCCTCCACCCACACGTGTCGTATAGGCTTTTATGATACCGACACATTCATCAATACTACTTGTAGGAATTCCGGTTCCCGAGGCGATCCCTCCAACGGAACTGTTCGAAGAAGTCACATAAGGATAGGTTCCATGATCAATGTCGAGCAAACTACCTTGCGCGCCTTCAAATAGAAAATTCTTTCCGCTGTCCCAGAGTTGGTGTAACAGTGCGGTCGTGTCCGTGACATAGGGCTCTATGGTTGAGAAGTAGTCACAATACTCTTCGAAAATCGCATCTGGATTTAAAGCCTGTGACTCCGGCCATATGGATTGTATATATCGATTCTTGAATTCGACAATTTCAACGAGACGATCATGAAATCGTTGTGGATTGGCTAATTCTCCAAGGCGAATTGCGTGACGTCGCCCAACTTTATCTGCGTAACAGGGGCCAATACCTCGAAGCGTGGTCCCGATGGCTTCCTGCTGTCCCTGTGACGCCTGTTCGGCAAGTTGTTCTTCCTGAAAATGATAAGGAAAGATCACGTGTGCACGGTCGCTGATTTTCAATGACGATTCTGGATCGCAACCGTTGCTTTTCAGCGATTCAATTTCCTGGATTAAAGCTTTGGGGTGGATCACCACACCACAGCCGAGCA
>Ga0310344_10003356_pt1 | contig 11929 bp, 12 predicted proteins | sample HC15DNA20200_MG_FD_203801 | JGI IMG/M metagenome (GOLD analysis project Ga0310344, IMG submission 203801) | Marine microbial communities from station ALOHA, North Pacific Subtropical Gyre - HC15-DNA-20-200_MG | ecosystem: Environmental > Aquatic > Marine > Oceanic | place: Pacific Ocean: North... | reverse complement strand
TTTCCCAGCTTCAACAAGAGGCTTAACCATTTTTCTATACAAGTATCCCCAACTAGGTTCTCCATGAATCAGTAGGATAGTTTCGCTATTCTCAGCTCCTACGTCTATATAATGAATTCTTAAATCTCCATAATCAGAAGTAATTTCTTTGTATTTTGGTTCAAAATCCCAGTCCTCTAGGTTTTCAAATCTATCATCAGGCGTTCTAAGTATTTCCATGATATTAATTATATAACAGTATATAAGAATCCTCATATTCAAGTCGATAATTAGATTCTACTTTTCCATATGAGTCGCATCCAACAGGGTTGTGGATTGTGTTAGTGGTTCTTCTGACACAAAAAGCGACTCATATTTATTCTAGGTCCTAAACAATTCTTTTGAGAGCAGTTCTACAATTGATCTGTTAGAAGGTGTGTTTCAGTTCTTATGTTTATAAGATGATTTACTGGTAAATTAGTCTCTCCTTTTACAATTTCTTCAACTATATCTTTTTTATTATTTCCAGTAACAAGTAAATATACATTTTTTATTTCAGCAAGTAGTTCAAATGTTGCTGTTAGCCTTATGCGTGGATGAGCTTCTACATTTGTTGAGACAAATTTGACGCCTTTTTCATCTAGTGCATTAGACCCAGGGAATAATGAAGCTGTATGTCCATCTTCTCCAACTCCAAGAACTGCACAAGTAAATTCGGTAAATGACGAGAGTACCCTTTCTGTATATTTCTCAGCATCTAAAGTCGCATTATCTCCTGAAAAATTAGGATACAGAAGAGAAATATCATTCTTATCAAAAGAACTTTTAATCATTTTAGAATTCGAAAGGTCATCATCATGATGGACCCATCTTTCATCTGTAAGCCAAAAAATAACATTAGCAAGAAGATCAGTTTCTTGCCCAAGTATAGAATAAGCAAGACTAGGCGTAGATCCCCCTGCCAATCCTATTGTTGTTTCCCCATTATTTTGAGATATCAAATCAATGAGTGTATTTGCAAGCATACTAGATGCATGATTATGGTTTTCAGCTGATAAAATTGTTAACATTCCTTGACTCATACTTGTTCCTATCAAACAATTAAGTATTATCATCATAGTGGAAAAATCAATACAAGTTCAGGGTGGTTCTCAGCTAAATGGAGAGGCTGTTGTGCCTGGTGCAAAAAATGCTGTATTAAAGGAGATGGTGGCTTGTTTGCTAGCTCCTGGTGAGTATACTCTTTCCAATGCACCAAATATAAAAGATGTTCATTACATGTCTGAGGTGTTGTCCCATCTAGGTTTAGATATTTCATTTTCAGACAAAGATTTGCTAATCAAGACTCCAAAAAGGCTAAATATAGAAGCGCCGTATGATTTGGTAAAGAAAATGAGAGCATCAATCATTATTCTCGGCCCTCTTTTAGCTAGAGAAGGAAAAGTAAGAATCGCATTCCCAGGCGGTGATAATTTAGGACCTAGACCAGTGCAGATGCACTTAGATGCACTAGAAAAAATGGGTGCTACATTTTCTCTAGAACACGGAGTTCTAATTGGTGAGGCAAGAGAACTGCAGGGAGTTGAAATCAATCTTCCATATGCATCCGTTGGAGCTACAGAGAACACAATACTTGCTGGTGTATTAGCAAACGGTAGAACTGTAATTGAAAATGCAGCAAGAGAACCTGAGGTAACTGATTTAGTTTTAATGTTAAGAAGTATGGGTGCGGACATTGAAGGAGAAGGAACTAGTGAGATTATCGTTAACGGGGTAGACTCATTACATTCAACAGATCATTCAATAATTGGAGATAGGATAGTAGCAGGAACCTACCTACTAGCTACAGCAGCAGTGGGGGGCACTGTCCTTGTTAAAGGAATCGATCCTCTACATTTAGATATGGAAATTAAGAAGATGGCAGAGATGGGGATGAGGATTTCAACTACTGAGGATAGCATATCACTTACATCTGACACCCCTCCTAAGGGGATTGATATATCTACATTGCCTTTCCCAGGAGTAGCTACAGATTTACAACCTATGTTCAGTGCTGCACTATTAAAATCATCTGGAACTTCTATTATTACAGAAAATGTTTATGATCAAAGATTTCAATGGGTTCCAGAGGTATTAAGGATGGGAGCAAATGTTCAAATAGGATGGCAACATGCTGTCATTAAAGGTGTTGAAGAGTTGTCCGGAGCACCAGTTGTATGTCCAGATATTAGAACTGGAGCAGCCTTACTAATCGCCTCTCTTAGTGCCGATGGAAATTCTGAAATTGATGGTATTTCTCATATAGAGAGAGGATATGAGGATATAGTGCATTCTTTTAGTGAATTAGGTGCAAAGTTAGAATATAATTAATCCATGAACGAAAACAATAACATATCTTTTCCTACCTCCAAAGAGAGAGGTCCTATACAAGATATCGATCTCGATAGACTAAATGAAACTATAGAGTATATTAGACCTGCAGTACAAGCAGATGGCGGGGATATTAAATTGTCTAAAGTTGAAGATGGAGTTGTCAATATTGACATGCTCGGTGCCTGTCAAGGATGTCCTCTCTCTATTGCAACATTAAAAAGCGGCATTGAGAGAATAATTAAAGAGAAAGTCCCAGGAGTTACTGAAGTTATTGCAACCTAACTAGGGGTTGTAGAGCTTTTATCAGTAACAAATAAAGTTATTCCAATAAGTAGGTTGTTATCAACCAGTGGTTCAAGTTGGTAGTTGATATTGTTTTTTGTTAGGCTTCCAGACATTAGTTCTGGAGTATCAACACTTTCATAGAGTCCTAAATTTGAAAGTACGGACTCTCTGCCGTCTCTGTCTAGTTCAGGATCTGATATCGCTACTAGTAGTAAAAAGAAGAATTTTGTCTGTTCAGCAACGATACTGTCTTTTGTTGCAGGTGCAAAAAATTCTATACCATAGACAATCTCTGTTTCAGGATTGATATTAAGATTTAGAGTAAATCCAGACAAAGCTGTCTCATCGTTTCCAAATTGGTAAACCAGCGTGTCCCTTTTCCAATCCATCCATCTTAATTTATTTGGGTTAAGGGAGAAGAATTCTATAGTTTCTTCATTTGTTGAAACTTCGCTTACTAATTTGTTCCAGTTAAGAATAAAGTGATCTGTATTCTTTCCTATTCCTTTTTCATAATCAAATTTTACATCTTTATTTTCAGCAACTGTTTCCGCAGGATTGACAGTTTCACCAGACGTGCAAGAAATAAGAATAACTGACAACAAAAGAATTAATATTGTGATTATTCTATTATTTTTTTTAGGTTTGTTATATTCTTTTTCCATATTCTTTCTAATATATAGCTACCAACAATTTCCCCAATAGCTCCTCCTAATATAATAGGAAATTTCAGAGTTTCTCTCCATGAAAATTTAGTTGTTTTGTTGTCAAGAGATTCTAAATGGAATGAACCTTTTCCAGTGACTATTCCTTTATGCTCAACCTCTATTTCAGTATTCTTTTCCCACTTGGTGAATGTCATCAAATCGTTTAATTTTATGGGACCTATTTTTGTTAAAACTAAAATTTTTGTTCCAACCCCTTCTTTCTGCTGCCCTAAAAACTCTATACTTTCTGCATCATTCATCCAGCTAGTATGGTTGGATATATTTGATATTTCCTCCCAAACTAGCTCAATAGGTGCATTAATTTCGATTTCAACCTTAATTGATTTAGCCATACTGTTATACAAGATTACCTTCAAAGTAATATAAGTAATAGATAATTTATTATGGATTATTTATATTTAGACCATGCTGCGACTTCTCCTATGAGGGAGTCTATTTGGTCTGCAATGAGGAATGCTGAAGAGGTCGGTTACGGGAACCCTTCAGGAAGCCATAAGATTTCAAGGAAAGCAAAAAATATAGTCGAAGAATCAAGAGAGGTTATAGCAGCTAGTGTAGGTGCTGCTCCCGAAGAGATAGTTTTCACTAGCAGTGGAACAGAGTCTGACAATTGGTCAATCAAGTCACCTTTCCAGTCTTCTTTTCCAACATCTCAAGACTTAGTAGTAAGCTCAATAGAGCACGAAGCTGTTATTGAGTCAGCAAAATGGGTTGAAAATAGAGGATATAAGGTATCTTTTGTAAACCCAAATATCGCTGGAAAGGTTGAGTCTTCAGAGTTTATACAAAGTATAAGAGAAACAACAACTGTAGCATCTCTGATGTGGGCCAATAATGAAACAGGGGTTTTACAACCCGTAAGCGATATAGGGAAAGCAGTTAAAGGGAATAAAAAGTTAATTTTTCATTCTGATATTGTTCAAGGTTTTGTGTCTACAAAGATCGATTTCCACAAACATGGTATTACTAGCGCTGCTATGTCAGCACATAAAATTGGAGGACCAAAAGGTATAGGATTTATGTTCTTACATAATAAATATAAAATTGAAAGCTATTTGCATGGTGGGAAACAAGAACTTGAAAGAAGAGCAGGTACTGTAAATGTAGTTGGAGTCGCAGGTTTTGCCGCAGCAGTGAAAGAACATCAAGATAGATTTGATGAAGAAGTTGGCCTTATCAAGAATGAGAAAAATACATTCGAGGAGTTAATTTCCGAAAATATAAAAATAAGTGTGATTGGATTAGAAGAGGAGAGGTTGCCACATATCTCAAATATCCAAATCAGAGGGGTTAATTCAGAAAATTTATTAGTTTTGTTAGATTTAGATGGTGTGGGTGTTTCAAGAGGTTCCGCATGCTCTAGTGGTGCACAAAAACCATCACATGTTCTAGAAGCAATGAAGATTGATAAGAAAGATCTGAATAGCCATTTAAGAATAAGCTTTGGCTGGACAACAAAAGTTGGAGATGGAGCAAGAGCAGCAGGTAAAATAATAAATACAATAAAGGGCCTTAAATGAGAATTCTTGTTGCAATGAGTGGAGGAGTAGATTCCTCAGTAGTAGCCGGCTTGTTAAAAGATCAAGGTCATGAAGTTATTGGTGTGACTATGAAATTATGGGAAGGTGAAAATGGCGAAATGCCAGAAACAGGATGTTGTACAGCTTCAGACAGTGAAGATGCAAGGAAGGTTGCTGGTAAATTAGATATTCCTTATTACGTTTTAGATTATACCGATTCATTTTCAGATAGCGTTGTAGATAATTTTATAGAAATGTATTCATCTGGACTAACTCCAAACCCTTGTATCGAATGTAATAGATCAGTTAAATTTGATCATTTTTTGGATCAAGCAAATGAGCTTGGTTGCGATAAGGTAGCTACTGGTCATTATGCAAAAATTGTTAGAAAGAATAATCATCTTGAGCTTCATAGAGCAGATTATAAAGAAAAGGATCAATCTTATGTATTACATATGCTTACAGAGGAGAAATTAGATAGAATACTTTTTCCACTAGGAACAATTTCAAAACCTGAAGTAAGACAAATGGCTGCAAACTTAGGACTAAAGACTGCATTCAAAAAAGATAGCCAAGATATATGCTTTGTAGGGAACGGTGATTATAGAAATTTTGTTGCGAATAAAATTGATCTAAAATCTAGCGGGGAAATTGTAGATCTTAAAGGAAACAAAGTAGGAGAACATTCTGGGGTACATGGTTTTACTGTTGGACAGAGAAAAAAATTACCCGGAGGACAAGGGAGTCCAAAATTTGTATTAGAAATTGATACTTTGAATAAAAAAGTAATCATTGGAAGTAAAAAGGAATTAGAAGAAGATTCATTTATTATGGGGGACGTTTCATTTATTCGAGATGAAATATATAACAATTTAGAGATTCAGGTTAGATACAATTCAGAGACAGTACCTTGCACGATTAGTAAGTTAGATGAAAATAGGGTGAAAGTACAGCTCTCTAGTTCTACAACAGGAATCTCTCCAGGCCAATTCGGCGTACTTTATTCAAATACGAAAGTAGTAGGCGGAGGAAGGATAGAGAAGAGGAGAAAAGTGGGAGCGTTAATTGAATAACAAAGATATAGAAAAGACAATTAACAAACTAATAAATGAGATAACATCTGCAGAAAAAGCTTACTATGTAGACAATCGTCCAATCATGTCTGATGGAGAGTTTGACAATAAAATGAAAGAACTACAAAAGTTAGAGTTAAGTCATCCAGAATTTATATCTGAAACATCTCCAACACAAAGAGTGTCAGGTACACCCGATTCTGCTTTTGAATCAGTAAAGCATATGAAGAGAATGTATTCTTTAGATAATGCTGAGTCTAAGGAAGACCTAATGAAATGGGTTGAAAGAATGTCCAAAATTACAGACTCAAAGATTTTTCCTATATCTGTAGAGCCAAAAATTGATGGGCTTGCTGTTTCTTTGATTTATCAAGATGGAGAATTGTTGAGAGGATTAACAAGGGGAGATGGTATTACAGGAGAAGATGTAACCCATAATATTCGAACTATAAAAGCAATCCCACTGACTCTTACAGGAACACCAAAGGGGATAGTAGAGGTTAGGGGAGAGGTTTACATGCCAATCCAAAGTTTTAATGATTTAAATTATCAAAGAAACAAAAATAAAGATAAGCTAACAGCTCTTCAAAAAATAGGTAAGGATAAGTTGTCCTCAAGGCAGAAAGAAGAATTGAAGAAAATCAGAGCTGAAGGAGTAGACCCTTTCATAAATGCACGCAACGCAGCTGCAGGTTCTTTAAGACAAAAAGATGCTTCTTTAGCTTCACAAAGGGACTTATTATTTATTTGCTATCAAACTATTCTCTACGATCAAGAGCACACTATAGAGAGCTACTCAAACCAGTTGAAACAGACTAAATCTTACGGTTTCCCAGTTCCAAAAAATAATTTAGTCGACTCTGTTGATAAGATGATGGAATATATAGATGAAATAGATAAAAATAGAGATACTTATTCATACCAAATAGATGGCGTAGTTATGAAAGTAGATACACTTTCTACACACGACAAATTAGGCTATACAGCAAAGTCTCCAAGGTGGTCAATAGCATATAAATTTCCTGCAGAGGAGCAGACAACAAAACTAATTGACATTAAATTACAGATTGGTCGTACAGGTGCTGTAACACCAGTAGCCGTTCTGGAGCCAATAGAAGTTGGAGGTGCTTGGGTGTCAAATGCTACCCTTCATAATCCAGATGAGGTAAAAAGAAAAGATTTAAGAATTGGTGATTATGTAATTGTTAAAAGAGCAGGAGATGTTATACCTGAGGTTGTTAGTTCCATTCCATCAAGAAGAAATGGTTCGGAAAAGAAATGGACTTTGCCAAAAAATTGTCCTTGTGGAGAGTTCAAAATAATCTTTATTAAAGAAGAGAAAGTTCCAAGGTGTTCAGGTGCAGGTAGTTGCACAATTGTTAAAAAAGAATCTTTATTATTCTTTGGATCAAAAAATGGCCTTGATATAGATGGTTTTGGACAGGAAACAGTTGAAATATTAATTGAAAAAGGAATCGTTACTTCTATACAGGATATCTATAGGATAACTAAAGAAGATCTTCTATCACTACCACTATGGAAAGAAAAGAAAGCAGATAATTTAATTAATGCAATTAATGATTCAAAGTCTTCTGAACCGGATAGCCTTTTGGCAGCATTGGGCATTAGATATGTTGGTGCTAGAACTTCTACTCAATTAATTCAATCATTTGGAAATATTCGAAAAGTGTTTCAAGCTGATAAAAATGAAATTGAGTCAATACATGGAATTTCATCATCCGTCTCGTCCGCATTAATTGAATGGATTGATAATAAAGAGAACGAAACTCTCTTAAATGATTTAGACGCATTTGGATTTGATATTGATAAGACGCTTGAAACTAAAGGAGGAAAGCTAATGGGTCTTACATTTGTCATTACTGGAACTTTTGCTTCAAATTCCAGACAAGATTTAACTAATTTAATTACTGAGAATGGAGGTGCAGTAACAACATCTGTGTCAAAAAATACAGATTATTTAATTGTTGGTGAAAATCCTGGTTCCAAGCTTTCAAAAGCTGATTCCCTCGGTATAGAAAAAATAAATGATGAAGGCTTGCTCAGGCTTATTTAATAGGTGGAGAATTCCCAGGTAAATTCTCCAATATCAGGAAGACCAACAGATGTATCCCAAAATATTTTGATTATATGTTTACCTGGACTCCAAGATTCGAAAGATTTACCAGGGCCTGGCTTCCATCTATAGATACCGGTTCCTTCTAGGTGTTCAATTTCGTTGTCAGATACTCTGTAATCGTCTATATAGAGGACTATTTCGTAGCCTACTGGCATATCTATTTCAATAGTTGTTTGTTGAGGAACCTGTGAGCCAGGCATAGGAGATAAGGATTCAATTGCGTCTGGTAGCTCCATTTCTTCATTGAGCGAGGATGAGAAATTAATACCCATAGAAATTGTAAGAAAGAGTAAAATCCCTAACAGGAGTAATATAAATCTATAAGTGTTCTTTTTCATATATTTAGATATTATCCTTGATAATGATAGAGGCCAAAGTGAATATTGAAGAAATAAAAGAAAAAATTGAAGAAATAGACGAGTCTTCAGATTTGTCTATGGAGCAAGAAAAGTCAGTAGAAGAAGTAATTCATGCTTTAGACAAGGGGTCAATTAGAGTTGCTCAACCTACCGGGGATGGTTGGACAGTTAATGAATGGATTAAGAAATCTATTTCGATGTATTTCAAAATAAAAAAATTAAAACCAATTGAATCAGGAGATATTGTATATTTTGACAAAATTGATACAAAAAATAATTATGAGGAGTCAGGTATCAGAGTTGTGCCTCCTGGAGTTGTAAGATACGGGGCCTATTGTGAACCAGGTGTAATTATTATGCCTGGGTATGTAAACATAGGAGCTTATGTTGGTTCAGGAACGATGATAGACACTTGGGCAACTGTAGGGTCTTGTGCTCAAGTAGGAAAAAATGTACACATATCTGGAGGAGTTGGAATAGGCGGAGTTCTAGAGCCCCCATCTGCAATGCCAGTGATTATAGAGGACAATGCATTTATTGGATCAAGATGCATTATTGTTGAGGGAGTTAGGGTTTGTCAAGGTGCAGTTTTAGGTGCAAACGTCACACTTACTTCAAGCACTCCTATTATTGATGTAACTGGAGCTGAGCCAGTAGAGTACAAAGGGGTAGTACCAGAAAATTCAGTAGTTATTTCTGGGACAAGGCCAAAAGAATTTCCTTCAGGAACTTTTCAAACAACTTGCGCATTAATCATCGGGAAGAGAAAAGAATCAACTAATAAGAAAACTTCTCTTAATGATGTGTTGAGAACATTTGAGGTACAAGTTTGAGTCTGGGTAATTTAACTAGAGATTTAATATCCATAGATTCAGTTACTGGAAGCGAAGATGCCATTCTTGAATACATCAAAGACTACTTAAAGAATTCAGGCTATTCGAAGAATATAAGTTTATATGAAGGTGGGCTAGTTGCTGGAGACAATGATGAAAGTTCAGTGATAGCTTTTGTAGGCCATGTAGATACGGTTCCTATATCTACTAACCAAGTTAGTTTAGATGAATCAGATATTCTTTATGGACGAGGAACTGTAGATATGAAAAGTGGGATAGCTGTAATGATCGAATCTTTGATTAATTTTCAAGAAAAAAACATTATCGGAGTATTTTATAAAGGAGAAGAAGGGCTCAAAGAACATAATGGTTTAGAAACTCTGTTCCCAGAATTAAATAGTAAATTTAATATTTCTTTCGGTGTCATCTTTGAGCCAACCAATAATAATGTTGAGTTAGGATGTCAAGGCGTTGTAAATGCTACGTTGAGGATAATTGGAGAAGAGGCACATTCCGCAAGGCCATGGTTAGGACATAATGCAATATACAAGTCCATACCTTTACTTGAGAAGTTAAATGAACTTACCCCAGAACCAATCTTGGTCGATGAACTTGAATATAGAGAAGTTATAAGTGCTACAACGATTTCTGGAGGAAATGCAAAAAATGTAATTCCTGGGGAAGTTGTATTAAATATAAATTATAGGTTCTCTCCTGACAAGACAAATGACGAAGCAGTTACAAAATTAAAGCATTTACTATCAAATGTTGGTGAATTAACAATTACTGACATTGCTGAATCAGCATACCCTCATAAGAACGATGACAATGTTCAAAAATTTATTGACTTAACGGGTACGAAAGTTGAGCCAAAGCAAGCATGGACTGATGTTGCTAGATTCACTTCTGAAGGGGTTCCTGCAATTAATTTCGGTCCTGGGAATCCTGAGCTTGCTCATAAAGCAGATGAAAAGATACCTCTTTCTGATATTGAAGATTGTTATGAATTAATCAAGAAATATATTCAAAAAGGGGTTGACTAATGTCAAAAGATTTTAATATACAAGAAATTGCCAAACTTGCATTAATTGAACTTAATTCAGAAGAGCAGAGTAAATTGAGTAAAGATTTAAGCATCATCCTTGAGCACGTCGATGCTTTAAGCAGTTTATCTATCGACGACTCTAACCTTACAATCCACCCCCTTGGTATAGAACTAGAGCTGAGAGAGGATACAGCTGAAGAAGGACTGAGTCATGAAGAGTCAATGAAGAATGCTCCTGATGATAAGGACGGATTTTTCCAAGTTCCGCCATCCATGGATTAGATGATGGTTGATTATAATAATTTGACAATAAAAGAAGCACATGAGGGCTTAAAGAACAAAAGCTTTACTGCACTTGAGTTGATAGAGGAATCGTTTAATGTAGCAGCTAATTCGGAATCTGTTTTACATGCACACCTTCTCCTTATGCAAGATGAGGCTTTAGCTAATGCAAAAGAAACTGACAAGCGAATATTGAAAGGAGAAATGTTAGGAGAATTAGATGGAATTCCTATATCAGTTAAGGATAATATGAATCTTAAAGGTTATGGAACAACTTGTTCTTCAAAAATACTTGCAAACTATATTTCTCCATACGATGCAACAGTTATAAGTAAATTGAAAGATAAAGGATCAGTCTTTATTGGAAAAACAAATCTTGATGAGTTTGCTATGGGCTCTTCAACTGAAAATTCGGCATATGGTCCCTCAAGAAACCCTTGGGATCCCGACTATGTACCTGGAGGATCATCCGGTGGCTCTGCAGCTGCTGTCTCAGTAGGAACGGCACTTGGCTCATTAGGAAGCGATACAGGTGGCTCAATTAGGCAACCTGCTTCTTTTTGTGGCGTAGTTGGGTTTAAGCCTACTTACGGAACTGTGTCTCGATACGGCCTAATTGCCTTTGCTTCATCTTTAGATCAGATAGGACCTTTTGCAAAAACTGCTGAAGATACAAAAATTATATATGAAGCTATATCTGGCTATGATACGAGAGATGCTACATCTCTCAAACTTAAACAGAGAAAACTTCCTGAAGATAAATCGGCAAAAGTAGGGATTGTAAAAGAATTAATGGAAGATGGAATAGCAGATGATGTTAAGTCCGAAGTAGAAAAAGTAATTAGACTTCTTGAAAAACAGGGGCATGAGATTATAGAGGTCTCTCTTCCAATGACAAAAATGGCAATAAGTATTTACTATCTAATTGCCCCTGCTGAATGTTCTGCTAATTTAGCTAGATTTGATGGTGTTAGATATGGTTTGAGGATTGATGGGAAAACAAGCTATGAGATGACTGAAAAAACGAGAGCAGAAGGTTTTGGGGATGAAGTAAAGAGAAGAATACTTTTAGGGACCTATGCTCTTTCAGCTGGGTACTATGATGCTTATTACGGCCAGGCTCTTAAAGCCAGGAATCAAGTTGTAACTGAATTTAAGGATGTTTTTAGCAAGGTTGATTATTTGATATCTCCCACTACGCCGAGTACAGCTTTTAAATTTGGTGAAAAAACTAGTAATCCCTTAGAGATGTATATGTCAGATTTATGTACTATCCCAGCTAATCTAGCTGGGGTACCTGCTATCTCCATACCTA
>Ga0310344_10003355_pt1 | contig 11931 bp, 11 predicted proteins | sample HC15DNA20200_MG_FD_203801 | JGI IMG/M metagenome (GOLD analysis project Ga0310344, IMG submission 203801) | Marine microbial communities from station ALOHA, North Pacific Subtropical Gyre - HC15-DNA-20-200_MG | ecosystem: Environmental > Aquatic > Marine > Oceanic | place: Pacific Ocean: North... | reverse complement strand
GCCAACACGCTCTACTTCGTCGAGCAGAGCGTTTGTCCGGTCTACCAGGGCGTCGTGTTTGGATTCCGGTTCAGTCATTAACTTTCACCTCTACCTTCAAGCAAGCGGACCCATCCTCCCTCGTGGCGTCGGTCGAGCAGGACTTAACCTCATCGTCTTTACATCTAAACGTGCCATAGCGCGAAACGGCAAATATTCGTTTCGCCTAATTTAACTTCAAGGATTTCTAGATAACTGCGCGGCATCCTTTTATGTCCCGTTGAGTTGTTTTTGAAAATCCACCCCTTCACTATATCCACAGATACAAACAACATATCTGCGACCTCCTGAGGCGACAGGGAGTACCGAAACATCAAATTCATCAGTCTCTTATTAGTTGTTGCCATGGCCTATATTACGACATCGGCCACGATCTCTCCGCAATGTAAGCGTCTAAATCAGTGGAACTCGCGCCGCACCTTTATCAGTTCACTCACCTTAAGGGTAGGCCGGGCAGCGTCATAGACCGCATGCATTTGCTCAGTACGCACGTGGTGAACCCGTTTTGCTGGCTTGAGGCGTACCACCTGGTTTTTGAGCGGATTGGTCTCCACAAACCCCACGAACTTGCCCAACTCGAATATGTTGTTGAGCATGACTATCGCCCGGTTGCCGTCAGGGATGGTTACAACCCACTGGGTCACTTCATTGGGCTTCAATGACACCAGTTCACGCTTACCAAACTGCTTGCGAATCTTGGCAATCCCTTGCCGGTAGGACTTCTGAGATTGCTCCGCTAGGTCGCTAAAGGGTCGTAGGCTTGTCTTGGACAGGTCAATATCCCCGCCGTCAGCGAGGTAGAGGTCGAGAGCCTCATTGACCGACCGGGTGCGAGATTCTCCCTGCATGTGGATGTGGTATTTCTCAACGGTGACTTGTTTGTCTGTCCCCAGTGGAATCCACTTTGTTTTGCGGTCCACCGTGGGAGTAAAATATTACCCATCACGGTTTTTAGGCTTCGTAAAGTAAGGTAACTTTTTCATCGTTATTTCCAGTTCGTTGCGACGCAGCGACATGCCCGTCTTCTATAAGGGCCGATAAACTTTGACAAACCTAGACACCTAGACAGCCTTAAACGTAAGTGGTTGATTGGCCACTAGAAACCAGAGAGTAATAAGAATGAGAGATTACCTGCATATCCAGCTTGCCGAGCAAACTGTTGACCGGCAGACCTTCACCGGAGAACAGATTGCCCGGTCAGGGCGCTATTTCATCGCCCGTGAGCTTGTGGCGTGCGGTGCGGCAAAGGTCGAACCGCTGTCGGGAGACAATCCGCTGATTTTTTCAGTCGGACCGTTTGCGGGCACCAACTTCTCCAATGCCAACCGGGTCAGCGTTGGTTGCCGCAGTCCTTTGACCGGTGGGATCAAAGAGGCGAATGCTGGCGGTACGTTTGGTTTTGCCCTCGGTCAGTTGGGTCTTGCGGGATTCACACTGCATGGAGCGGCAAGTGAATGGACGGTCATGCATGTCTCTCTTGAAGGGGAGGTCAGTTTCTCTTCTGCGGACGATCTGATGGGGTTATCGAATTTCGACTGTGCCGCAAGACTGCACGAGCGTTTCGGCAAGAAAGTGAGCCTCGGAATCTGTGGGCCTGTCGGAGAGTATCTCGGCCTGCTGTCCGGAATTTCGTTCAGTGATACGGATCTTCGGCCCTCCCGTCTTGCGGCGCGCGGGGGCGTCGGTGCAGTGATGGGAGCCAAAAAAGTGAAAGCCATCGTACTGGATCTCAACAAGATGCCAAAACTGCATGATCGAAAGAAAGTTATCGGGGCGGTGAAGCAGTACAACGCCATGCTCAAAGAGGACGAGATCGCGCAGAACATGAAGACTTTCGGCACGGCCCTGATGGCCGATACTCAGAATTATCTTGGGGGGTTGCCGGTCAGAAACTTTGCTGCCGGACAGCTTGTCGATCCGGATGAAGAGATCATGCGGATGGGGGGTGAGTTTATCCGCGAACAGAACCTGGAGCGCGGCGGCGAAACTGCACATGCCTGTATGCCCGGGTGCACTATCGAGTGCAGCAATGTTTATGTGGATAGCGAAGGGAAGGAAATTGTCTCACCGGTGGAATACGAAACGATCGGCCTGATGGGGACGAACTGTGGGCTGACGGATCCGGATGAGCTTGCCCGGGTTAATTTTGTTGCCAATGATCTTGGGATCGATACGATCGAAGCGGGTGCCATGATCGCAGTTCTGATGGACGTTGGGCAGGGCGCTTTCGGTGACGCGAACTTCATGCTCGAGGTGCTCGAAGAGATTCGTAGCGGCTCGGAAAACGGTCGGATTTGGGCCCAGGGGACTGCCCGGGTCGGTGAGCACTACGGCGCTGAGCGGGTACCGGTCATCAAACAGCAGGCGATCAGCGCCTATGACCCCCGAGTCGTGGAGGGCACCGGAATCACTATGATGATGACGGCTCAGGGAGCCGATCATACCGCCGGCAATCTTCCCAAACTCGATTGCAGGGAGATGGACGCATCTGACATTGTGGCGGCAAGTTTTGAAGCGCAGCGTGTGATGGCGGCATCTGATTCATTGGGCTTATGCATCTTTGGGCGTGGCGTTACTGATACTAATGTGGAATTCATAATCGACGCTATCAATAACGCGCTTGGGACCGAACTTCCAAACTCTTTCTATCGGGATCTCGGGGTCGAGACGCTGCATCTAGAGCATGAGTTCAACCGGGCTGCCGGGTTCAGCGATGCCGATGACGAGCTTCCGGCGTTTTTCTATGAAGAGCCGCTGCCGCCGATGGATCGTGTTGCACGCTTTCACGGCGAAGAGATCAATAAGTTCCGCGAGTAAACGTCTAAGAGGCGTGATCATTCGCCTCAGATGCCAATAATCGGATGGATCCGAGAGCCGTCACTAAAGCGGGAGAAACGAAATGGCTTGGGGTCGACCAGCGGTGTTTCATTCATGACGAGGTCTGCAGCGAGTTCTCCCGCCGCGGGCCCGATGCCGAATCCGTGTCCGGAAAACCCTGTGGCAACAAAAAAGCCGGGTTGTTGAGGGACTTCTGAAATAACCGGTACCGCGTCAGGGGTGACATCAATCATTCCCGCCCACTGCTGGGCAATGGCTGCATCGCGAAAGACTGGAAAATCCCTCACCAGGCAGGACCACGCCTTGTCCAAGAGGCGTTTAACCGGCGCAGGGTCAAGAACGCGGTGCAATACAAAAGGCTCTCCTTCGCCCGCCAATGCCTTTCTGTGATGGCGCAACGCCTCGGTAAAGGTGTTGCCTATGCTAGGTCGCAGGTCTCCCTTGGCCATCCAGGCCAGTTTGCTGAATAACCCTAGAAACCGGAGCGCGTCAGGTGTGAGTTCAAACCAGATGGCGCTATTGGGGGCGACGGTATACCCGCCGTCCGCCCGCGGCCGAATTGCGAAACCTGGCGCACTGATACAGGATTTGAGATCTGCATTGATGGCGGCGGTACGCATGACGGACGATCGGACCTTCAACTGCGGCAATAGCAGATGCTCGTGCGCGCAAAAGAGCCGTGACCAGGCGCCGGCAGCCAGCAGGACCGTATCAGAGCGGATAAGGCCGTTCTCGGTGAGGACGCCACAAACCCTGCCGGCGCTGATGTCGAGCCCGAGCGCCGCCGTTTTTGTCAGGATGATCGCTCCTTTCTTTTGTGCGCAGCGAGCGATCGTTGGAGCAGCAATAACCGGTTCCGCTTTACCGTCGGTAGGACAATAAAGGGCGCCATGCCAGTTGCGGGAACTGCCTGGCAAATGATTTGCTACTTCGGCTGCGGTAATGAGTCCCGTATCAATACCAAAGGGCTCTGCGTATTCAAGCCATTTTCCGTGTGCTTCAAGACCTTCATCGGAATCAGCGAGATAGAGCGTACCGCAGCGCTTGAAACCAACTTCTCCTTCGACGCGCTCATTCATTGCAGCCCATCTTTCCAGCGACTGCATGATGAGTGGAATTTCTCGAGGATCACGTCCCTGTTGGCGGCACCAACCCCAGTTGCGGGACGACTGCTCGGCACCGATCTCGCCTTTTTCGCAGAGCGTGACCGAAACACCTCTCTCGGCGAGGGTGAGTGCGGCACTGACCCCAATGATGCCGCCGCCAATGATGACGACGTCGGTCTTCTCCGTCGGGAACGGATCGGAACTCAGGGGATCAACGAGAATCGGCATGGGGCGCAGGAATGACCTTCCCGGGGTTGAATAGATTATGGGGATCCAGCGCCTTTTTGATCGCCGCCATGACTTTTAAAGCGGTAGGGTCTTTGTATGTTTGCATCTCGTCAATCTTGGACATGCCGATCCCATGTTCCGCGCTGAAGGAGCCTCCCAACTCGGCGACGTGGTCATGGACCAGATCGTTCACTTCCTCCCATAGAGACAGGAAAGCCTCTGTGTCCATATCGAGGGGTTTTGAGAGGTTGAAGTGGATGTTACCGTCTCCCACATGGCCAAACGGACACGGCCTGATCCCCGGCACCCGTTGGGCGACGATGGCCCAAGCCGTTTCGATAAACTCAGGCACCTTTGAGACCGGAACGGAAACGTCATGTTTTATGCTCGCGCCTTCGAGACGTTGCCCTTCTACAATTCCTTCCCGTAACTTCCAAAGCGAGTTGGCCTGCTGCTCACTTGAGGCGATGACCGCGTCGTGAATGTCTCCTACCTCCAATGCCTTTTCAAGAATCGCTGAAAGCAGGGTATCCACGTTGATGGCATCGCCGCTGGCCTGAAGCGAAAGCAGGACGTACCACTCATGGGGTGCCGTCATCGGATCAGAGCACCCCAAGACGTGTTCACAGGCAAAATCCAACCCGACACGGGGCATGAGTTCGAAACTGCACAGAGTGCCTCCACTACCCGATTGGGCCCGCTCCAGGAATGCGATGCTGGTTGAAAGGTCGCGCAATGCAACGAGGGCTGTTGCGCTTTGATCAGGGTAGGGATAAAGCTTTAGCGTTGCGGCGGTAATGATACCGAGCGTGCCCTCGGAGCCAATAAGCAGTTGTTTGAGATCATACCCGGTATTGTTTTTCCGAAGGCCGTGCAGGTCAGACAGTAACTCGCCATTCGGCATCACGGCCTCAAGACCCAGAACTTGATCTCTTGCATTGCCGTAACGCAGAACGTTTATACCGCCTGCATTGGTCGCGAGGTTACCACCGATTTGGCAACTGCCTTCCGCCGCCAGGCTAAGCGGAAAAAAACGCCCGGCGTCACGTGCGGTCGCTTGAAGTTCTGCCAGGATACACCCCGCTTCCACCGTCATCGTATTGTTCGCAGGGTCGATGGCGCGAATTTGTTTGAGCCGATCGAGACTGAGGATGATTTGGTCGGCGTTTGCCACAGCGCCACCACAGAGCCCGGTGTTGCCACCTTGCGGCACCAACGCCGTTTTTTGCGCGATGCAGGTCCTCACCACTGCCTGGACCTCAGCAGTATGTCGGGGCCGAACAATGATCTGCGATTTACCCTGAAACCGCCCGCGCCGCTCTTGCAGATACGGGACTGTCTCGGAAGGATCGGTAATCACCCCTCGATCGTCGAGAATTGCGCGAAGGTTTGAGAGCAGAGTATTCATCGGATAAATCAAGACTGGCAGCCAGTGAATGACCTAGTCGGCGCAAGGGTTTTTGCCAGCGAGGGGATTATAGGGTTCCGAGGGGACAACGGTGTCACAGCGACATCCTTTTTTGGTACAGTGTCGCGGTTGTCGATCAAATATTCATAAATGCGGAGGAGAATCGCGTAATGCATCGGATGCTTCACATGGAGCCCAGTCTTTGTACCGGGTGTCTGCAGTGCGAGATGGCGTGCAGCTTTGAGCACGAGGGAGAGTTCAACCCGGCGCGGTCGCGCATTCGGGTTTTCGAGTTTGAGCACGGTCGCACGTCTGTGCCATATACCTGCACCCAGTGCGTCGAAGCCTGGTGCATGAAGGCCTGCCCCACCGCGGCGATCTCCGTTAATTCCGAACTGGGCGCCAAACTCGTTAGTCCCGAAGCGTGTGTCGGATGCAAGGCCTGCGTCTCTGCCTGCCCGTTTGGGACGATCGAATTTAATCCTGTCAGCGGCAAAGTGGACAAGTGTGATCTCTGTGGCGGGGATCCGAAATGCGTGTCAGCTTGTCCGACCGATGCGATTACCTATGTGGATGCGGGTGCATCCGGCATTGGCCGTATGCAGGCCTCCGCAGAACAGGCTGCACAAGGGGGTGCATCATGAGTTGGCAGGGAAAAATACTGCGGGTCAACTTGACTTCGGGAGAGGTGGCGCCTGAGCCGCTCAATATGGAGTGGGCCAACGACTATATCGGCGAGCGCGGCCTCGGCACCAAGTATCTGTGGGAGAACATGGACCCTAAAGCAGATTCCATGGGCCCTGACAACGTGCTGATTTTTGCGACCGGCCCGCTCACGGGTACCAGCGCGTCCACGAGCGGCCGATATGCCGTGATCACCAAGGGCCCGCTCACCGGCGCGATCGCCTGCTCCAACAGCGGCGGCAAGTTCGGTGCAGAGCTGAAATACGCCGGGTTTGACCTTCTGCTTGTTGAGGGTCGTTCAGAGAAACCGGTCTATCTCTTGATCGAGGGTGATGAAATCAGTCTCGCCAGTGCCGACAAGATCTGGGGCAAGACGGTTTGGGAAACCGATGAGTGGATAAAGAAGCAGCATCACAATCCGATGCTGAAGATTGCGACCATTGGCGTAGCAGGAGAGCGGGGAGTGCGTTACGCCGCAGTGGTCAACGACCTGCACCGGGCCGCCGGCCGGTCTGGGGTTGGTACGGTGATGGGGGCAAAGAATCTGAAAGCGATTGCGGTGCGAGGGACGGGCGGTGTGCAGGTCAAAGATCCCAAGCGGTTTATGCAGGTGACCGACGAAATGAAAAACCTGCTTGCTAAGGAGACAGGTGGTCTGACCAAGTATGGCACCAACGCCATGATGGACACCATGCAGGAGTTCGGTGGTCTGCCGACCAACAACTTTCAGGAAGTCCAGTTTGACGGCTACGACAAGATCGATGCCAAAGCGATGCTTAAGACGGACGACACGGGCCATACCAACCTGTTGACCAACAAGGCCTGCTTTGGCTGCACCATCGCCTGCGGCAGGATCGCGCATATCAGAAAAGACCACTTTACGATTCAGAATCGGAAAGAATACTGGCACGCCTCGGGCGGTCTTGAATACGAGACGGCGTTTGCATTTGGTCCCGTTGTCGGCGTCGACGACATTGATGCCTGCACCTTTGCCGGATACCTGATGAACGAGCACGGGATGGATCCCATTTCCTTTGGCGTCACTCTCGCGGCTGCCATGGAGTTGTACGAGATGGGTGTCATCACCACCGACGACACCGACGGTGTAGAGCTTAACTTTGGAAATGCCGAAGCCCTGACCATCATGGCGGAGAAAACGGGTAAGCAGGAGGGGTTTGGTGAGATCCTGGGCATGGGGTCCCGACGGATGTGCGAAAAGTATGGTCACCCTGAACTGTCCATGACGGTTAAGGGTCAGGAATTTGCCGGCTATGACTCTAGGGCACTGCAGGGGATGGGATTGGGGTATGCCACCGGCAACCGTGGCGCCTGTCACCTGAAGCACGACACCTTTGATGTGGACATGGATGACCAGACTGGAGAGGGTAAGGCCGAACCGTGCAAGACCTCCCAGGATTGGACGGCTGCGGTCGATTCCAGTGGCCTTTGCATGTTTACCATGGGCGCCTGGGGGGCTCCCGAGTTCGCCGCACAGCTTGATGCCGACAGCGAGGGTGACTGGACGGCAGAGCGTCTTATGGCAAGCGGTGAGCGGATCTGGAATCTCGAGAGAATGTTTAATCTCGCGGCAGGCCTTACCCGTGCCGATGATACGTTGCCGGAACGGTTGCTCAAGGATCCGGCGCCGAGCGGCACTGCCAAGGGTCGTGTGAACGAACTCGACCGCATGCTACCTGAGTACTACGATTTGAGGGGTTGGAACGAAGCAGGTGAGCCTACCGAAGATACTCTCGGCCGATTGGGGCTCAGTTAGCACGAATGTGGATCAAGGTTCGGGTAACGGGCCACCTCATTGACCTGTGTTCGGTCGATGAGGTCGAGTTATCCGAGGGTGCCAGCGTCGCCGACGCGGTAGCGGCGCTCGGTATCCCTCCGGAACAGGTCGGACTGGTGTCGGTCGACGGGCAGGCGGTATCCAGGGCTAGAAGAAGCGATACTACGCTGGCGGACGGCAACGAGATGGTCGTGATGGCGCCACTGACCGGCGGTTAAGGGAGTCGGGGTGGTTGAGTTACTTCCGCCTGGGCCCCAGCTTGGCGTTTTCGTTGGCGCGGTTCTGGTGTTGGCGTTAACACCCGGGCCCGCTCTTTTTTACATTCTTGCCACCAGCATCGCCCAAGGCGCCCGCTCAGGCTTAGTGTCGGTACTGGGGATTGCCACCGGGACCTTTGTTCATGTGCTGCTGGCGGTTTTCGGACTCACCCTGCTGTTGGCATCATCGGCGGTCGTTTTTCAGTTTGTGAAATATGCGGGTGTGGTCTATCTCGTGTCGCTAGGCGTGTATGTGCTGATGCGACCCAAGCAAGAAGAGGTCTTGTTATCAGAGCGTCCCGCGAGAGATCTATGGCGGGTCTACAGCCACGCCGTCATGGTGAATGTGCTAAACCCGAAGGTGGGGATTTTTTTCCTCGCGTTTTTCCCGCAATTTGTTGACCCCGGGCGGGGTGAACCTGCCTTACAGTTTCTGCTCCTTGGGACGGTGCTGATTGGAGTTGTTCTGGTGACGGATACCCTGTTTGCAATCACTGCGGGTGCGGTGATGCGCCTTCTCAGGCGCCAGAGCGGGCAGAGCCGATGCCCGCAGACTATGGGAGGGCTGACTTACATCGGACTCGGGATCTTCAGTGCCACTATCGATCCTCCGGTGCGGGGCTGAGACCCGAGCGGCAAGCCAGTACTGATTTAAAGGTTTAGTTCCGCGGACAGTCCACGTCAGGCGCACTTTCGTACCAGAAACGGCCCGCAAGGTTGCCACGCCAGACCCACAGCGCGAGCAGCGGCGCAGGCCCTGTCTCCATCGCGTGAATGGCGCAGGGGGCGTGGTGAATTAGGTCGCCCGGCCGCGCGGTGAACTCCTGAGCGTCGATACGCCAGTGGGATTCACCGCTCAGAATGAAGTAGAACTCCTCAGCATCGTGCGCATGGCCCGGATAAGCAATTTCTCCACGCTGTAGGAGAAGGCCCATTCTGATCGGGTCATCATCGGCAGGGGGGCTCTCATCGACAAGCATGGCGTAGGCATAGCCCCCGGGGAAAAAGTCCGGCACACCACGGCTGGCTTCTTCCCAAGGGGAGTGCAGGGCGGCGCGAGAGGCAGCGTCCTGAAGTACATGATCCGGTGGAATGCCTGAAAGCGCTGCCTCAAGGCAAAGTTCTGATGTGGGGCAGGTTGAAGAGCATTTTTCGACTTTTTCACGCGGCACGCGGGAAATCTGACCCGACAGCGCCTCAAAGTCGCGTTTATCACTATTGCGGCAAAATTGCCCAAGTTGATCCAAAAGCGTCGGCAGATATTGGCTCATGGGTTGCTCTCTTCAGTCTGGTGCGCCAACCGGGATGACAATATTTTGTTGATTGGCTTTAATAGGGTAATCTCTTAGCGTGAGTTATATCAAAAATCGACCCATCTTTGCCGACATCATGTGTTCAATTTGTATTGAACCGAGACTACCGCAAGTCCATAAGACTTAAGGAAAAACAACTGTGAGTGAACTCCTGCTCAGCATGCGCGATCTTGTGATCGAAGCGGATATCGACGGTGAATGGAGACCGATCGTAAAGGGTCTCAACATGAATCTGCATAAAGGCGAGATCGTCGGCCTGATCGGCGAGTCGGGCGCAGGGAAGTCTACCTTTGGCCTGGCAGGCATGGGGTACACCAAGCCCGGGTGCAGAATTGTTTCCGGGTCGATCCGGCTTGAAGACGAAGAGCTCGTTGGCGCCTCTCCCGCGCGTCTTCGTGAGATCCGCGGGAACAGCGTCTCATACGTAGCGCAAAGTGCGGCGGCGGCATTTAATCCGGCACACCGTCTGATTGAGCAGTTTGTCGAGGCTCCGGTGCAGCACGGCAAGATGCGAAGCGAAGAAGCTGCGCGGAGGGGTCGGGATCTTTACCGTCAACTGGACTTGCCTGATCCAGATAAGATCGGCAACCGTTTTCCGCATCAAGTCTCAGGGGGTCAGTTACAGCGCGCCATGACTGCGATGGCGATGGGCTGCGATCCTCGTCTCATTATCTTCGATGAGCCCACAACCGCCCTCGATGTGACCACCCAGATCGAAGTGCTGTCTACGATTAAGGAAGCCGTTAGAGCAAGGGGTGTGGCCGCAATCTATATCACACACGATCTTGCGGTCGTAGCGCAACTGGCAGACCGCATCATGGTGCTACGTTACGGTGACCTGATAGAGGAAGGAGACGCACGGAGCCTTCTGGAGAATCCTCAGCAGGAATACACCCGCCGTCTGTTGGCGGTTCGCTCGCTGCGCGAAGAAAAAGGTGCGTCGAAAAAAGAGGACACTGTGCTCGAGGTATCGAGCGTGAGCGCCCGTTACCCGCGGGCGGAGGAGGTGGTGCTGTCGGATATTTCAGTCAGGGTCCAAAAAGGCAAAACCGTTGCGGTGGTTGGAGAATCAGGGAGTGGCAAGAGCACCCTCGCGCGGGTGATCACCGGGCTATTGCCGCCTTTTGCCGGAGATGTCCATTTTCGCGGTGAGGTCCTCAGTCCGGCACTTGCCAACCGCGGTCGCGAGCAGTTGCGTTCAATTCAGATGATCTACCAGATGCCGGACGTCGCCCTGAATCCTCGGCAGAAGATTTCTGAGATCATTGGTCGGCCGTTGGAGTTCTATTTGGGCTTGAAGGGTACCGACAAAGCGGCCGCAATTAACCGGTTACTTGAGCAGATTGAACTGCCGGTCGATTATGCAGACCGCTACCCCGCACAACTCTCTGGGGGTGAAAAACAGAGGATTTGTATTGCCCGCGCGCTGGCGGCGGAACCTGAACTCATTATCTGTGATGAAGTGACGTCAGCGCTTGACCAACTGGTCGCTGAGGGGATTCTGGAACTTTTGCAGAATCTGCAGAACCAATTGGGCGTCTCCTATCTTTTTATCACTCACGACCTTGCCACTGTGAAAGCGATTGCCGACAGTATCGTGGTGATGTATCAGGGGAGGGTGGTGGAGCAGGGCCCGAAAGCGGAGATTCTTTCTCCTCCCCACGAAGCCTATACTGAGTTGCTGTTGTCTTCCGTTCCCGAAATGGACCCCGACTGGCTGGATGTTCTGGTCGAACGCCGTAAACGCGGAGAATTGCCCACCGCAGAGTCGATCAACTAGCGGCGTGGCATCGGCCAAGACTTGGCATCTTTTTGGCCATCAGGCCAGGCACACTTGTGGGTCTCTGGTGGGGTGACCCGTCTATCTTTGTCTCGTCGCGACCCGGCGGGAGCCTAGGTACGATGGGTGTTCCAGTCAGTGCCGCGATACATGATCTGCCTGCGGACTTCTTCAGATTCCCGATGGAATTCCATGGCCACCGGATCTAGGTCGTAACGCGGTTCGGGCTCTGGTTGGAAATTCCCGAAGCGGTCGACTCCGCGAACCAGCGCAGCGCTGTCTTCATCGGAATAGGCTTGCTGGGTATCCGGCGGGATGTAACGGATCGCCAGGCCGATTCGCCGGTCATCAGTCTGGTTTGGATGGGAGGCGTGAGCAATGCGATAGGCAAAGAGCGTCGCCTCCCCCATTCCAACCTCAAGGTTTACTGCACGATCCTCATCGATTCCCGCAATTTTCTGCCCTCGAGTCAACATATTGTCA
>Ga0310344_10003354_pt1 | contig 11932 bp, 8 predicted proteins | sample HC15DNA20200_MG_FD_203801 | JGI IMG/M metagenome (GOLD analysis project Ga0310344, IMG submission 203801) | Marine microbial communities from station ALOHA, North Pacific Subtropical Gyre - HC15-DNA-20-200_MG | ecosystem: Environmental > Aquatic > Marine > Oceanic | place: Pacific Ocean: North... | reverse complement strand
GGTACGTTGACGCGATTGTTGGGGTTGCCTGTTTAAATGTGTTGGAAAAAGCACTGGATAAAGTTCTGCAAGTAGGTATTCCCAGTATTGCGATTCCTTTGTTATCCAGTGATTGTAAAAATACATCGGTAGACGATGACTGGGTTGGCGAAGTGATCGACCTGCACAGAGAGCCTCCCAAAATACAGACACGCAGTTATGTTCCGTTGCTACGTTCTGCAGGTGAGCTGTTTCAGGAAGAGCAGCTGGATCATCTGGCTGGACGACCTCGTCGGCAAAACTGGATGGCCGATTCCAGCAAACGAGCCGGGGCTAATGGAGATGAGGTACGGAAGGAAGATCCTGCAGTCAAAATCTCGGGACAGAAACCTCGTGGTGGACTGCTGGCAGATCCCATCGCATCAACAGAAGCAATTGGGTTTGACTGGTTGGCGAGAGGTGGAAAACGTTTTCGTCCGTTTATTACTCTGGCGAGCTATGATGCACTGCAAGGAGCTCAGGCTACATTACCAGAAGGTGCGGGTGGAAAAATTGAATTCAGCGATTCGGTACGTCGAGTGGCCATGGCTATAGAGACGTTTCATAAAGCATCACTGATTCACGATGATATCGAAGATGATGATAGTCATCGTTATGGTATCCCATCGTTACATCGACGTCATGGGGTTCCAATCGCCCTGAATGTGGGTGACTATCTAATCGGTCTGGGATATCGACTCGTAAGTCGTGAAACGAAAGATCTTGGGCCAGCGTGTGTAAGCGAAATTCTGGATCGTCTAGCCGATGCGCACATCAAGTTGTCAGAAGGTCAAGGGGCTGAGTTGACCTGGCGTACTTCGGAAAATAAAGCGTTGACCCCACTGGATGCTCTTAAAATATACGCATTGAAAACGTCACCTGCATTTGAAGTGGCGTTGTATGCAGGTTTGAGGCTAGCCGGTCCGGTAGATTCTTATGAAAAAATGATTACCAGTTTTTCACGTAATCTGGGTGTTGGTTTTCAGATTCTGAACGATCTCAAAGATTGGCGGGGTGATGAAGAAAATCAGAGGCGGAGTGGACAGGATGTGCTTGCTGCCCGGCCGACACTGCTTCTGGCACTGGCAATTGATGGGACCGAAACACAACAACGGGAGTCACTAACGCAAATGATGAGTCAGTCCGAGAGAAGTTCTGAAGATTTGTTTCGGATTAGAGAGATATTTGATGCCGTTGGCGTCATCGAAAAGGCTGAAACGCTTGTCGAGAAGTATCGATATCGCGCCTCGGACATTGCGGATTCAGTCGAAAATGCTGATTTGAAACAGGTATTGCAGTTTCTCGTAAATACGGTCTTGGACGAACCCGAGTTGGCAGAGGCCGAGAAGGAGAGCTCGCTATTACCGGTAATAGAGGTCGCCTAGATACCCGTTCGAGCAAACGAGTTGATATTCAATCGCTGTTTGCGCTCTTTCCGGAAGAGTCGTTTGTTAGCCATCTGGATGAGATCTCCGGTGGCCAGATGCCGGAACCTTATCGGGAACTGTTGGTGCACAATCATCATATGACCGTGACGATGGAGGCATTTTACCAGGATACGGTTACGTTGAAAGTGTGTCGTGAAAATCGAGTGGATGATCACTACGCTAGGGTGATCCTGCTTTCTCTCGAAAAAAAACCGCAAGTGGTCCAGTTCGGAATTATGCGTTTTGATTTCAGCGTATGTGATCGGGACACTCGTGATGCAATTTTAGACGGAACAACGCCTCTGGGGAGAATCCTGATACAGAAGAATATCATGCGACGAATTGTGCCCGAGACGTTTCTTAAGATAGTTACTGATGAGTCTCTTGCAACCTATTTCGATTGCAGCCTTTCCCAGGAAGTATATGGGCGCCTTGCAGTAATTGAGTGTAATGGGCAGCCGGCAGTTGAGTTGCTGGAGGTATCTGCGCCGGTGGGTGCTGACTAAATAGCTGGCTGTACTCCCCCTCTCACATAATAAGGTTCATATGGTGAAGCGATCCGTAGTGTGTGTTTGTGCTGTACTTATGATTGTGTTGCATCAGGATTTCTGGTTACGGGATAATCCGGGCCTTATAGCTGGTGTTCTTCCAGTGGGACTAGCCTGGCACGTCGGGATATCACTTGGGTCAGTTTGCGTTTGGTATCTGATTGTTTCCTGGTGTTGGCCACAAGGGAGTGAAAACGGTATCGAGGATGAATCTAATAGGAACAGAGGACAATCCCGATGACACAGTTAGTCATCATTATCATTTATCTGTTGGTCCTGCTCAGTTTAGGTACCTTGGTGACTCGATGGCAGCGAGGGACCAGTAAGGACTATATGCTGGCAAGTCATACCATAGGTCCTTTTCTTCTTCTACTGTCCCTTTTTGGTACTACGATGACGGCCTTTGCGCTGATTGGTTCAACTGGTAAGGCATATCGTCTGGGCATTGGCGTGTACGGCATGATGGCGTCGTCCAGTGGCATTGTCCATTCGCTTTGTTTTTTCTTTTTTGGAATCAAGCTTTGGTCTTTGGGACAGCGCTATGATTACCGGACGCAGATTCAGTTTTTCCGCGACCGATTGGAGAGTGGTCGTATCGGATTACTATTGTTTCCCATTTTGGTTGGTTTGGTGATCCCGTATTTACTGATTGGTGTACTGGGGTCTGGAGCGATTATCAACGGAGTTACCAGAGGCGCCTTTCAGTCTGCTTTTGCAGATTACGGTCATGGTGTTCCCAATTGGATGGGATCGGGAATGATTTGTTCGGTTGTCCTGACTTATGTGTTTTTGGGAGGGATGCGTGGCACGGCCTGGGCAAATGCATTTCAGACATTAGTTTTTATTACACTTGGAGGAATCGCATTTGTTGTCATTGCCAATCGAATTGGAGGTACAGCTGGTTTTTTTGAGAATATGCAACGCGCCACTCAAGCTGTTCAGGATACCCATCCAGAAAAGCTCAGTCGCCAAGGAATATCTCAACTGAAATTTTTAAGTTATCTTCTGATACCACTTTCTGCAGGAATGTTTCCACACTTGTTCCAGCATTGGCTTACCGCGAGAAGTGCGAGAAGCTTTAAACTGCCCATTGTAGTGCATCCACTGCTCATCCTGTTGGTCTGGCTGCCTTGTGTGCTGGTTGGAGTGTGGGCGACGTCTGCAACCCTGGATGGTCATCGCATAATTCCAGCTGACCTGACTAATGAAAATACGGTCCTGGTAAGGATGGTTACCAGTCTTTCCGGACCGATACTTGCCGGGTTTCTGTCAGCGGGAATCCTGGCTGCTGTTATGAGTTCACTGGACAGTCAGTTTCTATGTCTTGGGACCATGTTTACGCAGGATATTGTTCTTTATTACGGTGGTACGGAACGATTTACGGATCGTCAGATTATATGGCTTTCTCGGTCGTTTATTGTCGTGATTGTTCTGGTTACATATCTCATCAGTCTCTTGAAGTTACCTGGTGTATTTGACCTTGGTATTTGGTGTTTTAGTGGGTTCACCAGTCTGGTTCCACTTTTGGCAGCATCCTTATATTGGAAACGTCTTACCCGAGCTGGAGCCTATGCTGGAGTGTTGACAGCGGCCGTTTTGTGGATGTTCCTTTTCAGACAGGCAGGTTATCCACCGGATCCCAAGTTTGCTGTTTTTCTCATGTTGCCGGTGGTGACGATGACAGCGGGATCGGCGGTGGTGATGGTGATGGTATCTTTTTGTACAGCGCCTCCCAGTCAGGAGACATTGGCACGGTATTTTTCAAAGAGTTAGGTGTTTGTTGTAATACCGCACTATCAGAACCGCGCATGGAGTGGCGAGGCTACCATCGTCATATGTATCTTCCATGGGGTGGTTATTGTGTCAATTTACGGGGCTGGCCTGAGAGTCAGTGTGCCGGAAGCTAAGCACCAGCATAGCCGTTAGAACAAGGCCACCAGTCAGATTGGCATAGAATCCGAGGTTGGAATTTCCGATGTCAGGTGCCAGTAGCAGTACTGCAGCCACAAATAGGATACAGCGCGTCCAGACTGACAGAGGCTTGTTGAGAAAACCGGCTATACAGGCAGCCAACGCAACAATGCCAAGAACAGCTGCGGTTACGGCAAAAAGGAGGGGCCCTAGGTCTGGCCAGGCAGACTCTGCTTCTCTTAAAAGTTCGGCTGCGGAACGAGTTTCTTCCGTGAGGACACCGGATTCCACCTTCATCCAATAAGCCCATTTTTCACGGTTCATTAACAACAGAGAGGGTCGATAAACGAACATGAAAGGTAGGGTGAATCCAACAAGGGAAAATACAAAGGCAGACAACGCGGTGCGCATAATGTTGGCTTGGGCAAGTGAGGCACTGGCGTAAGCTGCCAGCGCCACGGGTGGAGTGACCATTGACATCATGCCGAAATAGAAAATGAAAAGATGGGCAGCTAATGGAATGACACCCAGTTCACCCAGTAACGAACCCATGAGTGTCGCCATGAGCAGATAACAGACAACAGATGGAACACCCATCCCCAGAATGATCGAACACGCCATGATCCCAATAAGGGCTACAAAGAGATTGGTTTCTACGACATCCTTGATTCGACTGCTGAAATCGTTGGCTATTCCTGTTTCCTGAACAATGCCAATGACAATTCCAACACAGGCGCTTGCGGCAACAAGGGAGATACCATTGCTGGCTGATTTTTTGAAGGTCTGTAACATGGCAGGTCGCCATGTTGAGTTCAAAAGCCCGATAGCGATTGTCCCAAACATTCCGGATATCGCCGCACTTAGCCAGGATTCAAAGTGTTGCCGAAACGAGGGGTTTTCCACATCCGTTCCAAGCATCGAGTAGTGAAGGATCGCACAGACAAGAAAGGCACCTATTGCCTGGAGCTTGGTTTGGGTACTGAAATTTAATTTGGGGCGAAACGGGACGAGGATAATGATAAGAATCAACGCACCGGTTACGGCACGAAACGGAGTAAAATTCATAAATAACAGACCGATAAGGACGGTCAGTGCACCAAAGAAAACCAGAGCTTCGAAAGACCACAGTGTTTCTGAGTCCGAGTCCTGGATTCCTTCTATGGTTCCAATGCGTCTGGAAAAAAAGTGCACAATCATGAAAATTGAAAAGTAGTAAAGCAAGGCGGGGATGATCGCAGCGCGCGCCACCTGGAGGAAAGTGACTTCAGGAGTGACAATTTCAAGCATCATGTACGCGCCTGCGCCCATAACGGGTGGTACCAGTGCACCACCAGATGCAGCTGCGGCGGTAATACCTCCAGCAATATGCGGTTGAAAACCGGAATTGCGCATCATGGGAATGGTAAACGATCCTGTTGTTACAGCATTAGCCACAGCACTACCTGACAGAGAACCCATCAGTCCACTTCCCAGTACCGATACCTTTGCCGGTCCTCCAGGACTTTTTCCAAATACCTTTTGTGCAAAATCAATTATGAACTGAGTGGCTCCAGACATTTGGAGAAAGGAGCCGAAAACCACGAACAAAAAGACGTATCGGAACATGACACCTGCGGCAGGACCAAATACTCCCAGCGACTGGAGAAACGTGGTACCTACAAGTCCTCTGAGGTCCTGTCCCTCGTGGGGAAGCAGCCACATCGGAACCGCGGGAAGGGTTTCGTATTCAAGGCTGAGGTGGCAATACAGTGAGTGTCCAACAAAGGCCATGGCAAGCAAAGGGACAATGACGCCAATAGAACGACGAGTTCCCTCTAGAATGAGGAGTAATCCCAGTAACCCGATTACGAAATCAGTAGTGGTTTCGCTTCCAGCTCGATCACCAAGTGACACGCCGTTTGTGACCTCCACGCCTTCTATGTAAGGTGGTGACCATAGGGATGAACTGAAAAATGGCTCTGTTTGAACAACGACGTAACCACACGTAATCAAGACTCCCAGAGCGAGCAGGACGTTGATAACTTTTGATAGGAGGTGGTGCTCCAGTTTTTTGAACGCAGGATAAATTAAAAAACAAAGGACCAATCCGAACATGACAAACACAGCGAGCTGCGATTGTGGCTGCAGGTGGGGAAAGTTCACTTCATAAAGAACAAAAAAACAAAGTACGATGCTAAGCACCGTGATCGCGACTTCAAGAACCCTTGAAAACACCGCTTCGATCTCCTTTTTTTACTTTCATCCGGTTGATTCGATTTTCGAATCGGTCAGCTCGTCGGAGCACTTTCGGACTCTTGTTCGTTTTCCGGATCCTTCCAGATGCCGATTTCCTGGTAGAACCGGATGGATCCGGGATGAAATTCGGTACCGGTGTAGCGTGCGGCATTATCTTCGTTGATGAATTTGGCTGCAGGATGTTTGATGTCCGCACGATGTTCCCAGATTGTTTTTGTGATCTGGTAAATTTGTTCCTCATCGGCGTCGGCCGAAGTGATCAGATGCATGGACCCAACATTCAGACCCTGATAATCTTCTGTTAAGTCCGAATAAACGTTTTGTGGCAGTGTAAAGGGACTGAAAAAAGGATATTGTTCACTCAGTTGATCTCTTGCCTCAGGAGCAAAAGGTACAAAGAAGATGTCATGAGAACTACAGGCCTGTGTTATGGATCCAGTGGGGACGGCCCCACCCAGAAATGCAGCATCTGCATTGCCATCGGCCAACAGATCAACCGCACCCTGTTGTGGTGCATTCAATTGATTGAAGTCTGCGTAAGTAACATCATGTGCCTGGAGCAGAGGCTGTACAAACATTTCAAATCCAGCTCCGGAAGGACCTACAACAACGCGTTTGCCTTTAAGGTCGCCGATTGTGTTAATACCACTATCCGATTTCGTGATGAACATGGCGATGTTGGGAGCGAGAGTTGCGATGGATCGGATGTTGTATGCTTTTTCCCATCCTGATTCTCCTCGAACAGCAAAGTAGCTGATTGCTGAATTTGACAATCCCAGTAAGAAATCCCCTTGGTCAATAAGGCGGATATTTTGACGTGATCCCTTCGATCCCTTCGCATTGACTTTCCAGTTGTTATCACCTTTGTACTCGTTTAGTGAGTCCGCTATCGCACCTCCCACAACCGCAAATGCACCCCCTACAGGAGCTGTTCCCATGCTGATAAACTGCTGGCGGCGAGTTTTTTGAGATGCATTTTCTGTGCCGCTGTTTGAATCACTGTTTCCGCCCCCGCATCCAGAAAGAACACAGGCGACAAGGACAGGCAGGATTGTTGAAGTGGTTCGCTGAATCAATACTTGCATAGTGCCATTCCTTCATGTGAAAAAAGCCGCAGTTCTTATGTCGCACGGCGTAACCGTTTGATGGTGTATTGTGTAGTTCTTGTTTGAAGAATACTACCATTCTGTTCCGGACCGTTCCAGTCGGTATGGGTTCTCTGACCATAATGGTGGCAATATGACAGTTTCTGAATAAAACCCGATTTCCGGCTGCACGCCAAATTGGCAATTTCAGGCATAGGTCGATATAGTCTTTCCTTGGAGTCTTGTGAGGTAATTGTGATCTGTTTGCAGGTGAGAACCAGTTAATGGCAATCTGTTTAAAGACCAAGAGGCGAATCGAGTTTGCCGAAACGGATATGGCTGGCATCGCACATTTTTCCAGTTTTTTCCGTTATATGGAAGAAGTGGAGCATGCCTACTTTCGTTCACTCGGGATCAGCGTAGTTCACCAACAGGATAATGGTCAATTGTCGTGGCCTCGGGTTTCGGCGGAGTGTGAATTTTATAAGCCGATACGATTTGAAGATGTCGTCGATGTCGAATTGGAATTGTTACGCCGAGGGAAAACATCGCTCACCTTTGGAGTGACCTTCCATTTAGACGGCCAAAAGGTGGCAAGCGGTAAGCTTGTTACTGCGTGTTGTAGTATGAAGGACGGAAAATTAAAAGGAAAACCGATTCCGAACTGGTTAGTAGAATTACTATCCGATTCGGATTAGCAGGACGAGTAGATGATGGTAACGGCGGTTCTTACAAGTTGAGTTGGTCCGCCAGTAAATAAAGGCAGGTCTGTCTAATTGTATGACTACCTGGTTGATGTGGATTGTCTCTAGGGAATTTTCAAAGAGTTGACCATGCCGATTGATTATCTTCAAAATCTCGTAGAACGAGTTCGTCAGGGACTCGGACAAGTTCCTGCGGAAATACTGGATAACCATCGCCGATATATAATAAAAAATCAGAATGAAGATGGTGGTTTTTCGGGGCGAGAAGGAGCATCCGATCTGTACTACACTGGCTTTGCGATTCGTTGTTTGGATTGCCTGTTACCTTGGGAAACGTCAGTTTTGACCGGAGTAACATCTTTTTTGAGACAACAACTACAGGAATCTGCCAACATCGTCGATTTTGTATCGTTACTTTATGGGGCACAATTGGTTGAATCTCGTAGTAATGACCGCATTATTCACCAGAGTAAAGAAGCTTGGGCAGAAGAAGTAGGGCGTGCTCTGGAGAGATTTCGCCGTACTGACGGAGGGTATGGCAAAACAGCGATCGGCAGCGCAACCGCCAGTGGAGGAAGCAGTACGTACCACACTTTTTTGGTGGCATTGTGTTATCAAATGATAGGGCAAATGATTCCGGATCTTGATCGTGTGATTGAGTTTCTTCTTTCAAGACGTCGCGATGATGGGGGATTTGTTGAAATCGCTCCTATGAAGAGGAGCGGTACCAATCCGACAGCTGCGGCAATTGGTGCATTGATAGGTTTGGAGGCCTGTTCGGATGAAGTAGCCTCGGATGCAGCAGAATTTTTTGTGCGCATGCAGTCAGAGGAAGGAGGACTGCGTGCGAATGGGCGTGCCCCTATGGCAGACCTGTTGTCTACTTTTACAGGATTATTGTCCATGACAGATTTGGATGTGGCGAACTGGCTGGATCTTCAGTCCGTGAGACAGTTTGCTGAAGGTATGATGGAAGTCAACGGGGGATTCCGAGGTGGTCTTTGGGACAATGAAACTGATGTGGAGTATACTTTTTACGGACTTGGGATATTGTCAATGGTGTAACAGAACTCTGTTGGCAAAGATCACCACAGTTTCTGATTTCGGCGTACAATTTCCTTGAGTCGGAAAACCGTAACCGACAGGTGCCTGCGATTTGGAAAGAGAACAAGAATTTGGAAGGAAAAGGAGTGGCGAGGATGACGGACAACGCGATTAGTTATGAGGATTTTGCAAAATTGGAGTTGCGTGTGGCAACGATACTCGAGGCTCGTGAACATCCCAATGCAGACAAACTGATGTTGTTACAAATTGATATAGGTGCTGTACAGAAACAGATTGTTGCGGGCATTCGTGGTCATTATGAACCCGATCAATTGACAGGACGGCAGATAGTTGTCGTGAACAATCTGGAAACGGCACTGATACGTGGTGAAGAAAGCCAGGGCATGTTGTTGGCTGCAAGCAGTGGAGAATCAGTTGTTTTGTTGAGACCGGATGTTAAGTGTGAAACGGGGGCTAAAATCAAGTAAAACCTAGTTAGATGGATAAGCTCTTTGTTGATGTGATTGACCAGACGGTCGGTTTCAATCAAAATGTCAACGTGGGAAATATTTAATCAGGCCGCGCAAGAGAGCGTCTGCTGCGAATTTGGAACTAACAAACAAAAGGGTAGATGGAATGTTAACGATGCTGCGGGAAAAGTACCGGTTTTGTGACGGTTTTTCACGGCGCGCATTTCTCGAAATCGGCAGTTCGGCTGTTGGAGGTATCAGTCTGCCTGCAATGTTACGGGCGGAAGAACAGCAAAACAGCGGAAGTTCCAAGAAGTCAGTAATCATGGTCTACCTGTCAGGAGGGTTGGCTCATCAGGATACTTTTGACCTGAAACCGGAAGCACCGGACGGGATTCGGGGCGAATTTAAACCGATGGATTCATCGGTTCCTGGTATCCAGGTGGGAGAGCTTTTACCAAAGATGGCGTCCGTGATGGATCGTGTTGCGCTGGTGCGCTCGATTGTTGGATTGCGCGATGAGCATACCAGTTATCAGAATATAACGGGGTATCCCATGCGCATGAGCAGAATCGAGGGGCGTCCTAATTTCGGTTCTGTAATAGGGCAGTTGCAGGATCCTTCTCAAAGTACGATTCCCGCCTACGTGGATATGTTTCCAACGATGCAGCATCGCCCCTACAACATCCCCGGTCCGGGTTTTTTGGGTGCACAATATCGCGGAGTGAAGGCCGATGGAGAAGACCTGGCTAGCATGAAGCTGCGATATATCAGTGGTATGAGGTTTACCAATCGTCAGCAATTGCTCCATCAGGTCAATCAATATCAACGGGATCGGGATCACGGTGCTTACGATGGTATGGATTCTGCATATCGTCGCGCTTTCGACGTATTGATGTCGTCAAAATTGGTGGATGCACTGGATGTGGAGCAGGAGGACGTTAAAACACTGGAGAGATATGGGCGAGGTTCTCCCAAGCATCTGGGTGATGGCGCTCCGATGTGGAATGATCAGTTGCTGGCAGCACGACGATTGGTTGAGTCCGGAGTGCGTTGTGTGACAGTCGCATACGGATTCTGGGATACACACGGGAATAATTTTGGTCAACTGCGTGAACGACTTCCTTTGTTCGATCAGGGTATTTCAGCGCTCATAGAAGATATTTACCAACGGGGCCTGGATCGCGATGTAACCGTTGTTGTATGGGGAGAGTTTGGCCGAACTCCGAAGATCAATCCGGGGGCAGGTCGTGATCATTGGGCACGCGTTAATGGCGCATTGCTGGCGGGAGGAAGAATGCGGGTTGGCCAGGTGCTCGGATCAACGGACAAGATGGCTGGCGAAGCTAAATCGAGGCCAGTACATTACCAGGATGTTCTTGCAACTGTGTACCACAATCTTGGGATCGACCCTCATGCGGCGGTGAAGGATCCAGCTGGACGTGCTTTTCGAATTCTTCAACCGGAAGCACGGGTAATCCCGGAACTGGTTTGAACGAAGCTTTCAACGGGCGTGATTTTTCTAGATGGAAATCACCGGTACCTTGTGGCAGGACAACGGGCGTTACGTGTAAATGGAACTGGTCCGGTTCGTTAGGTCAAGGACGATTGCTGATCGTGTAATGAGGAAGTGGTGGGCAAAGAACGGGATATGATTTAAGTTCTGTGTGATCGGAGAGTCTCTTTTAGTTGTATGTACAGACGAGAATCTGCACCATCGAGGTGAAAAACAATGAGACGGGATTATATGCTGAGTATCAGAGTTCATGGGACCGTGTTAGCCATGCTTTGTTGGGTGCCGTTGGTGTTGGCTCAACAGGCAGAACCACCCAAGGAAGTGTCGGAGCCGGCCTCACTGGTTATTGAACCAGAAATGCTCGTTCTTGAAGTGGGAGACACTCGCAAGCTGGAAGTGTCAGTACTTGACACCGAAGGTGGAGCGGTCGAAGCAGAAATTCTGTTTTTCTCTTTGGCTCGCCGGTCTGTAACTATCGATAAGGCTGGGAAAGTGACAGCACATGCTCCTGGCAACTTCCGCGTTTCAGTCGGGGTACGTCGGAAGGACAAAAGCCTTCTTCGCAAAAATGTCAGTGTCAAAGTTTCTTATCCGCCTCTTCAGGAAATGGGGTTTGTTGGGTTGCGCAATGAAATGTACCAAGGGACTTCTGTCGAACTGAAGGTTCATGTAACGGATGCATCAGGAGCTGTTCGTAATGATGAGGTTGTCCAGTTTTCTGTCAGTGATTCGAAACTAGCTCGGATTCTTTCACCAGGAGTTTTAAAAGTTGAGGGTGTCGGTGATGTTAATGTTATCGCACAGGCAGGGGGGATAAAAACAGAAGAGACGGTCCAGATCATACCTAATCCGGTGCAGAGTATTGAATTGATAGTAGACCAGACAGTGGCCCGTACTGGAGATGTGCTTCATTTTACAGCACGGGGTAAAGATGCATTGGGTCGCCAGGTTAAATATCTGCCGATATCGTTTTC
>Ga0310344_10003353_pt1 | contig 11932 bp, 9 predicted proteins | sample HC15DNA20200_MG_FD_203801 | JGI IMG/M metagenome (GOLD analysis project Ga0310344, IMG submission 203801) | Marine microbial communities from station ALOHA, North Pacific Subtropical Gyre - HC15-DNA-20-200_MG | ecosystem: Environmental > Aquatic > Marine > Oceanic | place: Pacific Ocean: North... | reverse complement strand
CAGACCTACCAGATTTCCAAGAGCCGGTCCACAGTTAGTAAAGGTTCTGTTGAACTGATCATTGGTTTTGAAGATTTATTCGATCGGGATCTGGCGATTAGACTGACCGGATACTGGCTATGTGTCACAGAATCTGAGGTTCCTATAGCAGATGAAGGCGAGTATTTCCACTACCAGCTTCTCGGTCTTTTGGTGCGAACCGTTGACGGGGAGGATCTCGGCGAACTTGCTGAGATATTAGAAACCGGTGCCAATGACGTCTACGTGATAACTGGTGGCGATAAAAACCTTTTAGTGCCTGCCTTAAGAACCGTTGTACGCGAAATTGACATAGATACAGGTTTGATGGTTGTGGATTTACCCGAAGGTCTGCGCTGAAATCTCTTTGACCCTCGCTTCGGGCTGATGCTAGAATCGAGTCTGATAGGAATGAGCTTGATGCCTAACAATTAGATATATCTTAAACGTCCAGATGCCCGTGGAAGAATTGTTCTGCTTATCGATCGTCGAGGTTTCCAGGAGGAATGTGAAATGTCAGGTCACTCTAAATGGTCAACTATTAAACATCAGAAGGGCGCGGCGGACGCCAAACGTGGTGTGTTATTTACCAAAATCAGTCGTGAACTGGCTGTTGCTGTCAAGAATGGCGGTGGGCCAGATCCAGATATGAATTTCCACTTGCGCCTGGTACTGGAAAAGGCGAAATCCGCCAACATGCCTCAAGACAGTATCTCCAGGGCCGTGAAACGGGGCTCCGGAGAGAGTAACGACGGCGAAGTATTGGAGGAGATTACATATGAAGGTTACGGTCCTGGAGGTGGAGCCATATTACTCCAAGCTTTGACTACAAACCGTAACCGCACTGCTTCTGACGTCCGGTCTGCCTTCAGTCGAGGTGGGGGTAACCTTGGTGAGAGCGGATGTGTCGCTTGGAACTTTGACCATTTGGGCGTGATTGGCTTGGAGATGAAGGACATCGAACGCGGGGAAGAACTAAGTATGATCGCTATCGATGCCGGTGCAGACGATGTGAAGTTCGAAGATGAGTATCTGGAAATCGTCACCGCTATTGACCAACTGCAAAATGTGCAAAAGGTATTGGCAGATGAAGGAGTTCCACCAGAAGCCGGACAATTTTCCATGGTTCCCAAGACCACTATTGCCCTGGACGATAAACAGGCGGAACAAACTCTCCGCCTTTTGGACACATTAGAGGACTTGGACGACGTGCAGAAGGCCTACACCAACGCAGATTTCTCCTCTGAGGTATTGGACCGTTACCAGTCGGCGTAGTTGGCACTCAATTAGACGATTTGACCTGAGTGTAGTGCTGAACTTGGATACCAGACTGGCGGTGTGTGATGGGAATATTAGGGATTGACCCAGGGACGCTCAAGATGGGGTACGCTGTGATTGGCGAAGGACCTCATGCCGATGACTACGGTGTGATTGCTCTACCCAGGAAGATGCCGTTGGAACAACGGCTTTATCAACTCCACACACATATCCTTAACCTTATAGCCATATTTCATCCTAATGCAGTTGCCGTGGAACAGCCATTCATGGGTAAGGGTGAACGCGCATTCCCTACTTCTGCTTTGGCTGTCGGACAGGCTCAAGCAGCAGTGTTCATCGGAGCTGCAAGTCAGGGGATCCCTATCTATAAATACACTCCCGCCCAGGTAAAAAGCGCCGTGGCCGATTATGGGGCAGCCACAAAAGAGCAAATGCGTCAAATCGTTTTTGCAACTTTGCGACTTGATGAAATTCCAGCTTCTGATGCAGCTGATGCCCTAGCTGTAGGACTCTGCCACTTAATCCAACAACAGTCAGATTCGGCTTTGGATCGAATCATCATACCCGGACAAGAACGCTGACACATGGCAGTATAGACCACGCACGGACTTTGAAAGGCGGGTAAATGATAGTAGGCATACATGGGACTCTGGAATCGACCGGTACCGATTGGGTACACATCCGTGTTGGCGGAGTAACCTTAAGTGTTTCAATACCGGCGAATTCTGTTGGAGGACTGGGCCCCGTTGGCTCGCCGGTCAGCCTACATACACACCTCCGTATTCGGGATGACGAGCCAGTACTATTCGGATTTACTGACGCTGCCGCCTTGGGTTTGTTTGAGATGCTCACTGCTGTTTCGGGAGTCGGGCCAAGGACTGCTCTTGCCTTACTTTCCAGTCTGGATACGGCCAGGCTACAGACGGCCATAGTCACTGGAGATGTCGCGGCTCTGACATCGGCTCAAGGAGTGGGGAACCGTACGGCCAATCGGATCGTGTTGGACCTGAAAGATAAGCTTGAAAATGCAGAGTTTGCTGATATTGGGACGTTTGAAGGCACTGATGGCCAGGTGATTTCTGCGCTAACGGCTTTGGGTTATTCTCCCGCTGAGGCCCGGGCAGCTGCGGGAGCGCCGGCAGTAATGGCAGAGACCGAAGTGGACGATCGCATTCGAGTTGCACTACAGCAATTCGCAAATCGGTGATAGGAACTAAACGTCCGATTTTGGAAATGGTATAGCTTTAGAGTAGTGAGGGATCTCAACACCCTAAACGTGCGTCTCGCCGAATCTGCTTATATACTAGCTTTACTAATTATAGACAAATGGAATCGCTAGGATATGGCCACCTACTCACGCGAAGAAAAATCGGATGATGCTGGTAAATACATAAAGAAGACTTGGAATTCAAACATCCAGCCCGAAGACAGAAGGTTTGAATTAGTTTCTGAATTTGCGATGACGGGTGATCAACCAGCTGCCGTTGCTCGACTTTCCGAAGGCGTGGAAAAAGGCGCTTCTCGGCAGACCATGTTAGGTGTTACCGGAAGTGGTAAGACCTTTACTATGGCCAATATCGTTCAGCAGGTCCAGCGCCCCACGTTGGTGATGGCTCACAACAAAACTTTAGCCGCCCAACTTGCCTCAGAGTTCAAAGAGTTTTTCCCACATAACGCAGTAGAGTACTTTGTTTCATATTATGATTATTACCAGCCTGAGGCCTATGTCCCCCAGTCAGATACCTATATAGAAAAAGACTCCAGCGTGAACGAGGAATTGGACAAGCTCCGGCTATCATCCACAACGTCGTTGTTGACCCGACGTGATGTTCTGATTGTAGCTTCCGTTTCGTGTATCTACGGTCTTGGCGACCCTAATGATTATTTCAACTTGGTAGCCCAGATCAAAGTCGGAGAGACTAGGAGCCGCACACAGTTGGTTCGACAATTAGTGGATATGCAATACGAACGCAACGATATGGATCTGTCCCGAGCCAAGTTCCGCATCAGAGGGGACACACTAGAATTGGTTCCTGCTTACGAAGAGGCGGCAGTACGCATCCAGTTCTTCGGCGACGATGTAGAACGCATAGTTAGGCTTGACCCACTGACTGGTGAACTGCTTGATGATCTAACCCAGGTTTCAATCTACCCGGCAAACCATTTTGTCACCTCGAAAGAGAAGCTTGACTTAGCAGTAAACGGGATTAGAGAAGAACTGATTGTGCGGTTACAGGAACTGAAAGCAGCAGGGAAAATACTTGAGGCTGCACGACTGGAGAGCCGGACTCACTATGACCTTGAAATGCTTCAGGAGACTGGATTCTGCTCGGGAGTGGAAAACTATGCCCGTCACCTTTCTCAGCGTCCTGCCGGAAGTGCCCCATGGACACTGTTGGACTATTTTCCGAAAGACTACTTAATGTTTGTGGATGAGTCCCACATGACTCTGCCTCAGGTCCGGGGAATGTATCGAGGCGATATGTCCAGAAAATCCACATTGGTGGACTTTGGATTTCGACTTCCCTCGGCGCTGGATAATCGACCGTTGAATTTTGAAGAATATGAAGAACACATCAACCAGGTTGTTTATGTATCCGCCACGCCTGGCCCCTTTGAATTGCAGAGTAGCAGTACCGTGGTGGAGCAAGTGATCAGACCCACAGGGCTACTAGACCCAACAGTGGAAGTTAAACCCACCGAAGGTCAGATTGATGACTTGCTTCAGGAAATTAGGGTGCGGGTAGAAAAATCTGAAAGAATATTGGTGACGACTCTCACCAAACGCATGGCCGAAGAACTGGCCGATTATCTCTCAGAAATGGGTATTAGAAACACCTATCTTCACTCGGACATTCAGACGCTGGACCGAATTGAGATATTGCGAGACCTTCGCATGGGCGTATATGACGTTATTGTGGGGATCAACCTTCTCCGAGAGGGTTTGGACCTGCCGGAGGTAAGCCTAGTGGCAATCCTTGACGCTGATAAAGAAGGGTATCTTCGTTCTGAGACATCCATGGTACAGACCATCGGGAGGGCCGCCCGACATTCGGGTGGTCACGTGATAATGTATGCTGATCGCGTGACCGATTCGATGCAGAAAGCCATTGACGAAACTAACCGCCGTCGGTCCATTCAAGGTGACCATAACAGGCAGCACGGAATCGAGCCTATGAGTATCCAGAAAGAGGTCCATGATATAACCGAAGGCATCAAGGCACTTGCTGATAACCGCAATCGCAACAACGTGGTGCACAAGGAGATGTCCCGTACGGATATGTTCAAGGTAGTTAAGGACTTAGAAAGTCAGATGAAAGAATCGGCTAAAAACCTTCAATTCGAGAAGGCAGCTCAGTTCAGAGACGAAATCTTCGAGTTACGCCGGTTATTGGCTTTGGAAGAAAAAATAATAGGTCCTGTAGGCCTAACGCCGGAAGAGCTTGCAGTTCCGGAAGCGTAATCGGCATAAGTTTGATCTATATTGGTATTGTTACCATACAAACAAAAAAACAGCATGGTTTAAGCCATAAATTATCTCGGATGTTTGTCGCCCTGAGATCTGTTAAACGGGAAATAACCTTCTAGTCGTTTATAAGGCTTTTAGGGGTGACGAGATAGCCTCTTCTTCTTCTCTACAACGATCAGAGTGACTAATAGCAGGTAGGTCAGTTGGTTTGCGACTGTTTGATATCCCAGCCCAAGAACGTACAGACAGCCTTGCCCATGACCAACTCTAGGTCTTCCCCGGTGAGCCAGGGTAGTTCCTCTGTGAATAAGGTTATACATTGCTTCCAAGAGCAGGGCATGCGGGTGATGTCGGTGCCCCAGAACATGCGATTTGGACCAAATGTGTCGAATATCTGGTGAAGGTAATCATGGATGCTGTTAAATGGATAAGTCCCGCTCGAGTAGCTGGGTGCTCCAGTGGCTTTAATAGCTATGTTGGGGTATTTGGCCAATGCCAGCATATCTGGCAGAGATGAAAACGCCTCGGAATCTGTCGTACCGCTCAGTCTTCCTAAATGGTCAACGATTAGCTTTAATCCTGGGTGGCGTTCAGCAATCTCGCCAACCCATGATACGAACCCGGAAGCCATTAGAGCGACTGGTATTTCCGCCTTTTCAGCTGCGGGCCACAACCAATCCATGGTGCCATCTGTAGGCCATGACTTTTGGTGCGGTTGGGTAAAGCTGAACCGAAAACCAAGCATTCCTGGCTGGTCTTTCCAATCGGCGACAAGTGAGCGACTTTCCGGTTTTTCCAGTGGGATTTTGCCTAAGATAGAAAGTCGATCTGGATGTTCCATGGCCGCTTCTAGTGCTAGGTCGTCGGAATTCGGATCCCAGCTTGGTGGGTGAATGATCGCCGCATCAACGCCGCTCGCGTCCATCTCATTGAGAAGGTCATTGGTTAAGAAGTTTGGGATTTGCCGGTGCCCTGGGTTTGATGGGAGGTTGTTTGCCCAAAGATGCACTTGTGCGTCTACAATCAGCATATTTTTGGCCTTTCAATTTATAGATAATCCGTAAGCGGTATCAGGTATATGACAAACCATGGCGCTAGCTAGCATTCACCGCTCGGTGTAAACGAGCCAGCAGTTCGCCGTTTTCCTCAGCGGAAAAGTTGTCTACCGTTGGTACGCCATTTCCTGTTGTCCCGTCCACCACTCCAGATTCGACCATTCCGTGAAGTAGGTCGGTCTCAGCGCCAACCAATGGCAGCAAGTTCTTTCCGGCGATTCGAGACATGCCTGCCACTAAGCCATATCCGCCCCAATTGGACACGCTTGATATGACTAATCTGTCTACCTGGTTCACGGCGGGATCATTCGGCAAGGAGTCAATTTGAGGGATGACATCGGCTAGGTTGCCCATGCCAATCTCGTTGCCACCATCGCCGATGCCAACCGAAGGAACAGCAGAATCAAATAGATAATCCAATCTGGCGGTATATGGAGATATGTCCACATAGCGCATATTTCGATATGTACCTTCCATGGTTCTACCGCAGCGTTCAATAGAAATAAGTAGTGAGGGCTTGATCTCGTCCAAGATGGCCTTGGCTTGCTTCTTGCTCTGAGGCACACTATCAATCGGAAATTCGATTACGGGGGAACCATTCCCGAATTTACGGAGAACTGGTGTGGTGTATACGTCGCTTATGTAAGTGATATTTCGTCCGAGTGCTTTAAGAGCTTCACCGATGGCAATCGCTCCAGGAGGGCCATCGGTCTCTGGTGTCCCGGACATTACAACGTAGAACCCGGTGACTATGATGACGTGTCCGGGGTTGTCCATTATAAATTGGGCGGCTTGGGAGCAATAATCATCGGGAAGATAGGGCCGTAGCGCCAGCATTCCCCGTTTGTCCTGGGACAATATGATGTCCTCTATGGTTTCGGAAGCTTCCACTGATTCCTCACACCTGTCCTTTAATTGATAACCGGCTTTTATAGGATCGAATAGTCGGAATCCATCTTGTTGGTGATGAACATACGGCCAGGGGCGTGGGTAATCATTAAAGGTGGTTTGCAATTCAAGGCCACCGCTTGGGGAGTCACTCCACAGGCCCAGAAAACTGGTTCCTCATCATCTTTGATCTCAACGGCGTCTCCAAAGTCGGGCCTGGAGATATCTTGGATACCAATGTCGATGGGAGTCCCTATATGAACCGGAGCGCCGTGGGTTGCCGGGAACCTGGAAGTAACCTGAACAGCACGGACCACCTGACTTCTTTTAACAGGACGCATGCTCACCACCATTGGTCCTGAGAAAATACCAGCAGGAGAGGTTGCGATGTTTGTGATGTACATAGCCACGTTGTTTCCGGTCTGTTGATGACGGAGGGGTATCCCCGCGTCAACCATCGCTGTTTCAAAAGAAAAGCTGCATCCCAACAAGAAAGAGACCAAATCGTCGCGCCAATACGGCTCGATCGTGTCCACTTCGGCGGTCAGCTGTCCGTTCTCGTATATCATATAGCCGGAGGCGTCAGTTCGAATGTCGGCGCCACCTGAAGTGAGAACCGGTTCCACCTGACCTGGTTCTATGACCTCAAGCAGTGGGCATGGCTTCGGATTCCTCTGACAAAAGAGCAGAAAATCGAAGGCCAGTTCTTTGGGGAGAATGGCTAAGTTGGCCTGGACGTGGCCCGGCGCAACGCCGGAGGTGATGCCTCGCCAGGCGTTGGAGCGAATCTTCTGTCGAACTTCCTGGGCGGAACCGGTAATGGTCTGGGTGGCCATTATTTCACTCCCTTGTGGTCGCGAATCAGATAGACGCTGAGTAACCTAACCTTGTCCTTGGAAATCAGCAGGTACGAGGGTAAGTTCATGATAATTGTACCCTTGTCAAGCGTCAATATTCAGGCATGCCTAGGCATGCAATGGTGATCAGGTTCAAGAATTTTGAGATACCGGCAGGTGTGAAGAATACTCGGTTTGATATACTTTTGTAGGTATTGAATAGGCGTACCGGAGATTCTCCCGACCCTTGTATCACCTTTTTGTGTTGACCAGTTATGGAATAGTACCAGGTCTGTTGGCCGAGACGATTGATCGCGGAGGTATGTCGTGTGAGATTGGGGTGGATATTAATCAGATAGACGATAACGGAAAAACACCTCCCGATGCTGTGCTGGTCGATCTATCTTCTTTGGAGCAAATTGAGGTTCGGCATGTCATCGAAGAATGTCAGGACAGGAAACTCCCAGTGCTTGCCGTGGTGCCGAGGGATGTTCTGCATGCTTACGACCCATCTTTAAACCCTGATGAAGTGGTTGTAAGTCCTGTTTCTGAGTCTGAATTGACTACCCGGGTGAAATTGGCAATATACCGTGTGGCCGGCCCCTCCGGCCCCAAATTACTCAAGGTAGGAGAGCTCTCCATAGACTTGGAACGGTATGAAGTCACCGTTTCAGGAAGAAGAGCGGCTCTGACTTATAAAGAGTTCCAACTATTGGTCTTGCTGGCTTCTAATCCAGGCCGGGTCTACACCAGAGAAACGCTGCTCAGTCAGATCTGGGGGTACGATTATTTGGGGGGTACCAGGACGGTGGATGTACACATTCGGAGACTCCGCTCTAAGTTGGAATCCACTGGTTACTCCATTGTTGAAACCATTTGGAACGTGGGATACCGATTCAGAGAACCGGTTTAATTAGACAATGACCACGGGGCCCCGGTGAACCATTAAAAAGAGGACCTGAATCAATCTCGGGAAATCAGGCAAATTGTTGGCAGGTCTTAATTGCCAAATCAATCCGGGTTAGTTAGCATGAAATATTGGCTAGAATAATTAAATGCTAATAAGGTTTTGCTAATGACTATCTATAATTTTGCTGCAGGTCCGGCAATACTGCCGGCTCCCGTGCTTCAAGAAGCCCAGGAGGATCTTGTCTCTTATCCCGGTTCGGGTATTTCGCTACTTGAAATGAGCCACCGATCTAAACCGGTTCAGGACATGATCCAGGCCGCTGAAGATGAAATTCGGGTGCTGGCTGGGATTCCCGATAATTATCATATTTTATTTTTGCAGGGCGGCGCTTCATCCCAGTTCTCCATGGTTCCCATGAATCTGCTTACTTCGGGGGGTAAAGCAGACCATTTAGTGACGGGGAATTTTGCAAATTTGGCATTGATAGACGCCCAGAAAATAGGAGACGTTCGCGTTGCGGGATCAACTGAAAGCACCAATTATGATCGGATTCCTACTCAGGATGAACTGAATCTAGACCCAGATGCTGACTATGTACATTTTACCGGTAACAACACTATTTACGGCACAGAATGGCCTGCAGAACCGGAGGTGGGTAACGTTCCTCTGGTGGCGGACCTCTCTTCCAATATTTTTAGCAAACCTATAGACGTCTCTAAATACGGATTGATATACGCAGGGGCCCAGAAGAATCTTGGTGCAGCCGGGGTAACGCTGGTTCTTGTGCGGGATGACCTGCTATCCCGAAGTCCGGATACCCTGCCATCTATGTTGAATTACAACACCCATTGCAAGGGGCATTCTGCTTATAACACCCCACCAGTGTTCTCCATCTACGTTTTGGGTCTGGTTATAAAATGGTTGGCCCATAAGGGTGGTCTCGATCAGATGGCGGCACAGAACGAAGAGAAGGCAGAAGTTATTTATAATCAATTGGATGCTTCGGAGTTCTACCGAGGGCACGCTATCAAGGGCAACCGGTCCCGCATGAATGTGACATTCAATTTGCCCACTCCGGAGTTAGAAACCCAATTCGCCGCCGAAGCCACTACAGAGGGTCTAGTCGAATTAAAAGGCCACCGTTCGGTGGGTGGAATTCGAGCGTCTATCTACAATGCCTTTCCCAAAGACGGCGTAGATGCGCTGGTGTCATTTATGAAGGAATTCGAGCGTGCTAACGGCTAGCAAAGTAAACATGAGCTATTAGTTCGGAGCCAAATATGACGACCGTAAAACTGCCATCTGGAAATTCTTTGGAGATCGAAGACGCCCTCTACGCGTTCGTGAGAGATGGACTAACTCCTGGTACGGGAAAAACTGTGGATGAAGTGTTTAGTATCCTCGGTGCTTTAGTGTTGGAGTTCGAACCAAAGAACTTGGAATTGCTGGAAAAACGCACAGCCAGGCAGGCTAAAATAGATGAATACTATGTGAACAAGAGAAAAGCAGGATGGGAACCCTCTGTCGAATCCGGAATGAAAGATGCCTCAGATTTAGGTCAATTCCTGGTTTCAGAAGGTTTCCTTGAATCAGAAGCCTCTTCTGCAGATCCTCGTACCTTCAACATGACCACTCCTGAACTGGACTTTGAGATGTCTCAAAACGGGCCAGAGTTGGTCACTCCAGTGAACATAGCCAGCATGGCGGTCGGTGGGGCGAACGCCCGATGGGGCAGCCTTTATGACGCCTACTTCCTCAGCGATATCCACTCCGAAATCGACCGTGATTTAAACCGCGTACAGCGTTTGCAGATGGTCGTGGATTGCACCAACCAGTACTTAGATGAACATGTCGCTCAGTGGGAGGACGGCCGAAGTTTCAGCGACATGATGTCTTATGTCGTACGACCTAATTGTAATGGTAAACAGGAGCTTATAGGGCTTACGGTAGATAGCTCAGAGGTTAGGCTGCTGGACCCTGATAAATTTGTCGGTTTCAATAAGAGTGAAGATCAATTAACCGAGTTCTTTTTGGAAGATAACAACCTCAAAATACAGTTCCAACTTTATGAGGGTGGAACTGTCAATAAAGAGAACGGACAATTCAGAGATTTATTCGTCGAGTCAGCAATCACCAATATAGTGGATTTCGAAGATGCCGTAGCTATTGTCGATGGAGAAGATATGGCATTGGCTCTACGGAACTACCTAGGATTGATTAGGGGTGACATTCAGGCTTATGGCTCTAGAGGGTCACTTAAGACCATGAACTCGGACATAAACTTTATAGGGGTAGACGGTCTTGCCCGCACGGTTAAGGGGTCTAGTTTGATGTCCGTTCGCAATGTATCCCTGCATATGTACACGGACATGGTGAAGTTAGACGGCCAGGAAATCTCTGAAAGAATGCTCGGGGTGCTGCTGACTACATTGATAGCCACGGCCCATGACAAAGGCTCGTCAGGCTCCGGGGGCCTGCCAGTGCGTCAACCAAATAGCATCAAGGGGTATGTTTATCAGGTTACCCCTAAACTGCAATCGGCGGAGGAAGTAACTGAACAGGTGCGTTTCTTTGAAGCTGTTGAAGATAGTTTAGGTCTAACGCGGAACACTATACTTCTTGGGATCATGAATGAAGAATTAGGAATGACACTGCAACTCGCAGATTCGCTCAAAGCTGCCCAGAGTCGCGTGTTTTTCACTAATACAGGGTTCTTAGATCGCACAGGGTCTCAAATTAGAGTCCAGACTCAAGCGGGCCCTGTTGACCTTCGGGATGACTTGACCAGGGCAGTATTCAACACCAGTTATGAACTGCACAACGTTGACGTGAGCCTCCGAGCTGGAGTTCATACACAAGGCAAGATTGGAAAGGGTATGCAGGTTAAGAATCGGGCCATGGCAGAAATGATGGAGCTTAAGATTAATCACCCTAAGAGTGGTGGAAACACTGCCTGGGTACCTGCTCCGAATCCGAGCCACCTTCACTCTATGCACTACCACATGACTGACGTAGACCAAGTGCAGAGGTTGATGGAAGATTCCCCATACCATGGCATATCTAGGACAGACCTCTTGAATTTTCCTTTATTGGATTCCGATAAGGTCAGCGATGCCGAAATTAAAGAAACGCTTCTACTTAGCTATGCTCATAGCATGGTTGCTTACGTGGAACCGTGGGTGCACCGCGGTATTGGATGTAGTGGCGTTCCTAATTTCAGTCAGATTGAAGAGATGAAAGATCGGGCAACTGAGAGAATAGATGGGGCGATCATCGCTAACTGGAAACTCCACGGCGTTGTCAGCCAAACGGAGATTGAAGAAGCTATCAAAAAGGCGACAGAGATACTCGATCAGCAAAATAATGACAAGTCCGACTACATACCAATGACAGATACTGTGGAGAAGATGGCCACATTGCTGGAAGAGCCGGCCATCGCAGCTGTTCTGCAGATTATCGACGACGCTTTAACATCTCC
>Ga0310344_10003352_pt1 | contig 11934 bp, 8 predicted proteins | sample HC15DNA20200_MG_FD_203801 | JGI IMG/M metagenome (GOLD analysis project Ga0310344, IMG submission 203801) | Marine microbial communities from station ALOHA, North Pacific Subtropical Gyre - HC15-DNA-20-200_MG | ecosystem: Environmental > Aquatic > Marine > Oceanic | place: Pacific Ocean: North... | reverse complement strand
ACTATTACTGAGATCATGCGTTTTGCAGGCCGGCACTACGGAAGTAGAGAGATAGTATCGGTCACCGCGGATGAGCCACTGCACCGTTGTGCCTACAGCGATATCTTTCGTCGTGCTGCGCAGTTGGCGCACACCTTGAAGAATTTAGGTGTTCAGCCGGGTGAGCGTGTCGCGTCACTAGCCTGGAATGACTACCGGCATCTCGAACTCTACTACGGTGTTGCTTGCGCCGGAAGTGTGCTGCACACGGTTAATCCTCGGCTATTTGCCGAGCAACTTATTTATATTATTAATCACGCTCAAGACAGGGTTCTATTTTTTGATATCGCGTTCTTGCCGCTAGTAGAATCGCTCGCTGATAAATTAACGACGGTTGAAAGCTACGTCGTATTAGCACCTAAGGCTACTATTCCAGAAAGTAACCTCTCTACATTGCTTAGCTACGAGAGTCTGCTAGGTGCTGAAGCTACGGAATACGACTGGCCAGATCTGGATGAGAATATGGCCCATAGTCTGTGCTATACGTCCGGGACGACTGGTAATCCGAAAGGTGTCCTAAATAGCCATCGTTCGACCGTGTTGCATGGTTATGCATGCTGTATGACTGACGCAATGAATTTGTCCCAACGTGACACGGTCTTGCCTGTTGTGCCAATGTTTCACGTCAGTGCCTGGGGGACGCCTTATGCTTGCGCTATCGCTGGCGCCAAGATGGTTATGCCTGGGCCGAGGATGGCTGATGGCGAGACTTTGCAGAGACTTATTGAGACTGAGGATGTCACGGCCGCGCTCGGAGTACCGACTGTTTGGCTGAATCTCCTAACGTATCTTCGGGATTCTGGAAAGACCGTAAGGAGCCTTAAGCGTACCGTTGTTGGTGGTGCTGCTTGCCCGGAGAGCATAATGAATGAGTTTAGGGAGGAGCACGGAGTCGAAACAATACATGCCTGGGGAATGACGGAGATGAGCCCCATAGGAACAGTGAACTCGCCAAAGCGTGAGACGGAATCCCTATCGATGAAAGAACGAAACGCGTTACGGCTCAAGCAAGGCCGAAGCATCTTCGGTGTTGACATGAAGGTCGTCGGAGAAGGCGATCAGGAGGTACCGTGGGACGGGGAACAGTTTGGTGATCTGCGTGTTAAGGGTTGGTGGGTTTGTAGCGGTTACTATGGAGAAGAGGGTGGTAGCGACGCGCATGACGAGGACGGTTGGTTCTCAACGGGAGATGTTGCGACTATTGACTCGTTTGGCTACATGAATATTACCGATCGAACCAAGGATCTTATTAAGTCTGGAGGTGAGTGGATTAGTTCGATCGAGCTTGAGAATATAGCAGTGGCTCATCCCGACGTTGCTGAGGCAGCCGTAATAGGTATAGCCCATGAGAAATGGACGGAACGACCGTTGCTAATCATTGTGCCTGTCGAAGGTGGGAGTCCGGACGAGGATGATTTGTTGGCGTTGTTCAAGGGCAAGGTTGCGGACTGGTGGATCCCGGATGAGGTAGCGTTTGTTGATGAACTTCCCCATACTGCGACCGGTAAAATTTCTAAGCTAACGCTTCGTAAGCAGTTCGCGGAGTATTCCGTTCAGTCTGGCGAGTAAGCACTCGTTCCGAAGTTGGTTCTCTGAGGTTGGCGTTATTTAGCAGGCGGCCAGGGATGACCCGTGCCCGCTGCGAGTGAACGAGTGGGATATTAGATGACAAACTACACGGAAGATGGCCGCGCGAAACGTAACGTTCTCGTACTGTTTTCGGCTCATGCGATTCTCGGGTCACAGATACCAGTCAATATCATCATGGGCGGTCTCGCAGGATTTGAACTTGCTGAAAACAAAGCGCTCTCTACTCTGCCCATCTCACTGATGATGCTAGTGTCGACGCTTAGCACAGCACCGGTATCGCTATTCATGGGGCGTTTTGGCCGCCGGATCGGTTTCTTGTTCGGTACGGTCACGGGCGCGCTAGGCGGCATGATTAGTGCGGCAGCGCTAATGCAGGGGCGCTTCGAGTTGCTTATTCTGGGTACGGCGTTCACGGGTATTTATCACTCGACTCAGGGTTATTTCCGCTTCGCAGCTGTTGATACTGCGTCTGAGAAATTCGGTCCTAAGGCCATATCTTGGGTTTTGGCCGGTGGACTTGTGGCGGCGGTTTTAGGTCCGGAGATTGTTCGCTCGACGGCGGATTACTTCAGTCCTATACCTTACGCGGGCGCATATGCCACTGTTGTGGTACTAAACATTACTGGTTCGTTATGTTTCTTTTTTCTCGACATTCCGACACCACAGCGGCGCACAGCAGAGACCTCGTCTGCGCGCCCTCTAGGGGTTATTTTTCGCCAGCCCAAGACGCTAGTTGCGATTACTTGTGCGATGGTCACGTATTCGCTGATGTCGCTTGTTATGACATCGACTTCGCTTGCAATGCACGGGACGGGTTTTACAACGAACCATGCGGCCGATGTTGTTCGTTGGCATGTTGTTGCGATGTTTCTTCCGAGTTTTTTTACGGGCTCATTAATTCTGCGGTTTGGCCACTTATCTGTGATGACTTTCGGTTTGATCCTGCTAGGTGTTTCCGGGATGATTGCGTTCAGTGGTACAGGGCTTGTCCATTTCTATCTAGCTCTGATCGCCCTCGGTCTGGGTTGGAACTTTGGTTTCATTGGCGCAACTAGCCTGCTCGGTACGACGCACACGCAGGAGGAACGCTCGAAGGTTCAGGGACTAAATGACTTCCTCGTCTTTGGGCTAGTAACCGTTGCGTCTTTCAGTTCGGGCGCGCTGCTGTATGGTTATGGTTGGGCGACTGTGCAGCTCGCGATGGTTCCGGTGCTGGCATTGGCGTTTACGGCCTTGCTCTGGCTCACAGTAAGTTCGCGCCGCCGACATGTTGTGTAAGACAGCAGGGAAAAACAGACTAGGCTCTTTTGTGATCTCGATTATGGACGTCAGCAAAGCAGTAATCGCGGCTGGTCGCCGGATTCTGGACCATCACCAGGATGTTCGATGGAGTTGCGATTGCAGAGAGACAAATTATTTTCTCCGTTGTCGTTGAAGTTGGCGATATTGATATCGAGCACGTTCCCGTTAGCTGGTCCGTTAAGAACGCTTGCTGTGGTCGCAACTCATAATTGGCTTCGGCCATCGTTCAGCAGCATGTGATAGTTACCGGCGCCTCCGCCTTGCGATAGATAATGGTGTAAACGCTTCAGTCGAATATGACAGAATCGATATTGTGCCGCTCAAGAACCATCTTACCGAATCGGACCCATTGGTTCTCGACGATCCGCCTTGGTACCCAAACCTTTTCCATTGCTACAAACGCTTCGTCGATCGGAACCTTCTTATGAATGACCCGATAGAGGAAAGTGAATATTGAGGCTCGCTTATTTACTTGGCAGTGGACTAAAACCTGGCGTTCGTCGGATTCGTTCATTATGCCGCTGAATAATGCAAAATCAGCGTAGTTTGGGTTTAACCAGTCGACGGGGATGTTGACGTAGGTAATACCCTTCTCGGTGACGAGCTGCCCCTCGGTTCCGATGGATCCCAGACTGGTTGGTGGTGCGAGATTGATCACCATCTCGAAGCCGTGATCCGCAAGGTCTATGAGTCGGTCTCTCGGTGGCTGCCCAGCTGTATGCAGCTGACTATTAATAACCACATGATTGACGGCAAGTTCATCCTGCTGGGCGATGCTAACGCCTGGTATGACGAGGCTGACGACGAGTACTAGGAGGGTTTTGTGCCAATACATAACGTTCCTCTCGTTTTAGTCTTGGACTTAGTCGCTGAGCTGGAGATATTTTTGAGCTTCCTGCAAGCCGCTGAAGGCTTTTCTACCGTGCCAGATTTCCGTAAGTTTCCGGTATTGCTTAGTGGCTCCTTCGGTATCGCCTATCTGATCGAAAGCGCGCGCGAGGCCAAGTAATGAACGCGGCCGGTTTGGCATACGTAGTAAAGACATTTCGAATTTTGCGATCGCGTCGGCGGGACGGTTTAGTGTCAGCAGCAGCTCGCCATAGAGTTCGAATGGTGGTTTGACGGGATCCGCTGAGCCGTTTGGTGGCCGAATAGTTGCAAGAATCTCTAGAGCCTCGTCCATCATTTGGACTGCCTCGTTCGGATTCCCACGCGCGGCCTGAATCGAGGCCGACACTTCCTTGTGCATAATCCTTTCCCATCGATTTTCTAACGTGTTTTCGGTTAAAGCGATGCGATCGCGCAAGTGCCTTTCAGCTTGCTCGGCTATAGACAGATTACCGGTCTTAACGGCGCTTAATCCGGTTGACAAAAGAATGTGTGGTGAGGTTTCAGCAGTGATTGGGTCAACGTCCCATTGTTCTGTTTCGACGATGTAACGTGCTCGAGTAAGCGGAAGGGTAGAAACCGCACGATCTTGGCGGTTACTTTTCTCGGCAACCATTTCCAATCGCTCCATCCATAATCTAGCTTTCTCGTAATCGCCACGTTGCAGATCGCCGTACTGAGCCCAGTCAAGCGCATGAACGGTATCAGCAACACTGTCGCCTGGTTGCCATAAATCTTGCGCTGCCTCGTACGCGGACTGGTTGTGGTCTGAAACGTAATCCCACATACCGTGCTGAATAAATATATGAGTAGGCATGTGTCTAGCGTGAGCGACCGCGGGCGCGATTTCGGCGAATGCGTGGGCTGCTTCGAGTGCGAGGGGGGCATGTAGAGGATCGTCGAACGCGTGAATCGCGTAATGCGCTGCACCTGGGTGATTCTTATTTTTGTTGAATACATTGAGGGCGATAGCGCCGCCTTTAATTTCGAGCCTTAGGCTATCGTCGTTCATTGCGCGTGCGCCGCTCAAGAGCGAGAGGGAATAAAATGACGCTACTTCATCATCATTGGGGTACTGCTCGTAAAGGCGCCCCATTGCTTCCATGTATGCAATACGTCGGCTGCGCCAGTCCCCATCACCCCATAGGTCTTCGACGGCTTCAAGAAAACCCCGTTCTCTAGCGGTTAGGGCTTTCGCTAATCGTTCTTCGCGGGTGGCACCGAGTCGCGCAAGCACGGCCCGAGGGGTTTCTGCGTCACGTTCAATCTGTAGCGGGTGGTTATAGTTCAGAGTCTCGCCCCAGTATGCGAGCGCAAAATCGGGATCGAGTGTCTGCGCGGCTTGGAATTGTTCGATCGCTTGCTTCCAACCGAAGCTATGCAGAATTGCCACGCCCCGGAGAAAATGTTCTTGTGCTTCACCCGTCGCCGAAGTTGGAAAATCGAGTGATCCAACATCCTGAAACTGTGCATTGGATTGCAGGCTTATAGTTGTCGTGAGACTTAATGCGGCGAGCAACTGAACGATGATTCTCACAATTTTCTCCTCGGAAATATTACCAGCTAGCGAACAGGGTTACATTGATGAAGAATCTATCAGATCCTAGGCCCGAACACAGGTCAGATACTGTTTTCATGAGCTACTTCCTGTGGTTTTAAAATCATTTTCACAGCTTGCTGTTATCGACAGTCGCAGTTTGCCAGTGTCGTTTGGATGTGCAATGTTTTTTTTCGGTTTCGCATTGGGGATAGCCTGTACCGATTTTTGCATGAGTCATCGTTATTGAGTTAATTGGAGCGGTTAAGAATGTAATCGGAGACCCGTTGCAATATGGCTGCACGCGATCCAAGTTCAGCCAGATTCTCCATCGCCCGATCGCATATCTTGGCGGCCCGGCGTTCGGCGCCGTCAATACCAAATAGGGAAGGATAGGTTGATTTCTTATTCCGCCAGTCCGAATCGGTATTTTTACCTATTGTTTCCGTATCTTCCTTTGCTTCTAGCAGATCATCCCGGATTTGAAATACGAGTCCGATATCGCGACCGAATTTGTCGAGTCTGGTTATATCTGCCACCGACTCGGTGGAAAGCTCGCAAGGCATCATTATAGAGGCTCGAATTAACTCGCCGGTCTTGCGACGATGAATATTCTCAAGAGTAATTTCATCGATTTTCGTACCTTCCGCTTCGATGTCGAGCATCTGACCACCCACCATACCTGAAGGACCGATTGCTAACGCTAGCCGGGATATGATTTGTACCAGTGCCTTAGGGTGGGAAGCTAGTAAAGGGTCCTGTGTGATGACGCTGAACGCCAGTGCCTGTAGAGAATCTCCAGCTAGGATTGCTGTTGCTTCGTTGAATGCGCGATGTGTTGTCGGTCGGCCACGCCTTATATCGTCATTGTCCATGCTTGGTAAGTCGTCGTGTATTAACGAATATGCATGTATGAGTTCGACCGCGGCAGCGATCGGATCTAAGAGATTTTCGTCTAGACCGAGGGCTTCGCCGCTTGCGTAGACTAGTAGCGGCCGAATACGCTTCCCGCCACCAAGGACCGAATATTCCATTGCCTCTCGAAGAGGTTGAGGGACATTGCTACAGTCTTTCATGATCAGATTGAGTTTGCTATTCACTCTCGCACGGTAATGTTCTAGTTTTTCCGTAAAAGTCTGTTCCGTGGGTCGTGATATCATAGGAGCTCATCCTAACACTTAAACGGCGCCATCAGTCTGCGTGCTGTGAAGCTAAAGAGAGAGCCGTCTGATCGCTAATTTCCTGACAGATCTCGAATACCAGCGGCGACTGCTCCCAAGTGTATCGCGTACGTTTGCGTTAACCATTCCTGTGCTTCCTGAGCGTCTCGCTCAAGTCGTTGCGAACGCATATCTAGTCTGCCGTCTTGCCGATACTATTGAGGACGATGTCCAGTTAGATCAAGATCGGAAATTGGAATTTCATCAACGACTTGTGGCTATTGTTAGAGGTAAGGAATCGGCCGAAGCTTTTGCCACGGAGTTATTACCACTGTTGTCCTCTCGAACGTCAGCAAATGAGAGAGAACTTGTGGCAGGGACAGCGAGCTTAGTCAGGGTCATGGAGACGTTTTCAGTCACTGAACGGCTAGCGCTCACCCGTTGCGTTGGCACCATGTGTGCTGGGATGCCTAAATTTCAACGACGTAAGAGTTTACGTGGTTTCAAGAACCTAGAGGAGATGAATGATTACTGCTATGTCGTCGCGGGCGTTGTTGGCGAGATGCTTACTGAATTGTTTTGTGCTCATTGTTCAAAGTTACAGCCGCTAAGGGAAGAGATGATGCATCTGGCCGTTTCCTTCGGTCAGGGCCTCCAGATGACCAATATTCTTAAGGATATTTGGGACGATAGGCAAGCAAATACCTGCTGGTTGCCTCGATCAGTATTTAGAGGCAACGACTTCGATATAGAGCGGCTAGATGAATTTCATGACAGTGATTCTTTTCGTGTTGGCTTGCAGGAATTAATAGGAATTGCTCACCACCATCTCCGTAGTGCGCTAGAGTATACGAGTTTTATTCCGCCCAAAGAGTCAGGGATACGCAAATTTTGCTTACGGGCAATCGGTCTCGCCATACTCACACTCCGAAAAATCCACTCGCGTCCTGGTTTTACTAATAGTCAGCGCGTAAGAATCTCACGCCGTAGTGTTAGGGCGACGATTTTCGTAACCGATGTGACGCTCAGTAGCGATCGCGCATTAAGAATGCTTTTTTCGCTAGCCGCGAAAGGTTTACCGCTCCACTAGAGTAAGTCTAATCGGTGCTAAACTATAGGAGATTCGGAAATTTTCACAGTGTCGTGCACACTATGCAAGACCCATTCCCGAAAAAGTTTCACAGTCTGGTTAAAGAAATTAGCGCTGATCTACGAAAGACGTACTTGTCGCTGCAATCGACTAGTTTTAATGGCGCGACTACCTCTAGTCTTAAGGGTTCCTGTAGTCTTGCAACATGAAATCACGCGTTCGTGCTAGAGCTAACATTGCGGTCATCAAGTACTGGGGAAAGGCTGAGGCGGATCTCAATATCCCTGCTGTAGGTTCGATCTCGATGACTCTCGACCGTCTGTGGTCGGATACTGAGGTTGAGTTCGATTCGAGCCTTGTCGCTGACACTTTTTCTCTTGGTGGCGAGAGTCGGCCCGATCAACTGGCGAGAGTCTCCGGATCCCTTGGATTGTTGCGCCGACTGGCAGGTGTCGAGATGTTTGCCAGAGTCGCTAGCGAGAATAATTTTCCAACTGGGGCTGGTCTCGCATCCTCTGCTTCCGGTTTCGCTGCGCTTTGCACGGCCGGTGCTCAGGCACTTTCGCTTAATCTTTCACCTCGGGAACTTAGCATGCTTGCACGACAGGGCTCCGGATCTGCGGCACGCTCAATATTTGGCGGATATGTTGAAATGCATGCGGGTAATGCCCTCGATGGAAGCGATAGTTTCGCCGAGCCTTTGTTAGAGGCAGATATGTGGCCACTTGAGTGTGTTATTGCGATAACGCAGTGTGGAGAGAAGGAGGTTAGTTCTCGTGCAGGAATGGAGCAGTCTGCTTCCACTTCTGCCTATTATCCGGCCTGGGTTGCGTCGAGTGAAAACGATCTCCGGGTTGGTCGAGCGGCGGTACTTGCGCAGGACTTCGATTCTTTAGCGGAGATAGCCGAACATAGCTGCCTAAAGATGCATGCGGCGGTAATGGCTAATCAGCCCCCGCTGATCTATTGGAACCCGACAACACTGGCCTGTATACATGTGGTAAGAACACTTCGTACGAATGGTTTTCCAGTTTTCTTCACTATTGACGCTGGACCGCAGGTAAAGGTTTTCTGTAAGGCGCGCGCGCGGGCCGATGTAGTTGCTGCCCTGGAGCAGGTCCCGGGAGTCGAATACGTTATTGTTAGCGGGCTCGGCTCGGGCGTAGAGATCTTGTAGTCTGTGGCCGCCGTCGCTCAGGCACCAGGTAAGTTGGTCGTGTTAGGTGAGTATGCCGTATTGACCGGTGCGCCAGCACTCGTGCTTGCGATCGATCGTTTCTGCCGGGTGGAGATCGCGCCAAGTAAGGATGAGTTCTGCCATTTGCGCGTCTCTTCGTCCAAAGCCGAAGAAATAGTTTTTTCTCTCGGCTCAGCGAGTGGTGTAGAGCTCGTTGATCTCGTCACTGTGACGGACGATCCCGTTGGTCCTGCCTGGCGTGCCAGCATTGATTCTAGCCGATTCTTTGCTGCCGGTAAGAAGCTCGGGTTAGGTTCTAGCGCCGCGGCGATGACAGCATGGGTTGCCGCCTGGTCTACCTTTCGTGGCAAACCTACCATTGGGCGTGATGTAACTAGTCTCGAAACGCTGATCGAGCTTCACCGAGCGTTTCAGGGTGGCTTGGGTAGTGGTTTAGATATCGCTGCAAGTCTATTCGGTGGCGCGATTACTTACGAGGTTGTGCCGGACTCAGCTCCTCGTATCGGTTCTACCCAGCTTCCTAACAGTGTAGGATTTAAGAGCGTTTACACGGGTTACCCTGCCTCTACAAGAGATTTTGTAGGAGCCTTTAATAACTGGGTGACTTCGCGACCGAAGGGCGCACGTGAGCAACTACAGGTTCTCGGGCAGTTAGCAGTGGATGGTTGTGCTGCTGCGAGTGAGAATAAGGCGGATGAATTCCTTCAGGCTGTTTCGGATTATGGTGCGCGTCTTGAGGATCTTGGGAGGCATATAGGCGCCGAGATCGTAACGGCAGAACATCGCGAATTGGTTGTGAAAGCCGCGAAGTTCGATGTGGTTTATAAAGTAAGCGGTGCTGGCGGTGGAGATTTGGGTATAGCGCTCTCGGCCGATCAGGATGCATTGACAGCTTTTTGCGCTGCTGTTGAGGATAAGTACCAGGTTGTTGATTTCTGTCCGGACAAGACTGGGCTAAGAGTTGAGGAGCTAGAAGATTGACTGACGATCGTTCCAGAATCCCCGAGTTCTATCGGCTGAGCGTAGATGAACGCGTCAGAATTGTGCACGAACGAGGGCTCCTCACGGGAAGTGATTTCCGCGCGTTAGCGACAGGTAAGCACACCCTGGATCTTGATGCTGCTGACAAGATGATCGAGAACGTTGTTGGTGTTATCGGTTTGCCACTCGGATTGGGGATGAATCTGCGCGTTAACAATAAACAGTACATCGTGCCGATGGCGGTTGAAGAACCCTCGGTTGTTGCAGCAATGAGTTCGGCGTCGAAACTAATTAGACGATACGGAGGCTTCCAGACGGAAGCCTCAGATCCGATTCTTATTGGCCAGATCCAGATTGTAAACGTGCCGGATATCGAGGTTGCGAAACGAGCACTTAGAGAGCGTCGTCGGGAGATAGTGAGTCTGGCAAACAGCCTTCATCCAAAGATGGTCGCGCGCGGCGGCGGAGCACAAGATATCGAATTGTTGGTTCATCCATTGCCGTCGAGCGGTAAGCCGATGCTTGTAGTCCATCTGCTTGTTGATACACGTGATGCGATGGGCGCAAATCTTGTGAATGGAATGTGCGAGGGAGTTGCACCTCTCATCGAATCGATATCAGGAGGAGAAGTCTTTCTTAGAATTTTGTCGAACCTTACGGATCGTGCGTTAGTGCGCGCACGTTGCACGGTACCTGTTGATGCGCTCGTTGGTCGTGGCTATAGCGGAGAGGAGGCTCGAGACGGAATTATAGTTGCGTCCGAGTTCGCGATTGTTGACCCATATCGTGCCGCAACTCATAACAAGGGCATCATGAATGGTATCGATCCGGTGGCTATCGCGACCGGTAATGACTGGCGGGCTATTGAGGCAGGTGCCCATGCGTTTGCAGCCCGCGGTGGCCGGTATACGTCGCTGACGAAATGGGAAGTTGACGAGGATGGCAACTTGTGTGGCAGTCTTGAGATGCCGATCAAGGTCGGCATTGTTGGAACGGCCGTCGATTCGAACCCAACGGCAGCAATTAATCTGAGATTGCTCGGTGTTGAGTCTGCGACGGAACTTGCACAAATAATGGGTGCCGTGGGTCTCGCCCAGAATTTTGCGGCGATACGTGCATTGGCGACCGAAGGCATCCAAAAAGGACATATGACGCTCCACGCACGCAGTGTGGTGACTGCAGCCGGGGCCGAACCGGAAATGTTCGATGATGTTCTTGAGCGTGTAATCTTGAGCGGGGAAGTTAAGGTATGGAAAGCTAGGGAGATTGTTGCTGAGCTTACTGATTCGACTAGGGGTGCTCGCTACTCTTTGCCCCAAAAAAGTTTTAAAGATGATTCATTAGGCGTTGGTTATGGCAAGGTTGTCATATTAGGCGAGCATGCCGTGGTTTACGGACGTCACGCTATCGCCGCTCCGGTGCCGATGACTATCAAGGCAACCGTGGAGAACTGTGAAGAAGGAATATACGTCTTGATACCGCGCTGGGGCGTAGAGTTTAGGCTCGCGACCAAGCCGAATGAGCGTCATTCGTTTCAGCGCCCGGTTGGGTTGATGCTAGATGAGCTTGGTCTGAACGGTCGAGCTATGCGTATAGAGGTATTTCCGGATGTGCCACGTAGCATGGGGTTGGGCGGCTCGGCGGCAATGGCGGTGGCTATCATTAGGGCATTAGATAAACACTTCTGTCTCGGGCTTTCGGATGAGGAGGTTAATCGTCTGGCCTTTGAGGCAGAGAAACCTGCGCATGGTCATCCGAGCGGGATCGACAATACGTTAGCTTGCTATGGTAAGCCGATAGTATTTCGTAGCGGGACTCCGCCGTTGGTCGAGCCTCTTAATATCAAAACACCTATTCCGATGGTTATTGGTATGACCGGATACGAGGGTCTAACCGCGAAGACTGTCGGCCGGATTAATACTGCCTGGCAGCAGGATAGGAAGCTCTACGAGCGAATCTTTGATCAAATAGATACTTTGGTGTTACGGGGTGTGCAGGCTATACAGGACGAGGACCTGGGTATGCTAGGTGAGCTTATGAATGTTTGCCATGGCATGCTTAATGCGCTACAGGTATCTACACCGGAGCTGGAGCAACTTGTTAATATCGCAAGAGATAGTGGAGCGCTCGGTGCGAAGCTGACGGGTGG
>Ga0310344_10003351_pt1 | contig 11934 bp, 9 predicted proteins | sample HC15DNA20200_MG_FD_203801 | JGI IMG/M metagenome (GOLD analysis project Ga0310344, IMG submission 203801) | Marine microbial communities from station ALOHA, North Pacific Subtropical Gyre - HC15-DNA-20-200_MG | ecosystem: Environmental > Aquatic > Marine > Oceanic | place: Pacific Ocean: North... | reverse complement strand
GACACTACCCAAAACACCACTCAGAAGGTTTCGACAACAGCTACTAGTGGGACCGCCATACCGAGTCAACCGTATCTAAGATCCGACTTAACTCGAGTTGCTATGGTTGCTGGTCTTAGCACCGCTATAGTAATCGGCAGTGCTGTCATTTTGTGAGACAGTTGCAATACCGCTAGGTAGACGAAAGTGTTTATTTAATGCCAGCCGATAACACATCAATGAGACACTCGATCCTTGAGCACATTCGCCATGCCCCTAAAGCCCCCGGGGTCTATACATTTACCAATGGATTAGGGCAACCCTTATACATAGGTAAAGCGTCGAGTCTTCGGTCTCGCTTAACGAGCTATTCAGCAAAGCCTGAATCTCTTAGCCCTAAGATTCGCATAATGGTACAGCAAGCTGAGTCGGTACATTACGTAGTCACAGATTCTTCAGAGGAAGCACTGATTCTCGAAAATACCCTCATTAAACAAGAGTCTCCTCGCTTCAATTCGCGCTTAAAGGATGACAAAACATACCCGTACATCAAGATCAACCGCAAGGAGGCATTCCCAAAAGTTGAACTTACGCGAAGGGTTCTTAATGATTCATCTATCTATTTTGGTCCCTATACTTCCGCCCGCTCCGTTAGGCAAAGCCTCGATACATTAAACCGCCTTTTCCCATATCGCTCTTGCACACGGGAAATTACCGGGACAGACGCAAGAGCGTGTCTGGAATATGACATGCACCGCTGCCTTGCCCCATGCATTGGGGCTGCGGATAGTGATGCGTATGGTAGGGTGATCGATCAAGTAGTTCAGTTCTTGCAAGGTGATTCGAAACCCGTGGTGTCTGATCTCAAAAGACAAATGAGCAATGCTGCACGCTCAATGGCATACGAAAGGGCAGCCATATACAGGGACCGTATACACCAAATCGAACAAATCTCGTCTCACCAGAAAATGGCCAATCCCAAGTCAGGTGACATTGACGCAGTAGCGACCTCAACTCCTACGCCAGGCACCAACTTCTGGGTTGAAATGTTCCTCGTCAGGAATGGCATGGTCACTGGACATAAGGCAATGGAAATGGAAGGGTCTGAGGGGGACGATCCTGGCAACGTTCTTGCAGACTTCATCAAGCAGTATTATAGTCCTGAAAATTCCAACACGATCCCCGACAAAATCCTCACTAGCCAATCCATGTTCGACCGCGCAAACATTCAGGAGTGGATGTCGGCTCAGCGAGGCAAACTGGTTTCGATAATTACGCCTTCGCGTGGTAAGAATCGGAAACTTTTGGACCTCGTACAGACTAACGCCGATGAGGCTCAGAGGATTGGATTACGAAGCCAAAGGTCACGGCATTCAACTGACGCAGCAGTTAGTCTCGCGAAACTGCAGGAATACTTGAGCCTCCCAGATATTCCGAACCGTATAGAGTGTTACGACGTTTCCAATATTCAGGGATCAAATCCGGTTGCAAGCATGGTTGTATTCGAAGGGGGAAAGCCTGCTAAAGGACAATACCGGCGTTTCAAAATTCGTCATGTCGATGGCGTAGATGATTATTCCATGATGCAAGAGGCCCTTAGGCGGCGATTTATTCGCTATCTCGACAGTCGTGATCAAAATACAGGCTCAGCCACTAAAGACTCTTGGGGACGTCGTCCAGACCTTGTCATAATCGACGGGGGTAGGGGACACCTCTCTGCTGTACTTGAGGTGCTTTTGGAACTGGGGCTCACCAGTATTCAACTTACGAGTCTGGCAAAGCAAGAGGAACTCCTCTTCCAACCTAATGTAGCTGAACCCATCCGAATACCTAGCAACGACTCGGCCCTATTCTTGGTGCAAAGGCTTCGTGATGAGGCCCACCGGTTTGCTATCACTCATCACCGGACCCTGAGGTCAAAAGCTGCAATCCGATCCCAACTTTCCACAATCCCCGGTATTGGGCCAAAGAGGGAACGAGCGCTCCTTCGCAAATTCGGATCCCTGAAGCAGTTACAGGCTGCACCGGACGAAGCGATCATGATGGTTCCTGGCTTGACACCGAATATCGTCCACAGTATCCGTATGCTGTGACCCGTTCACTGAGTTCGTCCTTATTCCGGTGGGAACAATGAATTCAAAAAGGCCTGAGCCATGCTCACGCCTTCACGTGTGAATGGAACGTCGAGGTGTGCTCCATTAACCCATATTTTGATGGATGCGGGATTGATATCTTTGGTAGGGAAGGGCTCAGTACCAGGACTACTGCTCTCCACAGATCCCGCGGCTGTTTCACGGTTTTGCGGAAACCACTCACTAAGGTTAAGGCTAGGATCCAATGCGTCGTAAACTTGACGGAAATTAGGGAAATTAGAGCGTGAGTCTAAATCAGTCGATTTCCAACCTAATGTAGCTGAGCTTTTCTGCTGACTCCACGAGGTAACCAGATCTAAATGGCGGTTTAGGCTTGGAATAGCCCTCTCAACCTCAGATCTGCCTAGTCCTGTGATAGTTTGCATAGAATCCGTCAATGCAGCAGATTCCACCCCTGTGGTATTAAAGCGATCATAGAGTAGTGCCAGCAAAGGGACTTTCAATATCGCCTGGAATTTCCATGCCATTCTTTCGGAGGGAATTGAGGCCTGTGCAAGACTCAATCCAAGGTCTGTTAGCTTGATGGCACCATGGCCTTCGATTAATCCAAATTGGCGCAATGCCGATAGTTTGCTGCTAAGTCTGCCACTATTGCCACTGTGTCCTAACTTCAAGGCGAGCGCATCACGAGAAGTCTGACCATTGAACTGAGAAATCACTTTCACCAGATCTGCACATTCATCGATACCAACATCAGGGTAATTGAATTTACCAATCGCTGCCATAAAACACCCCAAACTAATAATACCGTTAAGTTACTGCAAATATACTATAAGCACGCAAAGTATGCAACTATTCCAGGCTTATATGGTAGGTTTACAGTAGATTGCCAGTTAGTTTGGCTGTACAGAAGTTATTGGCGTTAATGAAACACGGACCCATTCCAACTCTATAACAAGAAGTCGATCAGGCTCGTAGCTAAAACTTGAGGCTCGTAAAAACTAATGTCATGGGGGGCATTTCTAATCCAAGTGGACCGACTGTCTGGTATCCGCTGAAGTGCATCTGCTACGCCCTGCTGCTTCATAGGTAGGTAGGATCTGGACATTTCCGTATTGCCCTCAGCCGACACTATGAGGGTGGGAACCTTGATTTCCTCGTATATTGCTGAGAGTGGATCGCTAAACATGTTCCAAATGACCTGCTCATGACTGCTCGGCGACAAGTACTCCCTAACTCGATCGTTTCCGAGTTGTTCGGGCATGGAAAGCAACATATGCTCAAGCTCGGCATCCCACACTGCTGCGTGCTCACTTTTGTGCGCATTGATATATGTCTCTACTGCTCCGTAGATGTCTCGTTGACGAAGCCTCTGCCGGAATTCTCCCCACGTTACGTTAGGGTCACGAGGCCTCTGGACACCACCATCAATCAAGGCTAGTGCTGTCACTCTTTCCGGGTGTTGAATTGCAAAGTGTCCTGCAACGCTGGCACCCCAAGAATGACCAAGGACTGCTGTCCGCTCAATATCCAGGTGGTCGAGCAACCTAATCAAGTCCTCTGAGAGGGTTTTCCAGTCGTACCCTGTCTCAGGCTGGTTAGTTAGTCCATGTGCCCGCTGATCGGGAGCTACACAGCGAAAATGGGCCGCCAACCGAGGCATACACTTGTCATACCAGTGGGCAGAAGAAGATAACCCATGGAGGGCCAAGAGAGGCCGCTGAGTGCCCCCCCAATCCAGATAGTGCATATCTAAGCCAGATGACTGGATTTGACCATGAATGGCCATTTCGCAACCGAATGATTCTTCCACATGCCCTCCAGAAACTCCCAAAATTGGGAACCGTGCTTCACGAGCCACACCGACTGTGTTGTATCATATACTTAGCTGGCAGCAATAGACCACAATTAACAAGCAGCAAAGGGTCTCAAAAACGATTATGGGTGAAAACAGGATTTCCAACGTTCAGGCTGCGGCTCAACTTCCACTGAGTAAGCTATTATCTCGGGCAGAAACCGATGTGTCTTATCGAGCTTCACTGGCCTCAGAATTACGCCCTCTGACTGGCCGTAGCCACGTAATCGGCATCACAGGTAGTGCCGGAGTTGGCAAGAGTAGCATCATTAGCAAATTGACCCAGTTCTTTCGCTCTGAGGACCATCGGGTAGGCATCTTGAGCGTCGATCCAAGCAGCCCTTTGACAGGAGGGGCCTTACTAGGTGACCGAATACGGATGTCAAATCACTATCTAGATGACGGAGTCTTCATTCGGAGCTTGGCAACTAGGGGACAACTCGGCGGTCTTTCATCGGCGATCCATATCGCGCTATCGATCCTGGATGTGGCTGGATACGATGTGATCTTGATTGAAACGGTTGGCACGGGTCAAGCAGACGTAGATCTGGGGTATATAGCTGATACAGTCGTGCTGGTCCTGTTACCCGATTCAGGAGACACTATCCAATTTCTTAAGGCTGGATCCTTGGAAACGGCAGACATATACGTAATCAATAAAGCTGATAGGGGCAACAGTGGTCGAGTTGTAGCAGAGCTAAAGACAACTCTGGGCCTGAACAATCCTTACAGTGAAGATGAGTTGATCATTTTGGAAACATCTGCTATCACCGACAACGACAGCGGTATATTCCAACTAGGCCAGGAGCTTGACCGGATACACGGTCGGTGGATTAAAGATGACAGCCTGAGGGCTCACAGAGAAGCCAAACTGAAAGGACGCCTGCTAGCTGGTATCAGAAATGCTATAGTGTCACAAGCTTTGGGATCACAGCAGGCAAATATGGTTACTACCAACTTGCTTGAATCAATCCAACTAGGCGAGATCGATATTGAAACTGCCATCAGCACAGCAGTGGAAAAACTCTGGACCCATCCTGATAGGTAGGAGATAAGACAAGATAAGTATGAAAAGAGCAAGCGTAGCTGTCATTCCCGCGGCCGGATTTGGGACCAGATTCCTGCCTGCTACCAAGGCAGTACCTAAGGAATTGCTTCCCATCCTTCACCGTCCAGCGATTGAATTCATCCTTGACGACATTGTCGGAGCTCAAATACCCGAGTCAGTCTTGATCACCTCCAAAAACAAATCCGCATTAGCGATGCACTTTTCTGAAGCCCCTAATCTTGAATCGCATCTAAAGTCTAACGGATCTGAACATCTACTCGAACAGCACCAGAACCTACTCAGCAAGACTACTATCAAATACGCCACTCAGGATCGGCAACTAGGATTAGGGCATGCCGTACTTCAGGCAGAGCAATTGGTCGGAGATCGGCCATTTGCTGTACTTCTCCCAGACGATATCCTGCTTGGGGGCAGCAGTTTCCTCACCAAAATGCTGGCTGTATCGGCTCAGCTTAAGGGATCAGTTTTGGCACTGAAACGTGTTCCGCCAGATATGATAAGTCGGTACGGGGTCGTTTCTGCTAGCCAAATCGCAGCTAATCAATATCGAATCCATGGGATAGTAGAAAAACCGTCCATTCACGATGCACCAAGCGATTTAGCTGTTATTGGTCGCTACATCTTACCACCTACCATTTTTCATATCTTACGATCAACCCCGTCAGGGGCACTGGGAGAAATTCAACTCACGGATGGAATAGCGAAGCTTATTGAATCTGAGCCGGTATTCGGACTCATAGTTGAGGGAGATCACTATGACGTAGGCACACCACAGGGGATGTTAGCTTGCGCATTAACACTTGGATTGGAACATACGGAAATGCGAGAACCCCTCTTAGAGATCTTCAGGAAGTGGAGTCAGAAATGAGTCAGCCTTCCCGTATACTGCCCTTTGCTACAACCTGGCCTTTAGTATGGGGGGATTAACTCAATGGCTTGCATCAAACACAACGCCTACTACTTCGAAAACATTCCCTACACAATCGCCTCAGACCTTCAAGCCAGCCTTTCCACGGATATCACCTCTGGAAACAGTCTCGGAACCTTTCTATTTGCCCAACACCCACCGGTCATTACCTTGGGTAGAAATGCACTCAAATCTCACATTCTCTCAGCTGAGGACACCCTAGCATCATCAGGCATTTCGCTAGCTCAGGCTGACCGTGGTGGCGGCTTGACTTACCATGGTCCGGGTCAGATTCTGCTGTACCCAATCCTCCGGATTCGAGGCCTATACTCCGTTGTCAGTTATGTTGAATCGTTGCAGACTGTCGTAGCCAGGACCCTAACCTCTTTCGGACTGGCGCCACACTTCAAAAAGGGCCACCCAGGGGTTTGGGTCGGGGACGGGAAGATATCCAGCATAGGCATTCGCATTCGCGAGGGGATCACCAGTCACGGTCTCTCTCTGAATGTGTTTGGGGATCTGACAGGATTCGACCACATAACGGCATGCAATGATCCAACCCTCAGGCACACATCAATTGAACATGAATCGAACGTTCCAGTAGGCTGTGATACAGTCGTACAAGAGCTCAGCCGCAACGTGGAGATAGTCTTTCAAACACAGCTTGTATGGCAAGATACTCAGAATTACGTTACCTAGGGGGTACTGAGATGAACATAGGACTGGTTGGATTAGGCAAAATGGGTGGGGCGATATACACCAGGCTCAAATCTAGCGGCTTTGAGCCCCAAGTTTACGACGCAGATGCTAAGGCATACGCTAAACTCGAGGTCCCTAGTCACTGCCAGCGGACTTCGCTCGACGATCTCGTGACCTCTCTCGATAAACCTCGCTATATCTGGATAATGGTACCAGCGGGCCCTTCTACCACACATGCCATTGAGGCCTCAGGAGCCCTGCTATCTCCAGGTGATGTAATCATCGACGGTGGCAATTCCCACTATAAGGAGACCATCCACAGTGCCGCATCTGTAGTTGCCCAATCATTAGAGTTCGCGGATGTTGGCACTAGTGGAGGTGTGAAAGGTGCAACCTTGGGGTTCAGTATGACTGTGGGCTCTACGCCCACTACCTACAAGCGTATTGAACCTATTTTGGATGCCCTAGCAGATGAGTCAGGATGTGGACACCTACTGGCCGGCCCTCATGGAGCTGGTCATTTTGTAAAAATGATCCACAACGGTATTGAGTACGGCATTATGGAAGCATATGCCGAGGGATTTGCACTATTGAAAAATTCAGGCAACTTTGATCTTGACCTACATCAGATCGCACAAACCTGGAATCAGGGCAGTGTAGTACGGTCATGGTTGCTTGAATTAATAGAGGACGCACTGAGAGACGATACTTCTCTGATGGATGTGAATCCGGTGGTTAGTGATTCGGGGGAAGGGCGTTGGACGATTCAAGAAGCGACTGACAGTCGCACACCCATTCCTGTGATTGCAGCAAGCCTATGGACAAGGTTTGCCTCTCAGAACCTGTCCTATAGCGACCGGCTGCTGGCAAAACTCCGGAACATTTTTGGCGGCCATCCTTTGCACTAAGATCCAGCATATTAAGAAACATTGGCCTCTAACAGGTCGTGGTGATGTCCCCATGCCCGAAGGAACTTCCTAAAGTTTGCTGCGCTCAATAGTTCCCTATCCTCTTCACTGAATCGCTCCCAATCTCGATGAACATGTCGGACGACCGGCAAGTTCCCATCAGCAACAACTGTGTATCCGTGATATTTGAATCTGAAACTATATTCAAGATCACCATGCCGGTAAAATCTGAACGCCTCATCTAACATACCAACCTCTGAGATGGCATCGCGCCGAAACGCAAGGCAATAAGCTTGCATAGCATCGACTTTACCGACAGTTGTTTCATTAAACTCTTTCAAGTCCTTAGAGACCAAACCCCAAGGACCTACTACTCCAACCGATTTATCCTGAAGTGATCCCCGTATAGGTCTGAATATATCTCCTGTCACTTCAACCGACGAATCCATCAAAACAATATGACTGCCCCGGGATACCCTTAACCCAACATTCTTGGCTGCGGAGTCCCCAATTTGGCTTTCAACATGCAAGATGCGGACGTGGTCACTACTGTGATACATCAGTTCAAGTTCCGAATCGATTTCGCCTCGCATACCGTTTTGAACGATTACTATTTCCATCGCAAGATCAGATGCATGCAGAATAATGCTATTTACGCACCTAAGAGTATCCTGTAGTTGGTCTGTGTTCACAAGGATAACTGAGAGATCAATATCAGGGTCTGGAACATCTGCAAACTCCAGATCTTCAGACCTTGAAACACATTGCCAGCTTGTTGGAATTAACTCTCGCCCTTGAAGCATTCGAAGTCGATATGTGTCCTTACCGTCTTCAGGAATGACACCTAGTGTGCGTAATTGATCTCTCAAATCATCAGCTACTGGCCAATTTTTAGCGTGGCGCGCCTTAGATCGGTCAAGGGCCAAGTTACGCACATTTTCCGAGAATACAGATTGATCTGGTGACAGAAGATCCAAGCCTAATACCTCATCGAATTCTCCCAATAACTGTAACTTTGCCGTATCCGATAGATCGGATCTCAGAACGAACCATGTGGTAGCCAAGGCTGACGGCAAATTCAAGTCGTCCTGGATATTTCCGAGAAATCTTGCACGATATCCTTCTGACTCCCGCAGGTCTGCTGAAGATATATCCTTAGAGGAATCCAAATCCCCCACCAGAAGTCGCAAATGCCTTAAACCCCTTTGCGCAGCATCAAGCGATTGCAACGTAAAATTCAATCGATTCCGATAACGAACTGTAGCGCAGAGATATCGAAACGCCATTGGATCAAATCCCCTTTGTTCCAATCCCTCCAATGTGTAATCATTTTGGGACGACTTAGCCATCTTGATCCCATCGACAAGCAAATGCTGGCCGTGTAACCATACATTTGTATGGCGCCTTTCAAAAACTGCCTCACTCTGAGCAATTTCGCATTCGTGATGGGGGAATATATTATCAACTCCGCCTGTGTGTACGTCGATATTTGAGCCAAGATACCTACTAGCCATGGCTGAACACTCTATATGCCATCCTGGAAAACCAGAACCCCACGGACTATCCCACTTCATTGATCTGCCAGGCTCAGCTTCCTTCCATAGGGCAAAGTCACGAGGATCCTTTTTTCGCGTGTCTGTCTCATTTGGATCCTTAGGTAGTAATTGGCTAGTCAAATTGCCTGAAAGCTTGCCATAATCCGAGAAACTACTAACGGAGAAATACACATTACCGTCAACAATATAGGCAAAGCCTTTGGCAATTAATTTGACTATCATGTCAATCATCTCTGGGATATGCTCAGTCGCCCGAGGAAACACATCAGCGGGAATTATGCCAAGCGCCCTCTCATCCCGCATGAAAATGTCCGTATACTCATCTGCTATCTCTTTAGGAGGTCTTCCTTCAGCAATTGCAGCAGCAAGTATTTTGTCTTCCCCTAAATCAACTCGTTCTTGGCGCATATGGCCAACATCTGTAATATTCTTGATATGGAATACTTCAGCGCCAGTACTTTGAATAGATCGGCGAAGCCAGTCAGACATCAGATAGGAACGCAAGTTGCCAATATGCGAACGCCTATAGACCGTTGGACCACACGTATATATGCCAACAGAGCCCGATTCTTCCACAAGTAAAGTTTCTCGAGATTTAGTCAGAGTGTTGTAGATCGATAACATACTTCCCCTTACCAATCCATAATCGCCAATCGTACTTTAAAATAGTACTCCGAGACGCAAACCACGTCAAAGATGAAAAGCGCCTGAAAATATATATACTTCCTGTATCCCAATTGCTAGAATTTGCAAAAAAGGGTGAAGGGCTATCATGACTGCTCAGCAACTCTATCTCATTCAAAAAGTAGATATCAAGATCCTCGATCTTCAGAAAGAGCGCGACACGATTAATGCCAAGCTACTGTCGTCACCTATATTGCAACGAGCCGACGCAACATTCAAATCGGCTACCAATGTCTACAATGACTTAGTTGCCAGCCAAGATAGGGCACAACATGAGTCCGATACTATTACCTCAAAAATTACTGAAACCGATAGCCGGTTATACTCCGGACGAGTAACTAACCCTAAGGAACTGAGTGATCTGACTGATGACCTGAAACAGCTACGAGGGCGACAGGAAACCTCTGATGACCAACTACTCAGGATCATGGATAAAGTTGAGCGGATGCAGGTTCGGCTGAGGCAAGCAGAGAAAGACTTGGAGTTGCAAACCAATTTGGCCAAACAACAATCGGCAGCAGATCGATTGCGTCTTGATGAAATAGGGATTGCGTTGGACAAATTGTCCGGAGAACGTGCCGCAGCGATCAAACAAGTAGATGCAACCGAGCTGAACATTTACGACCAGCTTATGTCTACCAAGGGCAATACTGCAGTAGCCGAGGTACATGTCGGCCGCTGTACAGAATGTAAGATCATGGTATCGTCTTCTGACTCAAGACGAGCCCATACGGGAAAAGAATTGGTACATTGTTCAAGCTGCGGCAGAATATTGTTAAGCTAGAAACCTCGCCTTGGCAGAAACGAGAATCCTGTGCGAGCCATTGGATACATACTAACCAATCAAGAAGAATCGGACAACGAAGCCAATCAGTACGAACTCCAATTTGATTCTATAACGTATTACTGCACACAGAACGATCATAATCTCATCAAGGTTTTCAGTGATTCCTCAAGGAGCGGCAGAAACCCGGGATATCGTGATTTGATTGATTTCATCGCTTCCCCTAATCAGGCGAGTATGGTGGTAGTAACCGGAGCCAACATACTAGGCACTTCTCTCGAAGAGGCAGTCAGTGCCATTCTCCAAATTGATCATACCGGCAGCACAGCGGTCTGCTCATCAGCAGACTACCCAGATGCAATCCAAAATGCTCTGAGGGTCTTTCAGAAGGAACGTAGCGAGCAAATACGCGGGGCAATGATACAAAAGGCTTCACAGGGAAAGGCACTTGGTCGACCTGCCTACGGATACCAAATTGATGAGGACCGTAACCTCACACCTAATCTGCATGAAGCGCCCATTGTGAGCCGGATTTTCACCATGTATGTGCATGAAGGACTAGGGCTTCGGCGAATCGCGGAGAGACTGAATAGCAGCTATGATCTAGCAAGAAATGATAAACAGTGGACAATAGCGCAAATTCTGGCAATACTGCGCAACCCTGTCTACATAGGAACGTATCGTAGATTCGGCTTACGCATGCCGCATAACCACGAGGCTATAGTATCAACTCAAGACTTCACGAGCACACAGCAACTTATGCGCTCCAAGCGCACTTACAAGAGCAAGCGACAGCAGCAAATCTACCCGCTGAGTGGATTACTTGCATGCGAACATTGTGCAGGCAAGATGATTGGATTTTCTCGAAAGCAGAACTGGAGGCGTAAGGATGGAACAAGGAATCAAAAAATATACCGCTACTATTACTGCCCAAATCGTCTGAACAACCCGCTTTGCAAGAGCAACGTAACATCTGCAACCCAATGGGAACAAGGCACATCTACAAGCCTTTATCATTACTTCCTAAAACACCCTAAGGAGCGCACTTCATTCTCCCGGTGGAAAGAACCCAATACCGGCTCAGCTCCCACGGCTCCTGGAGGTCCGATATCCTTTGCCCCGAATCTAAAAAGACGGTGGATGCGAGCACTGAGGTTAACCGCAACCGGTTCGCTGACTTTAGGAGATTTGAGACGCATAACCAGTGATCTAGAATATCTCAATTCGGGTGCAAATGAATCGGAATCAATCACACTTAGTCGGATTATGGAAACAGCGGACTTTGAGTTATGGCAATCGATATCCTTACGCGAGCAGAAAGTGCTATTCACTTCCTTTATCGATACAGCCGTAGAAGACTCAAATGGAGTGGCAATCAAGCTACTTAATGGTGAGCATTA
>Ga0310344_10003349_pt1 | contig 11936 bp, 10 predicted proteins | sample HC15DNA20200_MG_FD_203801 | JGI IMG/M metagenome (GOLD analysis project Ga0310344, IMG submission 203801) | Marine microbial communities from station ALOHA, North Pacific Subtropical Gyre - HC15-DNA-20-200_MG | ecosystem: Environmental > Aquatic > Marine > Oceanic | place: Pacific Ocean: North... | reverse complement strand
CGCCCGGGAAAGCGAGTACATTTGGCGTATCAGGCGCAGTAGTTAATACCGTTAAGCCGCTCACGCTGTCAGACGCAGAGTCAATCGCTGACCTGCCCCAGATCGAGGCCGTTACGCCTATGGTGCTTGGCAATGCCCCGGTAGAGTACAAGGAATTTACACGCTACACGAATATATATGGTGTTGGAGCATCGGTACCTGAAGTCTGGACAATGGGGCCTTCACTCGGGCAATTTTTGCCAGACGACAATCCTAGGAGTGCGCGCGCGTTTGTAGTTCTTGGCAGCACGGTTCGCGACGAGCTTTTTGGTAAAACTAGTCCTTTGGGAGAGCGTGTTCGCATTGGAAGTAGCACCTTTCGTGTTATTGGTGTGATGGAGTCGAAGGGTCAAATGATGGGCGTAGATCTAGACGATGCAGTGTTTATACCTGTACATCGGGCACAAACAATGTTCAATCGTGAGGGCTTGATGGAAATTAACATTGCCTACTCTCCCTCAGCCAATAGCGAGCGTATTTCGGAGCGAATAAATAAGCATCTGATAAAGCGACATGGCAATGAGGATTTTACGATTCGAACTATGGACGAGATGCTATCAGTGCTCGATTCTATTCTCGGGGCGGTAACAGCCGCCATAGGAGGATTAGGTGCAATTTCATTACTCGTCGGTGCAGTGGGTATTCTTACAATCATGACAATCGCGGTTAATGAAAGAACTAATGAGGTCGGCTTGCTACGAGCGTTAGGCGCAGGCAGGGGTCAAGTGTTGATGCTCTTCCTTGGTGAAGCAATCGTACTTGCAGCTATTGGTGGGCTTGCGGGTCTTATCCTGGGTGCTGGAGGCGCTTGGCTCATAGGTGCAGCCATACCTGGATTACCAACGCATACTTCCTGGACCTATGTTTTGATAGCAGAATCAGTTGCAGCTGTTATTGGGTTACTGGCGGGTGTTGCACCTGCTTGGAAAGCAGCTAAGCTTGATCCAGTGGAGGCGTTGAGAACAGAGTGACCCCGTAATGCTTGATATTGATAATGGATGTATTGATGTTTGGACAATTTCGATAGAGTCAACTCAGCACCTTATTGCGAACTGCAAAGAACTACTCTCCCCAGACGAACGAATACGTGCAGCTCGCTTCGTCACCCAGCATGCTGGAGAACAATTCTCCCTCTCACGTGGCATTCTACGAATTATTTTAAACAAATATCTAAATATCACTGAGGAATCAATAGAATTCACCTACGGCGCCTACGGTAAACCCCAGCTTGCAAGATGCCATAACTCGACAATTGAATTTAATACCTCCAAATCAGAAAAATATCTAATATATGCCGTGTCAAGAGATGCACCCATTGGGATTGATATTCAAGAAATTAAAACAGCGAAGCCCAGCTACTATCTACGCCTTGCTAAAAGATTTTTTTCACCATATGAATTCAGTAGCATACTTCTCACTAAAGAGCACAGCCCTACAGATCTCTTCTTTACATGTTGGGCACGCAAAGAAGCGTATGTAAAACGTCACGGCGTAGGTTTGTCTCAGCACTTATTGTCCTTCATCGTTAATGTAAATCCAGATGAATCTGCTCGTTTAATAGCAACGCCATGGCGACCTAGCGACATACAGAGAACCCATCTCATGGATCTGCGAACGCCAACTGCACATCGAACCGCGCTAGCGGTTGCATCATCCGCTAACAATATAATTCGGAACTACACTGAACTCTAGGCTATAAACCCAAAATGGGTTCGGCTAGGAGCCTTCTGATTGACGATCGAAATCATCCTCATAGCGCACAATGTCGTCTTCTCCAAGGTAGCTGCCGGTTTGTATTTCAACCAATACTAAATCAGTTTCACCTACATTCTCGAGGCGATGTTTAGTATTAGATGGAATATATGTTGACTCATTCTTGCCTAAATGAAATTCCTCTGCACCTCTCACCACTCGTGCTGAGCCACTTACAACAATCCAATGCTCGGCTCGCTTAGCATGCGACTGCAGTGATAATCGACATCTTGGGTAAACAGTAATTCTCTTGACTCTGAATTCTGCACCTGCATCTACCGTCTCATAAGTACCCCATGGGCGATAAACTTTATGATGCTGCCTGTATTCTTCACGGTTTTCTCGCTTAAGAAGGTCAACAACATCATGCACTTCTTGAGCCCTATCACGATTTGCAACTAGTAACGCATCGGGTGAATCCACTATTACTAAATCCTCTACACCAAGAACTGTAATTAACTTATGATCACTGTGTACAAAAGAATTAGAACTGCGCAGCAACAGCACATCACCATCAACAACATTGCCATCGCTATCTTGATTAGAAACTTCCCACATAGCTTGCCAGGAACCGAGGTCGCTCCACATTGCATCTAAGGTCACAAGTGCGCCGTTTGTTGTTTTTTCCATAACTATAGTATCGATTGAGCCTGAGTCACACTGTTCAAAAATTGACTGGGGTAACCGCATCTGCTTATTAACCCACTCTGATTCTTGGTGCGCATAACGACAACAAGAAACCATTTCAGGCTGATACTGTTCTGACTCCTCAAGATATTGCCTTGCCTTGAACAAAAACATACCACTATTCCAAAACCATAAACTATCTCTGCCATAATCTGTGGCAGTAGCTAAATTGGGCTTTTCAACAAAAGATGCCAGCTCAAACACTCCCGGTTGCAATTCTTGACCTCGCTGCACGTAACCATAGCCAGTTTCAGCCCTTGTTGGCGGAACACCAAAAGTAACAAGATAATTAGCTTGCGCTGCTCCCACAGCAATATCTAGCGTAGCACCAAACTCGGCTTCATTTTTAATGACATGATCTGCAGGAACAACTAGAACGAGTGGGTCAAGGTCTTCTGACAACGCCTCTAAGGAGGCTATCAAAGTGGCCGGCGCAGTACCGCGACCTATAGGCTCAAGTAATATCGCTCGGTATTCAAGAGATAACTCTCGTAGCTGCCCCATTAGCAGAGATTGCTGCTCTTCATTGCATGTGATAATTGGCGCTTCAGTGTGTGGCAGATTTAATAATCTCTTTAGGGTATTTTGCAGCATTGATCGTTTTCCCATCATTCGGAGAAACTGCTTTGAAGCCTGCTGTCGAGACAATGGCCACAATCTTGTACCCATACCTCCAGCCAGAACAACTGGTATGATTATTTGCTTAGACACGCAGCAATTCTCCTATCTTGTAGCATCTTCTCGCCACGGTATCCGAAGTACGATCCAATATAAAAAGAGGAGAGCTGACCACGTTAGAATAGCTGACCAAATAATATCAGATAGAAAATGACCGCCTGCCGCCATCCTCGCAACACCCATTACAAGACCAAGGATAATAGAAGCTGCTAAAACTATATAAGCCCTGTTCGGAAATCTTCGTCTCCAAACTAGATAAAAACTACCCAAAACGAACGCCACTGAACAATGGCCGCACGGAAAGGAATTACCTTTAGCACCAATAGCTAAAGGGGGTGTGTAGTGTTCTGTCCCACCAAATACCTGAATATCGCGTGGACGTGGGCGATCCCAGTGATCCTTAAAAATAGCATTGACTATTAGTCCGGGGCCAACAATAACACTAAGTAACAAATATACACCATAGACACGCAGCTGTTTATCCTGTCTCCTGCGCACGCCTAATAAGAGAAACGTAACACCGATAAGTCCAACCCCTGCAGCTAGCCATGGCGCTAGCAAGAAAAGAAATCTCCAAAGCCAATAATCGGACAAAGCCCAAGCCTTATCAGAATCAACTAATTGATAAAACCAATCTGCAACAATAAGATCGATTGGGCTGAGCCAAAATGGAACCGTCGCCACAAAGGCAAGTGTCACTAATGTGGCAAGCTCTGGTATCCAGTATTTTCTATAAATCACAACAAGATATCCGATTGATAAAGTGAGAACAACGTACAACCATATGTTGTCAGGCACACCAAAAATAACAGGTAAGAAATCATGATTAAGACGGTAATGGCTGGCAACTTTTTGTATAGCTTAGCAATTAAAGTCATATCACGCCTGCCAAAGAGATCTTCAGCATATGGTATTAGGCGTGATAGGCCATTTGCTTTCGCAAGGTACAGCGTTTTATTAGCATTTCTTAGAAGGCCATCAAGCGTTAGACCATCAACTGCATATTCAGCCATATCAGGACTAAAGGATATATTCACCAAGTCAATCTTAGGGGTATTTAACTGCATATTCTTGACGAAGCAAAGCGTGGTTTCCAGATTTTCGATCGTCCTTAAACGAGTATTAGTAAAATCTACTTCGCAAAACTCCTCCCCACCTAATCGTGCAAGAATCGGTTTTATGGATGTCTGATTTACCATCACGCTCCTGTGTATTGCTGAAATGTTTAAACTGGTTGGTTCAAAGTCTAATCCGCGCCGAAACATTATTCCCACGTGCAAAAAGAGCCAATCTCACTCGTTTGGCGCGCCCGGAGAGATTCGAACTCCCGACCTCATGGTTCGTAGCCATGCACTCTATCCAACTGAGCTACGGGCGCTTACTGGGCTTCTTACAGGCTTACCGCCCAGAATTTTTCTAATTTTATATCCTATTTTACAAGGTTTTTAGTAGTTCTTTAATTTTATTTAGGCGGATAGAGGAACAACTTTAGAGGTATTACTGCAATAAAACTTCTTGGTAGTAGCCAATAAGGCATGGCCTAGTCTTTCTGAAGCTATAGCTAAGTCATCCTGATGGCCGACAAGATTATACAATGATCTAATAGTGAAGCATTTCTCTTCAGAAGGCTTATACCCCCACCGTTACCACACGGTCTGAAAGCCAGTAATGCTTTTATCTTCTTTTAAATAAGATTGCCCTCTTCCGTTGTGAAAGAGACAGATGGACAATAGCTTGATTGCTTTGGCTTCTGCAGAGCTAGGGTACATCATGAGGCACTATTGGCGCTTAAATCTCTCTTACTTTGTCGAGCTGACAGATGACATCGGACAAGCTAAATGTCTGCAAGAGGAATGAGATAATTACCTAGCGCGAGCAGACCGCATCAAGTATTGTTAAAAAATCAAATATCGGAAAGGAGCTTGCGCATTCCCTCTCCGAGAACTGTCAAGCCTGCCTGGTAGATAAATCTATCCCAACCAATACAAAAATGTCGAACCCCGAGACCTATATATCTTGTGGCCGACTCAATCGAATCAATCTCTATTCTTGGTGATATCCCATATTCAATCGATTTCCTAATTACTAATTCTTCAGCACTGCTTATATCTATGTCTGCGAAATTGCCATCCGAACCCCGAGAAAATGCAAAGTCAACTGGCCCCCATTGAGTCATGTCAACGCCTTTTTCTTTCGCCTTTGTCAATATCATATCTATATTTTCTACAGCAACATTTTTTTCAATCATTATTAAAAATAAAACTGACTGTAGGTCTTCAAGGTAACCCTCGACATCGTAACCACCAAGTGCTGGACGCCGTAGCTTAACACCCATGAGACCATCATGTTTTGGATTGTCTGGACGAATCGATTCATGACAGCGATCTATATCGTCCTCATTTCTTATATCAGTAAATAATAGAGCTTTAAATCCAGCACCAATCGCAACCTGAGACCAAAAAGCTTGGCTCATTTGATCAAGCTTAATCATTAATGGCAAGTCAGCGCACTGAGCTGCCCGTGCCATGTGATAAAGGAGCGTCATGTCAAAAGAAGAGTATTCAGCGCAATATTCCCCATAGTCAAAAAGACCCAAACCGCCTATAACCTCTGGGATATCAGGATCATTAGATAAGAAATGTGTCCCTAATGTTGGCGCGCCACTGGAAAAGACGTCGCGCAAGCTATTATGCATGATCATAGGCACTAACTCTTAGAGTTGATCCTAGTTGGCGTTTAACAAAACCAATAACTTCTTCTTTCACAGCAACAGGCGCGAGCCAGCCCTGCAGTTAAACAAATTGGTTGTGAACAAAATTGTAGCACGCAACCACTATAAATGAATTAACAGTCAGAAATTTCTCCGGAATCATCATTTTAACCCGCCAATTCTATTCAATAATCTGACGACAGAAGGACTCGCGAGCTAGAATTAGCAACAAAACTGAGATCATCAACCAAACTAACATGACGCTAAACCCAACACGGTATGCAGTGGCATCATAGATCCGAATACCTTCCTCAAGACTGCCATCCCACATACTATCCAGAAGACGTCCTACTATTGGTTGCAGCAACATAGGACCGCACATGACACCTGCATTGACTAGACCCGTAACTGTGCCACTCAAGCTGCTCGGTACTGACTCTTTAGCTAGAGAAAATCCAAGAATCATACCGCCCGAAAACAAACCGGCGAACAAGAGAAACGATACTAGCATCCAAATTGGCAGATTCGGTATCAGCAATACCACCGACCATGAAATGAGTGCGAGGACTGCGCCAAGCAGATAGAGAGAACGACGCCTCAATAATCTCTCAGAAATCATGCTAAAAAATGGACCACTCACTGCCCATGAAAGCATAACTCCCGAACACAGTGTGGCAGCCAATGCCGGCCTTAAACTATAAACATCGATGAGAAAAGGAACTCCCCATAAGCCAGCAAAGGCAAGAACTGATCCTACTATACCTCCTGGTGCGAGTGTCATTATCCATGTATTACGATACGAAAGCACCATTCTTAATCCCGAAAACATACTAAGAGTCGGGCTTGATGGGTCGGCAAGGTGGTAAGACTTATACCCAATCTCGGTTGGATCATCACGAACTAGCCAAATAGTGAGAATACAAATGAGAATACCACCGGAAGCTGACCATGCGATAACCACTCGCCATCCAAATATGTCCGACAGCGACTGAAGTGGGACTCCAGCAAAGATTGCACCTATCATGCCTGCCACTAGCAAAAATCCTGCTGCTAATGAATAACGATTTTTGGGAAACCAGTGAGCCGTCAACTTTAGCGTCGACACAAATGCAACAGCCACTGAGCCCCCAATGATAAATCTACCTATTCCTGCCCATAACAATGTTGGCGCAAAAGCAAATAACAAAGTCCCGAGAGCTGTTATAAGCCCTCCAAACATCAGGAGACGCCGGGGACCGATACGATCAACCAGCATGCCTGTTGGTATTTGCATAGCAACATACGAATAAAAATATAAACTAGAAAGACCACCAAGTGAAGTTGCGGTAAGTTCAAACGCTTGAGTTAGCTCATACGTTAATACTCCAGGAGCTACACGGTGAAAAAATCCAAGCAGAAAGAAACCAGCGCCCAGCGCCCAAATGCCCCATGTCAGACTGCGGGGTGGCTTTAGCTGCTGGTTTTTCACTTGATAAGACCGCTCAAAACTCTTTACCAGATTACCTACCGTGTGATGTCATTAGGGTCACAAATAGATTGGGCGCTTTCTCCCTCACTTATCTCATAAACCTATAACCTAAGGAGCGAGGGATCACCCAATTCAGTTTGAACACATTGAAAAAACGTCTGGAGGCTAGGGTTTATTGTGACTTCTCTCCAAAGCGCTCAAAATTTTACCACTAAAGTTAGCCCGGGGGTGCCGCCTTTTATGTTTGAGCAATGCGCGCCCACACTAAAAGTGGAATAAGATAGTCGCATAAAAACATCCCCGCTTTTAGTCATTATGATGCTTAATATAGAGAGCAAAAAGCACCAACAGCATCGTTCACAATTAAATTAAACGCTTAAACATGTGGAGTGGCCTCGCAATTTCCTGTCAAGCACTGTATATTCGCCCCTCCTATGATAGTAGGCTAGCGCGTTCCTGACTTTCGATGGGCTCTATGCATCGCTCGTGCTCTGGTTGGCGGCGTCCCGCGGTTGGCGAGACCAAATAAATCTCTTCCTTCCTATCTATCCATATGATCCGGCACTTGGTCGGACTGGAGTTATTGTGCTATTTAAAGAACTTGATCTCGATCCTCGACTGCTCAAGGCAATAAGTAAACTTGGCCTCACCAAGCCTACGGAAATTCAGAAAAAGGCAATCCCCACAGTATTGTCTGGAGCCGACTTAATGGCATCAGCACAAACAGGCACCGGCAAAACGGCAGCATTTGTATTGCCAACTCTCCAGCACCTTTTTCGACGTTCAAAAAAAGTTGGATTAGGCCCTCGCGCATTAGTATTAACCCCAACCCGTGAACTTGCTATTCAGATCGATAAGAATATTCGACAGTTCAACCGATTCTCGAAAATAACAACCGGCTTGATTGTTGGGGGAATGTCATATTCCCCACAACTCAAAATGCTCCGAAATCGGGTTGATTTTCTAGTCGCAACTCCTGGACGCCTGATGGACCACATGGAGCGGGGCAAGGTCGATTTTTCCAGACTCGAGATATTTGTTCTCGATGAAGCAGACCGAATGCTAGATATGGGCTTCATTGATGCTGTCAAAGACATTGCTTCGGTGATGCCTCGCAATCGCCAAACTTTGCTCTTTTCCGCAACGCTTGAAGGCAGTGTTTTGAACATCGCAAAAGAGTTACTAAGAAAGCCACAAAGAATAAGCCTAGCTACTAATCACGATCCACATCGATCAATTCGCCAGCATATGCATCAAGCAGATAGCAAAGCCCATAAACATAAACTGTTGGCACATCATCTCGACAATAACCAACTAACTAAGGCGCTGATCTTTACTTCAACCAAACGAGGAGCTGATCAACTTGCCAAGACGCTCCGGCTAAAAGATCACAAAACTGCATCCCTGCATGGTGACATGAGCCAAAACAAACGTCGGCAGACCGTTGAAAACCTCCGGAAAGGGCGGGTAGAAATGTTAGTTGCCACCGATGTTGCGGCTCGAGGCCTTGATATTAAAGGTATAACCCACGTGATTAATTTTGACTTGCCAACGGTTGCAGAGGACTACATTCATAGAATCGGGCGTACTGGCCGTGCCGGCGCTGCTGGTTGTGCTATCTCACTTGTCGGTTCATCGGATTGGCAAAAGCTAGCGCAAATTGAAAAGCTAACTGGACGAAAGATCGACCGTGAAGTCATTGAAGGACTAGAACCAACGGGGTCAGAACCTAACATTAAGCAGCGTGCTAAACCACGTCCAAAGGCTAAGCGCAGCTTTACCAAAAGCCTGAAGGGAACAAAGTCACCTAAGTCGAAACGTAGGCGCAGGCGCTCTTCAGAACCCCAGAAAACAAAACAAATTCGAGTACGAAAAGCTGCTTAGGTAGCAATCTGACAGGCAGTCAATACTACTTAGAATTCTCCCTAATCATTCAAATGACTTTAGTCCCGTCACGCCTAGAAAAACTGAATTTTCCATTCCTCGATCTAAAAATTAAATCTACATCCGAATAATGCGCAGTTTCTTCCGTCATCCGGGTGCCGATTTCGAAAAGAATTGCATCGACGTTGGTTCGGTTGATAAATTGATGTCCATTGGACTCCCCCGCTCGGAATCCCGCACTTTCTCCAGGGCGTAATGTCGTCTCACCGCAGTTGTCAATCAGCACCACTTCACCCCGAAAAACAATCACTAATTCATCTTCCTTCTCGTGCCAATGTCGTAAGGAGCTTGCAGCCCCAGGTCGTAACAGTGTGTAATTACATCCAAATTGTGTTAAACCAATATGGTCGCTAATGTTTTTTCTCTCACAGCCATGGCAAATACTCTTTAACTCCCCTGGGTATGAACTTCCATAACGTGTCTCGATTTCAGCATAATCAATTTTTGGCATATTACCCTCGATTGTCATCTAGAATTAAATGGTACTTTTACTCTTAACGATATGAACCATTTCTTCATCTTTCGCTTCGCCTCCAATATAGCTGACTTTTCTCCAGCTCTCGAATCACATCCCCACAATTAATTATCCAAATGCGATATCAACTAGCATTTTCCATTCTAATAACTGCTACAACATTGTCCAGTTTCAACGGAATTGTTATCCGCGGGCTCGCAGACATGACAGACTGGCAAATTGTATTTTGGCGACATTTCCTGATTGGAATGACGCTTTGCTTAGGCCTCCTATTTTACTACCGATCAGGATTTATAGATGCGTTTAAAGCAATTGGTCGCCCAGGGATTTTCGGAGCGGCAGCATTTGGTCTGAGCTTGCTCTTCCTCACCATGGCGCTTCACCATTCATCTATTGCCAATGTTATGTTTATTTTGGCCTTAGTCCCCGTCCTAACCGCTTTGATGGGCTGGATTGTTCTAAGAGAAACAGTTCAGAAGATTACTTGGATTGCTATGACTGGATCCATAATTGGTGTCGCATTGATGGTGCTCGGATATTTAAACAGCGGCAACATGAAAGGCACCAGCCTAAGTATCGGATGCGCAATTACTGTCTCCTTGTTTGCAATTATTCTCCGGTGGGGGCGCGAGATAAACATGATTCCCATGTTTGCGGTGGGTAGTCTTATAGCAGCCAGTATCGCTCTTCCTTTCTCATTTAACGATCTCATGCTGGATGCTGCACAACTCACACTACTCTTGGCATGGGCCAGTCTAGTTTCTCCACTCTATTATTCATTGTTTGTTGTCGCATCCCGACATATACCTGCAGCAGAGTTGATGTTAGCTGTACCTTTGGAATCAATTTTATCTGTTCTCTTAGCCTGGGCAGTGCTAACTGAGATTCCAAACACAAATTCCTTATTAGGCGGTACTATCGTTATCATCTCCGTGAGTTGCATGGCTATGTATCGGATTCTTCAAAGACAAAAGATATACACACACTAAATCATAATGATGTACAAGGCGTATTTCATTCTAACGCTCATATGGTCACCCTAGCTAAAACGATCCGTAGGGGGCAACTGCGAACTAGATCAGCAGTATCTTCCTAGTCTCCAGCCTGGAATGACAACTTAGCAGAACAATATTTATTCTGCCATCATGAATCAGCACATAAGATACACGCCATTGCAGTAGGAATGATTTCTAGACGAGCAGTATCAATATCTTCACCACAAACCCGACACTGTCCATACTCACCTGAAGCAATTCGATCTAGAGCGCTCATTATCTTTTTGAGTTCCGCGCTTCGGCGGCGATCGGCTTCCAGAGCCATTGCCTGCACTTGTAACGCATCTGCACGGGATAATCGACCCACACTTTGCTGATCCAATAGGACTGGTTTACGATTGTCGCTAGTTTCAATGGCTTCCAATCTCAGATCTTTAGATCTCTTAAGCAGTTTGGCCAAAAAATGCTCTGTGTTCATTCCGAGAGATTCTAATGTTTTTTTATACAGCAAGAAAATAGCTTATAGCCGTCATTTTGGACATCATATAAAAACGGCTAACATTTTATCTCGTGCTTTAGCTCATATTTTGAGCCGAGCTAGAGAGATCGGCTGTTTCTGCGCTCGTAGAGCTCATTAACCAAAATGCACCGTCTTTATTTCCTGGTATTCTTTCAGTCCATAGGCACCAGCTTCACGACCATTTCCGGATTGTTTGTATCCGCCAAAAGGGGCTTCGTAGCCCGATGCACCACCATTTACATGAACTTGGCCTGCCTGGAGTTGGTCGGCGACTCGTTTCGCACGAGCAAGATCAGAGGTTTGGATATAGGCAGCAAGACCGTAATCCGTGTCATTGGCGATTTCAACTGCGTCTGCTTCATCGTTAAATGGAATCACCACAAGCACAGGCCCGAATATCTCTTCACGGGCAATCCTCATGGCATTTGAAACATTGGAAAAAATAGTAGGCTTAACATACCAACCGGTTTCTTTACCTTCTGGCTTGCCTAGACCACCAGCCAGCAGTGTTGCACCTTCGTCGATACCGACTTGGATAAGCGTCTGCACTCGATCGTATTGAATCTTATCGAACAACGGTCCAATATGATTACCCTCGAGTGTCGGGTCTCCCACCTGCACCGAATCGGCAGCTTGTTTGGCTATATCTAAGGCTTCGTCATAACAAG
>Ga0310344_10003347_pt1 | contig 11945 bp, 7 predicted proteins | sample HC15DNA20200_MG_FD_203801 | JGI IMG/M metagenome (GOLD analysis project Ga0310344, IMG submission 203801) | Marine microbial communities from station ALOHA, North Pacific Subtropical Gyre - HC15-DNA-20-200_MG | ecosystem: Environmental > Aquatic > Marine > Oceanic | place: Pacific Ocean: North... | reverse complement strand
CTCACCTCTATATATGGGCATTGAAATAAGTGTCGAAAGTGAATCAGGTTGAAATTGTATGGGCTTAAAAATAACACCAGGAAGATTAGCTCTATTTAATCCTTTAATTAATTGCTTAGATACTAACCATGGTGCCCCCACTAGTCTATACGGCAAATCAGTACCTTCTCCAAATGACAGATTTGTTCCAGACAACAATTCCATACCAGAGGAGGCTAACAATGTTTCAGACTTTTCAATATCTTTCCACAAAGGTGTTTCCATCAGACCGGTTTCATCGATCCACATTTCCCTCTTCCAATTTGACATCGGTATTACAGTTAATTCACATCTTTCAGATCCTCTTATCCACCCCGTTTCATTTACCATAATAGAGAATTCTCCCACTGTCATCCCATGTCTAATAGGTACTAGATGATATCCTCGAAGTGACTGAAAATCTGGTCGAACAACAGGTCCTTCCAAGCTGTTTCCATTGATAGGATTTGGTCTATCTAACACAATAACTGGTATACTATAGTCCGAAGCTGCTTCCATCATCTTAGTTACTGTAGTAATAGCAGTGTGATACCTAACTCCTGTATCTTGAATATCAATGACAACTAAATCAACATTTCGAAAGTCTCTACTATTTGGTTTAAATTGGCGACCCCAAAGGTTTTTAACTATAGCACCAAAACGTTCATCTCTTTCATCTTTTGATGATTCTAAAGATTGAATGTGATTGCTTAAAATTCCATACTGGGGAGTAAAAATAATCTCAACATTAAAGAGATTCTTTTTTTCATATAATAAATCTAAAAGATGTTTTCCATTTCGATTTAACGAACTTTGATTTGTTAATATGGCAAGTCGTTTTCCTTTAATTAGATCAAACATTCTTTCTTCTAAGATGTCTAGACCAGTAAAAACTCCTGGTAAAAAACTCATATTTGGAACATCTACTACCTCTGAATTATCATACAATTGCCCATTCAAGATAGGTAGTGAAAAAAATATTGTAAGTACGCCTATTTTATAAATCTTCTTCATTGCTCAATCCACTTTATAAGAGTTGATACTAAAACCATAAGAGTTAGACCAATAAGCGTGTACCACGGCCATGCGATAGGAGTAAAAACAACAATTATTATCATCAATAATATTGATGATAATAATCCAGCAATTACCGAAAAAGATGTGAATTTAATTCTTGATAGACCGAGCACAAAAAATCCTAACAGACCTCCATAAGTGAAGGAGGCAATTGTAAGACCAACTTCAACTAGAGGATCATTAGTAGAAGTAAAAAGCAATGCACTAAATGCAATAATGAGTCCACATATAATTGAAATGAAACGAGAATTAGTTAAATTATATTTTTGAGGCATAATGGATTTTATCCAGTCAGACATTATTGTCGAAGCGAGTGCATTAATTGATGAGCTAAGTGAAGACATTGCTGCAGAAAAGATTGATGCAACAATTAGCCCTTTTATACCAATTGGAAGACCGTCAATAATAAAACTAGAAAAAACATCATTGCTATTCATTGTCTTTCCTTCATAAAAGGCCCAAATCCCTGTTCCTATAATTAAAAATAACCCGAATTGAAATAGCGCCAAAAAACCACTTCCAATTAATGCCTTTTGACTATCTTTTAAATTTCTAGCACTTAATAGTCTCTGAACCATAAGATGGTCAGTTCCATGTGATGCCAATGACAAAAACATACCTCCAATTAGAGCTGTGATAAAATGGTATGGATAATTAAGAAAATTCCCTCCTTCTACAACTAAAAGCTTTCCTTCTCTAGACGCATTACTTAATATGGACATCCAACCACCCTCAACACCAAGACCTAAAACTCCGATAGTTATAAATGCACCAATAATATAAAAAACAAATTGAATTGAATCAGCCCATACAACAGCTTTAATTCCTCCAAGAATAGTGTAAAAAAGAGTAAAAACCACAATAACTAAGATCGACATAGGATAGGACCATCCTGTAATCAATGCCATAGGAATAGCTGTCATGAAAAGTCTAACTCCATCAGAAAGAATACGAGTAATCTGAAAAACAAAGGATCCGGTACGCTGGACTTTCACCCCCCATCGATTAAAAAGGAATTCATAAGTTGACTCAAGACCTTCTTCAAAATATAGTGGAAGTAAAAAACATGCAACAAACCATCGGCCAATTACATAGCCTATTGCTAATTGGAGGAAGCCAAAATTTGAATTGTAAGATATTCCAGGAATACTAAGAAAAGTTAACACTGATGTCTCAGTAGCAACAACCGAAAGCATAATCATCCACCAAGAAATATTTTTTTCAGCAAGAAAAAAAGATCTCGTGCTATTCTGTTTTCCTGAGCCTAAAAGAGATACAACACTAACTATCACTAGGTATAAAAAAAGGACAATAAAGTCAAATGCTTGCACGGAATTAGTACTTCTGGTTGAGCAAGGCCTCCATCACAGCGTTATGGAATTTTTTTCTAACCTGCATCATTCCACCCCGCTTTCGAGTCGGATGCACTCTATTCGTCAATAATATAATTGCAATACGCTTATTTGGATCAATCCAAATAGAAGTCCCCGTAAAACCCGTATGCCCGAAACTTCCTTCACTAAAATAGACTCCAGCTGAACTTTTCCCTTTACTAGGCGTATCCCATCCAATTGCTCTATCACTACCTTTGGGTAACTGTTGCTTACTTGTAAATTGTTCTATATCTGATCTTGTAGAATATCTTCGGCCACCAAAAAATCCGTAATCAATCATCATCTGAGAAAAAATCCCAAGATCTTCGGCAGAAGAAAAAAGTCCCGCATGACCAGCAACTCCATTTAATTGCCATGCTCGCTCATCATGCACAATTCCATGCACTAATCCACGGTTATAATTATAGTCAATTTCTGTTGGTGCCACTCTAGAGATAATTAATGAATCAGGGTTAAAAAATGTATTTCTCATACCTAAAGGTTTAAAAATTAAACTCGACGCTAGCATATCAAATGATTGTCCACTTACTATTTCGCAAATTTTTCCTGCCAAAATTGGTCCAAAATCACTGTATTCATAAACTGTTCCAGGAGCATGAATAAGAGGTCGCTCAATAATATCAGAAATTATTTCATCACTGCTTGTTCCTAAAGGATACTCATCAAACGGTTTAAGGCCAGCTGAATGAGTTAGAAGATGTCTAATAGTAACAAATTCCTTACCTCCTCCCGTAAATTGAGGTATAAAATCTTTAACAGGTTCATCTAAAGGAAGTTTATTTTGTGCTGAAAGTTTCATTACTAAGCTTGTAGTCGCTATAACTTTTGTAAGTGAAGCAAGATCATAGACAGTCTCTGAAGTGACTAAAGGGGATGAAGTACTATAAGTTTGCCTTCCAATCTGCTTTGACCAAACTGTTTCACCATCATATAGAATAAGTGCCGATGCACCCGGGAAAATTGAATCAACAATAGCATTATCGAGTATAACTTCAGCTTGAGAAAAATCTATTATTCTATCGGACTCTTTCAACAATTTCCCGACTTCCTTATTGATCCCATGCCCCTGAATATATTTTGGGCTTAGCTCAACAGGTAATTTTCCAGTTATGGAAGCACTTCCAAAAAGTGCATTAGCCATAGCATTCATTGAAATGGAACCATATCCATATGCAGCAAGATAAGTTCCAATAGAATTCACATCGGTTACATAGGGTGAGCCAAAAGAAACAACGGTTACCTTCCTATTCATCGCATGGAGCTTTTCAATGAGCTCACTATGAGAAGGATCAATTGTGACTGTTCCAATATTCATTCTAACACGAATAAGAAGAGAAATTAAAATATGATGAGATGAATCTGCTTGAGCTATAATCTCGGAAATTTGATTTTGACTAAGTTTTTGGTAATAAAATTGAGACTCGACATTCCCGTGCAGTCTTGACACAGCTGATCTAAACGGCTTAGAATAAGCTAGCATCCCTTCGTCAGTTGCCAGAAGGATATGTGTCATTCTATCACTCATCTTAGGAGATAAAGGGATTGTTTTTAAATCGTCATTTACAAGAGTAATTGATTTTTTTGCAGCTTTGGAAGCTGTTGATATGTGATTCCAATTCCCAAGAATCTTACGAGCCTTGGCTATAGGCACTTTTCTTTCATTCCATAAGCCTAATTCTCGCTTAAGATCAAGAATTTTTTGCACTGATTGGTCAATACGCTTTTCTGAAATTCTGCCATTCTTAATAGCATTTATAACTCCTTTGATGGCGGTATCATTATCAAGTGGTAGGAGTATAATGTCTGAACCAGCTTCAATAGTTCGGATAGCAGCTTCTGCGGACCAAAAAGTTTCAGTGATACCACCCATCTCCATAGCATCAGTTACAATAATTCCTTCGAAACCGAACTCATCTCTTAGAATTTTTTCACTTATTTTATTTGAAAGGGTTGCTGGGAGTCTTGATTCATCTAAGACAGGAACAGAAATATGAGCTGTCATTACCATTTTAACTCCAGCCTCAATTGCTTCTTTAAATGGAGGAAGGTCAATCATTCTAAATTTTTTTTCTTCAGATAGGATAATAGGTAAAGTTGTATGGGAATCAACACCAGTGTCACCATGACCTGGGAAATGTTTAACACATGCAATTAAACCATTATCTTGAGCTCCTTTTATAAACGCATTACCGTATTTTGATACAATCTCAGGAGAGTCTCCGTAAGAACGGAAATTAATTATCGGATTATTGGGATTGCTATTCACATCCATCACTGGCGCAAAAGCAACATGTACACCTACAGCTCTTGCTTCTAAAGCTGTTACTTTCCCCTGTTCATAAGACAGTTGAGCATCTCCTGTGGCTGCCATAGCCATATTTGTTGGGAAGAGTGTTCCACCATCAAGATGCTGACCTACACCTCTTTCATAATCAGCAGCTACGAGAAGAGGTATTTCGGAGAAAGATTGAAGCTCATTCAAATTCTCAATAGTTCCATGAACAGATCCAAAGTAAGAAATAATTCCACCTATGTGATGATCTGTAATTAGCCGTTTTACATTCTTCAAAACATATGCATCTTCTCTATAAAATTCTCCTCTGTACCTAAGCATGAACATCTGACCAACCTTTTCTTGAATTGAAAGATCGGAAAGTAAGATTTCAATCTTTGGCTCCTTATTTAGCGAAGAAGGAATAAAACATGAATAACCAAAAAGAGTTAAAACTAAAATTATTATTTTTCTTTTATTCATTTAATAACTCTCTTTTTATTCGCTTACCACCCAAACCTGTAAATATAGCATAAGGACTTAGGCCAATATCTCTACTAATTTGCTCAACAGGTAAAGAATTATTTCCATCCTTTCCCCAAATAAGTACTTGCTCCCCCTCCGGAGGCTTAAGCTCACCAAAATCAACCATAAACTGATCCATACAAATCCTACCAGCGATTCTGTAAGGCTTCCCTCTAAATAAAATGAAGCCCCGCTCAAACCAAGGTCTGGGAATCCCATCTGCAAAACCAACTTGAATAACTGCAAGATAACTATCAGATAAAGGTCTATAAAGAGCCCCATAGCTAACTGGTGTGCCTGCTTCAACCCTTCGAACCAATACAATTTCACCCTTAAAATTCATTACAGGTTGAGTTGGAATAGGATCAATTATTTCAGATGATGGGTTAGCACCATAAAGAAGCATTCCTACTCTAACCATATTGTAGAATGAGTCTGGCATGTTAACTAATCCGCCACTATTTGCTATATGAATCCATTTGGGAGAGCAAATGTTATTAATCTTCTCAATAGCAAGATCAAATCGATGCTTTTGTTCATAAGCAAATGATAGATCTCCTTCATCAGAAGTTGACAGATGAGAATAAATTCCTTCAGGTTCAACACCTAGTTGTGCTTTTATTTCATTTATGAAAGAAGTGGCTTCAAGATATGGAATGCCTAAGCGGGACATTCCAGTATCAAGTTTTAAATGAAATTCAGGAAGTTTAATTCTATTTTTCATTGCAATTTTTAATAACTCTAAATCTCCAAACCACGAAATATTAATAATTACTGAATTCTCAGTTGCTAAACGTATCGTTTCATATGTAAGACGTTCAAAAATTAATATTTTTGCTTTTATTCCTTCTTTGCGCAACTCTATGGCTTCATCAATGGAAAATACACCTAGGTACCTTATTCCAGTGGCTTCCAATGCTCGAGAGACAGTAATAGCTCCATGCCCATAAGCATTGGCTTTAACAACAGCCAACACCTCAGCATCCTTAGCACGTTCTTTTATCAATCTTGCATTTTCAATTAAACGACCAAGATTGATTTGAATAATTGGACTAGCCATATTTCACTTGAAATTCTGTTAACTCTTTAAATTTAATTTCTTCCTCAATTAGTATTAAACCTCCAAATACAGCTTCATTTTGAGTTTTTTCCCAATTTTCAATACCAAGTCTATTTAGCAGTAAAGATCTATAAAATTTTGATTTTGTGATTAATGAGCCATGAAAACCAATTGATTTTTGATTGTCTAATTTTGGAATCAAATTACAAATTAATTCTTCTAATCCTTCAACTCCTGAGTCAACTATATGTTTTGCTAGATAATTACCATCCTCAGCCTTATGAAGCAAAGGCACAGCAAGCCCAGCCATTTCAGCTATATTTTTATCGCTAGAAGCTATTTCAAGAGCTTCTTCAAATAATTTAGTTTTATAGTGATCAATGACAACTTTTCTTAAGTCAACCAAGTCTTTTTCTTCACTTCGTTCACAAATAATTAGTTGAGTTAATAAGTTCTTACCCAACCAATATCCACTTCCAACATCACCAATTTGAAAGCCATAACCTCCGGATCTTTTAAGCAAACCATTTGAGTCTTCACCAATTGCAATTGATCCTGTTCCTACAAGAAGAGTCATTCCATGAGCTTTACCCCAAATTGCTCTATGAGCCATTTCAGCATCAGAAACAAGATAGATAGAAGCTAAAGGAACCAAGTCAGATAATATCTTTTTTAATTTGGGCTTATATTTAGGGGTACTTATACCTGCCATACCAACAACTAATGAAGAAATATCGTTTTTTGATAATCTAGAATAGTCAATTGTTGATATTATATTTTTTTTTAATCGGTTAATCCCAACTTCACCATAAAGATTAGGACTAGTTCCCTTAGTTCTTTTTACATAAGCTAATTTGGAATTTAGATTAGCTAATAAAATAGTTGTCTGGGAACCTCCTCCATCAACGGAAATTACATTAATATCAGACACCATATTTTTTCAAAAGGAAAACTTTAAGATTATTAAAATCATCAAACTCTTTCCTACAGCATCCAAGAATCCAAGCACTTATATATTCAATGGGTATTTTTGAAACGATATACACAGGAATTCCTAATCTATAGGCAGTTGTTACCTCTCCATGAGTACCACCGCCTTTGAGAGCACTTTCATCCCAAAAGCAAATAATATAATCAACAAAAGATTCTATCGCATTTATATCCGCATCAATCATTTTCCTAACAGTAGTTTTAAATCTTTTTGGCTCATTTAATCTCCAGCTACGGAATTTCTCTATTTCTTCATTAGTTAAAACTTTATATTGTTCTTCAACTGGATTAAATACTTTGTGACCTAATTCAGAATAAAGCCAATTGGAAATTTCCTTCCTCCAAACTTTACCCAAATCGGGAGCCTTCTCCATTCCTCCAGATAAATATGCTATCATTCAGTTGAAATTATTGGGAATAAAAAAATATTTAGCAAAAAGAAAATTCCAATAGTCCCAGCAGGAATAGACATTAAGGAAAATGGGAATATTTGTCCGAAAAGAACTGCCCTAGAACATTCTCCAAGGACTGTCGTCGGGAGTATTCTCAATATAGTTTGTATTGACTCAGGAAAAACCTCCAATGGAATAAACCATCCTGAGCAGAAACCTAAACCTAGTAAAAGTAAAAGAATGACTAATTGATTAGACAAAGAATTCTTTGATAAGATCCCAAGAGTGAGTCCTATACTAGCTCCAATTAGGGTAGAAAAAATTATTATAAATAAAAATAATATTTGACCAAGAGCTGAAAAAGCATAACCAATAATGAATTCCAAAATAATCAATCCTAATATAGCTCGAGCAATTCCCTCCGGTAATACTGAAGAGGTAATTCCAAAAACTGAAGTTGCTAATGACGATGGAGAGGCGTATAAAGTTCCATATAAACTAGTGATTCTTTTATTCTTCATAATATCATTGAAAATCGTGATCAAAGCTCCAGCAAATGAAATAATTAGGATTATACCTGGGATCAACCAAGAAAGCTTAGGAAAATATTCTAATGAAGGAGTAGAATTTGAAAGACCAAAACCTAGAGTACTATAAATACCTATAGGCAAAAGTAAAGAAATAGAAAGCTCACCTACCCAATTATGTGTAATTGTCACTAAACGACGATAAAAAAATGCTGAAAATAAATTCAATTTACTATTCCTCAGTAGATGTCATAATTAGTGTTTCTAAGCCTACTTTATCAGCATTATATCCTATAAGTTCTTCTTCAATTGCTAATCTCATAACATCAAAAAATACTTTTCTTTCTCTTGCATAGAAATCAAATACTTGACCAACTTGAGAAGGACTTACGACGGTAGTGATTTTGCTCAATTTTTCATAAATTTCTTTTTCAAGGCTCTGGAAATGAATTTGAAAATGAAATAATTCACCCGAATTCTCTAATAACTTATCCAAAGCACCATCAAGAGCCACATGACCATGGTGCATAACAACAATTCTATCATGAACTCGTTCCGCTTCCCGAATAGAATGAGTAGTATAAATGATTGTTTTATCCCCACTCATTTCTTGAAGAAAATCCCAAACTAAATATTGGGATCGAAGGTCTAGAGATGATGTTGGCTCCTCTAGAAGAAGTACTTCAGGATCTGTTAGTAGGGTTCTTGCTAAAAGAGCTTTTTTTTGAAACCCAGAAGAAAGCTCAAAAGGAAAGTCATTAAGAAAATGACGAAAACCAAGTTGGTCTGAGAGTAAAGCTATTCTACGATTAATCATTTTGGGTTCCATATTATATATCTTGCCATAAAACTGGAAATTTTCAAAAATTGTTAAATCATTATCAAAATTGATTTTTTGAGGCATATAGCCAATGTGTTTTGCTGTTTCCAATCTTCTTAAATGGACATCTTTCCCATCTATAAAGATTGATCCATATTCAGGTTTTGAGAATCCTGAGATCACTCGCAATAAAGCTGACTTTCCACTGTCATTAGGACCCACAATAGCCATAATAGATCCACGCTCAATTCCAAAAGAGAGACCCGCTAAAACCGAACGTCCATTTAGAACTTTTCCTATTTTTTTCAGCGAAACTGATGCTTCCATACATTAAAACCTTTTTAAAGCCTTTCTATTGATCATGGCACGCACAATAAACATGCTATTTTACCATTAAGTTAATTTTCATAAAATTATTAATTCATTAATGCGCATGAAACCATGATTCTCCAACCCCAAAATCAACAACTAAGGGAACATCAAGAGAGAGTGCGTTCTCCATTTCAAAAAGAACTATTTCTTGAATATCATCTAACTCCTCATTCAAAACCTCAAAGAGCAACTCATCATGGATCTGAAGTATCATTTTAGATTTGAATTTATGCTTAATTAACTTTTCGTTAATTGAGATCATCGCAAGCTTAATCATTTCTGCAGCTGTGCCTTGAATAGGCATGTTTATTGTAGCTCGCTCAGCAGCACTCCTATTTCTATGATTGCTATGTTCAATGTCATGACAATAGCGTCGACGGCCAAGCATAGTCTGAACATACTTTTCTTTTCTTGCGAAAACTAAAGTCTGATCTATGAACTTTTTTATTCCAGAATAACGATTAAAATAAGCATCAATAATTTTTTTTGATTCAGAAATTGAAATTCCTAATTCTTGAGATAACCGAAAAGATCCCGCACCATACATAATTCCAAAGTTCACGATCTTTGCAATACGCCTCATATCTGAATGAACATTTTCTAAAGGCACTTGAAAGATATTAGATGCGGTATGAGAGTGAACATCTTCGTTTTTATTAAAAGCAGTATGGAGTTGCTCATCACCACTTAGATGAGCCATAATACGAAGCTCTACTTGGGAGTAATCTGCTGAAAATATAGACCAGTTATTCTTTTGAGCCCGAAAAGCTTTTCTTATCTCCTTCCCTTCATCCGTTCTAATCGGAATATTTTGAAAGTTTGGATTTCTACTTGAAAGTCTACCTGTAGAAGCAACTGTCTGAATTAGAGATGAGTGAATTCTTCCAGTTTCAGGATGAATCATTTCTGGTATAGCATCAACATATGTAGACTTAAGCTTCTGGAACTTGCGATATTCCAGTATTTTTTCTGGCAAAGGATGATAGCTCTTAAGGGATTCTAATACGCTAACGTTTGTAGAACGTTTTTTTATTTTTGGAAGTCCAAGTTTATCAAATAGTATGTCGGAAAGTTGCTTAGGAGAATTGATATTAAAATTCTCTTCGGCTAAACTATGAATTTCCCTAGAAAAATTATCAAGTTTTGTCTCCATCCAATTAGACATATTTTTCATCATAGTTCGGTCAACGAAAACACCTTGAAATTCCATGTCTACTAAAACTTCTATTAATGGAATCTCCACTTTTCTATAAAAATGACTTAGAGAAACATCCTCTAATTCTTTATCTAATAATTGTTTTAATTGCAAGCAAACATCTGAATCTTCTGTTGCATAAAATGAAGTTTTCTTTAGTGGTACTTCATTCATTCTCTTTTGATCTTTTCCTGTTCCAATTAGATCCGATATTGGCTGCATATTATATTGTAAATATTCTTCACTCAGATAGTCAAGCTTGTAAGACCTTGACTCAGGGTTAAGAATATGTGCGGCAATCATAGTATCAAATTCAACACCTTTAACATTTATCCCATGTCGTTTTAAAATAATCATATCATACTTGATATTTTGGCCACATTTGGCACTATTTTTATCCTCAAAAATAGATTGTAACAATTCAAGAACTATGTGCAGATCGTTTTCTTCTCCAAATAGCTGATTTTTTTTCTCAGGAAAAAGAATTGGTACATACCAACCAGAATTAGCCTCTATTGAAAAACTAAACCCAACTATCTCCGCAAGCATAGGATTTGTACTAGTGGATTCAATATCCATTGAAATTAAATTTGCAAGTTTGAGTTTCTTTATCATCACATCAAGATCTTGTCGACTCTTTATTATAGAATATTTTTTATCCACTACAGATCTAGATTCAACCCCGTTTTCTCCGGAAAAATTGTTGAGTTGGCTTTGAAGATTGAAAAATTCAAGTTCCCTAAAGAGTTTGTCCATTTCTTTAAAATTAAATGTCCCTATTTTCATTGATTCAAGTTCAATAGGAATTTCAACATCTGTTTTTATTGTTACCAATTTTCGAGAGAGTCGAGCAAGATCCACACCTTCCATTAATCCTTTCCTAACACGCTTGTTTTTCACCTCACTACCATGGGTAAGAATGTTTTCAAAATCCCCGTATTCCTTAATTAGCTTAACAGCAGTTTTTTCACCAACACCTGGAACCCCTGGAACATTATCTGAACTGTCTCCCATTAATCCAAAAAGATCTATTATTCTCTCAGGCGGAACCCCCCACTTCTTTTCTACTTCAGCTGGACCATAAATAATTGATTCGCCACCCTTAGCTGGAGTTTGTAGAAGTATTTGGTTTGAAACAAGTTGCATAAAATCTTTATCACCACTTAAAATTCTACAATCAAGTCCAGCTTTAGAAGCCTCTAAAGCTAAAGTTCCTATTATATCATCAGCTTCAAATCCATCTATTTGTAACCTTGGTATACCCATTGCCTCTACGAGACGCCACATATGAGGAAGCTGTTGT
>Ga0310344_10003346_pt1 | contig 11945 bp, 10 predicted proteins | sample HC15DNA20200_MG_FD_203801 | JGI IMG/M metagenome (GOLD analysis project Ga0310344, IMG submission 203801) | Marine microbial communities from station ALOHA, North Pacific Subtropical Gyre - HC15-DNA-20-200_MG | ecosystem: Environmental > Aquatic > Marine > Oceanic | place: Pacific Ocean: North... | reverse complement strand
GAAGGCAGGACTATCGGCTTCGGCCAGCACAAGGGATCACCCGTGTGGCAGGAGGTACCTGGCGAATACCGTGCAATGCTTAGGCGACTCATCGTCATCCAGGGTGACACGGAGCCCGCTTCCGTCGAGCAGCAGCGGTTTCTCGGTCATAGCGCACCGTCTCTATATGACATGCGTAATCTCTTTCAAGTGAATGTTGAGGAGGGGCGCCATCTTTGGGCCATGGTTTACCTGCTTCAAAGGTATTTTGGTCGAGACGGTCGTGAGGAAGCGGAAGCCCTGTTGCAAAGACGTTCCGGAGATGAGGACAAGCCAAGAATTCTCGGGGCGTTTAACGAAAAGACGCCCGACTGGGTTTCTTTCTTCATGTTCACGACATTTACGGACCGTGACGGCAAGATGCAGTTGGAGTCGCTTGCCCAGTCTGGTTTCGACCCCCTGGCGAGAACCTGTCGCTTCATGCTGACTGAGGAGGGTCATCATATGTTCGTCGGTAGAACTGGTGTGGAACGGATCGTTCAAAAGACTTGCGAGGTTATGAACGAGCATGGCATCACTGATCCAGATGACATCGAGGGGGTCCGAAAGTACGGCGCTGTTGATCTGCCGACTATTCAGAAGAAGATCAACTTTCATGTCTCCGTTACGCTGGATTTATTCGGCGCAGAGATTTCCACGAACGCCGCGAACTCTTTTAACGCAGGGTTAAAGGGTCGTTTCCGAGAGAATCGGATTGACGATGACCATCAACTTGAGAAAGATACCTACCCCGTTGCGCAGGTGGTCGGCGATGAACTGCAGGTTGTCGAGGTTCCCGCGCTTAGCGCGATCAATACCCGGCTCTCCGATGACTACCTTGCCGATTGCGAGAACGTGTTAAAGCGGTGGAACCGAGTGCTCGAAGAGCAGGACATTGATCGTCGCCTGACGCTCCCCCATCGTGCTTTCCATCGCGCGGTTGGAGAGTTTTCTCAGGTCAAGGCAACACCTGAAGGGCAGCTGCTCACCGAGTCGGAGTGGTCGAGGCGCCATGGCGAGTGGCTGCCGTCGGAAGCAGATTTGGAGTATATGCTTTCGCTGATGAAACCCACGTTCGAACCTGGTGAGTTCTCGAGCTGGATCGCGCCGCCGAGGGCCGGTATTAACGGTCAGCCCGGTGATTACGAATACGTCAAGCTAGCGGCGTGAGCTCATGACACAAGCGAAGTTTGAAGCACTCGTCACTTCCGTTGTCGAAAGCGTTGCGGGAATGGCGATCGCTCCGGAACTGGCAGATGAGCTTGAGGCAGCCTTTCCCGCCGATGGTGAGACCTTTGAGTCTTTGGCGTCACTTTGTCGGCAGGGCGTCGATGAGGGCTGGATATGCAACCGCGAGCGTGGTGGTATTAGGTTTGGGCGAGTTATTAGGCCCGGACCAGAAACCCACGGGTTCTCCGTCGATGTGGTTGAGATGGAGGACATTGTTGGTCCCCGCCACCGCCATCCGAATGGGGAAATTGACATGGTCATTCCCGAAAACGATGACGGGGAATTCGACGGGCATGGTAAAGGATGGGTCGTCTACGGACCCGGCTCCGCTCATTCCCCAACGGTGACCGGTGGGCGTGTGATCGTCCTTTATCTTCTGCCCGAAGGGGCGATTGACTTCACGCCGTCGGAGTAAAGATATGATTAGGCAACGGTCACGAACATTCCGTGGCGGTCCCGACCCATCACACATTGCTGGAGGTGGTGAGCGAGTGGTGTGGGCTCACAGGAACCCAACATGGTATGACCGTCGTTTTATCGTTCAGATTTGCGATCATTCCGTCTGAGCGTAGACGGGGAGGGCTTGGAGGATCCTTTCGGGTGGCGGCACGGCCTTTATCGTGCCCGGAGTGGGCTGTTTTGCCAAAACTCGCGTCTCGAGACCTTCCCCGCAGCACTTGCCGTTTACCTCGGCTCGATGGCCGATCTGGACCGTCATGCGCTGCCATGAGGAGACGAAGCTAACGAGGCGGACGGTGTCACCGAAACGTATCGGATTTAAGAACTTGCCGTTCGCCTCCACCAGAGGTAACCCGAGCAGCCCGAATTCCGAAATTAGCTTTTTGTAGGGCAAACCGGCGGCGTCGAGGAGATGACGGGTACCGATGTCAAACCATCTGAAATAATTGGGATAGAACACGATGGTGGCGGGATCGGTGTCTCCCCATTCAACGGGAATCTCGATTTCGTTTTTCATAGTTTCTATGATGGCATAGTTTCGAACGCATTAATTTCGCGACCGCACCAGCACACATCTTTCAGAAGGAAACCGAATGAGCGTAGTCAAAGTCGAGTTCCAAAGTGGTCTAGCGATCATTACGATCGATAACCCACCAGTAAACGCTCTATCGCAATCCGTTCGTTCGGGCATCGTGGCTGTGATGGAGGAGGTTGATGGTAATAGCGACGCGAAGGCCGCCGTACTCATCTGTGCGGGACGCACTTTTTGCGCGGGAGCTGATATCCGGGAGTTCGATAGCCCGCCGAAACCGCCACATCTCTCCGAAGTGATTGCCCGTGTGGAAGCCAGCGATAAGCCAGTGGTTGCAGCGCTACACGGTACGGCGCTGGGGGGTGGGTTCGAGCTGAGCATGGGATGTCATTATCGGGTGGCTTTGCCCAGCGCCCGAGTCGGTTTGCCAGAAGTTACCCTCGGGCTCCTGCCCGGCGCTGCCGGAACCCAACGGTTACCGCGCCTCATCGGCGCGGAGCAAGCTCTAGACATGATGGTTACCGGTAAGCCGATTAGTGCGGTGGCTGCGGACGCAGCTGGGATTGTTGACCAGCTGATTGAGGGCGAGGACCTTCTGATGGGGGCCATCGCATATACAACCGATCTGGTTGCCCAGGGGCGGGGCGTCAGGCGAGTTCGCGATCTCGAGGTTGCGCCAGTTTCACCCGAGTTTTTCGATGAGTATAGAAAGAAGAGTGAGCGCAGTACCCGTGGACTGATGTCCCCGGAGAAGATCATCCAAAGCGTGAAGGCATCGATCGAGATTCCATTCGATGACGCGGCTGCTCAAGAACGGGCGTTTTTCGCCGAGTGCAAAGCATCATCCCAGTCCAATGCGCTGCGGCATGTTTTCTTCTCCGAGCGGGCCGTCGCCAAAGTGCCTGGAATTTCCCAGGATGCCTTGCCCCGGGATGTCGCGAGCGTGGCGGTGATTGGGGCTGGCACGATGGGTGCAGGGATTGCCTATAGCTGTTTGGGTGCTGGTCTCGAAGTCGCACTGTTGGACAACGACACCGCGGGACTTGCTCGGGGCCGTGAGACCATTACGAGTCTCTACGAACACGGCGTTTCCCGCGGGCGGGTGACCGAGTCCAATATGTCGGAAGGACTAGCTCGTCTGACAACCACTCAGGACTACGATGCCGTTGCGGATTTGGATCTGGTGATCGAGGCGGTGTTCGAGAACATGGCGATAAAAGAGGAAGTGTTCGCCAGGCTTGACGAAGTATGTCGGCCCGGCGCAATTCTCGCAACGAACACGTCAACACTCGATGTAGATAGAATTGCGGGGGCCACGCAGCGGCCGAGGGATGTTGTCGGTCTTCATTTTTTCAGTCCCGCTCATTTGATGCCGCTGTTGGAAATTGTGCGTGGGGCGGAAACGGCAGATGCGGTGATCGCCACTTCGCTCGCTCTTGCGAAACGGTTGAGAAAGATCGGTGCAGTCGTCGGTAACTGCTTCGGTTTCGTGGGGAATCGTATGCTCTACGGTTACGGTCGTGAGAGCCAACTTCTCTTGCTGGAAGGTGCTGCGCCGGAGCAGATCGATAAAGTGCTTCGGGACTGGGGCATGGCGATGGGCCCCCATGCGGTGGGTGATCTCGCCGGGCTCGATGTGGGCTACAAAGTCCGTCAGGAACGCGCGGATTTGCCTGAGGACCCCCGTTTCTATCGGATCGCGAATCTATTGGCTGAATCGGGTCGTTTTGGACAGAAAACCGGTAAGGGAATGTACCTGTACGAACCTGGTTCCCGAAAGCCTATTCCAGATCCTGAGGTGCGATCACTGATAGCTCGTGAGGCTGGCGCGTTGGGCGTAGCACAGCGAGAGATTGGTGCTGATGAGATTGTCGAGCGCTGTATTTATGCGTTGGTCGTCGAGGGCGCGCGGATCCTGGAGGAGGGGATCTCACCTCGAGCCAGTGACATCGACGTCGTATGGATCAATGGATATGGATTCCCACGGTACCGTGGCGGACCGATGCACTATGCCGATGCGGTCGGTGTCAATCGCGTGTACGAGACCGTTTCCCGTTTTCGGGATCGATTCGGCTCGATGTACTGGGAAGTGCCGAAGCTGCTGGAAGAGTTAGGCACCAGTGGTGGTAGGTTCGCCGACCTCTAGACCGTCGAAGCCCCAGTCTTTGAAAGCAGTCAGGCTCTAAAGGGGGCTGCCCGCTAGAGCGTTTCGGCGGCGATGCGTTCGACTTCACGCCAGACCCGCAAGAGATTGCCACCCCAAAGTTTTCGGATCTCTTCTTCGTTGTAGCCACGGCGCACGAGCTCCAACGTCACGTTTAATGTCTTCCCGGCATCGAACCACCCCACGATACCGCCGCCACCATCGAAGTCGGAACTTAGACCGACATGATCGATGCCAATTAAGTTGACGGCGTAGTCCACATGGTCGATGAAGTCGCTGACGTTAGCGTAGCCGATCTCGGACAGTCGTAGCTCAATCTCCTCGCGCTGTTGTTCCGTAAGGTCCCACCATGCGCTGAGACGTTCAATGCCGTAGTCATTCAAGATTTCACTCGTCTGTTCCCGTTGTTCAGGATTCAACCTTTTGAGAAAGGCGGCGAGAGCGGTTGCCTGCATGACCCCGCCGCTTTCCCCGAGAGCCAAGAGCGTCTCGTCATCCATATTGCGGTAGTGGTCGGTAAGCGCCCGTGCATTTGAGTGCGATGCGATCACTGGTGCGGTAGACAGGCGAATGGCATCGAGTGCTGCCTGCTTGGAGATGTGAGAGACGTCAACCATGATTCCGACTCGGTTCATCTCGGCGATCACCTGTTCTCCGAATTCGCTTATGCCGTTGTGTTCCGATTCTTCATCGCCGAGTTCGGGGCGTGGCTGAGCGGAGTCTGAGATGTCGTTATGGCCACTGTGGGCGAGGGTGACGTACCGGGCGCCCAGATCGTGGTATTGGCTGAGCAGTGAGATATCGGTGCCGATCACATAGCCGTTCTCGATACCGATGGCCGCGACAAGTTTTCCAGAGTCGTGAATGCGTTCGACGTCATCCGCCGAATGGGCGATTTCTATGAGCTCTGGATACATCTCTGACATTCGATGAATCGCGTTGAACTTTGTCATCGCATCGGTTTTTGCCTGCTCGTAGTTCTCCGGTGTGCGTTCTGTTTGGCCAACATAAACAATAAAGAATCCCGCATCGAGACCGCCGGAGGCCATCTTCTCTAGATTCACTTGCCGGGAGGCGTCTAGTGGATCGACAGCTTCGGTGGCGAAGTCAAAAGGAATGTCGTCGTGGCTGTCGATGGTGATGACTTGGGCATGGATGCCCTCAGCGCGGGCGTGTAGCGCCTCATCGGTCTGAGCGTTAACCAGTGTGGTCAATGAGACCAGCGGAACAAGATACCCCAGATGCTTGGGCACATACTTCATGGTTGTTCAAGGCTCCGTTATGAGATACCAAGCGCGATCTTCTTCCCGGGCACGACTATCTTCTCGCAGTTTGATCAGATGGGCCAGCAGTGAACGCTCTGCCAACCCGTGTAGGCGGGTGTCCACGTCGTCGTAAACCTTTTTAACCAACTCGTTGAGAGGTTCGCCACCGCTGGAGGTTAGGACGGTCACGACTTTCGCTTCGCGCTCAAGACGATGTCCGATGATCCAATCAAGTGTTGCAGAGGGATCTTGAAGTAAGGCTCCGTGCCCTGGCGCGAGTCTAGATGGAGCCAATGCCTTCACCCGGTTTAGTGATTCTAGGTAATCGCCCATGTGGCCGTCCGGTGGGTTGATCACGACGGTCGAACCATTCATCACATGGTCGCCTGTAAATACCCATCGCAGCTGTTCGTGCAGATAACACAGATGGTTCGAAGCGTGTCCCGGTGTATAGATCGCGCGCACGGAGAACTCTTCAGATTCCAGCCGCTCGCCGTCATCGAGCACCCGGTCGGGTGAAAATGTTTGATCCTGTTGATTGCCTGCCGGCGGATGTTTCCCGAGCAACTCCGCACCCGTCGCGGCCGCTAACGGGTGGGCTGCAGGTGAATGATCGGGATGCGTGTGAGTCACGAGGATCCAGCGAATAGGCGCTGGTGCGAGCGTCTGAATCGCGTCGATGTGTGCGGGAATAGCGGGACCAGGATCAAGCACCGCGATCTCATTCTTGCCTAACAGATAGGTGTTCGTGCCGGGCCCGGTCATCATGCCCGGATTGGGGGCGAGTAGTCTGTGAACCCCAGGCGCGAGTTGCTCTAATTTTCCCGGTGTCGGCTCCAATTCATGCATCCGTAGTCTAGAGTAGGGCTTCCCGAACTGTTTCCGCTATGGCCAGTGAGGCAGTAAGCCCCGGAGACTCGATACCGAAGAGGTTAACCAGACCGGGAATTCCATGGTCGCCCGGCCCTTGAATGACGAAATCACCGGGCGGATCACCTGGGCCGACTATTTTAGGCCGGACACCGGCGTACCCAGGCGTTAGAGCGTCGCGGCTCACGTTGGGCCAGTAGCCCTTGATTGTGTCGAAGAATCGATCCATATGCTGGCTGCTTACACTGTACTCCGGCTCGTCCACCCATTCGACGTTTGGACCGAAACGTGCGCCTCCTGCTAGATCCAAAGTGACGTGGATGCCTAATCCGCCCGGCTCCGGTACGGGATAGATGAGATGCTGGAACGGATGCTGCGCTTGGTAGACGAAGTAGTTACCTTTCGCGAATCGAGTCTCGGGTATGTGCCTGGGATCGAGTGCGGCGATGCGCCGGGCGACCCGTGACGCCTGCAGACCTGCGGCATTGATCAGACACCGGGCGCCCACCTCGGTCGTGCTCTCCTCAGTTGCCACACGGAGCCGAAAGCGATCGCTTTCGAAGGAAGCCTGACTAAAGGTCGACAGAAACGCGACGTTGCCCCCGGCATTCTCCAGGTCGCCCCGCAGAGCAACCATAAGGCTGTGAGCGTCGACGATACCAGTAGACGGCGAGAACAATCCTGCGATGCACTTAACGGCGGGCTCCAGGTCTGAAACCTCTGCGGCGGTCATAGGCTGAAGATCCTCTACCCCGTTATCGATGGCCCTCGTTCGGATGATGTCGAGCGTTTCCTCTTGGTCCTTAGTCAGGGCTACGATTACCTTTCCGCATCGGTCGTAAGTAATCGACTTCTCTTCGCAGTAGGAATAAAGCAGCTCTTTTCCGCTCACGCAGAGTCGGGCTTTAAGACTGTTTGTTTGATAGTAGATTCCTGCGTGAATGACCTCCGAGTTACGCGAGGAAGTCTCTTCGCCGATGCGACTATGTCGCTCCAGCAGGACGACTTCACGTCCGGCTAGCGCGAGCGTTCTCGCGATGGCTAATCCGACGACACCCCCGCCGATTACCACGACATCTAAGGTATCCATTTCGGGAGGGTGACTGTTAGAGTCGCTGGGACGTTTGGGATAATCTGGACACGACCCACGTGCGCCTTATCAGCTTTGGGATTGGTGCCCTCCGAGGCGTCCGACTTATCCAGTGTCTGGACATTGACAGGGACTTTGAGAGATCTCCTTTGTTGTCGAAGTCGTCTCGCAATATTCTGGCATCAAAAGTGCTCATTTGAGTTCCTCTGAAAAGCGATCGGCGAGAGTGATAATGACCTTCTTTTGATCCGTGTCGTCGATGGTTGCGGCAACGATATGTGCGAGTTCCGCCAGTGATGGACCATCGAGGCGAATGTCATAATAATTTAGATACTTCCGAAGATTGCAGGCCGTATTAACCATCTGGGTCTGAGGATCCGTAGCCTCAGATAGTCGCGTCGACGTGAGTCTTTCGAGCGTGTCCTGCTGAAGATGCTCCGCCTTGAACTCTGCGGCCTTGATGTCGTCCCGCAGGGACATGCATGATTCCGTCGATACGTCCGTGTTCCCGCATCCGGCGATCTTCATCCAGGTTCTCGCTGTGCGTAGTGGACGGACGACTTCGTTTGCCCAGGGCTCCGAGAAGGACAAGGCGGCGTTGAATGTGCGCTCGTTCATGAGCCCGCGTGTGCACCCGAACCAGCAGCAATATAAGAGAACATTGACATCGCAGCCGAATCTGTCCTGGAGAGATAAACAGGCCTCAGCAACACCCGGTTGACGGTATGTGCTAACTGAGAAATCCCAAAAGTTGTCGGTTCCCTTCATCGTTTCTAGTCTAGGGTGTTTTCAGCACTTTGATACACAATCCAGCGTAACGCAGGAACTTCATTAAATTCTCTCCCTCTCGGCTTTTCAACTCGTGCGTTGAGCAGTCTATGCCGGTGGTTCGAATTGCGCTCATTTCGGCCTATGGGTCCGATTCGCCTAGTTATCAAGCGCTGTTGCGGAGACTTGGAGAACCGTAGCGTACAGTACTAAGATGCCTTCAGCATGATCCCTCACTCCGCTGCGTATGTAGTTCTGGTGGCCAACATGGCTCTTTGGGGAGGAGCTCTGGTTGTGGCGCGAGGTATCCACGAGCTTGCCCCCCCTATGGCGTTAACTTTCTGGCGTTGGGTTGTCGCTGTGCTCGTCCTGCTCCCGTTCGTGGCGCGCAAGCTCCGTCAGGAACTCCCTTTGAAGCCACAGGCACGGCGCTCCATTTATTGGATCTGCGTGACAATGGCTGCAGGCACCACGTTATCCGTTGTCGCTGTCAACTTCACGACCGCCATCAATGCAACGGTCATTAATGCCACGCAACCCGCCCTTACCGCATTGGCGGCATTTCTCCTCGTGCGTGAGCGGCTTTTTCCGTTACAGACGCTTGGAGTCGTATTGGCGTTTCTTGGAGTCATCGTCATGGTTTCTCAAGCGAGTCTTGGAACGCTCTTGCAGATGGACATCAACATTGGTGATTTGGTGATGCTCGGTGCGGCTATTTGTTGGTCCCTTTACTCAGTTGAAATGCACCGATCGACTCACCTGCCAAGCTCCGACGTTCTCGTCTTCCTGATCGCATGTACCGGTATCGCTCTATCTTTTCCGCTATACCTCATTGAAGCGAGCTATTTCCGATCATTCCAATTTACTCCGGTGACTCTGAGTGCGGTTTCATATCTGGGGATAGGTTCCACGGTGCTTGCGGTGTATCTGTGGAACGCTGCAATCCGATCGGTCGGTGCGAATCGAGCCGCTGTCTTCCTGAATCTGATTCCGGTGTTTGGCGCAACGTTTGCGATTATCTTTTTAGGAGAACGCATATTGGCGTATCACGTCATCGGCGGTCTGTTGATAGTCATAGGCATCTTCTTCGCAGTCCATCGAGCCCACCATCGCTCCGTTCCGCCGTTGTCGGCTGAGGAAAAAACCTAGTTCTTCCAAAACGATTTAGGAAGCGGTGTTCCTGGTAACGAGGTAATGCTTTTGGCGGCGCGAGGTGGGATTGAGCTGCTGACTTAGTGGCAGTTTTCTGTGGTATTCAAACCCAAAAGGCAAGGACGCGTTCGATCGTCCAAAAACTGGCCACTGCCCCGACGGTGTAAGCGGTTACAGTGCCTGTCTTAGCACCGGACAAGCTGTACCAGCCCAGGCGGGATTCCGCACGCCGACCGGTTGAGCGGACGGCTGCGGCGATCCCGAAAATAATCATTACGAAGAGGACTTGGCCGATTTCCACGCCAATGTTGAAAAACAGCAATGCTGTCGGTAGTTCCGTAGGCGGCAGGCCCACTTCTCGAAGCACGCTAGCGAATCCAAACCCGTGGAGTAGCCCGAAGGAGCTGGCAACCAGAACTGGATAGCGGTACGTCAGTGTCGTTTCATCAGCCCGCGCAATCTCGGTTGCGACGAAGACGATGCTCAAGGCGATCACGGCTTCTACCGCGAGAATCGGTAGGGCGATTAAATCTAATGTGGACAGGGCCAGCGTTAGCGAGTGCGCCAGCGTAAAGCCGGTCACTGTGATGAGGGTTCGTCGGCCCGTCCGCGCGATTAACACCAGCAAGGCTACGAACATCAGATGGTCCCAGCCCAGCCATATGTGCTCCAAGCCGAGCTCGGTGTAGTTGTAGGCTACTTCCCATCGTTCGGGTGCCTCCGGTATCTGCCAAGCCAACTCACCGGGAGGTAATAGGCCAGATAGGAGCAGCCCGTCGTGAGTCTGCACTCGAACGACGGTTGTCAATGATGGGTTCGACCCGGGAAACTCCAGCGACAATACCTCACCCGTCAGGCCAGCTTCACACCGATAGAAGCGATCCGCCTGATAGCTATCGCCTCGAAGCACGACCTGGAGTTCGTTCTCGGGCTGACATCCACCCGTCAGAGAGACCTGTGGCAATTGTGTGCGCGGCACCGACGATGGAACCTTCCAGCGAAGTGCGAGCGCGTCGATTGAGGTCTGTGATACGTCGATAAAGATCGGACGAAGATCGTGGCCCAGTGCCGGTGCCGATGTCACCAGCAGCGAGAGGCCGGCAAAGGCGAGGAGTTTCCTCACGGCTCGGAGCCTGTCTCCGAGTTTTCTAGATCCGGGCTGATCACGACCTCATAGCGGTTCATGATGTCCTGAATAGCAGCTTCCGTTTGCGCCCGTGCCCTTGCGGCCAGAGCATCGGACTCGATCCTATCGCGAACTTCCTCGAACGTCGGGGTCCGTTCCGGTGCCTGGTTGGTTATTAGCACCAAATGGAAACCGAATCTGGATTCGAAAGGGCCGTGCCATAGGGTTTCGTCTGCCGGGAGCTCAAACAGCGCATCCGCTACCTCTCCGCCCAAATGACTTGCAATCAGTTGCGGAGGGCGTTCCACGTAATTAACGAAATATGGGAAACGGTCACCATGGCTGGAGGCTTCCTCGAACGGTACACCCGTTTCATTCAGTTCGGGCAGTTTCTCTCGGGCGAGTCGGATTGCTTCCTCACCACCACGGCGCTCGGCGTTGTAGAAGACGTGAGTGAAGGTGATGTGAGGGTCAATATCGTATGTGCTGCGGTTTGCCTCGAAATAGGCTCTCACGTCCTCCTCGCTCAGCACGATCTCGTCGTTGGTAAATCCCTCCGCTAGGTACCGCAGCTTTTGTACTAATCGGCTACGGATGATGTAGTCGTCTCGCTCCAGCTCCAGCGCCACCGCTTCCCTGTAGAGTATCTCTTCCCTTGCCGCTTCATTGATCAGATCCTCGGTCTCACGGGGCATCATGTCGTCCAGGAACAGTTCGAATTGCTCTCTATCGAAAGCAACCGATTGATATTGCAGGTAGGTTAGTAGCGCTTCTCGATCGATGAGAACTTCTTCATCAGCCCCGCCCTGGTTTCCGGTCAACTGGTAGAGCAGGAGCAGGCCGAGCCCTAGCCCAAGAAAATGAAACAATGGGTCTTTTAGAAAGGCTCTTACCAATTTGTTGATCCTCTTACTACTATGGGACCTGTAATCCCCCGCCCGGTGGACCTCCGCCAGCTCCTCCACTGCCCGGTACGATGATGGAGGATGCGGCCTCCCGCCGCATCTCGTCGAGCCGCTGCATCGCATCAGAGAGCGCGCTCTTCGCCCCATCCCCGAACTTCTCCACGGCTTCCTGGAGAGAGCTCGCTTCCAGTTCGAAGTTCAATGGCAGTGCGCCCGCAGGTGTCAGGATCTGAGTCTGACCCACGTAGACGGCCTGACGGGTGCTATCGGCTGTTCCATCCGAGTTTACTGGGGTCAATATCTGTAACGTACCCACGCGGCGATCCGTGAAGGTCTCTTCTCGATAGAGACTGTTGGCCTCCATCT
>Ga0310344_10003345_pt1 | contig 11946 bp, 7 predicted proteins | sample HC15DNA20200_MG_FD_203801 | JGI IMG/M metagenome (GOLD analysis project Ga0310344, IMG submission 203801) | Marine microbial communities from station ALOHA, North Pacific Subtropical Gyre - HC15-DNA-20-200_MG | ecosystem: Environmental > Aquatic > Marine > Oceanic | place: Pacific Ocean: North... | reverse complement strand
CGTCGGATCTAAAATATGCAAGAGAGGGACAAAGCTTATGCCAAGGCTCGCTGCCAACTTCTCGTTGATGTTTCAAGAAGTCAAGATGATGGACCGGTTCGCCCTGGCTGCCAACCTCGGTTTTAAGGGGGTCGAGATCCAGAATCCTTACGGATATACCAGTGACGAGATTGGGCGAGCCTACCGAGAACATGGACTCGATGCGGTGCTCTTTAATGTGCCCACGGCCGTTGGAGCGCTTCCCGGACGGGAGGCTGATTTCGAGACAGGCTTTTCCCGCGCCCTTGAATACTGTGAGACGGCCGGATGTCAGCAGATTCACTGCCTCGCAGGACAGACCGATGATGAACGGGGCGAAGGAGTCTTTGTAAACAATTTACGACAGGCATCAACCGAGGCTCGTCGACTGGGAGTGCGACTTTTAGTGGAGCCCCTCAATACCCGAGACAATCCAGGATATTTCCTGACCAGCTCAGCTCAGGCGAAAAGGATTATCGACCTTGTCGGGCAGGATAATGTCTTCTTGCAATACGACATCTACCATATGCAAATCATGGAAGGCTGCCTAGCGGCGACCATAACGGCAAATCTCGACATCATCGGCCACATTCAGATTGCAGGAGTGCCTGGACGAAACGAGCCAAACGCAAAACAGGAAGTCAACTATCCCTATCTTCTGAACCTGCTAGACGAAGCTGGCTACAACCATTGGGTAGCCTGCGAATATCGACCTCACGGCGATACGATCAATGGGCTCGGTTGGGCAGCACCTTATGGAATTAGGTCAGGCAGCGAACTTTGAATTACGTTTCGGCACTGTTGTGATTCGGGGCAAACATTGACAGGTTCAATGTGGCAGTGATGTCGGCGTTAGAGGCGCCGGTCGAGGAAGGCCAACCTGCCGATGATAGGGCAACAGGAGGGGAATGGGCTTTAACCACGTGCCTGTGTGCCACCGGGGACCATCGGAGCAGTTACTCTTGTGGATTCGCCGCGGCCAGCATCGCTGAGGTAAGATGAGGTGTCGGGGCGTGGCTCAGCCTGGTAGAGCACCCGGTTCGGGACCGGGGGGTCGGAGGTTCAAATCCTCTCGCCCCGACCATTTTGTTGGGAGAACGTCCCCACAGACCCAGGCCGACAATATTAAATGATGGTCTCAAAAGAGCACGAGACCTTACTGTTTACAGATATCCCCCTTTCTTCTACGGCCGGGCGGTCGGTGGCCGTTAGGTCTTGAACTTCTCACTTAATCCGATCACTGAGTATCCCATAGCCATGCAGCTCCCCTTACTCCGCTGGACGCCCCGTGTGTGGGAGGAAGCAGCTGTGTGGTGACATGGTCCGAAAAGACATAGCGGTTCCAGAGGAGAGGGACATTCTTGTACAAGCGATTAAGGTGAGAGAGTCCGCCTCCCAGGACGATTACTTCTGGATCTATTACGTTCATCAAGGAGGCGAGGCCACGAGCAAGGCGGTCCTCATATCGAGTAAGCGTCAATTCAGCATCTTGGTCGCCATTCATTGCTGATTCGGCGAGTTCATCTGGTGCGAGACGGCGTCCAGTGGCATGGTAATGGTCAGCAGAGAGCCCAGGTCCAGACAGGAAAGTCTCAAGGCAGCCACGCCTGCCACAGTAACATAAGGGTCCGGGTTGTTCCTGCCTACTGGGCCACGGAAGGGGATTGTGCCCCCATTCCCCCCCTATCGCATTCTTTCCAGACCAGATACCCTTGTCAAAGATTAATCCACCACCGGTGCCAGTGCCAATGATGACACCAAATACGAGACGAGAGTATTGTCCTGCTCCATCCACAGCCTCTGACAGCGCAAAACAGTTGGCGTCGTTCTCGAACTTCACGGGGCGACCTAATAAGCGTTCAAGGTCTGTGGCCATAGGCATTCCATTCAGCCAGGTAGAGTTGGAATTTTTCACAAGTTTTGTTTTGGGGGACAAGGTTCCTGGCATGCCGATGCCAAGAGATATCGCGGGTCCAGCATTTCCTTCAAGGTAATCGATTAGGCTCTTTATAGCGGCCAACGATTGACCGTAATCGTCTTGAGGACTTGGCACCCGTCGCCGGGCCAACACTTGCCCGGTGTTTGAAAAAGAGGCACCTTCGATTTTGGTTCCGCCAAGGTCGATGCCGATTCGGTGGGGCTGGTCGATTGTGTTTGGCATAGGGACACATATTTTAGAGTCAGATATAATTTCGCGCTCTAGTTCGATGTGAACTAAGGCTACCTGATTTTCTGTATTCCGAAGACAGTAGGCCACTAGCGATGATTAAGGCGCGGCACTTCCTTCTGTCTGGCCGGGTTCAAGGTGTTGGGTTTCGATTTTTTGCAAGGAATGCAGCCTGGAGGGAAGGTGTCACCGGTTTTGTGCGCAATCTTCCGGATGGACGAGTGGAAATTCAGGCTGAGGGAGAGCAAGAATCTCTAGACAGATTCGAGCGTTCTCTTTACGAGGGCCCGTCGACTGGAGAAGTGCAGACCGTCGTGGTTAATGAAATTCTGCCAACTGGAAATGGAGATAGCTTTAGAATCAAGCCCAACTAGCGATATGCCCACATGTTTGAAGGAGCTTTAATAATGGAACAGTTAAAGAAACATATTAGGCATGTTCCGGATTTTCCGAAACCTGGGATCTTGTTCTATGACATCACCACATTACTCCAGGATCCGGCAGGGTTTAGGGAAACGGTGGACGGACTCACGGAGCCCTTTCGAGAACAAAAGATTGATGTGGTGGTGGGAATCGAGAGCCGGGGTTTCATCTTGGGTGCGCCCATGGCCGATAGACTGGGCGTTGGCTTTGTCCCAGTTCGAAAACCTGGAAAACTACCGGCTTCCACAATCGAACAGAGCTACGAACTGGAGTATGGCAACGACTCCCTTGAGATTCATGAGGATGCGATTGCTTCAGGGCAGCGGGTTCTTATTGTGGACGACTTACTTGCCACAGGCGGCACAGCCTGTGCCTCGAAAGATCTGGTCGTCCAGGCTGGTGGGAATGTTATTGGGATGGCCTTCTTGATTGAACTGCTATTTTTGGACGGCCGGAAACGTCTCGGTGACACGCCTTTGTTTGTAGGACTTCAATACAAATCTTAAACATGTCAAATTGGACCTTCGTGGCATTGGGGCTTGTGGTAGCCGGGTTTGGGGTGGGTGTTATTCTCACCCTGCGCAAGGGACAGCTAGAGACTCAGATTCTGAGTCTATTGGCGACATTTGTTCCCGTCCTAAGACAGGCCCGCTCGGACCCGCGTGTCTTACTGGCCTGCCACCCCGCGGTGGGAGCCGCAAGAAAATGTTTCCCTGAGGCATTCTCTCGATTGGAGGGAGATGGTTCGCCAGGGTTTCCATTTAGTGATTCAGACATAGAAACTACCCTTGAACGTTGGACTGCAGACTGGCTTGAATGGGAGCAGGAACACGAGTCGAATTATCAACGCAAGGTAGCGGCAATCGACGCAGCCCTGGAGGGAGGAGTGCCAGAGAGCAAGGCAGTAGTACTCCGGACTGAACTGCAGGTCGTCGAACAAGAGAAATTAGACTCCTATCAACGCCGATACTCGGAATATGTAGGGATCTCCAGAGCTCTTCAACAGTTGACTCAATCGGCCGCATCGGACGGGAGCTAACGGTCTCACTCGTCCCTTGTTTCCATTTCCCTGAGGTCATAAAGAGCACGCAGCAACTCTGTTCTCCGGTGAGGTCTGGGTTGTGATGCCGCGATTACCGCACTATCGTTAGCGGCAACTAGAAGCTTCGCGCGGGCTCGAGTGACGGCCGTGTAAAAAAGTTCAGGGCCACACAATTGGTGGGGGGCGGGTGGCAAAACCAGGAGCACAGTATCGAATTCGCTGCCCTGTGAACGGTGCACTGTTAAGCCCCAAGCAGTGTTGTAGTTACGAAGGGCAGCAACAGGCACACCCCGGGGGGCTGAAGCTCCAGAAAACCACGCGGTAGGAGTCGACCCTTCCTTGTCTGCCAATAGCACCCCGAGGTCGCCGTTGTATAACCCGCAGTGAGGATCATTGGCTGTTACCAAAATGGGTCGGCCGTGAGCCCATCGGCCAGCCGGAAAACCCTCTCTGCGAAGCTTTGCTTCTATGAGACCGTTGATACCCTCGACCCCATAAGGCCCTTCCCTTAGGGCACAAAGAATCCGGACTTTTGCTAAAGCCTTCAATGCTGCCGTGGGAGTTGTGGATTGAACAACTCTGCGAATGTCGGACCAGATGTGTTCAAGTGCATCTCCAACTCTGTTTGATGGGTAGTGGCCCAACCCGTTGCGGAAGTCGGTGTTGCCAAGTACTTCGATAGCTTTAGGGCCATCATGGTCGCGGATCGCGCTGGCCAGGCGCCCGATACCGTGGTCTGGTGCGAATCGGTAATTCCGGGTGAGTTCGACGTGACAGCCAGTCAAGGGTCCTGCTTGGGCGGCAGCAACCATTTCCCCCAATACCCGACCAGGCTGAACACTCGCTAGTTGCCGATGGTCTCCCACTACGATGAGTCGGGTCCCTGGAGCCAGACTCTGCAGAAGATGGTCCCAGAGCAACAGATCAAGCATCGATGCCTCATCGATCACGACAACATCAAAGGGCAAGGGGCTGTCTGAGTGAAAACGACAAAAGTTAACCTTCGGATTCCAGCCCACCAAACCATGGACAGTTCTTGCTCGGGAGGCAGCCTCTGCAAGCTTGGGACGCGCCCTAGTCACTGCGCCTTCAAGCTGTGAGGCCTCGTTGTCAATAACTTCTCCGAGACGTGCGGCAGCCTTTCCGGTAGGAGCAGCTAATGCCATCCTCGCGTGGGGGTGTATAACGCCCAACAATGCCAACATGCGCGCCGTTACGGTAGTCTTTCCGGTTCCTGGCCCCCCCGTTAGGAGGGTAAGAGAGGACCTAAGACATGTTTCTGCGGCCAGACGTTGCGGCGATGCTCCGTCGGGGAATAGGTCTCTGAGAATATCCTGGTGCGAAGCCAGGGTAGTGTTTCCGCCTCTGTCTTCAAGTAGCCGTCTCAGGTTATGAGCGACCCGGATCTCGGCCTGGGCCAGGCTCCAGGACTGGAGGCTTCGTCCGCGCAGAACTAAAGGGGTGGGCTTCTGTGTCAGACGACCATCGCTGACTGCTGGGAGGCCAGACAACAATTCTGCCTCGTCAATACTAACCGTGAGAGATGTGTGTCCATCGGACCATGCCAAAAAGAACCTCTCGACAATCGGAACTGCAGAGTCGGGAAGGGACCAACGGCGTTGTAATACTTGGATAGCAGCCTGGTGCATGAATTTATCTAAACCTGGGTTCCTTCGAAGAAGGTATCGAGGTCAGTCAATAATTTTTCCTGCGGCGTTATCTCGAGGACACCGAGGCCACTATCCGGGTGGACCCCTCGCAAGAATATTAAACTGCCAGAAATATGAGAGGACTCAGGATTCTGAGAAAAACGGCCCAAATAACGCCTCACAGCTATGAGGTATAGATGGACTTGAAGCAGGTAGTGTTGCTCGGCAGCACAGCGCCACATGGCTCGGGTGTCATAATCGGAGTAATGGGGACCAAGATAGTTGCTCTTCCAATCGATCACGCCCCAACCCTGGCACCCTTTAACCAATCGGTCTATGTAGCCTGTTAACATCCCCGCCACAGAGGGGCCGGTGAGGAGGCCCAAGGTTTTAGCGTATTCGATTTCTTGGTCCGATTCGGCGTACCGCGTGAAAAGTTCGCACAACCTGTTGCCCGTCAGACCCATATTCCCAACGGGTAATCGAAATTCCCATTCAGATAGAGCCGGGTCAGAGGCGGCCTCTTGAAGGGTTACCTTAAGACCGGACAGGTAAGTCCTCCTAAGCTGCCCAAGGGTTTGAGTCATCGCTAGACTTGCCTCTTCGGAGTAGAGCCGATGACGCCTTAGGCAGTGTTCTACCAAGGGAGTAGCTTCATCTTGGAAATCCCAGAGTTCAAGAAGTTCGTGCAAACAATTTCCTGCCTGAGTGCCTCTTACAAACTCCGCGAGAGGCACTCTGGTCTCGTTTGTTTCAAGTTCTTCAATAGGATCCTTCGCTAAGGTTTGTACCAGCACAGAATCTTGCCGGTCCCTCTCTTGGTGGTGGCCGTGAGCTAGTCGAGAGAAACTTGTAAATTGCCAGGCGTGCAGTCTCATCCGTGGGGTGGTCCGGCGGTCTATACACAAACTGGATCGCGGGTCTCCTGTCCATGAAGTCGCGCTAGGTAAGGGAGGCTCCGTCACGGTTATTGCGCTCGGGTGTTCGCGCTGAAGACGGTTCAAAGTGTCGGCGTGCTCGCAGTTAGCCACCAGTCTTTTCTGTTCTCCAAAATCCCCATGCCACCTCTCTAGGTCCCCAATTGACTCATCTGACCGTAGGAGCCAGTCTAGGGCGGAAGGTGGAGTCCTTCCGGCATAGCCAAGAGCACCCGCCAAGAACGTGACCCGACGACGGGCGCGAGTCAAAGCCACGTAAATCAGGCGGAGATCCTCTTGGAGGTTGTCTGCTGCGGCACTTCGTCGCGTCGCAGCTTGGCCTCCCTGTTTGATATTAATTAAAACCCACCCTAGGTCCCGGCGAACAAGTAGATTCGGAGACCGTCTGGTCGGTGCCTGGGCTGACCAGAGGAAGGGACAGTAAACAAAGTCGAACTCCAGTCCTTTAGCACTGTGAACCGTTGAAACTTGTACTGTGTTGCCATCACTGTCCAGGCGGTGGAGCCGTTCCTCTGGGGTGACATCTTGAGATGCCCTCTGGTTTTCGAACCAGTGAAGTAATTTTTCAGGAGAACCGGGTTCTTCCGCCTCTCTTGTCTGCAATAACTCAACCAGATGTCTCAGATCGGTTAACTGTCGCTCCCCGGTTGATCCACGAGCCAATCGCAGGGTGGCACCGGACTGAGATTCGAATCGAGTCATTAGGGCAGCGATACCTCGCTGTCGCCACACTCTTTCCCAGTCAGAAAACTCTGACAGCCATTTTTGAATGTCGACCGAGCTGAGATCGGCCAACATGGCCGCGTTGTATCCAAAGAGGCGGGTCGCCATAGCTGCCTGTCTCCATCCTTGATGGGTGGGCGACAGGGTGGCACTCAGAAAACATGCGAGATCAGTCGCCGTCTCGCTCTTCATCACATCTTCATCGTCCCGAACCACACTTGGAACACCGCGGAGCCTTAGCGCTTCATGAACCTGCCTCGCTTCGAGGTTGGTCCTCGTCAAGACGGCTATATTTGAAGGTTGAACAAACTCTCCAGTATTCCCTAAAGGTTGCCCGAGTAGCTCTACGATGGAGGTGCCGGTCCATGAAGCGGCCTGTGACCGGCGACGCTCGGCAGTCCTCAAAGCAAGTGCAGCGTCGTCAGGTACTAGCCACGCTACCACACCACCTTGGCCATCGGTCGGTAAAGGGAACGCTTGCTCATCTCGAATAGCGGTTGCTGGCAAGTAAGCAAGGGAAGAGTGGCCAAAGGCATGCTGACGGCCAAACAGGGCATTGAGACCTTGGACAAGCCGTGGCGTCGACCTGTAAGTTTTCGTTAGCTTTGAAATTATCGTTGCCTCCCCTTTAGCACGAAGGTAGGCCTGTAGGTCTCCACCGCGAAAACTGTAGATGGCCTGTTTCGGATCTCCTACCATGACCAGGCGACCATCATCGACGCTCTGTTCAAATATGGCCTTGAAGATCTCTAATTGTTGTTGGTCCGCGTCCTGGCTTTCATCAATCAAGCCTACCTTCCATCTACTCGACAAGCGATGTCGCAGGGTGTGTCGATTCGACCCCAGATAGAGGGCCTCATGGGTTTTGCTGATCAGATCGTCATACGTGACTCCGTGTAATCGCTGAAGACTATCTGTCAAACGTTCATCAGCGGCCTTCCTCAAATGGGCAATCCAGACCCAGTGTGCCTCATCGATTCGGGATTGGATGTCTTGGGCAGCTCGTACAATATTGAGTGCCTCAACCTCAGAGGCAGCGGCTTTGCCTGCGGCTCCCCTCCGAGAGAACCAGGTCTCCGAGCGGGCGATCAATTTAGCCATCTGAAACAATGCCAGCTGAGGTTCCGTCGGGTCACACTCCGTCAACTGTTGAAACCAGACTGCCAGATTGTCTACTGACCTCTGACCAGGATTCGCTTTGGACTGGTTCAGATTGACCCCTTGCCTTTCAGCAATTGTTTTAAGGGTTAAGAGCTCTGCCCGGGCAGACTGGAAGTGTTTGCAACTTTGAAGCAACTGGCTCCGTAGGTCGGACAGAGAAGAAGGTTCAGGGTCCAGACGGGTGCCTGGTCTCTGATTCAGTAGACCCCACGTGTATAGATCTTGCTCAACTGTCCAGCGACCGCAAACGGCAGTGGCAGACAAGACGAGGTCAGGTGCGATATCAGTTCGCCAGACATCCTTAACAGCGTCCAACTTTAGTTGACTTACATCAGGTAAGAGCTCGAAATCCGGAGGAACGCCACAAAGGAAACTCTCAGTGGCAAGTATCTGCTGGCAGAAGGAATGAATCGTCGAGACTACCAGATGTTCACTTTCGTAGAGAGCCAAACGCAAACGGACCATGGCCCTGTTTCGTTCCACTTCAGGGAGCTTGTTTAGCTCCTTCAGCAATAAGCGAACTCCCGGTTCATGATCGGAGGGTTCGGAATTGGCTTCGGAGTGCTGCACCAATAGTTTCAATTGGAACCTGATGCGTTCTTGGAGTTCTCTGGCAGTATCTTCGGTAAAGGACACTACCAAGATTTCACGAACTTCGTTAACCGTGCCGTCTAGAAGCAGGCGGGGGAGTAGGTGTGTGATGGTCCAAGTTTTTCCAGTGCCGGCACTGGCCTCAATAATCGAGCGGCCAGGAGGGAGTGAGGTGGTGAGCAGATCGAACTCTCTAGCGCTAGGACACCCAGCGAGAGCATTAGAGGATTGCTGAGCAGAATCAGGCATCGTCCTGGCCGCTATTTGATATTGGTTGGGTGTTATTAAACCAGTTGGTTAGAGGTTCAAATACCGCCCGGGCGAATTGATGCCATTCTTCGAGAACAGTGCCCGCAAAGGGATCTTGGCCTCGCCAGCTTAGTTGAGCACTTGCCTTGTCGCCTTCGCCAGGAACACCGAAATAATTCTTCTCCCACTCGATCCGTGCTTTCTCTTTTGGGTCCTGACCTTGTCTAACCGCTTCAAAGATCGCTGAGCTGGTGCGTGGTCCAAAGGGCAATGGTCGCAATTGGGCTTCCTTGCAAAGATCCATGAGGAAATCTATCGCGGAACGAGCCTGTTGCACAGGTATCGGTTGAAGCAGGGTGGTTTTGACTCCCTCTCCATCCCTATAAATTAGTTGGGTGGCGAGAGTCTTGTCGCACGCCGCAGCAAAATTTGCTCGAACCCACACTGGGAACCGGCTCGCTAGTCGCTTTTGCAGGTCGCCTGCTTCAGGTAAAACCTGCCGTGATTCTGCTCTGTTGACACCTATCGTTCCTGAGAGATGCCGGTTCCCCTGGTGATAAACCAACCTAAGGGGTTTGATCCCGCCGTCATTGGTCTCAAGAGCCCTGTGTGCGATTGCTGTCGCTTGGTCGATACATTCCCGACTCATTGCCCTACCTAGAAGGCTATATGGAATTAACCGATCTGCCGCCAATCTCTCAACAAGAAAAGCGCTGTTCCCCGTGAGCAACGACTCGATCACATGGGTTTGCACCCGCCACCGGGTAAGTTGTGTCGGCTCACTCAAGGGCTCGCGATCGAGGGCCATAGGGTCATCTGCCCGTCTCGGAAGAGAGATGTTCAAAGAGTCCAACCAAGCGACCCAAGGCTCCCTTAACAGTCGAATTAGTTGTTCGAGGTCCAGTTCAACGGATGTCGACTGTTTAGGAGGACTCTTCAGACCGGATTGGAAGCTCTCGGTGTCAACCTTCTTCTCTAAAACTGCTCGGGCAATCTTTAGACTGCCTTCGTCGAATGATGGGCGGATGCCTTGAAAGTTGCTCGGGCTGAATGGTTGAAGGGGAGCGTCCTCGATCAACATCTCACGGATCTGCTCGACATCGTCTCGGTTCGGTGAAACAGTGTGTGCAGCCGTATCGAGAAACTCGTCAAGGCAGGCCGACAGAGGCTCTTTTTTGTCGGTGCGGATATTTCGAGCCGTGGCGGTGAGGATAACCCGATCCTTTGCGGCCAAGATGGCATCGAGGAATAGTTGCCTGTCTTCGTGAGCTGGATTCCGGTCACCCCGCTGTGGTGCTGCCGACAACAAATCCCAAGCTTGCGGTCTAGTTCTCCGAGGAAAGGCAGAATCGTGTAAACCCATCACAACAAGCACCCGGCAGGGAATGGCACGCATAGGTTTGAACCCTCCCATGGCGATGCCGCCACCAACTCTGGCTATGGAGCGGGCGCCGTCCTTCACAACTTTGCGACACCAATCCGCAAGGTCAGTCACGTCAAGCAGCAGGCGGCAGTTGTGCTGGGTTTCACCGGCACGTAGCTGGTCGATGAGGTCTGAAGCAGCTCCTAATTCGCACCCTTCAATTCGGGCACCTAGAACCTGTGTGAGAGCTTGGTTCCATCGATCAGCCCAAGTCGCAGGAGTGGCCGCGACTTGCCACTCCTCAAGGATTCTTAGCAATCCGGCCAGCCAATCAAGGGCGTTCGCAGTTGCAGTGGGGTCCCCGGCCAAGGCACCACATGTTGGCAGTACAGGTCGTCCTTCGATGTCTACAGCGCGATCTGTATTTCCCAACCAAAGGCCAGAGAGTAGGCGGTCGAGGCCTTCGCGCCATGTGCCTGTCTCAGTTTCCCCGGCACCCATTTTCTGGCGATGAGAGGCATTGAGTCCCCAAGTAATTCCAGAAGCTCGCAGGCGGGCTTCTAACTCGAGAGGTTCTATGTCCAGCGACTCAAGGCATGCTGTCACCGCCGTTGACTCGACAAAAGCTAGGCCTTCACTTAGGTGAGCCCGTCCTTTGGCTAGATTCAACGCCATTTGCAGTCCCCGCACTACAGGATCACTGCGGTCAATGCGATGTTCTGAGAGATAAAGAGGTAAAGCAGGTACACCCTCTCCTAGAACGGCTTCCGCCAGTGGGGCATAGGTGTCAAGCTCAGGCGCCAGAATGAGAATCTCATCAGCCCGCAATCCGGGTAGAGCGCCGAAAGCGTCTAGCAATTCGTCCTTGACTACTTCGGCCTCACGCCTGGCACCATGACAACGATGGACCCGTATCGACCGGTCCGACGTGACGGAATCCATCAGGTTGCTGAGAGAAGGTCCGGGTTCTGGTTGACGCGCTCCACGGATATCTGCTTGCAGCTGAGCTAAAAGGGTACCCGAGGCCGTAGCAGATTTATTCAGCCCTTCGTATTCTTGTCCATCCACGACTAGCTCAAGTTCGAAGCTCTGGAATGTATCTAAAGCCTGTTTGCCGAGATGAGATAGTAAAGGGTTCGCCTCCCAGTCTGGGTCAATTGCAGAACCTGTTCTCATTTGGGTTCGTCCGGCTCGTATGTCGCCGAGATATTCAGTTGAAGGCATCAGTGCCCGCAGACAAACTTGCGTCTGGCCGGCCAGGCCACGTATCAAAGGCAGCAGAGCTGGTGGAAGAGGGCCGGTTGTGAGTGCTTGGATAGAAGCAGGCAATTTGCCCTTACCTGCCACAACACGTGCCGTGATTTCACTGAGACGGGCAGCGGGATGGGGATGGTCCCGCAAGGTGCCTGTTAAATGTCGCCAGAGGTCCCGCTGCCACGTCTCGTCCTCCCGGGCTTCCGGCGGTAGTTTCTTCCAATTTTCGCCCCGATCCCAAGCGGCGATCATCGATGGCCTAAAGTAGAGATATTGGTCGAATCGATCGGCTAGCTCGGCCGCCAATGAAATGCAAGCTGAGAGGTTTTTGCAGGCTGCCTGGAGGCGAGAACTCCTGCCCCCGTCTG
>Ga0310344_10003344_pt1 | contig 11951 bp, 10 predicted proteins | sample HC15DNA20200_MG_FD_203801 | JGI IMG/M metagenome (GOLD analysis project Ga0310344, IMG submission 203801) | Marine microbial communities from station ALOHA, North Pacific Subtropical Gyre - HC15-DNA-20-200_MG | ecosystem: Environmental > Aquatic > Marine > Oceanic | place: Pacific Ocean: North... | reverse complement strand
GTTCCCAAAAAGCATCTAAAGATTGAATTAATGGAATTTTTTCAAAATTATATTCTGGGGGAGGTGATGATATTGACCATTCGATAGTTCTTGCATCCCATGGATCATTGCCAGATTGTTTACCAAAAATGTAAGAATAAACTACGTTTAATACAAATATCAATATACCAGCACCCATGATGAAAACACCAAATGTGGAAAGTAAATTCCATAAATCCCAACCCATGTCACTGGTGTATGTATAAATTCTTCTGGGCATTCCATCCATTCCACTAAAATGCATTGGGAAAAATGTTAAATTCATACCAATGAAAGTTAACCAGAAGTTCATTCTTCCTAAATTTTCATCCATAAGTTTTCCTGTGACTTTAGGAAAGTAGAAATATACTCCTGCTAATAATGCCATAATAGCACCACCAAACAAAACATAATGAATATGAGCTACTATAAAATAAGTATCTTGTTGTTGAGCATCAGAAGCAGCAGATGAGTGCATCACACCACTTAATCCTCCGATGATAAACAAGAAAATGAAACCTATTGAATAGAGCATGGCAGTTTTGTTGAAATCAATTGAGCCTTTCCACATTGTGGCTATCCAATTGAAAATTTTTACACCCGTGGGGACAGCGATTAGCATAGTGGTTATAGCAAATATTGAATTTGCAATTGCACCTAATCCAACTGTAAACATATGGTGGCTCCAAACCATCCATCCCATAAATCCTATAACAATGCCGGAAACAACAACAACAGGATATCCAAAAAGAGGTTTTTTAGAAAATGTAGGAATGATTTCGGAAACCAGGCCCATTGCAGGTAAAATTAATATATAAACTTCAGGATGACCAAAAACCCAGAAAAGATGTTGCCATAATACAGGGTTACCTCCTCTAAGAGGATTGAAAAAATTCATTCCATAAAATCTATCAAACATTAATTCAATTAGGGCTACTGTGATAACAGGAAATGCTAGAACCAATAAAATTGATGTGATAAATGTCATCCAAGTGAACAATGGCATACGCATTAGAGTCATTCCAGGTGCTCTAAGGTTAATAATTGTTACTATAAAATTGAATGCGGCAGCTAAAGATGCTATTCCAAGAACTTGTAAACTTAAAATCCAGAAATCAATTCCATGTCCTGGGTTGTAGGCAATTTCTGTAATTGGAGCATAACCAAACCAACCAGCATTTGGTGCACCACCAAGAAACCAGCTAGATTTGAGCATAATGGCACCAGCCAAGAAAGTCCAATAGCTAAAAGCATTTAATCTAGGGAAAGCAACATCTCGAGCACCAATTTGCAATGGAATTAAAAAATTAAAAAATGCAGCTCCCATAGGCATGATTGCTAAAAAGATCATTGTAGTGCCATGCATAGTAAATAACTGGTTGTATATTTCAGGGCTTACAAAATCCATTCCCGGAGCAGCTAATTGCATCCTAATTAAAAGAGCTTCAATCCCACCAGTTAGAAAAAGAATGAAAGCTGTAACACCATATAGGACACCAATTTTTTTGTGGTCAATAGTAGTGATCCAATTTAAAATTCCAGTAGGATGGGTAGGTCTTTTTGGTATTGGTATAGCAAATGTTGTCATTTTAGCGTCCTTAGGTAAGCAACTAAAGCAGAAATTTCAGGGCCAGTTAATTTTTTATCTGGATCGTTATAGACTTGACCATTAGTAGACATAAGAGTTCCAGGTTTAATTGAGTTAGGATTTTCAATCCATTTAGTCATATTTTGTTGGTTATTTTCGATAACACCAGCAGCTATATGGCTTCTACTAGCAATGTGAGTTAAATCAGGTCCAGTTTTCCCTTTTGATCTAGAGGATCCTCGAATTGTATGGCAAGACCAACATCCAGCATCCCTACTCTCAAATATTTCTTTACCTTCCAAAGCTTGAGGTTCTATTGTCTCAATTGCTTCTGTACTTTGAGCCAATAACCATTTCTCAAAATCTTCTTGACTTTCAGCTATTACTCGGAATTTCATTAGAGCATGAGCTACACCACAAAATTCTGCGCATTGTCCTAAATATACTCCTTCTTTATCAGCTTGAAGCCACATCGTATTATCGTTTCCGGGCATTAAATCTACTTTTCCAGCTAATTTTGGAATCCAAAAACTATGAATAACATCATCAGAATATAAATTAATATTAATTACTTTACCAACTGGGATATGCATTTCATTGGCTACTGTAATTTTTTCTGTTTCATTGCTGGGATGATTATATTTGAATTCCCAGAACCATTGGTGTGCATAAACATCTACAGTGACACTATTGCTGGATGTGTCAGGACTATTTGTGTTATCAAAAATTGTTAAAACTGTGGGTACTGCAATTACAGCTAAAATAAGACAAGGTAGTATTGTCCATGCTATCTCAAGTTTTTTGTTTCCGTGAATTTGTTCAGGTATTTCATCATCAGATTTCCGTCTGAATTTATACACGGTGTATAGCAAAATGAAAGTCATAGCTACAAAAACAAATATTGCTGCACCAAGAATCCAGAAGAACAGGACTAATTGAGATTCTGCTACTGGTCCGTAAGTGTCAAATGTTGATTGCGGGTTTGTGGATATTGTAGGGATACAACCAATAGAAGTTAGTAGAGTTGTCGTTAATAATGCGAGCGGAAGAAATACTCTTTTAGAGAACATTTTTTTCAGCGAGTTTTTTAAATTCATTGATTTTATTTTTTGATCCTAGTTTTTTATTCTACAGCTAACGAATTTATCAGAGCTTCTAGATAACCGTCAAGCGAAAAACCCATCAAGAATTATTGAAAGAAAGAGCAAAGCTAAATAAAGTAGTGAGAAAATGTATAATGTCCTTGCTCGGCTTTGCGTAGACTCTGTTTTAAAGCTAATTGAAAAGTAAATGAAAATAGCTCCTAATAATATTGCAGAACCCATATAGATATAGCTGACCGAGTCATGAAAAGCAAAAACAATAGTAATTAAAACTAGAAAAATAGTATATCTTACGATTTGTTTTGATGTTTCTTGAATTGAAGATACTACTGGAAGCATTGGGATATTTGCTTTAGCATAATCTTCTTTGAGTAATATGGATAGAGCCCAAAAATGCGGGGGAGTCCAAAAAAATATAATCAAAAATAATGCAATAGCTGGAATTCCAATTTCATTTGTGATAGCTGCCCATCCTACTACGGGTGGTACTGCTCCTGCAGCTCCTCCAATTACTATATTTTGAGGGGTTCGTCTTTTAAGCCAAATCGTATATATGAAAACATAAAATAATGTAGCACTAAGAGTTAAACAAGCGCTAAGCAAGTTTACTTGGTAATATAACAACAGAAAACTTAAGATATTTAATATTAGACCCAGATATAAACCTGTCAGAGGAGGAATTGCTCCTTTTGCTAGAGGTCTGATTTTTGTTCTTTCCATTAATAAATCTATATCTCTATCAAGATAATTATTGATAGAATTTGCTCCGCCTGCTGCAAGTGCTCCTCCTAATAAAACGAATAAAATTATTTTTAAATCTGGAGGATTGCCAGGGGAAGCTAAATACATACCTGTCATAGCAGTAATTAGTAATAATGAAATTATTCTCGGTTTAGTTAAGTTGATTAAACTAGACAGGAAATTTGATATTTTAGAAGTCATTTTTTAGCTTTGATTAATGTTGTTTGAGATGTTTATTTTTTGTGTTAAAGAAGTTCCTATAGCTAACGAAAAGCTTATCCAAATTCCAGTAGCAAGTACAAGATGGATGGATTTTAGTGTAGCAGAAAAATCACGGGATATTATTTCCCAGCCCACCAGTATTTGAATTAAATATATTGCAATAGCAATTATGAAAAACATTTTCATTTTTGATTTGCCGGAAGGGATTCTAATTAACGAATGAAACAGAAGTCCTAGAACAATTAAACTTAGGAATCTATGTGAAGCATTGATAATCATTGGCATCCTAGTGGGGATTAGTTCACCATTACATAATGGCCAGGTTCCACAAGAAGATCCGTATCCTTTAGCAACCATTATGGCTGCATATATTATTAGCATGAAGATGGAAAATAATGTAGTTGATAACATAATTCTATGTTTGATGTGCAAATTTTTCCAAATCGAATTTTCATCGAAATCACCAAACCAGATTGCAGTATTTAAAATTGCTAAAAATAATATAAGAATTTCAGCTAGGGCTAAGTGTGATGGCACAGACCACCAATCTAGTTTTGAAAGAACTGTAATACCACCAAATATTGCAGCACAAATTACAGTTATCGATGCCGCAGTTATTGCAAATATTGCTATTTTGTTGTGTCTTAAGATTTTATAGGTAATAAAAGTTGTTGAAAATATAGTTAACATTAGTAAAGAAGCTGAGAGCCGGTGAGTGTATTCTAGAAGGATGTTAAAATCAAATTCAGGGACTAATTTACCATGGCATAGCGGCCAGTCAGGACATGCTAATCCAGAATCAGTAACTCTTACTATAGCCCCAAGGGTCACTTGTATTATTGCAAGAAACAGCGTAGATCCTGCTAGGAATATAAGTGTTTTATGCAAGTTTGTATTTTGGTTTTGCTTACTTGAGTTCACGTTTGAATTAAGTCAATAATTATTTGATATGAATATAATTTTTGAGTTTCGAAAAATAACATAAAGTCGATAAACTTAGTATATCATATGGTTTATTAATTCTAATTAGTTTTATTAACTTGGAAAATCTATTCACCAATCACTATGAGTGGTAAAATTTCTTTAAGTATTTTTGTTAGGCCCGCTAGCTCAATTGGCAGAGCAATTGACTCTTAATCAATAGGTTCTCGGTTCAAGTCCGAGGCGGGTCACCAGCTACGGATTCCTAGCTATAGGATAATCTGACTTTCCCTACTTCTTATTCTTCCATGTAATCAGTCATGTAATCAATGCATGTTATTTTGGGGTAATTTCTTCTGCTTATTTATTAATTTTCGGACTTATATATATTAATAAAAGTAATTAATTATTCTTTGTCTGCGATATAGGCTATTTTGCGATCTTGGGTCGGTTTGGAGAGTGTGTCTTAGTCTTTTGGTTTGTATCTGGTATATAGCTGTGACAGTTTAATTTCTATAAAAAGGGCATGATAATATTATCTATGGTGCGTTGGTAGTTATTACTTTTGCTGAATTAAGTAAGTACTAGTGATTGCTGAGCTATTTTCGTACCGCTTCTAATGTTGAGCAATAAATTAGGTATAAAATTTAATAGCTTACAGAAATATTTTAATGATTAAGACTGTTATATAGGATCAATATGATAAATGTCATGAATTTAAGTAAAGGGTATGGAAATAAAAAGTTATTTTCAAATCTTTCATTTAACGCTGTAGCTGGTGATCGTATAGCATTGATTGGCGCAAATGGTTCAGGAAAATCAACAGTTATGGATATAATAGCATCTGAAAACTCTTCAGATACTGGGAAAGTAACAGTTAATAAAAATATTACTATTGGATATTTAAAACAGGAAAATTTCAACTTAGGTAATAAAACATTATTAGAAGAAATTATTGAAGAATCAACTAAAACAATAGAATTAAGAACTGAATTAAATAATATTCATAACTTATTATCTAATACAATTAATAAAAAAAATGAACAAGCTTTATTAAATCGCATGTCAATAATTGATGATAATCTTCAAATTATTGATCAAAACAAAAGCGAACATCATGCAAAAGCAATTTTATCTGGTCTCAAATTTAACGAAAATGATTTTGATAAACCTATAAATGAGTTTAGTGGTGGATGGATTATGAGAGCATCACTTGCTAAAATTCTTTTTTCTAAACCTGATATATTACTTTTAGACGAACCTACAAATCATCTTGATTTAGAAGCAAATATATGGTTTGAAGAATATTTGATCAATTTTAATGGAGCTGTAATTATAACTTCTCATGATAGATCATTTCTAAACTCTATAGCTACAATGGTATTAGCAATAGAACCAGGTGAAGTTATTACTCAAAAAGGTAATTATGATAATTATCTTATTTCAAGAGAGCAATCACTTAAAATCAAACAAGCAACATCAGCAAGAGTTGAAAAGCAAATTGAAAAGGATATGAAATTTATAGATCGTTTTAGGGCAAAGGCAAGTAAATCTAAACAAGTTCAAAGTAGACTCAAATCATTAGATAAAATTGAGAAAATTGAAATACCAAGAATTAATAAAAGAGTTAATTATTCTTTTTTAAAATCACCTCGAAGTGGTAAAGAAGTAATAAAGTTAAAAAATTTGCATAAATCATACGGAGAAAATATTGTTTATGAAGATATTAATTTAGTATTAGACAGAGGTGATAAAGTAGCTTTAATTGGTCCTAATGGGGCAGGTAAATCTACTTTATTAAAAATACTAGCAGGTGTACTAGATTTCAATAGTGGTAAACGAGAATTAGGCCATAATGTTCTAAACGGGTATTATGCTCAACATTTACTTGAATTACTTCAACTCAAAAACACACTGACTGAAGAACTACAGGAATCTTCTGTAAATGAATCGGAACAAAATTTAAGAACAATTCTAGGCGGGTTTCTATTTTCAGGAGATGATATATATAAAACTATTTCAGTTTTATCTGGTGGAGAAAAAGCTAGAATTGCACTAGCAAAATTATTGATACAACCTAATAATTTACTTTTTATGGATGAACCCACAAATCATTTAGATATAGCTTCTAGGGAAATATTAACTGATGCATTAATTGATTACCAAGGAACTTTATGTTTTATCACACATGATCGAACATTAATTCATCAAGTTGCTAATAAAATAATAAAAGTAGAAAAAGGTAACCTTGTTATTTATCCAGGTGATTATGCAAGTTATTTATCCTTAACAAACAATCTTTCACTTGAAAATAAATCAGTCAATAATGATTTAAATCTAGATAATAGTATCAAGTCTATGAAGAATAATCATAGTAAAGGTAAAAAATCGAAAAACAACTTATACAGTCAATTAAGGAAATTTAATAAAAGAATAATAAATATTGAATCAGAAATAGAAGTTATTAATTCAGAGGTAAATAAATTGGAGTTATTATTTATAAACCCAAATAAGTTTACTGACTTAAATAAATTAGCTGAATATGGAGAAAAACATAAAACCTTGAAAAAACAATCTGAAAATTTAGAGTTAGAATGGGAAAAATTATCTGCTAAAGTAGAAAAAATAAAAAATGTTGAAAATTGAAAACTTAAACTAGCTTAAGTAATATGCAAATGACAGCATCTTGGATCGTAATGTGAACATTGAACACTTTTGAGTCCTGTATTACATTCTACTTGTTGTGCCATATTCGTATTAAATGGTAATTTGGGAGGCAAAAATGCTTCAATCCCGTGCAACAGCACCGTCCCATGTCCAGCCTTCCAAACCTTTATTTTTTCCATCAAGAACTCTAACTTTAACTAAAAAAGTAGGAAGTTTCAAAATCGGATTACCTGGCCTCATTAACATTGTTCGTTGACAATCATTTGAAGGAGCAGCAATAATCTCAACTTTTGCTCCAATTTCAAAAGGAATACCAGGTTCATGTTTAAATCCATTTAAACTACAAAACTGCTCTTTGCCTCCACCATTAGAATAATTCGTCAAGGTTTCTTCCATTTCAGGCCATATACTAAGTGGTACTTTTCTTTCAATACATTTGCTTGTAAGAATTCTTCTTATAAAACAATCATCCATATCTTGCTTGGAAACATAACTAGAACTAAACGTTTCATCGGTTTGGATTAAAACTGTAGTACTTTGCAAAACACCAGACAAAGACTCTTGCTCTTGTGCTGTTTCGGCATTTTCTGATGAACTACAACTAATTGAAAATAACATTAAAAAGAAAAACGTAAATAATAATTTTACTTTCATGATTTTTTTCTCAAATACTAATATATTATGTTATTTCCTAGGTCTAGTTACAGTATAAACTAAATATTAACAATATCAACATCTTGAATTCCAATATGATGTATACTTTACGATTATGAGTTTGTTCAGTAAAAGAATTTTGTTGTTTTTTATTTTAGTACTATTTTTTGTTTCGTGCGCTCAGCTTCAGAAAAAAGAGTCCACATTTTCTACTTTACAGGAACCAATATTAATAATAAATGCATCTAAAACACGTGGCTTGCCTTCAGATTATAATAAATCATTTGATAGAACTGTTAAATTGCCACTGAAAATTTGGCCATCTTATACTCAAAAATTTATGGCTGTTGCTGGCCCTAGAGGGGACACATGTGTCTTAGAAGGTGAGCCTACGACTATGACTCCGATGACAGATGTGGAAATGTTAGAAGAAGCTAGCTGTCTGTATACATTGTTTCAAGAAGAAGGTAGAGCTCCTGGGCAATATTTTGTAGGTATTACAAAAGTAAGAATTATTGATACTGGAGAAATAGGTTGGACATGGAATAATGCTATTGCTAAATGAAATAAATCTGATGCCTGTTTATTGTTGAGGGAGGGCACGTCTTAGGTATCTGTGATCAGATATCAGTCTTTTACTATAGGTTTCATAGCCATTATATGCTCTGGACCTGTAGCGCAACATCCTCCAATTATTTGTGCTCCTGTTTTTTTCCATTTTGTGGCAAATTCAGCTAGCTTTGAAGGTGAATAATTTTGTGTTTGGAGTATGTCTTTTCCACCTGATGGAAGTTGATTTGTTAACGTGGGTGAGTTTGTAATAGGACCTGTAGGGTTATAGCCTATATTTGGATATGCACCAATAGGTCCATTAAATGAGTCTCGTATTATTGGAAGGCCTGCAGATATTGCTTCCGGGTTACTACACATCAAAAGAATAGCATCAACAGGATGTCCTTCTAGAGCTTTCGCAAGTTCATTTAAAGTTTCTTCAGTTGGATTATTTTGATTCTCATTATGGTATTGCATTTTTCCATTTTGACCTATATGTCTTATTCCTAAAAATACGGGTAATCCAACTTCAGCACAAGCATCCACTGCTGCTACAGAATCAGATACAAAACCTAAATACTCTGCTAATATTAGGTCTACCCCTATATCTGCAAGTAGTTTTGCATGATCATAATACTCTTTGTGAAATGCTTTTTCTCCCATATATTCTATATCTGGCACAGGAACTTCTTGCAGACTTTGCATAGTTGGAGCTGCAATACCTCCTGCAACATATGCTTCTGGATTTTCTTCGTCCCGTGCAGAAACTGCATTTTCTCCCGCTGCTGTAGCATATTCCTTCCATCTGTCACCGAGTCCTATGCCATTCATTCTTGATGGTATTGTCCAAAAATTATTACTGATAATAATATCAGCACCTACTCTGAGGTAATCTTTATGAACTTGATTTACTACTTCAGAAAATTCAATATTTGTAGTTGCTGACCACGCCCACGTTTTTTGCTGGCTTGTAGCATCTTTCTTGTTTGTAGCACCTTTGAGTACATTTGCTCCTCTTCTTTGAAGTTCTGATCCAGTACCACCATCAAGTAATAGTGTTTCTCCATTAGACAATCTATCTGTTATTTTGATACTTGGCATAATTTATTCTTTTCTATATGTCTTTTATATTTTAGTCTTCATTTTCTCCATGTTCACCTTCCTCAATCGTTAAAAATCCTGACTCCCAGGAAGGATTGTTTTGGCGTGGTTGCTTGGCTACATTGTTGTAAAGCTTCGTCTGATTTTTCCACACTGGCGGGCGACCATCAGCTGGCTCTGTACTGGCTTTACCTGGCACGTCACTGCGGTGGGTGATTAAATCACTCCAACGGGCATTCTGTTGATCACGTTCGAGCTGTCCATCGGGGTCGGGCAGCGTGAATGTGTAGGAATAGAGTTTTGCGTTTTTGAGATAGAATTTCGCTAGTATTCCGCCTTGATAATCCAGGCTAAACTCTACTGGAAGACGTCCTGATTTCCACTTTACCTCCTGGTCTTTGCCGTTGGCCGTTATGGGGATACATTCTTCGCGAGTGAAGTTTGGAATAGGTTCTCCATAAGGGGTAATAAGCTCAACTTCGATTGAGCCTCCTTCGGCATCAGCGTTCAAGAAAATTCCTAGGGGTGGCCCCCAGGGCTTGCAGACAAAGAAACCTTCACTCTCACCGGCGTCCAGTGAGACCCAGTGATCTTCTGGCATCTTTGCGAGCATGCAGCAAGCGATTTCTCGAGCATCGCTGGACTCATTAGAAAGGACTTCTTCCTGGGACCAAGCAGTGTGTCGGTTTTTATGAGCAGAATAGTAGATCCAAGTTTCGCCGTTTAGCACGATAGGACCATTTCTGGATGGAATAATGAACCTATCCAGGTCGCCGTCCTTTCCACTTGAGACTATGGGGGATCTATCAGTCGGTCTTGACCACTCTCTCCCGTCTCTACTGTAAGACAATTGGATGTCGACAGCACCTATCTCTTTGAATGGCCAATCTTCGGGTGGACGGTTGTTTGAGCTATAAAATTCCGCTCCTGGAAGGAAATTCATCGTGCCCAACATGGCAAGACAAAAGTCCTCGTAGAAGAACGGAGCCATGCCGTGCAGATTGAACATTTCGGGAGGGTCGTTTTCATCTGGAACTAGAACGCGGCCTCTGTCCTCCCAGTCGATCAGATCGTAGCTTTCATAAAGAGACAGGTCGCGTGGGATGTTAGGTACCCGGCGAGTGAATAGTAGATACTTGCGTCTATCACGATCATAGATCAACCCCCATAAGTCATCGCTGACACCACGGAGTACCGGGTTTACGTGTTTGGGGCGTTCCCAGCGAATGCCATCGTGAGAATAGGCCAAACATAATGGGACATGATACCCAGCCCAGCGGTCTTCCCTGCTTTCCACATCGAAGATCATCTTGTATCTCCTAGCGGGAATATCACTGGAATCTATGATGATGTTGTAGTTGAGAGAGAGCATTTCGGGGAAGATGTAATTGTTCTCCTTAGAACCGTTTACTTCCACTAAATTCAGAATTGGCTTTTCCCAGTTGATACCGTCGGTGCTGGTAGCATAGGCAGTTTTTCTACCTCGTTCCCATTTTTCGCCCGGCCTTATCCCAGTAACGACATACCACATTTTGAACAGTTGCTCTTCGTGATCATATACAACGTTGATATAGTTGAAGGTATCAGATTGAAGCTGATCCCACGGGGCGTCGAGTCTGACGACCGGTTCAGGGTGTTTTACTGCCTGATTGACCTTTCTCTCAAGATTGTGTATCTCCATCAGATCGATGTCGTCTATAACGAGAAATTTGTACTTACATACACTATTCATGATATCCCAACTCTTCTTTTTAGTGAAACATTCAAAACATTTCACTTTAAACTTTTAGAGAGTTTACTATAAAAAAGTTGAGACAGGCAATATTACTGTTTTTAAGAGTTTAAGATGGGTAAAAAAGGTCTAGGCTTTTAGTTAATTTGTATCTAGCTTTGATTTTAATAAAAAGCGGTTACATAGCAAATGACAGATCCTGAGATCGCAATGTGGTATATACTCTGTGAGGTATTTGGTATCTTTTATGTTCTATTGAAAGGAGTTCCTAATGTCTAAATCAAAAAATACTTACTTTGCCAATTGTGAAGTAGAATATCCAGAATCTTCTTCGCGCTTGTTGGCAATACTGTTTATACTAAAACCAGTTGCACTTTTACCGCATTATATTGTGCTTTATTTCTTAAATATAATTGCATTGTTGATGGCTTTGGTGGGATATATTTTAGTAATTATTACTGGCAAATATCCACGAGGTTTATTTGCCTTACAAGTTGGAGTTATACGTTGGAATTTGCGTGTAAATTGTTGGCTTATTGGACTAACAGATAAATATCCTCCTTTTACTTTCAATAGGTAAGGTGTTTTGTAATTATGAATGCAAAAAAGACATTGATATGCCGGTAACAAAATAGCAAATTACATCTGATCA
>Ga0310344_10003342_pt1 | contig 11953 bp, 10 predicted proteins | sample HC15DNA20200_MG_FD_203801 | JGI IMG/M metagenome (GOLD analysis project Ga0310344, IMG submission 203801) | Marine microbial communities from station ALOHA, North Pacific Subtropical Gyre - HC15-DNA-20-200_MG | ecosystem: Environmental > Aquatic > Marine > Oceanic | place: Pacific Ocean: North... | reverse complement strand
CGCACTGCCGCCTTCTCCCGCCATATTGATGGACGAGATGTTCACGATCTTCCCGTAATTGCGTGCCTTCATACCCGGCGCCAGGCGCTGTACGAAAAAGAGATTGGGCTTGAGGTTCAGGGCAAACGTGCTGTCCCACCGCTCCTCGCTCATTTCGCTCATGGACGCAGGCCCTTGGTAGTGCGCCCCTTGGTAACCGCCGACGATGTTGGCAAGGATGTCCACGTGGCCGAAGGCGGACTCGGCGAGATCGACGACCGCGTCGACCTCGTGACGATTGGAAACGTCAGCACGCAGCGACACCACGTGGTCAGCATTGCCGCAAGCTTCCTGGATCTGACGCACGCCTTCGTCGAGCCGTCGGCCCGAGATGTCCGTGACTGCAACGCGGGCGCCTTCCTCGGCGAAGCGCTTGGCCACCGCCATGCCCATGGGTCCGCCGGCGCCGCTCACTATCGCCACCTTGTCTCTCAGTCGCACGATACCCCTCCTCTTTCGTTGGTCCCTGACCTTTTGGCGCCCGCCAGCGCCATCAGGTGTTTGATCTCGGCCGCCTCCAACGTATCGACTCGCCGCGCAAGCCCTATCAACGCTTCGCTGTCGTTTGGCGAAAGTACGGTGTCGAGACACTCCTGCACCTTCAGCGCATGGGCATCGGGCGCCAATGCGTCGCCGCGCCAGCTCCCCGCCGGGCCTTGCGTGCGGGTTTCGAACTCCTCACCGCCTTGGAGTGTCACCCGAGCGGCAACGTGCATCTCGTCGAATCGTCCGGAGATCCCTTCATCGGCCTGCGTTTCGATGCGCTCGAGCAGGGCGACAACGTCAGGTGAAAAGCGCCTGGCATCCTCGAACGTCCGCATGGTGACCGCACCATCGAGGAGCGCGCAGGCAAAGGTGTATTGCCAGCTGAATTTTCCCGCGAGCCCGGTGTCGGGCGCCGGACGATCCACGTAGGGCATCGATGGTGTGGTGAGAACCACATGTCGAACGGTCCCGACATCGAGCCCACGGGCGGTGAGCTGCCGGTGAATGTCCAAGCCTGCGGTGATCGAAAAATGCGTTCCAAATTGGCTCGGGTACATCTTGATGGCATAACCGGGTGCGATGACGCGGTATGGCGGGCCGAAGGCGAGTAAGGCCTCTGGCGAGAACTCGGGGAAGAATGCCGCAGGGTAGCCCCGGGGGTCGTCGAAGATGGCCGCATTGGCATCAAACCCCCGCGCCGCGAGCTGTGCCGCTTCGAGACCGAGCGAGGATGCAAGCCCGCAGTGCGTGCTCTTGGTCATGGTGCCCGCGTTGGCAAGCACGCTTCCGCAACGCGAGGCCGCGATCCCCAGCGCGTGTGCGAGCGCCGTAGCGTCAAGCCCCAGCAGCGATCCCGTGGCCACCGCGCTGCTCAAGGGGCCTACCAGTCCGGGTGGGTGGAACCGGAGCGCGCCTGGGTCCCACTGCCCGGAGGCCTCGCGGAGGCAACCTTGCAGCTCGATCCCCTTGACGAGCGCCAAGGTCAGCGCCTCACCGTCGGCGCCGCGAGCTTCTGCTATCGCCAGCGCGGCCGGCAACGTGGTCGACAGCGCGTGGTTCGCAGGCAACCACATGGGCTCGTAGTCAAGGACGTGCATCGACGCGCCGTTCACGTACGCGGCGAGCATCGGCGACGTGCCAAAGCCAAACCCGATCACCGTAGCGACCGGCGTTGCCCCTTGCTCCTCAACGCTCGCGGCGAGGATGCCGGGGGGCGCTTCTTGCACCGTGCCCGCTAGAGCCACCGCGAGCCCGTCGAGCACCAAGGTCCGCGCATGCGCCCGGACCTCTTCGGTCAAGGTCTCGGGGCCGCAACCCATGATGCGTTCGCACAGGCTCGCGGTGAGGTTGTTGGTCATCACTGCTCCTTCGACGCCGCTGCTGCAACCCGGCGTTGCAGACTGCGACTGTACGGTATCCGGCGTGTCAACGCGGCCTTCGGTTTCGCGTGGAGTACACTCGGCACTATCTGGCGGCCAGCGACGCCTAAGGAACCAAACATGAGGAGCCCACCATGGCGCATGCCCGAACTGACGACGGCGTAGAGCTCTACTACGAAGATACGGGGAGCGGTGAACCGATCGTGTTCGTGCACGAGTTCGCCGGTGATGCGCGAAGCTGGGAGCCGCAGATGCGCCATTTCGGGCGGCGATATCGGTGTATCGTCTATAACGCGCGCGGCTATCCGCCTTCGGACGTTCCCGAAGATCCCCAACAGTACTCCCAAGCCCGGGCCTATCAGGACATCCTGTCAGTGCTCGATCACCTCGGGCTCGAGAAAGCGCACATCGTGGGTCTCTCCATGGGTGGCTTTGCCGCCTTGCACTTCGGGCTGAACTGCCCCGAGCGGGCACACTCGCTCGTAGTGGCCGGTTGTGGTTACGGTGCGGAAAAGGACAGCCGCGAGAGCTTTCAGCGCGAGGTCGAAGCCACGGCCGACCTCATCGAAAGTGGTGGCGGCGACGCGTTTGCGAACACCTACGCAGTGGGTCCCACTCGCGTGCAATTTCAGAACAAGGACGCTCGGGGCTGGGCTGAATTCCGGGATCAGCTTGCCGAGCACAGCCTCAAGGGCGCTGCCAACACCATGCGGGGCGTGCAACGTAATCGGCCCTCGATCTTCGATCTCGAAAGTGAGATGCGGGGGTTGACCGTACCCACTTTGATCATGACCGGCGATGAGGATGAACCGTGTCTTCTTCCGAACATCTTCATGAAGCGCGTCATTCCCGCTTCCGCTCTCGTCGTGCTGCCGAACTCTGGGCACACCATCAACATTGAAGAGCCCGATCTGTTCAATCGCGTCGTCGATGACTTTTTGACCCAAGTGCGTTCGGGGCGGTGGCCATTGCGCGATGAGCGCTCGGTCGGTGGGTCCATCCTCGGTGTCAGCAAAGAGGGATGAGCAAAGCGCGATGAGCATCGTCTATCTCAACGGCGAGTACCTGCCGATCAGTGAGGCAAAGGTATCGGTCGAAGATCGGGGCTTCCTGTTCGCTGACGCCATTTATGAATCAACGCCGGTTTATCGCGGCCGCGCGTTTCTCCTCGACCGACATTTGCGACGGCTTAGTAACGGGCTCGCTGCGCTTCGCATCGACTATGGCCTGGAGGGCCTTGCGGCGGTGCATGAGCGGTTGATCGAGGAGAACGTTCCCGTGGACACGCCGCTCGCCTTCGTCTATGTGCAAGTAACGCGGGGGGTTGCGCCGCGCGGCCATGCATTCCCCTCGCAGCCCGTTACCCCCACGGTGTATGCCTTTGCCGGCATGGTGGACAAGCCCGGACAAGCCCGATGGGACGAAGGATTCGAAGCGATCACGGTGCCTGACCGGCGCTGGGCCCGCGTTGACGTCAAGACCACCGCGCTAACCGCCAATGTAATGGCCCAGCAAGCGGCGGTGGAGGCCGGAGCAACTGACGTCGTCATGGTCCGCGACGGCATGGTCACCGAAGGTTCCCACAACAACATCTTTGCGGTGATCGACGGCAGTGTGGTGACGGCGCCCGAGACCAACTACATCCTGCACGGGATCACACGAGAATACGTCATCGAGCTCGCTGAGGAGCTTGGCTATGCGGTGCACCAACGGCCGATCTCCGTTGAGGATTTGAGAGCGGCCGACGAGGTCTTTTATACCGGCACCACGACCGAAGTTCGCCCGACCGTGCGGATCGATAACCAGCCGATCGGAGACGGAAAACCGGGGGCGGTGGCGCGGGCACTGCAAGCACTTTACTTGCGGCGCGCACAAGGCAACGTCAGCGCTTGAGATAAAGGGGCAGGGGCCGCTTGCGTCGCGGCAAGTCATCCGGGACGATGTAACCATGCGAGTCGTTGTTTGCGGAGCTGGGGTCATCGGCGCCTCGGTTGCTTACTTCTTGGCCGAGCGCGGTATTGGGGCGACCGTCGTAGAGCGCGGTGAGGTCGCGTGCGCCGCCTCCGGTAAGGCGGGCGGGTTCCTTGCGCTCGATTGGTCGGACGGCTCACCGCTCGGTCCGCTCGCTCGTGCGAGCTTCTCCTTGCACGCCGAGCTCGCCGACCGCCTCGCGCGCGAGCAAGGAGACTATGGCTATCGTGCGGTCGATACGCTGCTCGTGCGCGAGCGCGATGGCAGCGGCCAAGCAGACCATTGGCTCGACGGGGCCGCGCAGATCCGGGGGCTGATCGGCGACGTGCGAACTACCGCCCAGGTGCACCCGGCACAATTTACCCGCGCGCTTCTCGACGGTGCACTCGCGCGCGGTGCGGTACTTCGTTACGGTGAGGTCAAGGGGCTGGCGGCGACCGGTTCGGACAGCCGGACCCGGGTCCACGGCGTGCTCGTGGACGACGAAACCCTCGAGGCCGACGTCGTGGTGCTGGCTATGGGCCCATGGACCGGCGCGCTGTCGGGGCCGTTGCCTTTGCCGCCGGTCATCGGCTTGCGCGGAAACAGCGTGATCTTGCGGCCGCAGCACGACGTGCCCGCGGAATGCCTTTTTGTGGAGACGAACGATCCGCAGGCGGGGAACATCTCACCGGAGATCTACCCTCGTCCGGATGGAGAGGTCTACGTATGTGGCATGGCCGACGATCTGCCGTTTCCGGCGGACCCGCTGAGCATCGAGCCACATGCGCCGGCGTGCGACGTCCTAATCGGGGTCGCTTCCCGCTTGTCCGGGGCGCTTGCGAAAGCAGAGGTGGTCCAACGCCAGGCATGCTTTCGTCCGATCACCCACGATGGCTTGCCATTGCTCGGGCCCGTACCCGGAATGAACGGGGTTTATGTCGCGACTGCGCACAACTGCTGGGGCATCCTGAACGCCCCTGCGAGCGGTCAGGCGCTCGCGGAGCTCATCTCCACCGGCACCACGAATTCCATCGACCTGGCGCCCTTCGATCCGGGGCGCTTCACCGCCCCGGGGGAAGCACGGGCGCCGTTCTACCATCGGGCTTGAGCAGCGCTGTGCCGGGAGGGCGACTATGCGTGCGGTGTTGATGCAATCGGGTCGCCTGTGGACCGATGACGTTCCCGACCCGCTGCCCGAGGCCGGCGAGGCACTTGTCAAATCGCTGGCTTGCGGCATCTGCGGCTCGGATCTACATGCACTGAAGTCCACCGACGAGTTCATTCGCACTTCGCAAGAAACCGGCGGAGCGTTCAAGCTGACGAACGACTCACCTGTTGTCCTCGGCCACGAGTTTTGCGCCGAGATCGTGGACTACGGGCCCAAGACCTCGAAGGCCTGGAAACCGGGAACCCGCGTTTGCTCCGTACCGGCGCTGCCAGGACTCGGGGGAACGGTTGCGCTCGGGTACAGCAACGACGCCCCCGGCGGGTTCGCGCAACTCATGCGCTTGTCACAGCGGCTGCTCATTCGAGTGCCGGAGGGTTTACCTACCGACCACGCTGCGCTCACCGAGCCGATGGCGGTGGGCCTTCACGCGGTGCGCAAAGCGCAGCTTTCCGGGGAAGAGGTGCCGCTGGTCGTTGGCTGCGGTCCGGTGGGCCTCGCGGTCATCGCAGCGCTCAAGCTCGCTCGCGTCGGACCGGTGATCGCAGCTGATTTTTCGCCCAAGCGTCGGCAGCTCGCGCTTGATATGGGTGCGGACATCGTGGTGGATCCGGGGACGGATTCACCTTACTCGCACTGGGCGGACGTCGCGACCGTCGACGAGCGCGGACGGGGACTGCCGCTGGCGGAGCGCTCACGCTCGAGCTTAAAACCGGCGGTGTTCTTCGAATGTGTCGGCGTACCTGGCGTTATCGAGCAGCTTATGCTCGGCGCGCCCCGGGAGGGTCGCATCGTTGTGGTCGGCGTGTGTTTGCAGACCGACCACTTCCGCCCACTCATCGGGGTGAACAAAGAGCTGAACCTACAATTCGTGCTGGGCTATTCGGTGGCTGAGTTCGAGCAAACCCTGACGTATATCGCCGACGGTGCGATTGACGTATCGCCACTGGTGACCGGACATACCGATCTCGACGGCGTTGCGGATGCGTTCGACCGGCTCGCGACACCCCACAGCGATGCGAAAATCATGGTGTTGCCTTGGGAGAGCAAGGGGGAGGGATGAAACTGTACTTTTCGCCGGGCAGCGTCGCGTTAGCGAGCCACATTGCGTTAGCCGAAGCGGGTGCACGTTTCGAGGCGATCCGAATCGATTTCGGCTCGAACGAGCAGCGCAGCGGCGATTATCTCGCCGTCAACCCGAAAGGGCGGGTGCCGGCGCTCGTGACCCCTGAGGGGATCTTGACCGAGACCCCCGCGCTACTGCGTTACGTCGCGGAATCGTACCCGGATGCCAATCTTTTTCCCGTTGGCGCGTTCGATAAGGCCCGCGCGGATTCCTTCATGGCCTATCTCGCGTCGACGGTTCACGTTGCCCATGCCCACGGCGGCCGGGGCCATCGCTGGGCCGACGAGCAGGCCTCATTCGACGACATGAAGGCGAAGGTCGCACAGACCATGCATGAGTGCTTCGCCTTGATCGAGGACGAGCTCATCGAGGGGCCATGGGTCATGGGGGAGCAGTACACCGTATGCGACCCGTATCTGCTCACGATCAGCCGCTGGCTCGAGAGCGACGGGGTCGAGCGCAGCGCGTTTCCCAAGGTCGAGCGGCAAGCAGCGCTGATGCGTGCGCGCGATCCGGTGCGCCGGGCGTGGAAAGACCACTTCGGCGAAGCGATGTAATGGACCGCTCTCATTTGCCGTTGGTGGTGCTCGGTGGTGACCCTGCCTACTTGCTCGGTTTGCTCTACGGTCGGCACACCCAGGTCGCGGAGCTCGCATCCGGGCTCGAAGGCGCCGCATCCCGCGCCGCGCGACCGATTGTGGTGACGATGACCGCGCCGCGTACCGAGTGCCCCGGCCTCCTCGCGGAGCGGCTGGCATTGCTGTCACTACCGAGACTCGAGGGTGTCGCCGCGCGCGTGCCGGGACAATTGGTTTGCCTCGACGCAGACGTCGATCCGGGCCGGCCAATCGACGAGGCCGGGATGTGGGCGGGGCTGACGTGCCCTGTGAGCGAGCTGCGTCAATGGCGGTCGTTGCCGCCGGAGTCCGGCTCTGACTCCGTTAGCACCCAGGCGTTCAAAACGTATCTCCAGCAAGCGGGCGTGCGCACGAGCTACTTGCTCGATACAGCGCAGGCGAATGATCCTGGTCCCGTCCTCAAAGCCCTGGCCCGCGTGCCATCGGTCGACGCCTGCCGGGCTCCAATGGTGGTGCTCGTCAGCGAAGCGCCCCAGGTGACATGGCGGGAGGCGCTTGGGCGCGAGAGCAGGGCTTCGGCGATACGGTGGATCGATCTCACGCCACTCGTCCCGACACAGCCCAGTGATGTCGAGCTTTGGTTGCAGACGCTCGCACGTGAGGCCCCTGCGCTTGTTCGAACCCCCGGGCTCGACGGGACCGTTTCGCGGCTAAGGGCGGCGTATGCCTCGCAGCCCCGCCAGTCGATGATGTCCGTACACACCTTGATTCTTGACGCTTTGGATACCGCACGGGAAGCCGCTTGAAGGGGAAACTGGTCTATACGGGTATCCGAGACGCCGCATCGCAATGCGAGTGGGCGGATCGGGTGCCCGACCATCCCGGCCGATATGCGCCGGAGCCGGGGCTGCGGCACGCAATTTCAGTCGCGTTGACCCTTGAGAAGCCATTGCTCGTGACGGGGGAGCCGGGCACTGGAAAAACCCAGCTCGCCTATCATCTTGCGTGGGCACTGGGTCTTGATGAGCCCCTGAAGTTCGAAGCGACCTCAGGTATGGAAGGGAAAGATCTGTTCTATACCTACGATGCGCTGGGGCGGTTCCATGCGGCCCAAGACAAGGATGCGTCGTCGGATGCGCTGCAGTTCATCGCGTTTCAAGCCCTTGGCCGGGCTATCGTACGTTCGGTCGAGACGCCGTCTGAGTTGCCGCACGGGCTGCGCTCGGCGATCGCCGACGAGCCGCGCGCCCAGCGCTCAGTCGTTCTGATCGACGAGATCGACAAGGCGCCTCGCGATGTGCCGAATGATCTCCTCAATCAAATCGAGCACATGTATTTTAAGTTGCCCGAATGCGGCGGGTTGGAGGTGCGGGGCAATGCCGAGCGACGGCCGATATTGCTGTTCACCTCGAACTCCGAACGGTTTTTGCCCGACGCGTTCTTGCGCCGGTGCATCTTCTACGACATTCCTTATCCGTCGGAGTCGCAGCTCGAAACGATCATCCAACGCCACCTCGTGCTCGCGGAGGGTCGTTTGCCCGCACTGGTGCGCGATTGCGTCTCACTGATCGATTTCCTGCGTTCCGCCGATGCTGGCTTGACCCGAAAGCCCGGCCCCGCGGAGCTGCTCGATTGGCTGAAGGTGCTGGTGCTCCAGGACAACGATCTCGACGAACCGTTGTCGGCGCAAGAAGAGATTGTCGTGGCAACCGCGTGCACGTTGATCAAGAACCGGGACGATCAAGTGATGATCGATGAACTTATCCGCCAATGGCGGACGAGTAGTGCCGCTTGCTAACGAAGGTGGAGCTCGCTCACCTGGAGCAGACGTTGCGCGCGGAAGGTTTCCCCCGCGCCGTCAGCGACCGTGCGGCTCTCTACGAGGTACTGGCCCATCACGCAGATCAGTACCGTTCGCCCCATCGGCTGGAGCGGGCGGGTCGTCTGATTGGCCCGATTATCTGTTCCACCCCCGAGGAGCAGCGGCGCTTCACCGAGGTCTTCTCGCGGTGGCGCCAACGTTGGGAGCGAGCGGTCTACGTGTCTGTGCCGGCGCGACCACCTTCGGCTCCGACCCCCGTGCAGCCGCCGCCCCTTCCGTCGCGGTGGGCATCGATTTTCGGGTGTCTCGCCTTGGTGCTGACCGTGGTAGCGCTGTCGTTTAGCGTAGACGGGTTGAAGGTGTCGCGTCCGTTGATCGCCGGTCACTGGACGACGCCCGATCAGCTGGAGGGGAGCGCGACGCAGAGCCCCCATCGCGGTGCGCAGATACGAAACAGCGATGGCACTGGGATCTTGCGTCTCGCAGCGCTGGTGGTGCCGGTGATCGTGTTCGCAGCATGGCTACACTGGCGACTGTGGGCGCGACGCACCATAAAATCACGGTTTCCAAACGCGGCGGATCCGGGACTCAATCGCTTCGTAGGACGAGGCGACGCGTCGGAGCGACTGTTTCCGGCTCGGGCGCTGACCGTGCTGCGGGAATTCCGTCGGACGCCGGCGGTGGCGGCACGCGGAATCGACGTTCCGCAGAGCGTCGACGCGACGGCACGCGAGGGCGGACGGGCGATGGTGGTGCCCCGATCGATACGAGAGGAGCGCCGCTATGTCGCGCTGATTGAGACGCGCTGTGCCAGCGACCATGCCGCTCATCTTGCCCGCGCGCTCGTGACTCGGATGAGGGCGCGCGAGCTCGACATCGATGTGTACTTCTTCTGTGGTTCTCCCGAGAGTGTCATTGCCCCCGACGGTCGGGAGCATTGGCTCGCGCTAGATCGTTTGAGTCGACGTTACGCGAGCGAAGGCGGGGCCCGGGTGCTCGTGTTCGCGGAGCCCGAGATCTGCATCGACCCGCTGACCCAATCGTCGGCACCGTGGGTCGACATGCTCGCGGAAATGCACAGCTGTGTGTTGTTACCGATGAGCCCTCACCCGACGTTGTGCGAGCCGCTCGCCCGCGCCGGTTGGGTGGTGGTGCCCCGCAGCCTAGAAGGCATCTCCCGGCTACCGGGAATGTTTGCCCGCGGTGGCGAGGCGCGCCTTTCCGATACGCCGCCCTCGCTCGACCCCGCACGCTGGCGTCATTGCGAGGATGCGGCCGCACGTTCGCTCTCCACTGTGACGCGCCAGCTCGATCTCGATACGCGTATCTGGCTTGCGAGCCTTGCCGTCTATCCTCGGCTCAGCCACGACCTGTCGCTTCACCTCGGTGCGGAGCTTGGGCGGCGCGCGCATCGGGGGACCTTCGATGAGCGGCGCTTGCGGCGCGTCAGTGCGCTCGAATGGCTACGCCATGGCGCCATCCCCGCGCCGATCCGGGATGGTCTGCTCGACAGCCTTCCAGTACGGGAGCGGCGTATCGTGCGTCGCTTGCTCTATCATGCGCTCGGCTCGGCGCTGCTCGATAAATCGATGGCCGCCGAGGTCAATGTACGCCCGGACAAACGCACGCGCGCCGTGGTCCGCGCCTTTCTGAGGACCCGGGCAGACGGTGACCCGTTGGTCGATCGGCTTGCGACGCAGTTCTTGCTCTTTCCCAGATGGGGAAGACAGTTTGTCGCGTTGCCGGATCGGCTCGCTCGACTGCTTGGTTTCCGTGTAGATGCGGTGCCATTGACCGCGGTGCTGCTCACTATCGCTGCGGTCGCCGGGTGCGGGTGGGTGGTCGACATGATCGAGAGCCACTTGCCCGCCTTCAACGGGTGGGTGACCGAGCATCGCATGTGGGTGGGCATGGCGGTCTATGTGCTCGCCGTAGCGACCTGGTCGGGATTCTGGACGAGCGTGATGCTCAGTCCCCGCTTCGAGAAATTTACGTCGGAACTCTGGCGCCGGCGGGTCCGGGTCGAGCCGTTCCCGGTGATGGACCGGCCGCGTTAGACCGGATGTCGGCGAATCAGAGGGCAATGCAAAGGAGGAAGGATGATGCGTCTAGAAAGCAAGGTTGCAATAGTCACCGGTGGCGCTTCGGGGATGGGAGCGGCAACGGCAACGCTGTTTGCGGCAGAAGGGGCGAAAGTCGTGGTCGCCGACTTGCTTGAGGACGAAGGGCGTAGGGTCGCCGAGGGCATCGGCGCCTCGGGCGGAACCGCGTGCTTCATGCGCCTCGATGTGACCGATGAGGCGGCGTGGGCGCAGGTGGTGGAAGACACGGTCGCGCGTTACGGCGCGCTCGATACGCTGATCAACAATGCAGGCGTGTCGGGCAGTGACCCGGACCTCTTCAGCGTGTCCGTTTGGGACCAGCAAATGAACATTAACGCGAAAGGTGTGTTCCTCGGCATGCGAGCGGTCATTCCGGTCATGCGTCAGGCCGGCAAGGGATCCATCGTCAACATCTCCTCTATCTCGGGCTTCGTGGGGCAGACTGTGGTGCACATGGGCTACAACGCAGCCAAGGGAGCGGTGCGTCTGGCCACGAAGGCCGCGGCCGTGCAGTGCGCGAGCGACGGTATCCGGGTCAACTCGGTGCATCCGGGGATCATGCCGCCGATGCGCACCTCGCAGCTCACGGGTGACCCCGCGGTTCGGGCCAAGATGCTCAAACCGGTCCCGATGCGACGGGAAGGCAAGGTCGAAGAGGTGGCGCACGCCAACTTGTTCCTCGCTTCCGACGATGCGTCCTATATCACCGGAGTGGAGCTTCCGGTCGACGGCGGCTTCCTGGCAACCTGAGCCATCCCGTTGCCGGCCTCACTCGTCGCGAGCCTGCCCTGGTATGAGGTTCCCGGCACGCGGGTGCGTTGGGACCGGCTTTGGCACCGGGTGCGCGACGCGTTGATGGAACGCGGTGTCGAAGGGGTGCCGGAGACGCTGGATCGAGAGACGCCACTTCTCGCGCAGTGGTGCAGCGAGCGCCTGGTCTTGTCCCAGTGCTGTGGTTCGGACCTCTTCTTGCTCGAGCCACCGGCCTTGCAGCCGGTGGCGAGGCCGGTCTTCTCAGGCCTCGACTGTGAGCCTGGCGACTACTACAGCTACATTGCCGCGCCGGTGAAGCGTTACGCCACGGTGCGCGCGGCGATCAACAACATCGGGTCCCGCTCGGGCCATCTCGCCTTGGCGCAGTGGCTGGCCGCCCGGCGTCACGACGTCGCGGAGGTTATTGTTACCGGGTCCCACGCGGCGAGTTTGGAGGCGCTGCGGCGCGGCGATGCCGACATTGCCGCCATCGATGCCTTCAGCTGGCGTGTTGTCGATACGCGCGGAGTGGAGACGCTCGGTCGAACCG